>Ga0307489_10002176_pt1 | contig 13108 bp, 26 predicted proteins | sample SB12metaG_FD_202247 | JGI IMG/M metagenome (GOLD analysis project Ga0307489, IMG submission 202247) | Sea-ice brine microbial communities from Beaufort Sea near Barrow, Alaska, United States - SB 1.2 | ecosystem: Environmental > Aquatic > Marine > Coastal | place: USA: Alaska | collected...
CTCCAGCGCGGCGGCCGCCGTGCCGCCGCCGCCGGCACCCAGCAGCGCCGCCGCCATCGCCGTGGCGCCCGCGGAGGCCTGAGTGTAGCGGCGCAAGTTGAATCTGAAAGCAAAATCTGAAAGCGTTTATCATGTTTCAGTTTTAAGAGCTTAATTCCAGGCGCTTTCCACGTGGGTTTGATAGGGTCAACCTGCACCGCCTTACCTGGGCCGCCGACGCCGCCGCCGCGCGGCTGCGCATCGCCGCGCCCCGCGCCTCCCGCACCCCACGGACAGCAACAACAGCAGCCTCTGCCGCCCCCGCCGCCGCCGTCGCCGCCGTCGCCGCCGCCGCCACCGCCGCCACCGCCGCCGCCCGCCCCATGGCCGCCTCCACCGCCGCCCTCCACATCGCGTGCTCTCGGAACACCTCCGCCAACTGCTCCACCTCCGGCAACCTGCCCGCGAAGTCCATGGCCTCCAGCCAGAGGCTTACACTCGTCCACTTTTCAGCTCAACCTAAGCTGTTTTGGTCACACCTCTCCGTGTCCCCCTATCTAATAGATTGGGGGAAAATTCATGCAGCCAACGCATCCCGCAAAACATGCTTATGTTGAGCCGAAAAGTGGACGAGTGTAAGCCCCTGCCTCCAGCATCATCTCGCCCAGCAGCGCCAGCGTGGGGCGCCGCGTGCGGTGGATGTGCTTGTACACGTTGGGGATGTGATTCAACTTGAAGATGTCCCCGTGCGCGGCGCAGCACGCCGGGCACAGGTAGTTCTTGGCCGTCCGCCAGGGGCTTACACTCGTTCACTTTTCAGCTCAACGTAAGCGCTTTTTATGGAATAGGGGGTGCATTCAGGGGGTACTTACGGGGCGTATACGAGGTGCCAGGGGGTTTTAGGGGGTGTGTTCGTGTCATAAACGGCTCAAGTTGAGCTGAAATGTGAACGAGTGTAAGCCCCTGCCGTGCGCGCGAACGCGGCGGTCACCCCGGCGCACCGCAGGTGGTACCAATCCCCCCACTAGGGCCCCGCAGACATTGATTGCTCGCCACGTCATAGGATGGAACCTACTCGAGAAACGAGGGGCTGATGCGCGTTGGACGACGCGTTCCGAGCAATATGTGGCAGGCCCCACCCCGCACTCGTCGCAGCCTAGCATCTCGCGGCCGCCCGGCTGGCGGCACAGGCAGAACTGGCCCTCCTCGCTCTCCGGCGGCTCGCCCGTGCCCTCCAGGTCCATAGTGGCGGCGCGCACCGCGGTGTAGCGGCGCAAGTTGAAATTGAAAGCATCGTTTGAAAGCAGTTCATCACATTTTAGATATAAGCTCTGAAACTAGGCGCGCTTACAACTCAAGTTTTGATACTGTCAACCTGCACCGCCCCACCGTGGCGGCGATGAGGGTGAGCGCCGTGGCCGGGTCGTCCACGGCGATGGCGTGCACGCCGGCGCTGGAGCGGGGCCGCACCAGCACCTTCTTCAGTCGCTCCGCCCACGCCGTGGCGGCCGAGGCGGCGCCGGCCAACTCCATGCCCTCCTCGCGATACGGCCTGCCCCGAATATTGCTTGCCACTTCATCCGATGCGCTTTGAACCCTCGTCCGGTGAGCTAAACGGCAGTCTATGACGTGGCTCCGCAATGTGCGGCAGGGTTTAGGGTTTAGGGTTTAGGGTTTAGGGTTTAGGGTTTAGGGTTTAGGGTTTAGGGTTTGGCAGGCGGTACCTCGCTCTTGAGCGGCAGCAGCTCACCCTGCAGCTGCATGTCCTTGAGGTCGGACATGAGCGGTCGGTTGTCCTCCATGCCGGCCTCGTCCGCCGCCGCCAGCCGCGCGGCCACGGCGCCGGCGATCAGGGGCTTACACTCGTTCAATTTTCAGCTCAACGTAAGCGCTTTCTGTGGATAAGGGGGTGTACTTAGGGGTTGTTTATGGGGGTATTTGTGGAGTGTCAGGGGTTAGTAGGGGGTGTTTACGGTGTATTTTGTGTCGGGGGAAGCGGCTCAGGTTGAGTTGAAAAGTGGACGAGTGTAAGCCCCTGCCGGCGATGGCGGCGTTGGCGGCACCCGAGCGCTGCTTCACCGTGCCCTCGTCACCGCCGCCGTCGCCGCTCGCCTTGGTGTAGCGGCGCAAGTTGAAATCCCAGACAAAGTTTGGGTACATCTTGGGAGGTTCAGTGGTAAAGATTGGGTAGATTCGCAAGGTTCAGTGGCGAAGATTGGGTAGATTTACAGGGATCGGAGATGAATATTGGGTAGTTTGGCGGGTCAACCTGCACCGCCCCACCTTGGCGGCGGCGGCGGCGGCGGCGGCCTCCGCGGCGGCGGCGGCGGCGGCGGCCTTGCCCTTACCCTTTTTCTTTTTCTTTTTATCCTTGCAGGAGGGCCACTGAGAACAACCACTCGACCGAGATCGGATCATGACTTATTCTGAGGGTTAATGTTCATACTGAAATACAAACGCGCGGACCGGGCTCGTCGATGCAATGTCGATTGAGTGGTTGTTGTCAATAACCCCCCCTGCCTTGAGCTTCTTAGCCTCCGCTGCCGCTGCCGCTGCCACCGCCTCGTCGCCCTCAGCTGTGGCCGCCTCGGCAGCGGCGGCGGCGGCGGCGGCCTCCACCTCCGCGGGCGTCGGCTTGGGCTTGGGCGGGCCCAGCAGGGCGCGCGCGGCGCCGACCCACTTCTGATGCTCCTCCAGAATCACCTTACAGGAGGGTCATTGCGAACGAACAGTCGAACCGAGATGACTATGACTACCTTAGGGGTGATTGTTCAAACAGACGCGCGGACTGATTCGAGTGATTGAACGTCGGCCTCGTGCATGTTGTGAAAGACCCACGTGCCTCAAGCTCCCGCACGCGCGGAAACCCTAAACCCTAAACCCTAAACCCTAAACCCTGCCTCAAGCTCCCGCACGCGTGGCACCACGGCGGGCAGCGCCTTGCCCGCGGCGATGAACGCAGCCACCGCCTCGGTCTACCGGCGCAAGTTGAATGTGAAAGCAGAAATTGAAAGCAGTAAATCATACTTCAGTTTCAATCGCTTAGTTCCTGGCAGTTTAAACTTGGATTTGATAGGGTCAACCTGCACCGCCCTACCTCGGGGGAGGGCCGCCGCTCCGCCTGCGCCGCCGCCGCCGCCGCCGCGTGCAGCGCCGACTTAGCCTTGGTGCAGCGGCGCATGTTGAACTTAGCAGCAAAATTGAAGCGATGTTGGAAGCAGTTTATCATAATTTAGTTTCAAGCGCTTAGTTCCAGGCGGTTGCAACTTGAGTTTGATAAGGTCAACCTGCACCGCCCTACCTTGGTGACCCCGGCACCCCGCGGGCCCGTGAGGCGCAGCGCGGCATCCACCTTGGACGTCCACTCCTCCACGGCCTCCAAGCGGCGGTCCACCTCCTCCTCCAGTCCCTCCTCTACACAGGGGCTTACACTCGTCCACTTTTTGGCTCAACTTAAGCGCTTTCTGTGGGATAGGGGGTGCATTTAGGGGTTGTTTGGGGGTTTCAGGGTGAGTTAGGGGACAGTACGGGGTGTATAGGGATTATTCTGAGTCAGAAATGGCTCAGGTTGAGCTGGATAGTGGACGAGTGTAAGCCCCTGCCTCCAGATCCTCCAGCTCCCTCGCGCGTTCCTGCAGATCCTCCAGCACCGCCAGCAGCGGCACCCCGCCGGACGTCGACGCAGCTGCCGAACCACCATTCAGGGTCACGTGATTATGCAGGCCACATCACATGACGTCATTTGACTTGAAGAACGAGGGTCTACAATGTGAGGGATGACGGATAACATGGTGAGCGACATTGATCTAAGCCTGCCAGAACCTGCGGCAGCGGCGGCAGCGGGGGAGGTCTTGAGAGCGGAGCCCGGGGGCGTGGGGGTGGGCGTGGACTTGTCGGCGGCGGCGGCGGCGGCGGCGGCGGCGGGCTGCGGGGTGACGGCCAGCGCGTGGCGCGCGTCGTGCTCCCACGCGATGCAGTCCAGGCACGCGCGGACGTACGCGGCGGCGGGCAGCTCCAGGCTGTAGCGGCACAACTTGAAATTGAAACCAAAACTTGAAAGCGGCTCATCACAGTTTAGTTTCAAGCGCTCAATTCCAGGCGCTTTCAACGGGAGTTTTGATAGGGTCGACCTGCACCGCCTTACCAGGCCGAACCGGTCGTGGTCCATCATCAGTTCCTTGATGTAGCGGCGCAAGTTGAATCTGAAAGCAAAACTTGAAAGCAGTTCATCACATTTCAGTTTCAAGTGCTTAGTTCCAGGTGGTTTCAACTTGGGTTTGATAGGGTCAACCTGCACCGCCTTACCTTGAAGGTGTGCTCCGACACTTGGCGCCACTGCCCCACCGCCTCCTCCGCCTGCTCGCTCCACACCTCGGTTCAGCGGCGCAAGTTGAATTTGAAAGCAAAGTTTGAAGGCTGTTCTTCATATTTCAGTTTCAGGCGCTCACTTCCAGGCGCTTTGAACGTGGTTTTGATAGGGTAAACCTGCACTGCCCTACCTTGGCCGACGCCACCCGCTCCGTCAGCGACGCCAGCTCCCGCACCGACACGATGAAGTGTGCCGCCTCGCGGATGAGCCGCTCGGCAGGGGCTTACACTCGTCCTCTTTTCGGCTCAACGTAATACATTTTGTGGGATACATTGGGTGCATGAGTTTCCCCCAGTCTATCAGACAGGGGGACACGGGGAGGTGTGACCAAAACGGCTCAGGTTGAGCTGAATAGTGGACGAGTGTAAGCCCCTGCCGCTCGGCGTGCGCCAGCGTGGGCGGGGGCGCCGCGGTGCCTCGCCGCGTCAGGTGCTTGCCCTTCAGGCAGGGGCTTACACTCGTTCACTTCTCAGCTCAACTTGAGCCGTGTCTGACACACAAAAACACCCTACACACCCTAAACACCCCCTAACACCCCCTTAACATGGGCTACACAATCCCTACGCGCACCCCCTATCCCATGAAAATCGCTCACGTTGAGCTGAAAAGTGAACGAGTGTAAGCCCCTGCCTTGAGGCACTGCTGCGCCTTCTCCACCCACGCGCGCGCGGCGGCGGCGCCGTCGGACAGCTCTTGGAAGTTGTTGAGCCCCGCCGGGATGGTCTGCGACTCCTTCACCAGCTTCTCCGCCTCCTCAAGCGGCTTCAACGTGCCCGCCTCCGCGTCACGCATCACCGCCGCCGCCTTCTTCTCCCACGCCGGCCACCAGGGTCATGGGGTTTAGGGTTTAGGGTTTAGGGTTTGGTGTTTAGGGTTTAGGATTCAGGGTTCAGGGTCATTGCGAACAAGCATTCGAGCCGAGATCGGGGTATGGTTTACCTTCGGAGTGAATGCTTATCCCGACGCGCAGAGGAGGACTAGGACTAGCAGATTCGACGTGGGTTGAGTGCCTGTTCTCAAGAACCTCCCTGCCTCGCCGTTGCCCACGTTGACGCGGAGCCGCTCCAGCAACGAGCGCTCGAAGCCCGTCACAAACTTGGCGTCCACGGACTTGGCAGCGGCGGCGGCGACAGGCGGGCCCGGGGCGGCGGCGGCGCTCTTGGCAGGGCGGCCCGCCTTGGCGCTGCCGCCGCCGCCGCCGCCGCTTCCTTCGATGATGGCTGCTCCGGTCGCCACGGTCTGCCGCACCTCCGAAAGAGGCGACGGATTGGGTTTGCCCGCAGCGACGTTGCGCGCGACGTCCGCCCACTCGCGCACGCGGATTCGCGCGCGAAGCATGTGCATCTCCGCGGTGCCCACCGGCATGGCCTCGCCCGCCTCCAGCCAGGGGCTTACACTCGTCCACTTCTCAGCACAACTTGAGCCGTGTCTGACACAATAAACAACCCTCAACACCCTAAACACCCCCTATAACCCCCTTAACACGAGCTACACAACCCCTACGCGAACCCCCTATCCCATACAAAGCTCCCAAGTTGAGCTGAAAGGTGGACGAGTGTAAGCCCCTGCCTCCAGCAGCTCACGTAGCGCGTCGGTCGCCGCGTTGCCGCTGTCCGCCGCTAGAGCATCCTCCGCCCAACTCTTCGCCACCTGCACCGCCTCGTCCAGGGCGTCCACCTCGGGGCAGTGCGTGGGCAGGTCCAACCCCTCCTCCAGCAGCTCCTCGGCTTGATCCAACTCGCAGGGGGCTTGCATTGCCAGTAGTGTCTGCGCGCGCGACGCCCACGCCTGTGTCTCCTCAACCGCTTTGTCCAGGGTGCCCAGGTCGTTGGGCTGCACGGGTAGATGTGCGGCAGCCGTGCGGAGGAGGGCGAGGTCTGCCATTAGGGGCAGCTCGGAGCGCGCCGGGCGGTGCCGCCGCGACGGCAGCGCCTTACGCAGTTTGTCGCCCCATGCGTGCGCCGCCGCCACCGCCTCCTTGAGGCGCCGCGCCGACGGCACCTCCAGCGGGCCGCGCGCCACCTCCGCCACCAGGATGTAGCGGCGCAGGTTGAATTTGAAAGCAAAACTCGAAAGCGGTTCATCACATTTTAGTGTCAAGCGCTTAGTTCTAGGCGCTTTCGACTTGGGTTTCATAGGGTCAACCTGCACCGCCTCACCAGGCTCAGGCACTTCTTGGGTGCCGGGTGCTGCTGCTCGTCTAGTGCGGCGACCACGCGACCCTCCAGCTCCTCGCCCGTCACCAGCGCCTCGCAGGAGGGTCATTCCGAACAAACACTGACCGAGATCGAAGCATGACTTACGATCAAGGTGAATGCGTATGCCGACGCGACGCGCGGCGGTGGAGGAGGAGATCGATCGTCGGTGGAGTGCTTGTTCTCAGTAACCCCCCTGCCTTTTGGAAGCTGTCGGCGTCAGCGGGCGGCAGCGGGAAGGGCGCGGCGTGGAGGAGCTCGCGCAGGCGGGCGAGGGCCATGCGGCGGGGGGGCGCCACGCCGGGCCCGTCCTTCTTGCGCGCAGCCTCCGCGATGGACATCTTCGGCGGCGGCGTCACGCCCGTATAGTACTGCCTGCCACACATTGCGCGTCGCGTCATCAAACGTATTCTGAAGAGTCGGTTATTGATTTGAATGGCATCCTATGACATGGAGTACTCGAGCAATATCTGGCCGGCCCAACCGCGCCGGGCGAGGGCGCATCGCCGTCCGACATATCTTCGTCGTCCTTCACGCTGTCATCACCCTCCTCCTCCTTCACCCGAGCCGCCGCCGCCGCCGCCGCCGCCGCCGCCGCCGCCGCCGCCGCCTCCAGCGCCTCCCTCTTGACCAGCGACTCGTCGCCGGTGGATGAGTACTTGCCGCCCCGGCGACCGCGCATGGGTGCGCCCGCCGCCGCCGCCGCCACCATATCGGCGTCGTCCACCACGGCCTCCGCCCACTGGCTCCGCCCGTCACCCCGCTCCTCCCCGTCGTCCTCGCCCGCGGAGCAGGGGCTTAAACTCGTCCACTTTTCGGCTCAACATAAGCACATTTGGTGGGATACGTTGGGTGCATGATTTCCCCCCAGTCTATTAGACAGGGGGACACGGGGAGGTGTGACCAAAACGGCTCAAGTTGAGCTGAAAAGTGGACGAGTGTAAGCCCCTGCCGCGGAGATGCGGCGCTTGAGTATGGCCAGCTCGCGCTGGAAGGCGATGGCCAGCGTCACCTTGGTGTACCGGCGCAAGTTGAATCTGAAAGCAAAACTTGAAAGCATTTCATCATATTCCAGTTTCCAGCGCTTGGTTCCAGTCGGTTTCAATATGGGTTGGACAGGGACAGCCTGCACTGCCCTACCTTGGCGGTGGTGCGGCGGGCGTCGTCCATGTCCTCCCCCGCCCACATGAACTCCTCGCCCGCCTCACCCTAGAGCCGCCCGGATGTTGCTTGGAACACGTCATAGGCTGCCGTTGTATTCAACTCAACACACGAGGGTTCAAAGTTCATTGGATGACGTCGGCGGCAATATCCGGCAGGTGTTACCAAGGGTTTAGGGTGTAGGGTTTAGGGTTTAGGGTTTAGGGTTCACCGGTTTAGGGTTTAGAATTCAGGATATCCGGGAGGCCGTACCATGAGGATGGCCTCGAGGTCCACGGTGGGCGCCGGCGGCGTCTTCTGCGCCAGAGCCTCCTTGGCCCTCTTGACCCACGCCGCCGCGCGCTTCTGCCGCGCCCGCGCCGACCCAAACGGCTTCTCCTTGTCCGCCGCCTTGTGCTTCTTGCCGCACGCTAGGGGCTTCACTCGCTCACTTTTCAGCTCAACTTGAGCCGTGCCTGACACACAAAAATACCCTGCACACCCTAAACACCCCCTAGCAGCCCCTTATCACGGGCTACACAACCCCGAGGCGCACCCCCTAATGCACAAAAAGCGCTCAAGTTGAGCTGAGAAGTGAAGGAGTGTAGGCCCCTGCCGCACGCGCGCTCCGTGGTGCTGACCAGCCGCTCCAGCTGCGCGATGCTCTTGCGGTAGAACATGACGCGGTTCGAGTTGGGGCAGTCGCACAGCTCCGCGGAGTGGCGCAGGCACGCCGGCCGCCCCGGGTTGCACACGCACGCCACGCCCGACAGGTGCAGGATGTACCGGCAGATGGTGCACTCGCGGTCGTACGCGCCGTTCGCGTTATCCGTCGGAAGCAGACTATCCGTAGCGTCCAGCGGGTCCAGAGCGGCGGCTACGGCGTCCCGCGTGGCGGCGGCGGCGGGGTCGGCGGCTTCGGAGGAGGCGCCGGCGATGGCAACCGCCACAGCGCCAGCGCCGGCGCCGGCGCCGGCGGTCTCGGCCAAGGAAGCCGCCTTGAGGGCGAGCGCCTTGGGAGTGTAGCGCTTGCTGCGGATGACGCCGTCCATGACGAGTTGCTCGCGCGCCGCTCGCTCCTCCGCCGTCATGTAGCGGCGCGAGTTGGACTTGAAAGCAAAGTTTGAAAGCAGTACACCACATTTTAGTTTCAAGAGCTTACTTCCAGGCGGTTTCAACTTGGGGTTGATAGGGTCGACCTGCACCGCCTCACCGTCATGCGGCGCAGGTCGCCGATGAGCCAGCGCGCCACCTCCTCGCTGTAGCGGTGCAAGTTGAATTCGAAAGCAAAATTTGAAAGCGGTGTGTCATATTTCAGTTTTAAGAGCTTAATGCCAGGCGCTTTCAACGTGGGTTTGATAGGATCGACCTGCACCGCCCTACCTCGCTCGGATCGTCCGCCGCCGCCGCGCACAGCAGCTCATCGTGGCACAGCACGGAGGGCTTGCGGTAGAACCGGAACCGCTCCACGCCGTCCAGGCCGAAGCGCAGCCAATCCGGCGGCGCGAAGTTCACCGCCTAGCAGGAGGGTCAATACTACCAACACGCACTCCATTCGAGATTGGACGTGCCCGCATGACTGACCTTCAGGGTGAACGCTCATACAGACGCGCAGAAAAGAAGAAGGAGGCTGAACGTCGGTCGAGCGCTTGTTCTCAATACCGAATACCACCCCTGCCTCTGCGCAGTTGAAGCCCGTGTTGAAGCCGGCGTGGTAAGACTTGGGGAACGTGATGACAAACTCACCTGGGTGCTGGTCCGTGCGGAACACCGGCACCCCGTCGGACAGGGGCCACTCAACTCATCACCGCCGCGTCACAGCATGCTGCACATCTCAATAAACGAGGGCGGGCTTCCAACGTGATGGATGATGTGGCGAGCACCACGTCGTAGGACGTCATTCAACACAATGAACGAGGGTTTACAGGCGATGGATGACGTGGCAGCATCGGCCCGCTCGGCCCGTTGGGCCCCGGCCCCGACACCCTGAACACCCCCTATACACCCCCTAAACATCCCCAAACACCCCCTGAATACCCCCAGAACAACCCATACACCCCCTAAACGCCCCCTAAACACCCCCTACACACCCCCCAAACACCCCCAAGGCCATGCCGTCATTGATGAGCAGCGAGGGCGACAGCATGGTGACGAGCTGCAGCAGCAGGTCCGGCTGTGCGGCGAACAGATCCGGCATGGCCTGCTTAAAGCACTCCTCGAACCAGGGGCTTACACTCGTTCCCACTCCCGCTCAACTCGAGCTTACTGTACCCCTTTCCGCTCAACTCAAGCTGACTGTGTCCTCCACATAGCCCAACGCAACAGGTGAATGTGTCCAAGGTGCTCAAGTTGAGCTCTAACGTGGAGCGATGTGTTCCTGAAGGTCCTCAAGTTGAGTTGAGAAGTGGACGAGGGTAAGCCCCTGCCTCGAACGCCTCCGCCGCCCGCCCGGGCACGCCGTACCACGTCTTCGCCGCGCCCCAGTGGTTGTAGTTGATGCTGTACAGCATGTGGTCCTCGAAGTGCCAGCAGAAGGAGCTGAACATAGACCCCGCGCGAGGGCCGCACCAGATATTGCGAGCAACACGTCATATCACGCCGTTTAACGCAAGAAACAAGGGTTGACAACGCGTTGGAGGACGTGCTTCTCCCAATACGACACAGTGCGCCAAACCACTTAGACACTTAGTCTGACTTAAAGCTACTTAGTCTGACTTAGTGCCCGCTCGACCAATCAGAACGCTCCATTTGGACGCCTTAGTACTACTTGTTGCTAAGTGTCTAAGTGGTTTCACGCACTTTTCATATCTGGCAGGCCCTACCCGACGTAGAGCCACGGCACGAGGACACCCGGGATGTGGTCGTTGACCTGGCGCAGCAGGCTGCCGTGCTCCCCGGCGAGGCGCGGCAGGTTGTTGAGGTTCCACGGCGACGCCGCGTACGTGTTGGTGTCGGCGTCGCGCGCGCCCGACCCGACCGACCCGTGCTCGGGGTCCCACGTGCGCGGGAACCCGCTGTGTAGCGGCGCAGGTTGAATTTGAAAGCAAGGTTTGAAAGCAGTTCATCAGATTTTAGTATCAAGCGCTTAGATCCAGGCGCTTTCAACATGGGTATCATCGGTTCAGCCTGAACCGCCATACCGCTGCCGTGCACGGAGGTGTCGATGTCCGCGCCGTAGTGCACGTCCACCGCCTTGCCGCTGCCCTCCTCCACCATGCGCCAGGGGCTTACACTCGTTCACGTTTCAGCTCAACTTGAGCCGTGTCTGACACACAAAAACCCCCATCACACCCTATACACCCCCTTAACGCGGGCTACACAATCCCCACGTGCATCCCCTATCCCTTACAAAGCGCTCAAGTTGAGCTGAAAAGTGGAAGAGTGTAAGCCCCTGCCATGCGCCAGAACGCCTCCTCGATGTCTGCGATACTGGCCATAGCGTGCTCCTCCTCGCCGCCGAAGAAGTCCACGTTGAAGTCGTGGCACACTTTCCCAAATTCGTCCATGGTGAAGCTCTTGCCCTGGTTGAAGCCGATGTCCTCGGCGTCGTTGGCGGCGGCGATGCAATTGGGACAGAACCAGTCGCCGCGGGGGACGTCCTCCAGCGGCGGCGACAGGCAGTACATGTGGTACCTGCGGCGGCGGCGGCGCCGCCGGGGTCACGTGTGCAGGATGTTAGCAGGCAGATGGATGGGGCTGCGGGAGGGGGCAAGGCGCCAGCCCGGTGGCGAGGAAAGGCACACGCTTTCACTGTCGATGGCGCCACCTCTCGATTGGGGTCGACTCCCCTCTCCCAGTGCGTTGTGTATTGGGGAGAAACGAAAAAAAGGCACAAGCTGAAAAACTGTCCACAGAAGTTATCGTGTGAGAGTCAGGATTCTGCCGTGACTGCTGTGAAGCCGCGATTCGACGCACGATGAGAGATGTTGAGGGGCTGGGCTGAGGCTAGCTGGTGTGGCGATCGGCGTGGGGGGCGACGGGTGCGGGGGCGCACCCTTGGTCGCAGCCGTCGCAGAGGATCATGGACTCCTCGTGCCCGCTGCCGCCGCAGTTGCGGCAGGACTGATCCAGCGGCGGCTTCTCCTCCAGCTGCTGCGCCACCTCCTCCAGACCCTGCGCACGAACACTCGGGAAAAAAATACATCTCAATATTTGGCATCGCTGAGCAGACCGGCGCGTGGACAGAAAAGGCGGCCAGGAGAGCGCGCGGCGACGCGCGGGCTCGGACGAGGCTAGACGAAAGACGCGCGCGCGGCGGAACAGCGCCGCGGCGTGAGCGATAGCGCGAGTGAGCGCGGGCATTTGGGGACGGGGGGCGGTGACGTCCGATTTTCCTTTTTCCTTGCAAGCGTGGAAGGAAACGAAAGCGGGGGCGGGTGCAAACCATCTCGAGCTTGAGGCGCCGCGGCGTGCTGCTCTCCGGCACGTCGTTGCCGAGCTCGAAGAGCGCCTCCAGCAGGTCCTCCTCCTTGACGCTGCTCTGCTTCTCCATGGCCGCCTCCTTTTCCGTCTCCCGCCGCGCCTCCTCCTTCACCTTCACCTCCTTCTCTTTGCTCTTCGCCGCCGCCTCCTTCGCTTTCTCAGCAGGCGACAGCGTCGTCTCCACCTTCGCCGCCTTGTGCGCCTCGAACGACAGCAGCCACTTCTCGTACATCTGGCGCAGCGCGAACGACGCGGAGGACACGGTGGCGGGGGCGTCGAGGACGCGCGCGATGTCGCGCCACTGCTTGGCGCGGCACACAGCGTCGAACCCGCCGCGCGTCGTCACGGCGTCAAAGAGCGCCTGCAGGTCCAGCTTCTTGCCCCCGAACACCGGCCACCGCGTCACGGCCGTGCCCTGGCTCGCCATGTAATCCGCGTACTCTGTGCGGAAGCTGCGGTTCTTGCCCTTCTTGAGCCGCAGCTGCAGCTCGTTCACGGTCTGCACGCGGGTCTTGAAGCTGAACGTGCTGGGGTCGAGGTGGAAGGGCGCGCGCCACCCCTCCGGCGGGACCACCCGGCAGATGCCATACTCCTCCGCCTGCGCCCGAATCGATGCGATGTACTTGAGCGGGTCCGCGAACTCCGCGAGCGTGGGGTGGAACACCGGCGCCTCCTTCACCGCCGCGAGCCGGTACTTGGGAGCCATGCTCACTGTTACGCGGCGCGCGCGGCGCGGCTGGCGGGAGGCGGCAGGCGCGCGGCGATGGCACAGCGGGGAGCACGTCCGCAATCGCTCCCCCTGCGGAAACTGAGACAAGCTTGACGGGTGTTGCGCTCGCGGCGGCGGCAATGCGGCGGGTCGCTCTCGGGCTCGGGTGGCTGCGCAGACGCAAGGCCAGTCTAACGCTTCGTCGCGAGTCCGGACACCATTTCGGCGTGCGCGTGTGGCGCGGCTGACTCCTCAACTGCGCGGGTGGCACAGGACACCTGCCTGCTGCGCTCG
>Ga0307489_10002177_pt1 | contig 13107 bp, 20 predicted proteins | sample SB12metaG_FD_202247 | JGI IMG/M metagenome (GOLD analysis project Ga0307489, IMG submission 202247) | Sea-ice brine microbial communities from Beaufort Sea near Barrow, Alaska, United States - SB 1.2 | ecosystem: Environmental > Aquatic > Marine > Coastal | place: USA: Alaska | collected...
CCCGGCCGCCGCCGCCGCCGCCGCCGCCGCCGCCGCCGCCGCCGCGGCCGCCGCCGCCACTGGCCCCGTCACCTACGCCGCTCCCCACCTGAGCTCCGACCTCGCCATGGAGACTACACCAACAACCGATGCCGCCGCCGCCCTCGATATGTCCAACTCCCGCGTGTTGCAGGTGGACGTGGACTCAGACGGCGTGCCCAAGCACTTCCTGTGCCCCATCACGCAGGAGGTGTACGAGGACCCCGTCATCTGGGTGGACGGACACACCTACTCGCGCGCCGCCATCGCGCAGTGGCTCACGCGGCACAACACGTCGCCGATGACGGCCCAGAGCTTCGAGCGCGCGGGGGGGGGCGGGGGCGGGGGCGTGGGGCGGCTGCTGCCCAACCACGCCATGCGCAGCCAGGTGGAGGAGTGGCGCACCGCCCGCCCGGTTTAAGGGGGTGGGGGCTTTAGGGGGTGAGTTGGGGAGGGGGCTGTAAGCGTAGGGGGGGGAAGCGGGCGACGCCCTGCCAGGTGGCGGAGTTGCGGAGCGATCGGGCGGGGTAGTAATGAGTTAGAGGACGAGAGATTGAAGTATTGATCATGCCGCTCTGGATCGTGTTTCTCTCTTACTAACGTCCAGTCGTATGGTGAGCCCCAGCAAGCCAGCCCCATCCATCATTGTAATATTACGCGCGCAATAAATCATAGACATCAAGGGACAAAGCACAGGGTGCGCAACTCATATTATTATGTTAAACAACATCCAGCGAGCCCCAAGGCGCTCACGCGGTCAACGATGACCAGCCCCGCCCGCCGTTTCCATTCGTACTCCAGTCTGCCATTTCTACTCGTGTGCCGAGTAACACTATCAGAGCGCGCTATCAGGGCGTCTTCGCACGTTGACACGGTCCGCGGAAACCTATCAACACTAACGACTACCGCTCCCGCGGGGTGATGAGGCGATAAGATGTTCACTATTGGAAATCAGGTGTCGTCGTCGATGTAGACCAGCCGGGGACTTGAGGTTAGACAAGGTGCGCATTGACCATCGCGCTGTAGGCGGCAGGGGCTGGAGGTCGGGCTGAGTGCGCTGCGCTGAATATTAGGGTTTAGTAGGGCTTTGAGGGCGCGTAGCGCGCCACAGTATTGCAGAATTAGTTATGAATTACGTGTCACATGCCCACGCCACGGCCCTCTCCATCAGGGCGCGGGCACACAACAGGCGACGCGAGACAACGGCTGCGTAGGCTTGTTCACAAGAAGCGTCGCTCGCGCCGCGGATCCGGTCGGAGCCTTCCTCGTCCGCGTGCGAGAAGCCCAGCGGGTGGTGCATGCTGCCTCCGAGCCTCGCGTCAGCAGTACCCGCCCGCCTGCCGCCGCAGCTCCGTCGCCACCTTCTCCGTCGACACGCGCGGGGCGCGGGGTGGTCGCGCGCGGGGGGCGCCGATACGCAGAGGGCGCGTGCATTCAGGTGCTCGGCGGCGAGCGGCGGCGGCGGCGGCGGCGGCGGCGGCGGCAAGGTTCGGGTAGAGGAGCCGGTATCGGTACCACCGCTCATCGTCACCAACGAGAAGACTACCAATAACGCCAAGGCCAAGCCCAGCACCGAGGGCGGCGCCGGGGCGATGGAGGCTGTGCGCGCGTGGCTGGGGATGCCGGGCGACGGCGCGGTGGAGCGGCTGTCCGTGGTGTGCGCGCACTGCAACGCGCGGCTGACGCCGGGGGAGATGGACTACGACTGCAAGCGCGACAAACTAGGCAGGGAGGAGGCGGCGGCGAGTCTCACACGTCAGTGTACGGGTGCACTGGTACCCTACGAGCAAACAGTCGGGGGACGAGTCCATGGACCTGCCCTCTCCCTTCAGCGCGGTGTCGTCGCTGCCGGCGCCGGCGCTGGCGCCCTATTTCGAGACCTGACATTCGTTCCCTGACTGTTAGGTCACAGTGTACCAATACACACTACACAGTGTCGACGTCCAACGCAGAAACGCAAACAAGAGCTTCTTTCTTGGTTGTGACCCGACGTGAAACATGAGGGCACTGTCAGTGTGACCCTGCTGGCGGCGCCGGGCCTGCAGCCGGTGTTCAAGCCGCTAACGCGCGACGCCGCCACCAACGCCTTCCTCATGCACGGCCTGGCAGACACTGCTCGCCACGTCATCCAACGCCTTTTGAACCCTGGTTTGCATCCTATGACATGACGAGCGGTATTGGGGCATTCTGATAGTGTACCGGTCCTCTCCAGTCTCCACGTGATTCACCCTCGTTTGCCGAGTTTACAGGGCATCCCATGACGTGGCGACATACATTAGCTAGTTCCTATGCTAAGGCGCTCCAGCTGCCGCCCCGCCGCCGTCAATTGGGGGCTGTCGATGGCGTGCACGTACCTGCGGAAATTCATGAGCTTGACAGACGCCAACGCTGTGCTCGGCCGAGGCCGCATGCACGTGCTTTCGCAGGTTGGGTGAAGTGAATAATGCTCGAAACACATCATCCCACTCCCTTTAATCCCCCGTTTCCCAAGTCAAACGTTACCCTGTGACGTGGCGAGCGTAACAAACGTGCCCCTGTCATCCAACGCCTGTGAACCCTCGTTTCCTTGAATTAAATATCATTCTATGACGTGGCGAGCTTTATTTACGTGTTCCTGGTTACAGGAGCAAGCCACGGACCTGATGGAGGGGCAGGTGGCCAACGACGACGGCGGCGGGCTCGTGCTGCTGGACGTGGGCGCGGGCGAGGGCGAGGTCACGGTACGGCCTCACAGACATACCTCGCCGCGGCATCCAACGCATCTTGAAGCGTCGTATATTGAGTTGAATTGCATCGTGTGACGTGGCGAGCAATATTCCGGCAGGCCCGAGGAGAGGGAGAAGCTGCGCGACGGCGGCGGGTTCAGCCACGTGGTGGCGACGGAGGCGAGCCCGCCCATGGTGAAGCGGCTGAAGGCCAAGGGGTTCGAGTGCGTTGTGGAGGCGTACGACGTGGCGGGGGTGTGCGCCGCCGCCGAAGAAGACGGGGTCAAGGCAGGGCCACGCTTCTATGTTTACGCCCTCATGCACCCCTCATACACCCTTCTACACCCCTCATACATCCCTCATACATCCCTAGTACGCCCCTCATACACACATCATTCACCCCTGATACCCCTCTAAAACACCATTGACACACCTCTCTAACACACCACTGGAACACCCCTGAAACACCCCTCATACACACCGCATACACCCCTCATACACCCCTCACACACCCCTCATACACCGCTACCACAACCCTTGTACTCGTACAACTCAGATACACCCCTGATACACCCCTAATACGCAGTACCGATGTGCGGCCCTGGGGTGCGGTGCACCCGGACGGGTTCGATGCCATCGCGCTGCTCAACGTGCTGGACCGCTGCGACACACCCTTCACGCTCCTCGCGCAGCTCCGGGTGCGTCCTTTGCCTCACTGTGCGCTCATAGCGCGCCGGTACGCGTGCATCTCCTCCTCCTCCTCCTCAGCCGCCTATCTCTCTGCTCCTCTCCCTCGGGCCCGCTGTCAGATGTCTGCCCATCTGCTCCTAATGCACCAGTATGCGTGCACCTCCTCTTCCCCCTCCGCCGCCGCCTCTACCTCCACTCCTCTCCTTCAGGCCCGGTGTTTGACTGTTTCCCCATAGTATGTGTGCGCAGGGGATGCTGCGGCCGGGGTCGGGCCGCCTGGTGCTGGCCGTAGTGATCCCGTTCCGCCCGTTCGTGGAGGACGGCAAGGCGCACCGCCCGCCCAAGGAGCGACTGCCGCTGCCCTCGCAGGTAGGCTCCAGTGCCTGGTCTGTTAGCTAAGTAAGTTGATTGATAAAGTAAGTGATCTGACGAGTCAATAACTCGTCGAGTACTTACTCGCCAAGTAATTACTTGCGGCTCACAGACCAGGCACCAGGCTGCCACCTGCCACCTAGAGGCCAGTTCAAGCGGAGGGACCATCGGTCTTGTATGCATCAAGGCCACATCTAAGGTGTGTGTACCCAACAGGCCGACATCGGTACATCGCCTGGGTGAAATGCCCTTACAGAGTTGCGGGCAAAGCGTCAGCGCTCCGCGCGGGAAAGCGGGCGCCAGGTTGAATGCCCATACAGAGTTGCGAGCAAAGCGTCAGCGCTCGGCGCGGGAAGCGATATACCGAAATCGGCCTATTTGTTGCAACGAGATCAAAACGTTTTGTTCTGCGGTTGGCACCCTACTGGGCGGGCACCTGGGAGAACGGCGTGAACCAGCTGTGGGAGAAAGTGATCAAGCCCAGCGGGTTCAAAGTGGAGCGGGTGGCGCGCGTGCCGTATATCTCCGAGGGCGACCAGCGGCACGGCGCCTACATCCTGGACGACGCCGTGTTCGTCCTCTCGGTCCCGACGGAGTCCGATGCGGCGGCGGCGCTCCCGAGTCCGTGGCCGTATTCTCAATAATATTATTCATCAACGTTTACTCATCGAATCCGAAGGCGCCTTGGCGAGCATGAGCGTTACAATATGATTTCGTTTTTCTTGTATTGACGTTCATCGCGTGGCACGTGTCACCGGGGGCCGGGAGCGAACAGGTTGTGCTTGTCGAGGTTGTACTTGCTGAGGAAGCTCTTCTGGGCCTTGCCCTGGCTGTAGCGGCGCAAGTTGAACTTGAAAGCAACGTGGGAAAGCGCTTCATCATATGTTAGTTTCAAGAGCGGAAATCCAGGCGCTTTCAACATGGGTTTCATGGGGTCAACCTGCACCGCCCTACCTGGCGTGACCGCTGCGCCGTGGCCGCCGCGTCGGGCGTCAGCCCCTGCGTCGCCCGCCGCCCCCCGCCAGTGCCAAACACGCCGAGCCTTGTCACCTCAACAAGTGAGCTCTCATGTACTGCAGGGAAACACTCCGCGTCAGGTTGAGATGAAGAGTGAACTGGTGTAAGGCCCTCGGGTACACTGGTACACTGCTTGCTCGTATGGGCAAACAGTCAGGGCCCTGCCGCTCCCGCAGCTGGCGCCGGATTTGCTCCTGGAGGTCCTCGCCGCTGTCCTCCTCGCCGCCGTCGCCGCCGAAGCTATGCGGTCGGCCGGCCATGCTGGGCGGCGGCGGCAGCGGCGGCGGAGCAACCATTGTCTGGCGCTGCCTGGGACCTGGCTGCGGCCGGCCCGGCGGTGGCGGTCCCGGCGGTGGCGGTCCCGGCGCCGCCCGGGGCTGCGGAGGGGGCGGCTGCGGCTCGGGGCTGCGAGTCAAGCGGCTGCCGGTGGGCAGGGATTGCCGCCGAGCTTCTGACTGCGGCGGGGGCGGGGACCCGCCCATCCCTCCCCCGCCTCTCCCGCCGCTGCCTCCGCCGCCCCCACCGCCACCTCCCCCGCCAACGCCCCCTCCCCCGCCACTACCATCCCCAGGCATCGCCCGCGCAACCTCCGCGTCAGCCCCTCTCCAGCCCCCGGCACTCCACTCCCCGAGCATCGCCCGCACCCCGTCCGCCCGGCTCATGTCCACCGGCCTGCGCCCCAACACGTCCCTCACCTCGCCGTCGGCCCCCGCCGCCATCAGCAGCTCCAGCGTCACCAGCTGGTTCGCCGCGATGTACAGCCGCCAGTTCAACTTGAACACAAAAAGTGAAAGCAGTTTAATGTACTTTAGCTGCAAACGCTGCAACCAGTTGCTTACAACATGGGTTTGAATCTGCACGGCCCCACCTTGGCGGCCAAGTGCATGGGCGTCTGGCCGGTGGAGGGGATCTTCGCGTTGAGCGCCTTGGACCATGAAATGTCGTCGCGCGTCCGACGCACGCGCGCCATGACGTCCTCCAGCAGCTCGGAGCGGCCGTTGAACGCGGCGTGGTGGAGCAGGGTCCAGCCAGCCATGCTCTTGGCGTCGGGTTCGATGCCCGCCTCCAGCAAGGCGGCGATGGCGTTGAGTGCGCCCTTGGCGCCCGCCCACCAGAGTCGAACCCTCACTGTTGCATTCTGCTCAACACTGATCGGTTTGTCCCTCACGCATTCCACTTGATACCTCATAGATGTCGAGCGCATGGCCATAAAACATACTTAGGTGATGCCCTGAGCTTAACTTTGGCATCTTTGTGGTAGCATCTTTGAGGTGTCAAGTGGGAGAGGATAACTCAAGTGGTTTCAAGGACACACGGCTTCAAAGTTGAGCTGGAAAAGATACCGAGGTACGGCCCTGCCGCCCAATGGATGGGCTGCTCGCCGCGGGCGTCACGGGCGCGCGGGTCGGCGCCGGCGGCGAGGAGTGACCGCACGGCGCCGCCGTGGTCCGCCGCCGCCGCGTAGTGCAGCGGCCGCGCGCCGCCCTGCGGACCCGGAGGGGATGAGTGTTGAGTGCTGCGGCGTAGGATGCTATCCTACGTGACCGTATTAAGTTTTGAGGCACGAAATAAAGGGCGGGGGGTGCGAGGCGACCGACGCATAACGCACCGAGTCCTTGGCGTCGACGTCCGCGGCATGCCCACAAAGGAATTGTATCACGTTCACGTGCCCGTGCTCGGCCGCTAGGTGCAGCGGCGTGCGGGCCATCAAGTCCTCGAACTTCGCGTCGACGACATCTTTAAGGGAGATGTAGTCGGCCACGCCGGCCTTGACGAGCGCGGTCGCGCGGACCAGGTCCCCGCGCGCCGCCGCCTCGTGGAGCGTCTTGGCTTCGCGCTGGCGTGGGCCGCGTATCGCCATGGCGGGGGATCCACGCGCCCCGCGGTTGTGGCAGCGTTGGCGACTCGAGCTCCTCGAAGCCGGTCTCAGCGAGTCACATCAACCGACAGAATCTGGGTGCCGTGTGAGTTCGCTAGGGTTGCAGGCTGTGACACGGGTTAAGACGTCATCGATGTGTGACGACAGCCACCGATTTGATGGATAGAAAGTCATACATGATGCGTCGACGCTCGATAGACTTACCACGTGCTCCATAAGTGCGTGAAATCGGTCTCACAAAACTCACGCGCTACACCGCACCTCTGCGCCCAGAGAACGACGGGAAAGCCATTTCACTGACGCGTCGCGGGGGGGGCGCCACCATCACCGCACCACCAAGAACCCGCCGCTGTACACCCCCCGTGCGCGTCTCCCGTCGCAGAGCGGCACGGCACACGGTGGCAACAGTGTTGTTGTGTCGCTGAGGAAAACAGAAGCAGAGAAGAGCTGAAGCTGCAAAGATTCAGCGCAATGGACTACCCGAAGACGGTTCTGGAGATAGCGGCGCTGGTGAAGAGCAAGGCGGTGGACCAGCGTGTGAGTCTGGAGGCCTACTTCACCACCGCCGACCATGTCGGCCTGCAGGTGCGCCGCCGTCTGAAACCCGCGCGCCACTTCAGCACTCGCCCCACCTCAAACAACATCCGAGCCCTTCGCTCTGAACTTCACGACGCGACGGCACCCCTCACCCTCCTCCCCTCCTTCCCCACCTCAATTGACCACCTGGCCTGTCCCCGAACACACCAACAGAGTACCTCCCGCAGACGAGTAGACCCAAACCTGCGTCTCACACCTCCGCCTCCCCCCGGCGCCTCAAAACCTTCAACGCTTCTCCCCACGCGTGTTTTTATCTCTCTTCTTTCACGACGGCACCCCCACGTCTCACTTCTCACACTGACCCACCTCTCACCGCTCGCCCCCCTGGCGCGGCAGGCGAAGATCTACCGCGCCGAGGACAACAAGCAGGAGCTGTTCCGCATCCTGCTCGCCTACTGCAGCCTGGTGGGGTGCTGCAACTTCAAACCCGCGTTAAAAGCGCCTGGTTTCAAGCACTGTGAAACCAAAATATCATCAACTGCTCATCAGTTTTGCTTTCAATTTCTACTTGCGCCCGTACGGGCAGGTTATCGAGACGATGGGCAAGCACCGCGAGTGGAGCAAGGCAGGGGCTTACACTCGTCCACTTTGCGGCTCAACGTGAGCACATTTGGTGCATTACGTTGGGTGCATGATTTTACCGTCTATTAGACAGGGGGACACGGGAAAGTGTGACCAAAACGGCTTAGGTTGAGCTGAAAAGAGGACGAGTGTAAGCCCCTGGAGCAAGGAGCCGAGGAGCAAGGCGCGGTGCAAGGGGTACGAGAGCGAGGTGGCGGCGTGCATGGACGAGATGGAGCGGCAGGGGCCGGAGCTGTTTGCAAGAAGTGTACCCGGACACACTCCTCACATCCTTATCCCTCATTTGCCACGTTGGACATAACGCGCATCTTTTCGCGTGTGGTTGGTCGTTTGCTTGTGTTTCGTTCCGTTTTGATCGACAGTTTAGGATTGTTCGTCATGCTATGCTAGCTGGTGTGAAGGCCCTGAGGAGCGGCTTAAGCCCAAGATCGACGCGGAGGCTTCGGCGTTCCGGATGAACATGCCGGAGCCGCCGCGGGCGCGGCCGCCGCCGGTGGGAGCGGCGGGGGCAGGGGCGGGGGCGGGGGGGGCGGGGGCGGCGGGGGTTGCCGCCGTGCCAAGGCCGCCTCCGCTCGGTGGCACGGCGCCGGCGCCGGCGCCGGTTCCTCCGCACCTCTCAACCTCCGCACCCTCCGCCCCCCCCGCACCCTCCGCACCCCCAGCACCCTCCGCGCCTCCAACTAGCGGCGGCGGCGGCGGCCAGGGTGGAACCTTTGACTTGCTTTCGGCGTCTCCATCCGAAATGGCCGAGATGTCAACCTCATTTTCAGGCGTTGAAAGTGGGTCCGGGGTTGGGGCTCGAAACGGGGCGGCGGCGGCGGCGGGGGCGGGGGCAGCGGCGGCGGCGACGGTAAGTTACGGCAAGGCGAGTAGCGCTACGGTCTCGAAACACTCGCTGATGGGGATGAGTTTGCCGAAGGCGACGCCACCCGGTAGCGCGGCGACGGCGGCGGCGGGTGCGGGGACAGGGTGGGCAGTGACGGCTGGACCGGGGCCGGGGCCAGGGCCAGGGTCCGGGTCGGGATATGGATATAGCGACGCGTACGGAGGAAGCGGCGCCGGGGCCGCAGGGGGGGAGGGGGCGGGGGGCGACGCCTACCCTGTGGCAGGGCCTAACACCACCTCCCTCACCATTGTTTCATGTCCCGCTCACTCATAGTATACCTTGTTGTACCTGTACACACTCGCCGCATCATCCTTCCCTGGCCGCGCGCTTTCCCTTCTCATCTCAACCTGACTGTTAGCTGACAGTGTGGCGGGGAGAGTGAGGCCCTACCCCGTGGTGGACCGGAGCCGCGCGGCAGTGCCAGACGTGCGGGCCAACCTGGTGTCGAAACCGGCGCCGCCGCCGGGGCCGCCGCCCGGGCAGCCCAGCGCGCCCCCGCTGCAGCCCACTGACCCCTTTCACCAGCAGCAGCATATCGCACCGCTACAGCATTACGATCAGCAGCAGCAGCAGCAGCAGCCTAGCGCACCGGTTCAACAGTACGAACAGCAGCAGCAGCAGCAGCAGCAGCAGTGGCAGCCTAGTGCACCTGTGCAGCATTACGACCACCAACAGCAGCAGCAGCAGCAGCAGCAGCAGCAGCAGCAGCAGCAGCAGCAGCAGCAGCAGGAGCAGTATCCCCCTCCGGTGTACAGGCACCCAGGGGTGAGCGTGCCCGCCCACCAGCCCCCACCGCCCCCGGGCCCGCCCCCGCCGCCCCCGCCGCCCCTCCCCGCCGGGTTCCAGACCCCGGCGTCCATCGTGTCCTCCGCCGCCAGCCGCGGGCTGGAGCCCAAGCGCATCGTCTCGGTAGGGCGGTGCAGGTTGACCCTATGAAACCCACGTTGAAATCGCCTGGAACTGAACTCTTGAAACTATAATATGATATACTGCTTTTAACTTTTGCTTTCAAATTCAACTTGCGCCGCTACGTCTCGGTGCCCGCCCCCGACTTTGCGTCCAACGACCACAACCGCCTCGACAACCGCCTCGCGCTGTACGGCAGGGACGCGCCTCGCTACCGTGTCGACGAGAGCTCAATTTTAAGTATCCTTGAGGTGTGAAGTGGGATAACGCAAGCGGTGTCGGGGGCTAACGGCTGCAGCGCCCTACGCCAGTATCATTAGCTGACCTTTGTCCCTGATACCGCTTGAGTCGTCCCACTCTACACTTACAGCTTAAGTTTGAGCCGTTCATCGCTGATGGGGTTTACCGCTCCTGGTATCCCGCTTAATATGACAAAGTGCGCCAAACCGCTTAGACACTTAGTCTGACTTAGTGCTACTTAGTCTGACTTAGTGCCCGCTCGACCAATCAGAACGCTCCATTTGGACGACTTGTACTACTTGTTGCTAAGTGTCTAAGTGGTTTCACGCACTTTGTCATACTTGAGGTGGATACACAGACTTGTGTGAGGCACTGTTTGAAGGGCTGAAGGAGAAGAAGGTGCGCGGCGACGGCAACTGCCAGTTCCGCGCGTTGGCCGACCAGCTCTTCCGGGACCAGGCGGGGCACGCGTCCAGAGCAGGCACTCCACCCGTATTCAATCGGCCAACCTCCTCCGCGCGTCTGTAAGAGCATTGACCATGAAAGTGAATCATGCTGATCTGGAGTATGCTTGTCAAAACAATTTAGTGCTAGCGATGGGGTGGATTTAACTAAGCTAGTATAAGCTAGTTTAGGGGCTAGTGGTCAGTGGGTTGGTGGGTCAGTATTGGGCACTATAGAGGGTTAGTGAATTAGGGAGGTTTAAACTAGGCTACTTTAAGCTAGTTTAGGGGCTAGTGCTTGTTAAGCTGGTTTAGGGGCGACGAGTATAATCTGGAGTGCTTGTTGTGAATGACCCTGGTGGTGGGAGCGGCACGCGGAGTGCCGCGCGGCGGTGATACAGCAGCTGCAGCGGGAGGCGGAGCACTACAGCGTGTTCGTGCCGGAGGACTACTCGTCGTACGTGGCGGAGATGGCGCGGGAGACCACGTGGGGCGACCACATCACCCTGCAGGCCGCCGCTGACGCCTACGGGTTGGGCCCGCACTTCATCACGATGCTCATCCGGCACTCATAAGCCGTTTGTCCCTGAAACCGCTCGAACTTTCCCACACCTAAACAATGTTCTCAGCTCGCACTTTAATGAGCAGTATGTCCCTGAAACCACTTGAGTCGTTCTGAATAATACCTCAATGAATCTCGAGTGAAGAGTTATTTAAGCAGTTTGTCTTCCGAACCTCTTGAGGTATCCCACTTAGCTCCTCACACAAATACATGAGTTAAGCCGGGAACAACGCGTGGTACGGCTCTGCGCACGGGGTGTCCATGTGCGTGATCAGCTCGTACAAGGACAACTTCGTGATCGAGATACAGCCGCGCGAGAAGCGCTCCGAGCGCGTGCTGTGGATCTCCTTCTGGGCCGAGGTTGGGCGGTGCAGGCTGACCCTATGGAACCCAAGTTGAAGCCACCTGGAACCAAGCGCTTGAGACTAAAGTGTGGATATAATGCTTTCAACTTCTGCTTTCAAATTCAAGTTGCGCCGCTACACCGAGGTGCACTACAACTCCATCTACCACATCGACGCGCAGATCTGAGAGTGCTCAGAATGGCCAGATGCCCATAGTGCACTGGTGCCATACACCTCAATCTTCTGGCGCCACATCGACTCGCGGGTGTGAGAGTGCGGAGTGCGGAGTGCGGAGGCGAGATGATAGCGCTGTGAGACAGCTGTGAGAGAGTCATGTATATTGACGACAGACCTAAGGTGAACATGTTATAGCTAAAGAGCCTAATTGGCGCCTGGTAGTGAACCAGCACGCCTCAATACGCACACACGCACACGCGCACACACGCGTACACTACGTCAGTCAGCGGCCGCGTCGGGTTTAGGGCCTAAACCCTAAACACTACGTCAGTCGGCGGCCGCGGGCGCGTCGTCGGCGTCGGAGCGGGCGCCGTACGCGCGGATGATCTCCTTGATGGGCGCGCGGCAGCACGGGCACAGGCGGGCGCCGACCGACCCGTGGAAGATCTTGGTGGCGCACGGCATGCAGCAGCACAGGTGCCCGCACCGGTAGAACACCGCCACTGCCGCCGCCTCCCCCGAAAAGGGTCATTCTGAACAAGCGCTCGAACCGCGATCGGACATGCCCGCATCGGATGAATACTCCATAACGAATACTCATACAGAGACGCGGAGGAGGAGTCATCAATTGAACATGGGTGGAGTACGTGATGTGAATGACCACCCTGCCAGGCAGCACACGCAGGAGCCGGCGCCCGGCGGGTCAGGGCTCGCCGACACCCGGGCCCGCGACACCAGTGCGGCCGGCGCCTCACGTGTGGAGCGCGGCGCGTCACCCACTCCTCCGACCCCGTCCCCGCTACCGCCGCCGTCTATGCCTCCGCTACCACCACTACCATCCCCACCTCCCCCCCCCCCACCGCCCCCGTCCCCGCCCCCGCCCCCCCCGCCGCCGCCGCCGGCGCCGCCGCCTCCGCCTCCGAGCTCGCCGCCACTGATGGTCAAATCCGCCGCCGCCTCCGAGCTCGCCGTTTCTAACGCCGACACCCCCGCCTCGGGCCAAGTACACGACGCTTGTCACGTCACAGGATGCCAATTGTAAGTTACTGAGTAATTCAAGAAAGCATGATGAGGAGAGCATACTTCAATCGTCCTTACCGCTGCCACCGCGGCATCCACCGCCGCTGACGCCGAAACGGCCGCGAAGTCCTCAGTGTCAGACGCCGAGGAAGTGTGACTGACGCGGGCGACGCGGACGTCCACGCGGGGCGCCGGCGGCACCGCGGCGCGACCCGCGGCGCGACCCGCGGCGCGACTCGCACCCCGACCGGCGCGGGCGCGCGGGGCCGCACCGTGCGCGCCACCCACGTAGCAGGGCCTGCCAGATATTGCTCGCCTCGTCATCGACAGGCATTTGAACCCTGATTTCTTGAGTTTATTGGCATCCGATGACGTGGCGAGCAATATCTGCCAGGCCCTACTAGATAGATGACGTTGCTGAGCGACGCGGAGCTGCGAGGAGATGAGAGAAACTCGCCGTCTGACGCCGACGACGCCAAGTGGCGACTCCCGCGATTGGCCTGAGTCACTGGCGGCTCCTCAGATGTGGTAGCGCCGGCGGCCACGTGATGCGGCGTGCCACCCAACGATTGCGGCTCGCTGCCTGGCGCGGGCATATTGTGGCCGCCGCCGCCGCCGCCGCCGCCACCGCCATCGCCGCCGCCACCGCCGCCGCTTCCGCCGCCGCCG
>Ga0307489_10002178_pt1 | contig 13106 bp, 18 predicted proteins | sample SB12metaG_FD_202247 | JGI IMG/M metagenome (GOLD analysis project Ga0307489, IMG submission 202247) | Sea-ice brine microbial communities from Beaufort Sea near Barrow, Alaska, United States - SB 1.2 | ecosystem: Environmental > Aquatic > Marine > Coastal | place: USA: Alaska | collected...
TGTGTAATATCAGGTAAAGACCCTGTGGGACTCAGTGAAAGGATTGAATCTGCAATTCAACAGTTTCCCCACCTTGATATGAAAGACCTTCAGATGAAGTTGGAGAAGGATGTTGGTATTTGGATTACATATGTCTATGAGGATGACAACATAAATACAATTGACTTTCCTATTGGATGGTCAGCGGGTAACACCGCTATGCACCTTGCATGTCAGCAGGGTGCAACAGAGATTTATATATTGGGGTTTGACCTATCATCATATGATGAACCGTTGAACAACATATATAAAGGGACAGATAATTATCTGCCCAGTGATGCAAGAGGTTTTAATCCAGTGAACTGGCAGAACCAAATGCAAACTGTTTTTAGAGAGTTCAAGGATGTTCAGTTTTCTTGGGTAGATGCCAAAGAGGAATTTATTCAAGAAAATAATCTAAGTTACTTGACAAAAGCAGATTTTTGTGATAAAGTACATATCTAAACATACGAAACATATATTTACATAAGGAGAATACATATGTCGTTAAGTTCACTCAAGAAGTCCAATTCGTTGGACAAACTGCTCGGTGCAGTCCAAGCAGAAAACGCCCCCCAAGATAAGAAGTCCTATCAGGATGACCGCCTCTGGAAGCCCGTAATGGATAAGACCGGCAACGGTTATGCTGTTATTCGTTTCCTACCCGCAGTAGAGGGTGAGGATATGCCTTGGGCAAAGGTCTGGAACCATGCGTTTCAAGGCCCTACTGGACAGTGGTATATTGAGAACTCTCTCACTACCATTGGACAGAATGATCCCGTATCAGAGATGAACTCTGCATATTGGAACTCTGGTGTTGAGTCTGACAAGGAGATTGCTCGTCGTCAGAAGCGTAAGTTGCAGTATTTCGCCAACATCTATGTTGTTGAAGACCCTGCTAATCCTCAGAACGAGGGTAAGGTTATGCTCTATCGCTTCGGTAAGAAAATCTTTGACAAGTGCATGGAAGCAATGCAACCAGCATTCAAGGATGAAACTCCTGTCAATCCCTTTGACTTCTGGGAAGGTGCGAACTTCAAGTTGAAGATTCGTAAGGTAGACGGTTATTGGAACTATGATAAGTCAGAGTTCGAAGGCCCATCTGCTTTGTTTGATGATGATGACAAGCTTGAGGAGACATGGAAGACGCAGTATGCTCTATCAGAGTTTACTGGAGAGTCTAACTTCAAGTCCTACGATGAACTCAAGAAGCGTTTGGATATGGTTCTTGCAGGGACTACCACAGTAGGTAAGGCAGCAGAGGTGATGGAAGATGCACCTTGGGCTGAACCAAAGGTGGATACGCTTACTATTGGTACACCAACTATTACTGTTTCAGATAGTGGTGGGGACACAATGTCCTACTTTGAAAAGTTGGCAAACGAGTAAGAGAAAGGGGTGCTGGAAACAGCACCCCTTTTTACATATCCAGACCTGAGCCAGCAGCATTAATATTAAGTCTGCCAAACTTGTTATTGACGAGTGAACTGTTGCCACTTTGACCTGTAGTAGTGACACTTGATGATTGTCTTGCATCAACAATATTAGTTGGTCCTGCCGCTGTTGATTGCTGTTTAGCTAACTCTGCTTGTTGCTTTGACTTTTCCATCTTCTCAACTATTGATGCGCTTTCTTTATATTGAGATGGTTTTATTTTCTGTGACTCAAGATTGTTTCTCGTCATTTCTTCTTTATATTTTGCTGCTCGATAATTCGCCTCTTGTTGAGTTTCCCCCTTTGAGCGATAGGCTTGACCCGTTTTTGAATCGACCAAATTTGACATTGTTTGCTCGATATCCGCCTTCTGTGCTTTGGACATGGCTTGACTGCGTTCAGATAGTTGTTGTAATTTTGTTTCTCTCTTTGCCTTTGCATCTTCGGGTGATTCATCTGATCCACCAAACAATCCCGAAAATGCTCTCCCTACTAATCCACCGGCTTTTTTAATCATACCGCCAATATACCCAGAGAAATCAAAATCAAACAACATCTTGAAGAAATCAACAACACTATCAATAAGACTCGTGACACTATCTGCTATAAACTGTATAGGATCAATATCCCCTACTTTCTTAGCAAACTCTTTGAACCCAAACAAGTCTGCTACGAATGCCACCAGTTTTAAGAATAGTGCTGGGATCGCACCCAGCAGAACACCAATAAACTTACCTATTGCAACCTTAATTGCTTCACCGATACTACCAGTTTCATCCAGTGTCTTTCTAAAGTCTTGGAACGCTTCATATAGGCCATATAGGACAAGAGCAACTGCTGCAGCAATTGCAATAACTGGTAATAGTGGAACCATAAATGCAGTTATCGCTGGTAACATTGTCCCCAACATAAATGTTTGAACTGCAATAAACGCAAGCTTAATCTTATTTGCAATTGAAGCAAATTGCGCTACTACTCCACCAACCATCCCTTGTATTGCAGGCAACATGGTTTTTAACGCAAATACTTGAACTGCAATAAATGCATTTTTAATGAGCAAGGCTGCATCCTTGAATTTCCCTACTACTCCACCAATCATACCCTTCACGTTTTCTAACATGGTGACAAGCATAAATGTTTTAACTGCAATAAACGCATTTTTAACCTGATTTGCAATTTTGATAAATTTTACAATAGCAACGGCACCAACGATACTAGCAATAGCAATTCCAATTTCTGTAAGGTATGGGAGTATTTCTTCTTGGATAAACTTTGTCATATCCTTAAAGGTATCACTTTGCAGAAACTTACCAAGAGCAATCAGTAATCCACCAATAGCAAGAGTAGAGAGAAGTGCCATACCACCTAATGCAGCAGTCTTCAACCCCTTCTTACCCATCTCAAATAGACCTTTGATTCCTGCCGCAATTTTACCCAGACGGGAAGCATTATTTTTTGCATCGTTTCGAGCATCTTCTCTTATTTGTTTTTTAGCAGCAGGAGATGTTGCATCTTCAAGGCGTTGTGCGTAGTCTTCTTTTCGTGCCTCATAACTTAATTTTTGAAACTCTTTATTGTCCTCTGCAATCTTACCCTGCGATTCTAATTCTGCTTTGAGTGCAATTGCCTGACCAGCAGATGATTCTGCCATTGCTGCTTGTTGAACTTCCCTGTCCTTAATATCTTTTCTTAAATCTTTTAATTCTTGTATTGCATCTAAATCAGCACGGGTTTTCGCATTACCCTTTTTATTTGCAATAGTTTGTTGTTTTTTTAAAGCTGCAAGTTTTCTCTTCTCTGCCAACGCAGCATTTTTCGCCGCTCGTTCATTTGTTTTTTGCAGCTTTGCTAATACATCGGGAAGTTTAGCAATAATTTCATCATTCGTGGCCATGACTTATTCCTTATTTCTTAGGTTTGCTAAGTGCTTGTGCGCCAAAGAACGCTGCGACTATACCAGCAACCGCAATGAAGTATACTCCCGCCATATCACCAAGAATCTTTGCTGCTTGATCCATATTGAAGACTGTTGCAAGGACTACGATAACAGGATATAACAACATACCACCAAGGGAGTACCATGCCATAGTGCGTTGTGCATCACGCATTGCGTCTGCATCCTCAAGTTCTTTGCGTTTGAACTCTAAGAACATATCATGTTCATCTTTGGATACATCACCATCACCATTCGTATCTGCTGGATGATGACCTGATGCTTTAATTTCTTCTTCGCCCATTTGATTAACTCCTATTTTTTCTTTCTTGTTTTTCGTACTCCGCTTTCTCATCCTCTAGATGTTTCACTAACATACCAACATAGATTTCTCGTTCCCAAGGTAGCATATTCTCTAATTCAGTTAAACTCCAATTATGATGTTGTATCATTCCAAAGTTTGTTTTGTAGTAATTTACTATGCTGTCATGAGACAGCGCTATTCCAAAAAACTCTCAAGTCCCTCCAATAATATCTCGCCCTTCTTTTTGGTCTTAGGATTAACTACATCAATGATGTGTCTCACCTTCGGCATTGTCTCAAAGAATTTTAGAACATCCTCCATCTGTGTACTATTCATAGAATCAATAAATTCAACAATTTCATCCTGAGTCATATCAATTCTATTAATCACTTCTTCGCCCGATGTAATTGTCTCAACACACTCAACAACCAAAATCAATGTTTTTTCAAAATCACTTAGTTCACTTGCCATCCCCTGCAAATCTTTAAGTCTTGGATATCGAAAATGAATACTGATACCATCTGTTATTTCAATGTCCTGATTATGTTCTAAACTCATCTGGACTTGAATATCATCAACATTTACTTCGATTTCAACTTGTGTTTCATTGTCATCTGGACAAGTAACATTCAAAGTTATCTTAGAACCAACAGACTTTGCTCTCAACTGTAAGAATACATACTCAATATCAAACATAGGACTTAGGTTTGCATCTACAGAACCAAATGTACATCCATCTACCAGTTGTCCCACAGCAGAAGCAATCTGAGATTCTTCACCAGATTCTTGAGCGATCATCAAAATCTTTTGCTCTTTGACCAAGAATGGTCTAAATTTAATTTCCTCCTGTGTTGATGGTAGTATTAGTGTGTACTCAGAAGTTTGTAGTTTAGGTAACGCCATAATATTTCATCCTTTATCATACTCTGATTAACCGAGTCTGCCTAACACCTTCGGTATGTTCGCATTAATTGATCTTTCTGCACCTGTGATTATTGTATCAAGAACCTTCTCCATAAGGTTGGGTGGTTGGTTTGTAATGTCAAGTGTCTCCCAATATCTATACTGCATGGTAATAGGTATCTTTACAATGTCACCTGCTGGACCCGCATCAAAGGGTGATGGACCAATCTCTTTTGGGAAGCACTCTCTAAGTCTAATCCCGTATCGTCTTGCATCTTGCACATCTAGAACATAAATATCGATGTCCTTGATGTAATCTTTATAATACTTGACATTCCATGTTCCTTTATCCCAAGCTTCTTCTTGCCAACTCTCAAAGAATACCCTTTCCTCTAGGTCACTACTTGCTTGAAAGGTCATAGAGAGTGTACCACCAAATGTAATACCGTCAACAATCTCTGGGGCAATACCATACATGTTGCTGTCTACTGATGTATTGAGTGACCTGCCGGGCAAGTCAAGAGATTCACATCGCATAGATACTTTTCTTGCATTCCCTTCGCCGGGCGATGTGATAATAACCTCATATCGACTTGGGAGTGCATATCCATTTTCACCGTGAAACTCTGACAGGAAATTGTTGATTACTCCAAATGCGGTTGATTCTACAAAACTTGCTAGTGTTGCCATTAGATCATTGCCCTCGATTCTTTCCATACCTCTGATGCAGATGCCTTCTTGAACCTCTGCACTGGTAGTAGAGTTGCAATCGTAAATTCGTCTGCATCAATTCTACGAAACTGTGACTTGGTTTGTCCAGCAAGATATTTGTGTATGGTTGGTCTGATAAGTCGAACACCCTTTAACTTCTGGTAATCAACAATAAGTCTTGTCGTATAATCAAATTCAGTATTGTTAGAGAAATCTACCAAACGGTCAAGTAACTTGATCCTCAGTGGAATAGGTAGGTAGTGAAAATTGATACCAAGAAACCCGTCTGGATATGTCTCTAGTGGCAGTACCAGTGGGAATGTATCATAGTATGGTAGGGTCTTCTTGAACTTTGGGTCATACATGAACATATTCAATTTACCATAGAACGGCTTGTTGTTCCTCTTACCATCCCGTAAGAGGTCAAGTGAACTTGGTGTGCCCAATTCTTTGATCTTTTCTCTATACCATGCAGTTGACTTTGGGCGACCTTTCGCCTCATCCTTAACTGCTTGCATGTATTTACTAATTGCCATATATCTATTTATACGAAATACCTAGATGATCTTCTGTTAGAATCTTGAATTCCATACCATTATCTGCACACCATTCCGTTGCATATCGCCACTTAGCATCGTTCACACCATAGGTTATAACCTCGTTCATCCATCGTCTGGTGCGTTTTTTGGGTTCCTTGGGTGGTTTGCACTGCACCTTGGGTTTAACCTCTATGATCATCTTCTTGATTTGACCATCAGCCTGTTTGACCTTGATGTAGAAATCTGGAAAGTATCTGTGCATCCGTCCATCCTTGGGTGATAAATAGGGTATAATGATCTCTTCACTACCCCATTCAATTATGGAAGTGCTGTTGTCACAGTATACCATAAACTTACGTTCCCAGAGAGAACGATAAACTATGTTCTGTGGATTACCCTTATATTTTTTGGGTTTGGTTGGTGTGTATCGACCTTTATATGACATGTGTTATAAATAGTTTCATCAGTGTATAAGGATATTTAGACATGGCATTAAGAGACGCTTTCGTAAACATTGCAAAGAACGCAGCGGCTAGTGCTGCATCAGGTTTGGTCAGTGGAGTTGCTAGTAGTCTAAGATCAGGGTTGGGTGGTTCATCTGCCAGTTCTGCGTCTAGTCCTCTAAAATCTAATTTTGCTCCAAAAGAAACACTGCTTCTATATCCATCTGATGTTGGTATTAATATGCACCAAGCAAGTTATATCCTGTTTGCTCGTCATTCTATGTCGGGTGCAAAGGTGAAACCAGTACGGGTGAAGGGTGCAAAGGTGAAACCAGTTTATAAGAAGGATGAAAAAGGTGAAAAGACAATAGATAAGAAGGCAACAGCCGCCAGACAGAACGAGGCTGATCAACTGGCCAGTGAAATAGCTCAAGGAAATCAAGCAGGTCGAGGCGGTGCTGGTGCGGGTGGCGCAAGTACATCACTAACATTGCAGCGCAGGAATATTCAAAAAACTGGAACCGCTATCGGATTGTATATGCCGCCATCTGTCAATGTCAGTTACAATATGGATTACAGTGAGGGTGAAATTGGTGTGATGGGTGAAGCTCTCTATGGACTGTTTAAGGATTATCAAGCCGGAAAACTCGGCATGGATTCCATTAATAATGCAGCTGGTACAGCAGGAACAGGTCTTGAGAAAATGGGTGTGGGTATGATTGACAAAGTTATTCCCGGCGCAAAGGATTTGTATGCAATTGAACAGGGTGCAATTATTACCCCCAGAACAGAGATGATGTTTAGGGGCACTGGTAGAAGGTCATTTTCCTTTTCTTTCACATTCATTCCCAAGAGTGCTGAAGAAACACAAATAGTCCATAAAATTATAAAAGAATTTAAAATTGGCATGTCACCCACATTTAAAACTTCGGGTAGCACAAGAGAGATGACAATTCCTGATGTATTCTCGATTCAATACATGCACATAAATGGTCCAAATAATTATATCAATAAGATTGGTAAATGTTATTTAAAGACAATGGATGTATCGTATGGTGGCGATAAGTTTGTAACATATAATGCTGACAAAGAAGGTGCGCCACCACAGAAAACAACCATTAGCCTATCCTTTCAAGAACTTGAAATTATGGATAGAACTTTGGTGGAGGCTGGGTACTAAGATGTATTTTTCTCTATTTCCCACGATTTTCTACGACGCTGTTGGTAATGGTGATGACAAAATAGTCACGCACCTACTCAAACGTGTTGCAGTACACAGTAAAGCAAGTGAAACCGTAGCTCTATTTGACACCTATGATGTTAGGAACGGCGAGACACCAGAGATGATTGCACATAAGTATTATGACGATGCAGAGTATCACTGGGTTGTTCTGTTGGTCAATAACATCACGGACAGGTATCACCAGTGGCCCATGAACACTCGACAGTTCCTTTCACACCTTGCTGAGAGGTATGACAATGTGGATGCAACACACCACTATGAAATTAATCAGGTGTCAGGTAATACCAATGTCAAAATCAATATTGGAACTAGCAATGTAGATATAGATGGTAATACGATTGCAGATGCAACACTGGTTACAAACAGAGAATATGAAGAGGAAAAACAGGACGTACTCAGGAAGATACGATTGTTGGACCCAGAATATTTGGAACAGTTTGTAGAGGAATTTGAGAGATTGGTTTCTGAGACAGAGGATTAATTGAGTGGCACAAAATGAACTTAGAAGTGGTGGTGAGTTTAACATTATCCAATGTGATTTGGTCTTGACTACAGGCAAGGTAGTTGGACTCAAGGCGTCTATTATGGGACTTACAATATTTGAGGGAATAGACCAACTTACCGTAACAGGGACTATGACAATTCAAGATGCTTTCAACCTAACATCCTTCGGTCCTATCATTGGACAAGAATACCTTAGACTTAAAATTGCAACACCAAATTTAAAGGGTGGTGAGAATACAATTGACTACTCATCAAACCCCTTTGTGGTTACAAGTATTGATGATAGGGTTGACATTGGTAATGGTGTTCAAGCCACCACTTTGACATTCTGTTCAAGAGAATTTGTGATCAATCAAAGAGCCAGAGTTAAGAGAACTTTGGTTGGGTCATACTCAGATATCGTTCAAGTAATGGTAGAAAAAGACCTAGACAGCGATAAAAAACTGTACATTGAACCTAGTGCTGACAATAAAAAGATTATTTCACCAAATGTAAAACCTTTTGATGTTATAGCAATAGCAACAAAGAATGCTGTGTCAGAGAAATTCAATCAATCAACATATTTCTTTTGGGAAAGTACATCTGGATTTAATTTCAGAACTCTTGGGGATATGTATTCTCAAACACCTGTCATGTCATATTTAAGCAGTACAGCAGGAACACGAACTAAAAATGGTGTAAGAGATATCTTGGCAGAGTTGTCTGCGATTGAAGGTTACAGAATAAGCGGCTCTCCTGATACGGTGTGGAATTATGCGACAGGTATATTTTCATCTGAATTGATCGTCCACGATATCATCTCCAAAAGTTACCAAAAACATATATATAACTATAATGAAAGTTTTTCAGAAGAACAACACCTTGGAACAAAACCCCTTGCAATCAATGACCCCGATGGAATCAGTGTATCATCCTTTCCATCCAAACAGTATCTAAAACCTACTGTGGGTGTCGGCACAGATCAGAGTTTTAATGATGAATTTTACCAGTATTCATATGGAACAAACAAGTTGGAATTAATGCAGGCAAGAAAATCACAATTATCAATGATGGAATCCGCACTACAGTTGAGTATCGATGTTGTCGGTACTACTATTGTCAAAGCTGGAGACATTGTAAAGATTACAATTCCTAGTGTCTCAGCGGTCAAGACCACCAAAAACGAAACAGAAGATATGCTGTATAACGGTAATTTCCTTATCAGGTCTTTACGGCATGATTTTGATATTGTTAACAGCAAACACAGAATGTCCATGAACGTCACCAAAGACGCTATGGGTAAATAACATAAGGAGAAGTCCATTTCTAACACCTCTATATCCACACATCAACAGCGAAAGGAACTAAAAATGGCTAAGTCCAAGAACCGCATTAAGAAGATGACATTCCAAACACAAGAGCGCACATTAGATTGCACTCCACTTTCAGACAATGATAAATATATTATAGAGATGGCCGGATATAGAAGAGAAGGACGAACAACCAATGAGGACATACAGCGAACTACAGGAAGGTCTACAAGACCCCAATATATTTAAAGCATTCTTCCTTGCGGGTGGTCCGGGCAGCGGTAAATCATACGTTGTCCGGTACACCACTGGCGGTACAGGATTGCGTGTGGTAAACTCTGATGACGTGTTTGAGAAGTATCTCAAGGACGCTGGCCTCTCAATGAAGATGCCCCCAGAGGAATGGGAAGAAAATCAGAGAGAGCGGGAGCGGGCAAAGAAAGTCACTGCTGCTCGCCAAAAGAACTATGTCGAAGGACGTATCGGTATGGTCATTGACGGTACTGGTGCAAAGTACGACAAGATTCGACAACAGAAGGCAGACCTAGAAGCACTAGGGTATGACTGCCACATGATATTCGTCAATACCTCAATTGACGTAGCACTTGAACGTAATGCCAAGCGTGAGCGCACTGTACCAGAGGATACCGCCATCACCCTTTACAACGCAGTACAGGGCAATATCGGTAAGTTCAACTCCCTGTTCAGGGGCACTATGGTTATCGTTGATAATAACAAATTTGATGACGATATTGAGAAGATAACCTTCAAGGAAGTCAAACGTCTGCTGGGTAAGAAGGTTCGAAACCCCCGTGCCAAGCAGTGGATTGAGATGGAGATGAAGAATCGAGGTATTACCAAGGCACCATCAAGGCGGAATATTGGTTCTGGTGGTGGTCAGAACCGTAAGGCATCCCCCCTTCCCGGCTCTCGTGGATTTAAGACAAAAATGGGTCGAAAAAGAGGTGATTTTTCAAAATAGTTCTTGACATATCCTGATCTATGGTCTATACTAAGGTATAAACTGAGAAAAAGGAAGACAGATGACCACGATTACACCAGAACTCAAGACCTTCATGGAATTCCTTTGGGGTTCCATTGGCAACTTCATCGATACGCCCCTTGGTAGGGGTCGCATTGAGAATGTCCGTACCAAAGCGGGTATTGACCTTGAAGTGATGGTCAAAATCCCCAACATTGACGGTTTCACCCTGTTCGACGGAATGACGCTATTTGAAATGGAGCGTGTATAATGATCCTGACCCTCAAGGGTATCACCAACAAGGGTAAGAACCGTATTCGGGAACACGGAGACAAGTGGGAAGTCCTAAAGCTTCCCCCCGGCGTTCTGGATATGACCCCAAAACCCTCATTACCCCCCATAAAATCACTGAAAACTGGTGAGTGGCGATGGCTAGATGATGTGAATTTTTCTTGGATTCCGAGTCGATTTTAGTTGACAGAACCCTTTTCGTGTGGTATACTTAGGTATAATCGGAAATCAAGAGGTTACAAATGGTTGACAGAATTACGATGAACAAGGGTGTTGCTCTTGGATACGGTAATCTAGACGATCTAGAGCTCGTTGGTCGTGCCTTTGGGTACGATATCTACGTTGATAAAGTTGAAAGTACATATAACGATATTTGGGTCTATGACCGCAATGTGACCAAACGAGTTCGTACTCTCTATGGTGACATGGAAACTCGCTATCGGATTGCTGCAAGGGTTGAGTTATCCAAGGAACGTGGAGCATGGCATGTTGACCTACTCAGCGTCGATAGCCGGTACAAGGGTAATAACCTTGCCATCAAGATTTACAAGTTTCTCATGAGAAAGATGGATATCACACTCAAGGCAGGAACCAGCCAGTCTGCTGGTGGACGGTATGTCTGGAACAAACTGTCCAAGACCCCCGGCGTTGTAGTCTATGCCAAGAAATCGCCCTATTCCAAGGTATTTGACTTCCCCAAGACAGGGAATCGTGAGTTGATCGGCAAGGTGTTCGACCTGTATGACAGCGATGCAGAAATATTCGCTGTTGCGGGCTAAATTAGCTATTGACAAATCATATTCCACATGGTAATATGGTACATAAGATGAGAAACAAAGAGGTTGTTATGAAGAAACGATATATGGAAAGCACGGAACGGAGTCGTCGGGTTACCCCACGCATGATGGAATATCTCCGTTGTGTTATTGACACGCCTACTGTTGGTGCTTTGGGTAAAGACAATGGTAAAGCACCAGATGATACCATTGGTATCAAGATGAGTGTCTGTAGGGAGCGGGTGGCGGACTATCGGCGTGCTTTTGAGAGGTTTACCAAGGAAGAAGTTCTGGAGTTGTGTGAAGAAATTATGAAGGAAGCAGCCTAAATTAGCTATTGACAAATCCTATTCCACATGGTAATATAAGACATAATCGGAAAACAGAGAGAAAGATACGAAATGGCATATGTAAGCAAAGAAGACAAGAAGACCCTCGCCCCTGCGATCAAGAAGGTTCTTGCCGAATACGGTGTGAAGGGGACCATCAAGGTCAACAACTACAGCACTCTGGTTGTGACGCTTCGGAAGGTTCCTGATGGACTCTTCACTGCGAAAGACATTGCGAATGGTGTGAATGTCTACCACATTGATAATTTCTTCGAAGGAACTGCCAAGAAGTTCCTGACCAAGTTGCTTGCTGCCATGAAGGGTGACAAGTGGTACAATAACACTGACAGCAGCATTGACTACTTCGATACTGCTTGGTACAACGATATCAAGATTGGTGAGTGGAACAAACCTGTGGAGATTTTGTAATGGATAAGATTGACGCACTAACGAAGACTCTGATGGGTGAGAAGACTGAGAAGGTGGCTGTGATACACGCTGCCTTTGAGGATGCTCCTGCTACGGTTGCATTTGTTGAGATTGAGGCAGCACTACCCCTACGGAAGAAGTTGGAGATTGCATTCGTCAAGACCAACACGATTACCGAAGCATGGTGGCGCAATGATGGTGTCACCTATATCGGCACCGCACCCACATGTCGCAGCACAAGCGTTGGTGATATGGTCCTTGTTGGTAAGGATAAGTATGTGTGTAATATGAATGGTTGGAAGACCCTTGATGGAGAAATTGTGAAATGATTAAAGCACTACTGATCGTTGCTTCGTTGAATGGTGGTGGTGATTATAGGGTAGAGATGCCAACAATGGAGTCTTGTCTGGATATGAGATCATCCATAACGAAACAGGACAACACATTAAAAACCCTGTGCATTCCCAAAGAGGACGATAGTGACAAATTTAAGGCGTTCCTTAGTATGTTTACTGAAATGGTTAGAGAAATGAAAGAGATGGAGTCAAATGACAAACTTGGAAGTGTCAACAACGGAGAGGCGAATAGAAAATGCAATGACAGCTCTGCAAAATGTTAAGTCTTGCTGGGGTAAGCAATACTGGGATAATGTCCTTGCATATCTGCTAAGACAAGCAAACCGATTGAACTAAATAGAATTATGATTAAACTCACAGATACAGCAAGAGACTATCTCAAATCAGTCAGCAATGGCGACTATGTATCCCTCGGCGTAAAAGGTGGGGGATGCTCTGGTATGCAGTATGTATGGGACTTCTCCAAGAACTGGCCAGACGTTGATTGGTCAGACCCTATTGACGATGTGCTGGTGGTTGACCCAATGGCAGAGATGTTCGTATTGGGGTCAACGATTGACTATGTATCAGAACTTGGGGGTAGTTTCCTCAAGATTATCAATCCAACTGCAAGCAGTAGCTG
>Ga0307489_10002179_pt1 | contig 13105 bp, 25 predicted proteins | sample SB12metaG_FD_202247 | JGI IMG/M metagenome (GOLD analysis project Ga0307489, IMG submission 202247) | Sea-ice brine microbial communities from Beaufort Sea near Barrow, Alaska, United States - SB 1.2 | ecosystem: Environmental > Aquatic > Marine > Coastal | place: USA: Alaska | collected...
ACTGGTGACATTCTTGCACTGGGCGGAAACGAGAGACTACGGGGTGACTTCGATGGAGTACACCGTTGCCTTCAGAGGGGTGTACCGACCCGCGCGCCTCCTGGCATCCAGGCCTCGCGCTGCCGCGGACGCAACGGAGTCCGTAGCGGCGACGACCGCGGCAACGGCAACCGCGGCGGCTACGGCAGCCGCGGCGGCCACGGCAGCAGAGCGCATCACCATTGCGAAACCTAAAAAACCCCCCTCTCGCCGGACTTGGGATTCCGCGATCCAGCCTGTCTTGGACAGCACAACTGGCTACGGAGGTCTGATTCTCGAGTCATGTTATATGGGGCGTTGCACCCTGCAACCGCCTGTCTAAATCTCGAGTCATTTTGTATGGGCTCGGAAAGTCCCGTTGCAGGGTGCAACCAGATCTATCTCTCCGGAACCTGCAAGCAAAGTTCCTATTCTCATGCCGATCCCACAGAGAACCGTTGCAATGTGACATGCACTCCACGTCAGGACATGACGTCATCGTACCGGTGCTCGCCATGTCATCCACCACTTGGTGTACTGCGGCGCCGCTTCGCGCCAGGCGCCACGCAACGAGATGTAAACATGTGCATCCAAGTCGGAGCTCTACGAGCAGAGCTATTCGCGCGAACCGTGCCACACACACACGACAGCCACCGTTCCAGCAACCGTTCCAGCAACCGTTCCAGCAACCGTTCCAGCAACCGTTCCAGCAACCGTTCCGGCAACCATTCCAGCAGCAACCGTTTCAGCAACCGTTCCATCGACCGTTCCAGCGCCAACCGTTCCAGCAACCGTTTATGCGACCGTTCCAGCAAACGTTTCAGCAACTGTTCCAGCAACCGGTACAGCAACCGTTTCAGCAACCGTCCAGCGACCATTCCAGCACCAAGCATTCCGGCAACCGTTCCAGCAACCGTTCCAGCAACCGTTCCAGCAACCGTTCCATCAACCGTTCCAGCAACCGTTCCAGCAACCGTACAGCAACCGTTCCAGCAACCGTTCCAGCAACAGTTCCCGCGGGCCGCGGCCGTTCCAACAAATCGTTCCAGCACCGCCACGTCATTCACCGCGTGGTGTACCGGTGCCCGCCACGTCACGCCACGTCATAACCCATAAGGCGTTTCGGGGAGCTTTCCTTGAGTTATTTATTAGCCGCATCTGCAAGGATGTCATCTTCCGTTCATACCACCTTGAACATAGCGATACCCATTAGAACATCGAACTGAAGCACGGTTGGGCGAGATTAGTACTAGGTTGAGGAATCGCCCGGGAATCCCTCGTGACGGAAGGTTTTGCTTTTGCGCGGCACGTCTTTATACGACGGTGTCGAGACTGTTCGCTCATAATGCACCCACACACACTCATCACGTCCGCCTCCCATCCACCTCCCATCCACCTCCCATCCAACTCCCATCCGCCTCCCATCCACCTCCCATCCACCTCCCATCCACGTCCATGGTTGCGGGAGCTTCAGAGAGCATGAGGGAGCTTGAGGGAGATAGGATAAAGTTGGAGGAGCTTGCAGGAGCTTGAATGAGCTTGAGGGAGCCTTGAGGGAGCTTTCATCAGGTCCTACTGAAGAGTTACGTCGAGGAGGCTGAGATAAAAATTATCATAGATATGATGCACGATACTCGTCACTCAATACAAGTGTTGTTCAATGCGCTCGATGACGTGGCGAGCATCGATACCCTATTGAACTATGTGGTGGATGACGTGGCAATCACCGGAACACTATTAGATGGATGACGTGGTGAGCACCGGTACACTATGTGGCGGATGACGTGGCACCAGTATGTATGCGGTGGACGACGTGGCGTTGACCGCGACACCATGTGGTGGATGACGTGGCGAGCACCGGTACACACGTGCTGGATGACCTGGCGAGCAGTATGCAATTTTTCCTTCCGTCCTCCGCGTAGTTGGCCTCCTCCACCGCCACCGTCTCCCAGGAAGTTACACTAGTTCCGGTTTCAGCTCAACGTACGCCGTGTTGCCCATGAAGTCGCTGCGCACACGCGGCGGGCGCCAGGACTGCATGTGCACGGGTGCCCGGCTCCGTCCCCGGCTCGAGGCGGTGAAGGCAGGGGGGATGAAGCCGCAGGGCCTGGGAGCATGAGAGAGACAGAGACAGAGACGCTTCCGCGTGTATAAGGAGGCACCAGGCTTTCGGCTTGCCCCGTGCATGAGAGCATGTCTCTCCGGTGGCCGTAGTGCCCTTGTAGGTCGCAGCCTCCCGAGCGAGTCAAACTGGCTCTTGTTTGGATGTGTACACACACACTACGAACACACGTTTAAATAAATGCGGCGTGCGCGGGGCGGGGCAATTTCTCTTCCACTCGACGGATCTGACAGCCGCACCTTGGATAAATTGATGGTAGTCACAGCAAAATCCGTCTTCAAGTCGTTCCATTCAATGACTACAGCGTGCGCTATTTATTCAGACTAAAGTTCATCGAGCCCCAAGGCGCTTCACATGGTGAGCAGCAACCAACCAAAGATAGCTACCGGCTGGTTATTTGCCACCGCCGCCGGCCGCCGCGCTGTTGTCGCGGAACTCCCGGAAGCGCCTGGTGAGCTCATCGCTCTCCCCCAGGTGTAGCGCCGCAAGTTGACCTTGACTGGAACATGTGAAAACAGTTCATCACGACTTAAACCGCAAGTTGAACTTGAAAGCAAAAACTTGAAAGCACCTCATCACATTTTAGCTTCAAGCGCTGAAGCAAAGCGCGGTCAACCCGGGATCAACTTGGGGTCAACCTGCACCGCCGTACCCAGGCGGCAGGTGATGGAGCAGCGCGCGTAGTGCTCCGACTCCCGCTCCATGGAGCGCCGCAAGTTGATATTGAAAGCAACATTTGAAAGCGGCCCATCACATTTTAGCTTCAAGCGCGGGAACCAAGCACGGTCAACCCAGGGTCAGCCCGGGGTCAACCTGAGGTCAACCTGGGGTCAGCTTGGGGTTAACCTGGGGTGAACCTGGGGTGAACCTGGTGTAAACCTGGGTCAACCTGGGGTCAACTGGGTGAACCTGGCGTCAGCTTGGGATCAACCTGGGTCAACCTGGGGTCAACCTGGGTCAACCTGTGGCGAACTTGGGGTCAACCTGGGTCAACCTGGGGTCAATCTGGGTCACCGCCGCACCTCGATGTTGTCGATGATGTCGTCGAGCAGGTGCGCGCGCTCGGTCTGGACCCCCATGGCCACCGACACGTTGGTGAAGTGCACGTGGAAGTGGTAGAACTGCGGCGGGTAGTGCACGAATATCCGCAGGCTAGGGACTGACGGACAGTGCTCGCCATGTCATATGCTGCTATTTAAGTTACGGAACGAGGTTCAACATGCCTGTGATGACGTGCCGAGCAATATCCACCAGTCCATACCGCAGGCTCTCGTCTTGCACGCCGTACACCTCGCGCATCACCTGGCGCCCCTTGGCCGCCATCGCGCGCAGCAGCGGTAGGTGCTCCGCGCGCAAGTTAGGGCCTGACACATAATGCCTGACACGTCATCCACCACATTGTAGACCCTCGTTTCAAGAGTGACATGGAATCGCATGACGTGGCAGGCATTATCAGTCAGGCCCTACCGCAGGTCCCGCAGGCTGCGGATGTCGCGGCGGTGGCTCAGGCCCAGGCAGTACAGCTCGCAGGTGCCCGCGTGGCCCACCCACAAGGGACCGATGAATGGTGCTCGCCACGTCATAGGATACCAGTCAACTCAAGAAACGAGGGCTCACAATGCGTTTGGTGACACGGCGAGCACTATCCATCAGTCGCTGCCACCCACTGCTCCCGCGGCACCGTCGCCGGGTCCGGGTGCGTGCTCCACTTCAGGTAGGGACTGACAGATGAATGCCTAATGCCTGCCACGACATCCTCCACATTGTAGACCCACGATTCTCGAGTTGAACCGATTCACATTGACGTGGCGAGCATCATCTGTCAGGCCCTACCTTCGGGTCCGTGTTGTAGGGGTGCACGTTGAAATTGAAACCGAAACTTGAAAGCGGTTCATCGTATTGTAGGTTTAAGCGGTGAAACCGAGCGCGGTCAACCCGGGGTCAGCCTGCATTGCCCTGCCGTGTTGAGCAGGAAGCCGCTCGACGGGTCCTCGTCGTTATACAGCATCCGCTCCACCTCCTTCTCCTGGGCGAGTATCTTGTACACCCACCCCATGCAGGAGGGTCATTGCGAACAGGCACTCGACAAATATCGGAGCACGACTTGCTTCGAGTGTGAATGCTCATGCAGACGCGTGCAGGAGGAGGAGGTGATTCAATGTCCATCAAGTGCGTGATCTCAAGAACCCCCTCAGACAGACGCATGGATGAGGAGGAGATTCAATGTCGATCAAGTGTTTGTTTGTAATACTCCCCTCAGACAGACAGACGGAGGAGGAGGAGATTCAATGTCGGTCAAGTTCGTGTTCTCAATACCCCCCCCTGCCATGGCGCCCTCCGGGATGCCCCGCATGTACGGCACGTGCGCCGCCTCGTACGCCGCAGGGCTCTCGCGAAACACCACGGCGGCCTGGGCCGTGTTGCGGCTCACGTGTTTCGACAGCAGCTTGGCCCGCGCCGCCGGCCAAGGGACTGATGATGAATGCTCGCCACGTCGTCAAACGCAATTTGGACCCTCGTTTCATGAGTTTTATGACATCTTATGACGTGGCGAGCAATATCCGTCAGTACCCACGCCTGCCACGGGAGCCGAACCACCAGGCCACAGTGGGCACACGTCAGTCAAACGAAACACATCAGGGGGTGCGTATAACCTATCATCTAACGCTACTGTTGGTGTCACGGTGAACGGTGCACGGCGGCGGCCCCACCTCGTCGGTTGAGTCAGCAAGGCAGCCCGGGTAAAGCACATCCACCGCCAGCGCAGGCGCGAAGTCCGTGGCCACGAACCCGTGGTAGTACCCGTACTCCATCCCGCTGTATAGGGCCTGACAGATAATGCCTGCCACGTCATCCTCCACATTGTAGACCCTCGTTCCTTCAGTTAGACGGAAACACACGACATGGCGAGCATTATCTGTCAGGCCCTACCACTGTAGGGCATGCGCTCCGCCAGTGTCACCGCGGCGGGCAGTAGGGACTGATGAGTAGTGCTTGCCACGTCATAGGTTGCCATTCAACTCAAGAAAGGAGGGTTCAAAATGCGTTGGATGACGTGGCGAGCACTATCCATGAGATCCTACCGGCCAGCGCGTCCGGGTCGCCCACGGGGATGGGCGGCCGCGAGATCTTCACCACCGCCTGTGTCGCGCACCCCGCGAACGTCCCCTGAGAGCGGGGGTTGGGGGGGTGGATGGGGGTGTGGTGAGAGCAAACGAAAGGGAGATGGGGAGTGTTTCGACGGTGGTAAAAGCCTCCCGCCCCGAATGAAAACAGGGGCGGCTTATACGTAGCGTACCAGTAAGGCGACTACCCCGCCCTCCTTGCCGTCGTTCAGCAGCTTGTCAACCTTGAAGCCCTTGAGGCCCGGCAGCCGGTCTGGCAGCTCCTTGCTCGCGTCCGAGGCGCCCGAGGCCGTCAGGGAGGCCATCAGGGGGTCTCCGCCAAGAGTAAACATGGCGGTTTCTCGCTTTGGGGACTGTGAAGGAATGTGATGTGAAGAGAGGGGAGCGTTCGCCGGCGGCGGTGGAGGCGGGGGTTTTGCACGCAGTGGGTGAAGCCGCGGGGTTTGTGCACGGCGGGCGCTTGCTGCGCTTGCGTGATTGAGCGCGGGTGGTGTGAGACGTTTTGTTTGGACGATGTTGAGTTAGGAGTGGTTCAGCGGCTGAAAATCAGGTCGTCTCCTAAATACGCCCACGGATATATGCTCGCTATGCAAAAGTACTCATACAAGCACTGAGCCTTGAACTCGAAATCTGAGCGCGCGGATACAGTGCTTCGTAAAATCTGGCCGAGCATCGCCAATCATTGCCGATTTTTGTTCAGTTGGGTGCCGACCTGTGCGGGTTTCGACCCCCATCGCATCGGCATCTCCAGACCGCCGCCGCCTGTCGTGTGTTGGCGCGCAGGCCATCCTGCATTTACACTGACTGCAGGTGCCGATAATACGTGCCTGCTCGAGTGCCTGGCAGTGTGACTCAGTGTCGTGTACGGGGACGCACCTCTCGACTTCTATCTTGCGGCGGCGGCGATAGCATGGCGAGCCCGGGCATCCAGGCGCTCCGCTCGTTTGCCCGCGCCCCCCCTGAGCAGACAGCGCACAGCGCCCTACGAGATGGGCTCCTGGAGCTGGCCTACCCGCGCACGGGGAATGTCAAGGACATGGTCGCGGAGGTGCTCGCGGTGCGCTCCGAGCCCGCGCACCACTCTGACCCCGGGGTCTGTTCGTCGATTCAACATCGTTCGAGTGCTCTGATGCTCGTGCTCGTTCTCAATGACCCCCCTGCCAAGCCGAGCTTGAGAATGGCGTCGACGCACACGATGAACCCCGACGCTCGTTTACTCACCCTGATATCCCCAGTGCCTGTCCAGAGGCAGGGCAGGGCGCCTGCCGAGTGGGAATGAAGTTGCCGAGCTGCGATGCGGGCTGAACGCCAACCCACCATCCCCAACCACAACCAATCGCAGGCGAGTATGGACGCGAGGCAGCTTACGTCAGACGCGTCGCCCGACAACCTCACCGACGAGGACGTCCGCTTCCTCGTCCTGCTCTCCACCGCAGCCAAGTGCGCGATCGTGCGCCTGGAGGCGGCGGCGCCCCCCGCGCTCCTGCAGCGCTTCGTCGACTTCGCGTGGAGTAGGGCCCAGCAGATATTGCTCTCCCTACGTCATCCGACGTTTTTTTACCCTCGTTTCTTGAGTTAATTGGCATCCTATGACGTGGCGAGAAATGTCCGCTACGGCGCACCGGGAAGCAGGCGAATGTGTACGGGTACACCGGTACGCTATGAGTAAACAGTCCGGGGACGACACAACCGGATGCGGCGAGTGTGTACGGATACACCGGTCCACTATGAGCAAACAGTCAGGCACAACATCTGCCAGGCCGTACCAACAGTGCCGCTGCTGCGGTGCGGCCACCCCGCGCTCGATCCGATGCGGCACCAGGTGGTGGAGGAGTTGGTCGCCGCCTTGGCGCCCACGCGGCCGTGGGTAGGGACTGATAGACAGTGCTCGCCACGTCATCACATGCCCTTCTGACCGTCGTTTCTTGAGTTACATGACATGCCATGACGTGGCGAGCACTGTGCATCAGTCCCTGAGCATGGGAGGTGGTCGACCGCACGCTCGCGCGTTGCATCGGCAGCCTCCCTCTGGATTTCCCCGAAGGCCAGCAGCCCGACGGCTACGCCGGGCGCCTCGGCGAGGTAGGGACTGATGGATAGTGCTCACCCCGTCATCCAATTCATTTTGAACCCTCGTTTTTTGAGTTAAACGGCATCCTATGACGTGGCAAGCACTATGCATCAGTCCCTACGGCGAGGATGAAGCCTTGCGAGTCGACGCAGCCACGGCGCTCGCCACGGCGCTCCTCGACTTTGCCGCGGGCGGGCTGCTCCTCGAGCCGGGCGGGCAGCAGCGCTCCGAAATATCGTTCGAGCGCCAACGCACGCTCCTCGTGGTATGGACTGATGGATCGTTCTCGCCACGTCTTCAAACGAATTTCAAGCCCTCATTTCTTGAGTAGAATGGCATCCTGCGACATGGCGTGCACTAGCCATCATTCCCTACCTGGTGGGCGGAAAGCTGCTGGCCGGGTTGGTGCACTCGACGCCTGCGATGGCGCCGAAGCAGCAGCGGCTCCTGGCCAGCTGCCTGATGCCGGCGTGCGTCAACGCCACGGCGGCGCTAGGCGCTGATGCATACCAGGTAGGGACATGGTGCAATGTTGACAGCCACGTCATCTAACGCATCGTGAACCCTCGCTTCTTGAATTAGAGAGAGAGCAAGCGAGGGCGAGATTGAGATTGAGACGGTTTCCGCGTGTATGAGGAGGCACCATTCCCCCGTGTTCCTCGAGTTTATACACGGCATCCTTCGACGTGGCCAGTAATATCTGCCAGGCCCTAGAACCAGCGCGTAGCGCGGCAACTGTCGCAGGGTGTGCGGGGCATAATCTCGCCGGAGAGGTCGGACGAGACTCGCGCCGCCGGGTGGGTGATGCTGTCGCTGCTGCCCGCGCCGGTGCTGGGCCCGCCGGGGGCGTGCGGCGCCACCATCCGAGGCGCCCTTGGCCATTCCATTCCCATGGCAGGCCGGTGCAGGTTTAACTGATGAAGCCTGTGTTGAAAGCGCCTGGAACCAAGCGCTTGATACCATCATATGACAACAGTCCTTCAAGCTTTGCTTTCAATTTCAACATGCGCCGCTACACCCCGGCGACATACGAGGCAGGCGACGGGGCGGCCAGTGGGGGCGTGATAGGTGGCGAGGCAGCGCACGGCATGAGCTGGGCCCCGCCCGCCCTGGCCGCACTCCGCCGCTCCGACCTCGCCACAGAGCTCCGCTCCCGCACCGACGACCCGCTGCTTGTCGCCCTCACCGCCGGCCTCGCGTCAGACAGCACCGCCGAGCGCAAGGCCGCTCTGGCCGCGCTACGGCACTGCCTGGCAGGGGCTTACACTCGTCCACTTCTTTCAGCTCAATGTAAGCGCTTTTTGTGGGATAAGGTGAGTAGCGACAGTCTGTCAGTGACAGAAACGGCTGGCTTTGAGCTGAGAAGCGGACGAGTGTATGCCCCTGCTGGGTGGGGCCCACCGCTGCGGACTCCAGCCCGTGGGTGGAGTTTGTGGCCATGTACAACTCGCTGGAGGACTTCGCCGCGCACCTGGTGGGCGCCGCGTGGGCGCACCTGGATACGCTGCACCCGGCGGCGGGCACTGCAGCTGCGTCGTGGGCAGGGACTGATGGATAGTGCTCGTCAAGTCATAGGATGCCAGTTCATTCAAGAGACGAGGGTTCATAATGCGTTTGATTTGAAGGATAGTGCTCGCCATTGATAGACGTGGCGAGCACAATCCCTCAGTCCCTAGTCGTGGGAGCCACCCATCGCGTACCGGTACACGCTGGCGATGTGGACTCGCGGGCTGAGGCACTGCAACCCCACGGTGCGGCAGGCGACGCTGGAGGCGCTGTGCGGGCGGGAGTGGGGGACGCAACACGCACTCAGGCTGACGCCGCACTTTGTGTGTGAGGTGCTGCTGCCTTGCGCCATGGGACTTGCCAAGCTCGGGCCGAGTGGCAGCGGCGGTGATACGAATGGAACCGATGTTTCCGCAGCTGACGCAACAGCGGCGACGGCGAAGGCAACGTTGACAGCAGCGATGACGGCGGCGGGTGTGGGCGAGGCGGCGGCGCGGTTGTGCGGAGCGTGGGTCCAGGCGCTGGGCACCCAGGACCCGGGCCGGGCGTTCGACGCGGTGCTTGCCATCGCCACCGCTGTCGCCGACAAGAGTGCGGCCGCCTCCCTCGCCGGCCTGGACACGGGCAGGGACTGATGGATAGTGCTCGCCACGTTATTAAACACACTGCTAACCCTCATTTCTTGATTTAATTGATATGACGTGGCGAGCAGAATCCATCAGTCCCTAGACACGGGCACCCGCGTCATCGAAGCCGCCGCCGCGGCTGCCCACCTCGCCGTCGCCCAAGTAAGGCGGTGCAGGTTGAAACCGGTGAACACCCGTGTTGAAAGCGAGTTGGTTTCGTAAATGAGGGAGGCCCCACATGCGCCATTGTTTCATCTCTCTGTTAAATGGGGGATCCCCCCTATGCACCATTCAGGGCTTGAAACCCATGTGCGATACACTGCATTCACTTTGAGCTTTCAACTTCAACTTGAGCCGCTGCACCAAGGCCCCCACGGAGGCGGATGGGGCGGGTCTCCTCGCGTCGCTTCGCGTCGTCGCCGTCGCCATCGCGCGATACCATGACCAGGAATATCAAACGCAGCAACTGACGCGGCTGATCAACGCCGCGCGGTGCGTGACGCCGCCTGGGAAAGCGCCGTTACGCTCCATGCGCGCGCTGCTCGCGGCAGGGCCTGGCGTATATCGCTCGCCACGTCATCCAACGCACTTTGAACCCTCGACTCTTGAGTCAAGTGACACCCTATGACGTGGCGAGCAATATCCGGCAGGCCCCAGCCGGCGGCTGTGCCCGCAGCGCTGCTCGGCTCGGGCCCCGCCGCCGGCGTCCGGCCGGCTGCCGCCCGCTGGCTGGCTGACGGACACCACGCGCCGCCGCAATTGGGCAGCCGAGGTAAGGCGGTGCAGGTTGAACCGATGGAACTCATGTTGGAAGCGCCTGGACCTAAGCTCTTGAAACTGAACTATGATAAGCTGCTTTCTAATTTTGCTTTCAAAATTAACTTGCGCCGCTACACTGAGGCGGCGGTCGCGGTGGCGGCGGCGGAGGAGCTCTCGCCGCCGACGCAGACCCCGCAGGAATTGCCCGCCATTTGATGTCCGGCATGAGCGCTGCCGGCGCAGTCGCCGCGGAGACAGATCACGATCCAGCAGACGCCGCCGCACACTGGGTTGCTGCCTCGCTGCTGGGAATGTTCATCGCCTTTGTCGACGGGCCGCGGGCGCCACACGTGGCTGCCATTCCGGGCTCGGCCGAGCCGGCCGACGCCGAAGGTAGGGACTGATGGACAGTGCTCGCCACGTCATCAGACGTATTGTAAACCCTCGTTTCTTGAGTCAAATGGCATCCTATGAAGTGGTGAGCACTATCCTTTGACACGCATTTTGAACCCTCGTTTCTTGAGTTAAGCTGGAATCCTGTGACGTGGCGAGCACTGTTCATCAGTCCCTAGCCGAAGGGGCGGAGGCGGCAGCGACGGAGCTGGCCACGGTGTTCTCTTTCACGGCGGGGCGGGACATGGTGACCCAGTCGCGGCTGATTGCGGCGGTAGCGGCAGCGCTGCCACGGCGCACGGAACCGGTTGGGGGTGATGTTGAGCACGCGTGGGCCGGGCCCGGCGATGATGAAGGGAACACGTGGCGGGGCGAGAGGTAGGGGCTGACACTCGTGCACTTATCATATCTACGTCAGCATTTTTATGGGATACCTTGGTGGTTTCAGTAGCGTGTAACAATATTGACGGGTCATAACTCGTGACAAACCGTACACAGAACGGCTCATCGACGAAAACTGTTCAGGTTGAGCTGAGAAGTGGACGAGTGGGAGCCCCTGGCGAGAGAGCGCTGATGCTGTTCCGCGCCTTGTTTCGTCTGGGAGCGTCCCTCGGTACGTCACCGGTCGCCGCCGCCGCGGCAGCCCCAGCCCGCGCGGGCAACCCCGCGGACGCTGCCTTCGCCAGCGGCGGCGTCGGCGTTGGATTCGCCGTCGTCGCCGGCGGCGTCGACCGTGGCGACGTCGCGCCACCCGCTCTGTAGGGTCCGCCGGATGCTGCTCGACACGTCATAGCATGCCAATGAACTCAAGAAATGAGGAATCAGATGCCTGCCGATGACATGGCGGGATAAAGGCCTGCCGATTTTGCCCGCCCACGTCATAGAATACAAACCAACTCAAGTGATGAGGATTCAAATGCGGGTCAATGACGTGGCGGGCAATATCTGCCAGACCCTCCTCGCTGCGCCGACGAGTACCGGTGGTATCGCAGCGCCCTCCGCCTGCTGCTCCAGGACGTCCTTCGCGTCATCCCCGCCCTGGCTGAAGCGGCGGCTGACGTCATGCTCTGTCCCACGGATCTTGCCCTCATTCGTCAATTCCACAACTCCAAGCGCCCTGACCACGACATGACAGTGCTGCCGGTGGCGATTGAGGTAGGGCTGACAGATACTTCCTGCCACGTCATCCTCCATGATATAGACCCTCGTTTCTTGAATTCACTGAAATCACTTAACGTGGCGAGCATTATCTGTCTGGCCCTATATTGAGGCGTCTCATCGCCGCGTGGCGGGGATGGCGACGGCGCTTGAAGCGGCTTGCCGGTAGGGACTGATGGATGGTGCTCGCCACGTCATCAAACGCATTTCGAACCCTAGTTTCTTGAGCCAATTGACGTCCTATGACGTGGCGCGCACTATCCACCTGTCCTTACGTGCCGGTGGCGGCCGGTTGAAGCGGAGCACAGTGGCGTGGATGACACACCGCTGAACTGGGAAGTCATGGACGATGCAATGACACACCTCATGCAGCGGCTACCGATGCAAAACGGGGGCACCCGCTCCATGATCGACCCTGAAGTCACGACGGGCAGGGGCTTACACTCGTCCACTTCTCAGCTCAACTTGAGCCGTGTATGATACAAGAAAACACCCTACACACCCTAAACACCCCCTAGCAACCCCTTATCACGGGCTACACAACCCCCACGCGCACCCCCTATCTCACAAACAGCGCTCAAGTTGAGCTGAAAAGTGGACGAGTGTAAGCCCCGGACAACGGGCCTGAGATCTGACGCCGGCCCCGCGTGGGTGAGATGGGAAAACCTCTATGAGCCGCTGGACAGCGCCATCGCCAAAGTCACCGTCGCGCGGTCCCATCACATGTTGTCCGCGCTCGCTGCAGCAGCGCGTGGGCTGGCGGCAGGGGCTTTTCTCGTCAACTTTTCAGCTCGACCTGAGCCGTTTATTGTCACTGAAACGCTGAAACTACCCAGCATATCCCACAAAAGGTGCTTACGTTGAGCCGGAAAGTGGACGAGTGTACGCCCCTGGCTGGCGGCGACCGTTAACGTCGAGGCCGCAATCTCGTCGCCAACGGGCATGCTACCTTCGGCCCGTGACCTGGACCGTCCCATGCTCGTCTCGGAGGCGCTGCTGGGACTGGAACGCGTCGCCGGCAGGGGCTTACACGCTTCCACTTTTCGGCTTGACGTGGAGCACTCTTTGAGGCATAAGTTGGGTAGTTTCAATGGATTTCAGTGACAAAAACGGCTCAGGTTGAGCTGAAAAGTGGACGAGTGGAAGCCCCTGGTCGCCGGCGGCCTGCGCGCTGTTCATGCTGCAGCCCCCGATGCCCCGAATTCCGTCACCAATGAGGTCCCTGTTTTCTACAAGGGCCTGAAACACGCCGCCGGCGCTGCAGTAGCAGCGGGGTGGGGCGCGGTGCATGCTGTGATCTCCGTGCCGCTGCACCGGCCGCAGGGTG
>Ga0307489_10002180_pt1 | contig 13105 bp, 10 predicted proteins | sample SB12metaG_FD_202247 | JGI IMG/M metagenome (GOLD analysis project Ga0307489, IMG submission 202247) | Sea-ice brine microbial communities from Beaufort Sea near Barrow, Alaska, United States - SB 1.2 | ecosystem: Environmental > Aquatic > Marine > Coastal | place: USA: Alaska | collected...
CGGCTCTGGTAAAAGTACACTAGCGTCTGTGATTGCTGGAAAAGAAGAGTTTGAGATGACCGAAGGTGAAATCTTACTTAACGCTGCAGACATCACAGAAATGGATCCAGAAGAACGTGCTCACAAAGGGGTGTTCTTATCATTTCAATATCCGGTTTCTATTCCTGGAGTTTCGGTAACTAACTTTATCAAGACTGCTATTAACGAAACTCGCAAAGCTAAAGGAGAGGGTGACATGCCTGCTTCGGAAATGCTAAAGATGATCAAAGAGAAGGCAGAATTATTAGACATAGACCGTAAATTTTTGTCTAGATCTCTAAACGAAGGATTCTCTGGTGGTGAAAAGAAGAGGAACGAGATTTTCCAGATGGCGATGCTAGAACCTAAACTTGCCATTCTTGACGAGACAGATTCTGGACTTGACATTGACGCTTTAAAAGTAGTTGCAAACGGTGTGAACAAACTTAAGAATAAGGACAATGCAGTTGTGTTAATTACGCACTACCAGCGTCTATTAGATTATATCGTTCCAGATTTTGTACACGTACTTATGGACGGAAAAATAGTAAAGTCTGGTACCAAAGAACTTGCTTACGAGCTTGAAGAAAAAGGATACGACTGGATTAAGGAGGAATTAGTTTAAAGACAAAAAACTTTAAACCTAAAACCTAAAACCCTATTATGGATTTAAAAGATAAATTACTTACATCTCACATTGCCTTTGAAGATCATTTAAAGGCAGACTCTCCTTTGCATGACCTTCGTGCCAATGCACTTAAAGTTTTTGAAGCAAAAGGATTTCCGAGTAAAAAGGAAGAGAGCTGGAAATATACTTCACTCAAATCTTTGCTTAAAGAAGAATATAATATCTCTCCAAGAGGAGAAAACGCTATAGAATTTAAAGATGTAAAACAGTACTTTTTACATAATGTAGATACCTATAAGATTGTTTTTATAGATGGTGTTTATAGCTCTTATCTATCAGAAACTACTCATGATGGTATTGATGTTTGTCTTCTTTCTTCTGCATTAGACAAGTCTAAGTATAGCCCCGTTATTGAGGCGTATTTTAACAAGGCGGCTAAACTAGAAGGGCTTACCCAGTTAAACACTGCATTTGCAAAAGAAGGTGCTTATATTCACATCCCAAAAAACAAAGAAGTAGATAAGCCTATTGAGATTATTTACTTCTCTACAGGTAATGAAGCTGCGATGTTTTCACAGCCAAGAAATTTAATTGTAGCAGATGAGAATGCACATGTTCAGATTATTGAGCGTCATCAAAGCTTATCAAGCAATGCAGTACTAACAAATGCTGTGACAGAAATCTTTGCTAACAAAAGAGCAATGGTGGATTATTATAAAATACAAAATGATGCCCTGTCAGCTTCGTTAGTAGATAGCACATTTATTGAGCAGCAACGCGAAAGTATCTGTAGTGTACATACGTTTTCTTTTGGAGGACAAATAACACGTAACAACCTTCATTTTAAGCAAGAAGGTGAGCATTGTGATTCTATCTTAAATGGTATTACCATCATAGGGGAGAAACAACATGTAGATCACAACACATTAGTGCATCACGTAGCAGAAAACTGTGAGAGCCATCAGGATTACAAAGGTATTTTTGACGGTAGCTCGACAGGTGTATTTAATGGGAAAATTTATGTGGAGAAGGAAGCACAAAAGTTAGATGCATTTCAGCAAAACAATAATATTTTGATTAGTGATAAAGCGACTATTAATGCAAAACCTCAATTAGAGATTTTTGCAGATGATGTAAAATGTTCTCACGGTTGCACGATTGGACAACTAGATAACGATGCATTATTCTATATGCGTTCTCGCGGAATAGGACAGAAAGAAGCACGTGCATTACTTATGTATGCCTTTGCAAATAATGTCTTAGAAAGTGTGAAAATTCCAGAATTGAAATCGAGAATCAACAAACTTATTGCCGATAAAATAGGCGTAAGTTTAGGCTTCGAATTATAAAAACAGACTTCTCATGAGCTTTGACATACAAAAGATACGAGAAGATTTTCCAATCCTTAAGAGGAAGGTTAATGGTGTGCCGTTAGTCTATCTAGACAACGCCGCGACTTCTCAAAAACCGCAACAAGTGATTGATTGCATTGTAGATTATTACAGTAACTACAATGCAAACATTCATCGTGGAGTGCACTCATTATCACAAGAAGCAACGGACGCCTATGAAAAGGCGAGGAAGACATTGCAATTGCATTTTAATGCCGCACACGCCCACGAGGTACTATTCAACTCAGGGACCACAGAAGGGATTAATCTTGTAGCATCTGGATTTACTAACCTATTACATAAAAGTGATGAAATTATAGTTTCTGCACTCGAGCATCATTCAAACATAGTGCCTTGGCAAATGCTTTGTGAACGCACGGGAGCCACCCTTAAAGTGATTCCGATGAACGAAGATGGGACGTTACAAATAGATGTGTTTCATTCCTTGCTAAATTCTAAAACTAAACTTGTTTTTGTTAATCATATTTCAAATGCATTAGGGACCATTAATCCAATCAAAGAAATTATTGATGCAGCACATAAAGTGGGTGCCGGCGTTCTAATTGATGGAGCACAAGCATGTTCTCACGTAAAAGCCGATATGCAAGCATTAGACGTCGATTTTTATGTGACTTCAGCGCATAAAATGTGTGGCCCAACCGGTGTGGGAATGTTATATATGAAAGAAGCTTGGGGTAAAAAACTACCGCCATATCAAGGAGGTGGCGAGATGATTGCTACCGTTACTTTTGAGAAAACTACCTATGCAGAAATGCCTCATAAATTTGAAGCAGGAACCCCTAATATTTCTGGCGGAATTGCATTTGGCGCAGCAGTAGATTATTTAAATGAAATCGGTTTTGATGCTATTAAAAAGCAAGAAGAAGCTTTATTGCAATATGCAACGGAGCAACTACTCAGCATAGAAGGCTTAAAAATTTACGGAACGAGTGAAGACAAAACAAGTGTCATATCTTTTAATGTAGGAGAAATTCACCCTTATGACATAGGCACGATTTTAGATAAGCTAGGTATAGCCGTGCGTACAGGACATCATTGCGCACAACCTATTATGGATTATTATCGCATACCAGGAACAGTGCGTGCATCTTTTGCATTTTATAATACAATCGAAGAAGTAGATGTGCTTGTTGCTGGAGTGAAGAAAGCTACCATGATGTTGCGCTAACAATAGCTATTTGAAAATTAATTATGAAAACACTACTTAACTTATCTCTTATATGCACCTTAATTGTTGCGATGAGTTGCGACGAAACTAAAAAAGTAGTTGGTGCCGCTGGTGAAGCTCAATTAACCGGTACGTATGTCGTTAAGCTGCTAAACAATAATCAAATTGAAAACACCATCACTATAGGTTTTAACCCAATAATCAAACAGATTAATGGAGATGCGGGTTGTAACTCTTACTTTGGTGGTTATAACGTAGCGCTTTTTGACTTAACCTTTAGCGGTATGGGAAGCACAAAAAAAATGTGTCAGCCAGACTCGGTGATGGAAACGGAGCAAGAATATTTATCAGCCTTAAGCAATGTAGGAAGTTATAGATTAGTAAATAGAGTATTAACTTTATATGCTAAGAGTAATAATGCTATTGTTATTTCAGCAGAAAAGAAAGAATAATTATCTGAACACCATTTATGACAATTAAAGAAATACAAGAAGATTTAATAGATGAGTTTGCCATGTTTGACGACTGGATGCAGAAGTACGAGTACATGATAGACTTGGGCAAAACGCTTCCCTTAATAAAGGCAGATTTAAAAACAGATGACAAATTAATCAAAGGTTGTCAATCTAAGGTTTGGCTACAGAGTGAAATGCAAGAGGATAAAATTGTATTTACCGCAGACAGTGATGCGATAATTACCAAAGGAATTATCGCGATATTGATTCGTGTGTTTTCTAATCAAACGCCAGATGCAATCGTTGCTTCTGACACTGATTTTATTGCTCAAATAGGCTTACAAGATCACCTCTCACCTACCCGCGCAAACGGACTCGTCTCGATGGTAAAACAAATGAAATTATACGCAATCGCTTATCAAGCGACAAATAAATAAGATTATGGCAGAAGCAAAAACAGAAATAGACGTACAAGAATTAGGAGAAAAAATAGTGAGAGTAATCAAGACCATTTTTGATCCAGAAATCCCTGTTGATATCTACGAACTAGGTTTGATTTACGATGTGTTTGTAAACGAGGATCACGAAGTGAAGATCCTAATGACTTTAACAACTCCTAACTGCCCCGTAGCAGAATCACTACCCTTAGAGGTGGAAGACAAAGTAAAGTCTTTAAAAGACGTCAAGGATGCCGAAGTAGAAATAACTTTTGACCCACCATGGACTCAAGATTTAATGTCTGAAGAAGCTAAACTTGAATTAGGGATGCTTTAATAAAAAGTTAAATGACTAAGGTATCATGGTGCTTGTTTAAATAATTTATGGCCAAAGAAATAATAAATAGAGTTGCAAATAGTAAACTTATTACTATCGACCTTGAGGACTATTACCCTCAAGGAGAGCGTGTACGCCTTGATATTTCCCAATGGTTAGCTGGTGGGTTTATCCTCAGAGAACTTGACTTTAGAGCTTCTCTTGCGGCTTATAACTGGGAGCAACACCAGAATCAAATGGTGGCCATGTATTGCAGTACAGAAGCTATTTTACCCGCATGGACCTATTCGTTGGTTTCATTGCTGCTTGCGCCTGTAGCCACTAAAAACATTGTAGGTGATCTTGACCAATTAGAATCTATAATTTATTCTGAAATTATCCAAAACCTCGATCTCGGGTATTGTGAAGGAAAACCCTGCATTATAAAAGGCTGTGCAAATAAGCCTATTCCTCAAAATGCATATGTGCTCTTGAGTCAAAAACTCCTCCCTATCGCTAAAAGCGTTATGTATGGTGAGGCCTGTAGTTTTGTCCAATTGGCCAAAAGATAGCTTTTCATCGATTTTTATAATCTCTTTATCAAATACCGTTCTTTTTTTTAAGCTACGGTATTCATACTATTGAAAATACTTTTAATTTTACACAAATTTCAAAACCAAATAGATGAAAAAATTAGCATTACTAGTTTGCTGTGTAAGCCTAGGGTTTAGCACATTTGCTCAAACTGCAGAGGAATTAAAATCTGAACAAGCTCCTATAAAGGCGGAAATTGCAAAACTGCAAGGGCAAGCCGATGCCATTCAAGCAAAAATTGACGCATTACCAGGCTGGAAGTATGGTGCCTTTGGTACTGTAGGTGTTAGCTTATCTAGCTTTGATAATTGGTTTGCTCAAGGAAGCCCTAATGTAAGCACTGGTAACATAGGTGTAACTGTAAACGGATTTGCAAATCTAAAAGAAGAAAAATTCTTTTGGCGTAATGCAATGAATGTAAATTTAGGATGGGTAAAGTTTGATGATAAAGACGACCCAACAGATGATGACAGTTTTCAATCAGGAAGCGATGTTTTTAATATCTCTTCACTTTACGGAAGAAACATTACAAAAAACATAGCTGCATCTGGATTAATGGAATATCGCACCACTTTGCTAAACAACTTTAATGACCCGGGTTATTTAGATGTGGGCCTAGGTGCCACTTGGACTCCACTTGATAATCTTGTCGTTGTTGTGCACCCATTAAACTACAACTTTGTTTTTGCTGAAAACGATGCTGTATTTGAATCTTCGTTGGGGGCTAAAATTCTCGTAGATTATACACGTAAATTAGGCGCTATCAATTTTAAATCTAATGTATCTGCTTTTCAAAGCTATAAATCTTCAGACCTTTCAAATTTTACTTGGGTCAACTCTTTCGGGTATACACTATGGAAGAAAATAGGCGTAGGGTTTGAATTTGGATTAAGAGGAAATAAGCAGGAAGCGCTTAATTTTGGACTTGAAAACTATGACGTGTTGATGGATCCAGTTCCAACGTTTGAAAACTTAGATAATAAATTACAGACATATTATTTAATAGGGCTTAATTATTCAATTTAAGAACTATACATTATCATCGCTATTTAGGCTGCCTTTAGGCAGCCTTTTTTGTACCGAAATATGAATGATTAGAATCCGGTCATTCAATCATTGACGTTTCCGAAGATTTGGTTATTCACGCTCTGAAACGGTTTCCTGGTTGTTGCCAATAGATTCTGCAACTCTTAAACGCAGCTTCTAAATAGGAAAGGCGGCTGTGAGCAACAGGTACAAATTTGACCCATCAAAAAGCCCCTTCTGCAATTGCAAAAGGGGCTCTTCTCTTTTTTGGTTGGCTATTGGTCTAAAAACTATCTCGCCGTGATAGTAAATTCTGATCTTCTGTTTTTAGCGTGTTGTTCATCTGTACAACTATCGCCACAAGTGTTTAAAGGAGAAGCCTCCCCTTTTCCTACTCCAGAAATTCTACTTGCATCTATTCCTTTAGAAATAATATATTGCACCGTAGCCTGTGCTCTGCTGTTAGATAATTTTAAGTTGTATTTATCAGATCCTCTATTGTCCGTATGACTATCTGCACGCACAACCATTGCCGGGTACTTTTTCATAATAGCAATCACCTTATCTAGTTCAAATGCTGCTTGAGGCTTGATATTGTGCTTGTCATAATCAAAGTAGATAGGATTTAAAACAATCATATCTGCTACTATTATTTCTTCTATTGGTTTTAATTCAATAGTAACACGTACGTTCTCATCGTTACCTGCAGCGACATCCATAGAGGCGCTTTCATAATCTTTCATCACTGCTTGTGACACATATGCTACATCACAGGTAGTATCAAAAGTTGCAGTACCATTAGATACCGTAGTTTGCGTACCTACTTTGTTCTCCATCATATCGTAGAAATCAACCCTTGCACCCGTTATTGGCATTTTAGTATTTGCATCTATCACTGTAACCGTGGCTGTCGCTTCACATAATGGCTCAATTTGCTTCACTTTATATATATCATCACTTCCTTGTCCACCTTGACGGTTAGAAGAAACAAATCCTTCTTGGGTATTACCGTCAAATATAAAGGCAAAATCATCATCTTGGCTATTCACTACATTCCCCATATTTTTGACTTTTCCGAAGCTATTACCATTTGCTTCTGTATAGAAAACATCAAGTCCACCTATTCCTAAGTGACCGTTACTAGAAAAGTACATCGTACCGTTACTGTCAACATAAGGGAAGGCTTCTGTACCTTCTGTGTTTATGCTACCCATGACTGGAGTTGGGTTGCCAAAAATACTATCTGATACACTTACCTGATAAATATCTGACATTCCTTGTCCTCCTGGTCTGTCACTTGAGAAGTACAAGGTCTTACCGTCTGGGCTTAATGCTGGATGTCCTGTAGAAAATTCACTACTATTAAAAGGCGCTAGTTGTACGTCTTTCCATTCACCATTTACATTTTCTGCGTAGTATAGGTTAATCTGGTTAATACCTTCTTCATTCTTTTCGTAGTCTCCGTCGTTATAGTCATTTCGATCAAAATACATACGTTTCCCATCTTGGGTAACCACTGCATTTGCTTCATGATATTTAGTATTAACCTCACCATTGAGTAGTGTTGCGTTTTTAATTGCTGCATCCCCAACTTTTCCTGCTTTATATAAGTCTAAAAATGGTTCGTCATTCCAGTCATAGGTTTTTCTAGAAGTATTTCTGGCCGATGTGAAATAGAAATCTTTACCAATCATAAAACCTCCAAAATCTGAAAACTCACTATTTAAGTCTGTCATGTTTGTCGCTGTAAACTTTGGCTTTTTTTCAAGTAACTGCGGCAAATAGTCTGGGTTTTTCATAAACTCCATAGCGCGATTATCATTTGGTTTCATTTCTGCAAATTTCATCATCCATTCGTTTGAATCGGCGTATTTACCATTTGCTTTGAGTGATTGAGCATAGTTGAAAACTGTCTCGGCCTTTACGTCTCTACCTTTGACTACACGCTTATAGTAGGTCTCCGCCTTTTTTGATTCATTAATGAAGAAGTAACTATTAGCTAGGCGCTCATAAACATAGCGATCCCCTTTGTTACGTTTCAGCAATTTTTGATACTCGTCTGCTGCGTCTGTATATGCAAGACGATCATAGAAACCATCTGCCTTTTTTGTGTCTTTATTTTGAGCCATCAAAGCACTTGAGCTAATGGCCACTAAGAGTAAGAAAGTAAATATTTTTTTCATTTGTGATGAATTAATTGTAAGAAAGATTGGTTTTTAGAAGTATCTAGGTGAACGTAATGCCTTCTTGTTAAATATAAGATCGAACGTTAGTATTACTTCGTGCGAAGCTGGTGCTACAGTTTTTATTTCACTAGTTACTGCATCGTATGCATATCCAATTCGTAATGTGGGTGTTGCTTGAAACCCTACAAGACCACTAAAAGAATCATCTAGTCTGTAAGATGCTCCTAATTCAAATTTATCATAGAACAATGCATTCAAGTTTCCGTCAAAAGAGGTAGGTGCATTAAATGCAGATTTTACCATCAAAGAAGGTTTTAGTTTAAAGTTATCGTTTACTTGGAATACATATCCTGCAGTTGCAAAATAATGGTTAGTTTCTGATCCAAACATAAGTGCATTTTCATCCAAGTGTACAGAGTTTAACATATTAGGAACCGAAAGTCCTAGATAGAAATTATCTGTATATAAGAATGCTCCAGCTCCAATATTAGGATAGGTGTTGTTGATATCCTGAGAGAAAAAAGGATCACCTTCATCTTGTGTGTCAAGACCTGCTAAACCCACATCGTGAAAAGTAGCACCGGCTTTTATTCCTAAAGCTAGTTTTGCTTTGTTTCCTACTTGTAAGGTATATGAGAAATCTGCGTACGCATTTGTTTCACTGATAGGACCTAGTTCATCTTTTATTACAGAGAGTCCTAATCCTACGTTATTGCCTACTGGAGCATGTCCAGAAAATGTAATAGTCACAGGTGCATCATCAAAACCAGCCCATTGATTTCGGTACAATGCAGTAAGTGACAATGCCTCTTTATTTCCAGCATAGGCTGGATTTACGACATTCATATTGTACATATACTGCGTGTATTGCGGATCTTGTTGGGCTGATGCCATTTGAGACATACATCCAACAATTAGGAGTACTAATAACGTTCGTTTTTTCATTATTTTGTTTATTAATATTATTCAATTATTTGTTTAAATAGATAAAACCGGTTAAGGCGTCACCTTCTACTAGGTTGATCACGTAATAGTAATTACCTACTGGTAGGTTACTACCATCATCCGCTTGTCCATACCATTCATTAACATAGTTAGCCAGCTCATATACTTTAAGACCGTGGCGGTTAAAGATCATTAGGGTTTCTATTCCTGGTGATGCGTTTAGGTATTCTAAATCAAGGTTATCATTTAAGCCATCATCATTTGGCGAAATACCCTGCGTAATGATACAAGGTTGATTTGCATAGAAATCAACAAAGATATCATCGCTAGCTAAACAGCCATCGTTACTTACTTCAACATCATATACTCCACCAGCTTCAATCTCTAAAGTTGATTCAGTTTCTCCTTCAAGAAGACCACCGTCTAAATACCATTGATAGGTAATAGGGGCTCCGTCTTCATTTGTAGCAGTTGCAGTTAGGGTCTCTATTTCGTTGGCACATTTTGTAAATGTAGTTTCGCCTCCATTAATCGTGACTACTGGTAAGGTTCTAAAATTTAATGTGAGGTCATCACTAATAGTACATTCATCAATCGTTACATCTACCGTGTAGGTACCATCTTCTGAAACTGTAATTGTTGGAGTCGTTTCTCCAGTACTCCAAAGGTATGTTGCTTCTGTTGCGTCTTCGCCTACTATTTCTGGGACAATTTCAAATGAAGCTATTCCACAGAACTCTTGACTTCCTCCTATGTTTACTGTGAAATCTACGACATTCACAAGAACCTCATCAGAACCCATACAACCCCCTTGAGAGGTTACAACTACAGAAAAAGCACCGTCTTGATCTGCATCAAATGTGGCATTTGTTTCTCCAGTAAGTTCAACACTATCTTGCGACCATTGGTAACTAACATCCATTAAATCTGCAATATTTACCGGGGTTCCGTCAATTGTGACAGATCCACCTTCACAGACTAAAAGGTCTGGACCTAAGTCTACCACAGGAATTTCGAAAAATTCAATAAAGATGGCATCGCCAATCTGGCACGTAGTATTGTCGAAAGAAACGGTTACCTCATAGGTTCCTGTTTCTGTCACCACCAGTGTGCTACCTGTTTCATCTGTTAGCACGGTACCGTCTTGTGTCCACTCATAAGTGGCATCATCAAAGGTACCTGCATCAAGTATAATCTCTTCTCCTTCACATAGCGCATCACCTCCGTTTATAGTAATATCACCACCAAGGTCTAATTGACCAAGGTCAAAACTACCCCCTGCCAAGAATACGGCAGAATCAAAGGCGGTATCAGATCTATCTCCAATAACGAGTTTTACCGTATACACTTCACCAACCATCAATGGCACCGTCGCTGTAGTCAACGTCGTTGTCAATCCATCATATTCTACAGGTTGTGCATTTAGATTATCTGCCCAATTACTCACATATAATTCTGGAAAATAATTTGTTCCTTCTACTTCTCCGCCACATAAGAAAGTATCTCTGTGTATTGTAAAAGTACTTACAGGCACATTATCTGAACCTTGAATTGAAGCAATATTTACTCCACCAAAAGGAGCCCCTGAAGTATCTGGTATACCAGGACCTTTTACTAAAAATGCAAATCCGTCTCTAAACTGATCACTACACTCAAAATTGTCCTCATACTCTTCTGATGCAAAAATAAAGTCAAAAGTGACTAAAGGAATATTAGAAGAAAACTCAAATTCGAATATCGTAGCATTCTGTGTGGGCACGGTAGTGCCATATTGGTTATCCAGTATCGTTTGAAGATCTATATCTCCACCCCATCCAGCACCAGCACCTGATGTCCCTGATTGTGAATTGTTGCCTTCTGCAGATTCTGCAAACCCAGAGGATAAGATAATTCCATCTTCTAGCTCAAAAGCCGTAGTTCCTCTTTTAAAATAACCCCAACTGCGCTGTGCAATATCCCCAACTCCAGCAGGATTTTCTTGAAGATTTGTAAATGTAATATCTACAGATCCACATCCACCCTGTTCTACAAATACTTGTTGCACTAGCTCTTCCGCAGTAAGGAAAGTTTCTAGGTCATTAATACTGTTGACAATAATCGTATCAAACGTATTCACACACACATCAAATGTGGTGTTCTGAAAAGGCTCATTAGTAAAACTGTATACCCGTATCCAATACGTGTTACCTAGAGCGAAATCACTCGACTGGCTCACGTTAAAATCGCTACAGTAAATTTCTGTTAAATTATCGCAATCTGGGCCTGAATAAACAGCGTGTACTAAATCTGTTACATCGCCTACTACATTAAGCATACTCACTTGATGCGCAGTTGCTGTTGCTGTAAAAGTAAACCAAACATCATCGTCACCAGTTCCTGGACATGCTGAAGTAACACCCGAGTCTGTTGCTCCTACTAATGTTCCCGAAGTAGTCAAGTCACAAGAATCATCTGCATTTACTGCCACATCTATGGCCGCATCACATTCGTCATTAGCCGGTGGTGGTGGTGGTGTAAAAGAAGCGATACAAAGATCAAAGCTGGTCATCTCTAATGGGTTTGTACCATTTGACCAAATGCGAATAAAGTAAGTTTCTCCAATCGTTAAGCCTGTTGCAAAACTATCATTGTCGTCGTTGCAAAAGAGCTGCGTTAAATTATCACAATCTGGCCCTTCATATACAGCATGTACTAGGTTTGTAGTACCTCCCATAATATTTAAAAGGGCAATGGTATGTATTTCTGTGCTTGCTATAAAAGTGTACCAAACATCATCATTAGCCGTCCCTACACATTCGTTAAGTTCGCTAGACGATGTTGCTCCTGCAATGGTTCCTGGAGTGATTAAAGTACATTGATCATCTAGATTTACGACAGCGGGTGTTGCAAGCAAATCACACTCGTCATTTGGCGGCGGTGGTGGCGGTGGCACACAAGTAAGTTCAATATTAAAGTTACCAGAGGCACCTCCAAAACCATTAATGTAAAATAAATAATTAGTAGAAGCGTCAGACTCAAATACTAATTCTGAATTATTTCCTGCTCCACACGCTGCAAAGTTATCATCGTTTCCAGCCACACAAACTTGACTAAAACAATTACCAGAAAAAACTTGTAGTTGTGTGTCAAAATCTGAACCACATAAAGAAACGGTTACAATATCTCCTGTACCCGCAAAGCTATACCATACACCTGGTGCATCACCAAAATTACCAACGTTACACGCTGGGTCTGGCTCATCTGCTTGAGTAGCTCCTACAGTGGTTGCAAAAAAGCTGTCAGAACAAGCAATAGGTAATGCGTCTGCACATAGATCATTTGCCACTGGTGGTGGTGGTGCTTGACACGTAATATCTAACTGAAAAGGACCTTCCAGATCAATCCATCCATATACATACACTAAGTAATTAGTAGAAGCATCTGATATCCAAGAAAATTCTGATTGATTTCCACATCCTTGATCGTTTCCGCCTATACAGGCAATACTGAAACAATTTCCTGAATAAACAGAAATCTGTGTGTCAAATCCTACAAGACCACAAGTAGATACTGTAATGATATCACCAGTCCCGGCGATACTGTACCATACTCCTGCCGCAGTACCGTTATTGGCTACGCCACAATCAACTGGCTCATCGGTCTCTGTCGCCATTGATGTGTCTCCTGTTACCGTGTCCCCACAGGCAACAATTATTGCATCCGCACAAAGGTCATTTCCTGGGACTTGCGCTTGCGTTTGCATCCCCATAAAAGCAATAATAAAACTGAATAGTAATTTTTTAATCATAAAATTTTTTTTTATTTACAACACTAATTTATCGAAATTTCTTGAGTACATATAAAGTGCTCCACCTTATTAGATTAAAGGCTGGGTTTACAGGATAAACACCCAAGAAATTCTCATAATAAAATTAATCTTC
>Ga0307489_10002181_pt1 | contig 13102 bp, 24 predicted proteins | sample SB12metaG_FD_202247 | JGI IMG/M metagenome (GOLD analysis project Ga0307489, IMG submission 202247) | Sea-ice brine microbial communities from Beaufort Sea near Barrow, Alaska, United States - SB 1.2 | ecosystem: Environmental > Aquatic > Marine > Coastal | place: USA: Alaska | collected...
AGTTTAGCTAGTTGAAAGCTGTGATTTACCGTTCAAATGGCTATCTAGGTTCAAAGCTATCGCTGGCCGGGTTCGTGGTAAATCCGTCACCGGTCGCGCGTTATCGAGTCGCGGAATCGGTCACGTGTGCAGCCGCCTCTTATGGCGGGTAAGGCCCGGTATGAGCCCCGTCATTTGGTGTGCATGACCATAAACGACTTGGTGAACATGGTAGAAATGACCAAGTGCTGTGATTGATACCAGGCCTTAGTGGCAGGATGGTGAATGCGTTGGCGTGGTTGCGGGAGCACGACTGCCCGTGGGATTGGCGGGTGTATGAGTGGGGCAGCGGAGAGATTAAAGATTGGGCCTTAGAGAACGGCTGTCCCACCGAGGTGCCTCCCAACATGATGAATTGACGGTCTGCGGTTGAATGCTCTGCATGTGAGCGCCTTGGGGCTCGATGAATCGTGAACGTTAGTCACAGTAGTAATAGTTACAGATGCATGCAGTGTTATTTCTCGCTAGGTGGACACCCCGCGGCTGGCTAGCAATGATTACCAGCTCTTTGAGTTTCTTTCAGATACAGTGTTTCCTCTACTCTTCTCCCGACGCGGCCCGCTGAGGATGTACGACGCGTGCATTGTATGACAGCAAGCACAGTGCGGCACGGCGTAGCACCATTGGTAGCTCGACAGCTGGCCTGTCCGCACTGCTGAAGTCAACTGGTCGGTCGGCGCCTTCACACCTCGCGCGTTTTTATCAACGTCGCTCTTCCCCAGCATTGTTAGCGCGCGCCCCACCCGCGCGGCGCCGACGACATACGCCCTCCTCGACGTGACTTTCGACGGACCCCCTGGCGTGTGCATGGTCTTCTGCGTATCGCACGCCCACCGCCCACTGAAGCGCAGGTTGGGTGCAGGTTGATCAAACAACCCGTCAGATCTAGGGCTGATGATGTCGAGGCAGGAACACCGCAAGGCCGAGAGCGATGCCGCCAAGCGCGCCAAACGAGCCGCGGGAGCCGCGGGAGCCAGGGGCGCGAGGGGAGCCGCGGGAGCCGCGGGAAACGCGGGAGCCGCGGGAGCCGTTGGAGCCGGGGGAGCCGCGGGAGCCGCGGGAGGCGGTGGAGCTGCCTCCGCTCGCGATGTAAACGTGACTCCGCTCGGTGACTGGAGCACGCAAGCAGCAGACCCCTACGAGCGCTCGGAGTCGAGACCTTGAAGCAGATGGCTGCCGCGGGCGACAGGGAGGCGCAGTGGGGCCTTGGCTTCTGGCTGGTGGCTGAATCGGACGTGGCTGCGGGGATGACGACTGGGTATGTGGGCGCGTCCGGCAGATCGCCAGTGGCGAATGTAAGGTTTGCATTTGCATTGCACAGTTTCCCGGTCGCTCACTAGACCGCGACGCGTCGATCACTTGAGATCAAACTTGTTTGTTTGTCGCGGGTGCCAACCCTTGGCGGAGGAGGGAACGGCGCTGTTGGAGCAAGCGGCAGGGCAAGGGCACGCGTACGCTATGGACACCTTGGGAGCCATTCACACTGCGAGGAAGGAGCACGAGCAAGCCCTGACGTGGTTCACCAAGGGCGCCGAGTCCGGGTTGCCGCGAGCGCAGTACAATATTGGGCTCTGTCTCGACCGGGGGGAGGGCGTGGCGGCGCCAGACTACCCGGCGGCGGCCGGCTGGTACAGGCGGGCGTTTGACGCCGGATTCGGGCGTGGCGCGCAGAACCTCTTCACCATGTATTCTGTCGGCCGCGGTTGGGCCTGGCAGACAATGCCTGCCACGTCATCATCCTCATATCATACCCTCGTTTATTGAGCGTAACGGCATCCTATGACCTGGTGAGCGGTATCTGCCAGACCCTAGGGCGCGGCGTCACGCGCAGCAAGCGGAAGGCAGCACAATGGCTGCGCAAGGCCGCCGAGAACGGCATCACCGACGCTTGCTTGAAACTCGCCCAAAACGTATACTTAGGCCTTCCCTACGCCCGCGAGGTTGGGCTTGTGGAGGAGGCCGCCGGGGCTGACGGTTCTGCTGGCGTGGCGGAGGGTTTCGATGTCCCCCCGGATGTATTGACCAGCGTGGTACACTGGTTGTGGCTGGGGGGGCATAATAAAACCGACAAGCTCGATGTGTTTCGTAGAATGGCGCTCGTAGGGGCCGCGTATTGCCGGAACAACGGGTGCGAGGTTGGGGGGAAGCCGAAGGACTTTAAGGTGTGCCCGCAGTGCAAGACCGCCCGGTACTGCAGGCGCCGCGTGTCAGAAACAGGACTGGACTGTGGGTGGGCACAAGGACACGTGTGGCACAGCAGAATAAAGTATCCGGTCCCTTTATTCAGCAAGATTGGGCTCAACCAGACGTAGGACTTGTTGATATGTAGTCAGAGCACTAGAATGATTGGAAGGATAACACGACCTCGTTCACGTCCCCTGTTTGTCCTTGACCTTCAGGATCCGCCGCGTCTCGCCGTTTGTATTCATTTGTGACGTTAATGGAGCACCGAGGCCCTTCACATGGTGAGCAATGACCAACCCCCCCTTGCCTCTATCAACATCGCGTTGGTTTGATCCAACTGAAAGCACATCAGACTCACCTACGAGCCGTGGCATTTGGCAGAATATTTCGAATTAAACTGAGGTTGTAGTGAAGTAGGCTCCCTCTGGGGGTCTAAATGGGGGCGTTCACTTCGTTAGACTCGCAACATAAGGAGGACACATATATCTAGTGAATCACCACCATCAGATGATATCCCATACGGCGAAGGTCAAGAATGGACTACCACTTTCACTCTCCATGGGAATGTTAGACTGGGTGTTAGTGCCACACTACTCTGGCTAGCGGCTCCTCTGCTGTTGTGCATCCCCGCCCCCATGCCCTAAGATTGCAGATTGGTGATATAAAGGTATGCTAAACGCCCCCGATACATATCGTACACTTGATTCGCCTCCCGGAACGTGCGTGGCGGGGCGAATTAATCACGTGAGAGTACGTTTCATCGAATAGCAAGCAGAATACACAAAGAGCTGGTATGCATTTGGAAACAAATCACGCCCCTTTACTCATGCGAACGAAAACCTTGACGTGCGTCTGCCGCACGTTTCCTTGTGCCCACCCGCATTCCAGTCTTGTTTCTGACATGCGTCGCCGCAGTACCGGGTGTTCCGGCACTGCGGGCATATTTTGAACTCCTTCAGATGGCCCACAACCTCGCACCCGTCGTTGTGGCAGTACATACCCCCCTCCAGCGCTTGTCTGCGGCAATTGTTGAGCAGGTCGACGGGATTACGGTTTTTCGCGCTTGCATGCGGATTCTGTTCTCCTGTCAGGCACCCCTTCTGCAACCAATATATCACGCTGGTCAAGACATCTGGGGGAACGTCGTGCCCCTCCATGACCTCATACGACGCGAACAGGCCGGCGGCGACCTCGGCACCCTCCCCGAGACGCCCAGCCTCGCGAGCGTGGGGCCGGTCCGCGTACATGTGAATGGCGAGTCGCAGGCTGTAGTGGCGCAAGTTGGAATTTAAAGCAAAACTTGAAAGCGGTTCATCACGCGTTAGCATCAAGCGGGGGTCAACCCAGGGTCAACCTTGAGTCATCATCCTGCACCGCCCCACCAAGCACGCATCCTTCGGAGGCGATGCATTGTCCGCAGCCTTGCTTTAGCGGCGCAAGTTGAACTTGAAAGCAAAACTTGAAAGCAGTTTATGACATTTCAGTTTCAAGCAATTGGCTCCAGGACCTTTCAACATGATTTTCATAGGGTCAACCTGCACCGCCCTACCTTGCGCAGATATTTCATCGCCCGGGTCTTGCTACGCGGCCCGCCGCGCCCCAAGGCCTGGCAGATGATGCTCCCCAAGTTTAGGGTGTAGGGTTGAGCGTTTAGGGTTTGGGCTCAGGGCCTGGCAGAAAATGCTCGCTGCGTTGTGCGGTGCCATCCAAATCAAAAACAGAGGGAATAAAATATGGGTGATGACGCGGCAGGCGTAGGCATTATCTACCAAGCCTGGCAGATAATGCTCGCCGCGTCGTGTAATGCTAACCAGCTCAAGAACCGAGGGATTGATATATGGATGATGACGCGGCAGGCGCAGGGATCATGTGCCAGTGCCAGGCCCTACCACGGTCAGTGGCGTACATCGTGGCAAGATTGAACGCCGCTTCCCCGTCACCGGCGTCTGCCGCGCCCTTGTACCAGCACCTCCATGGAGAGAGTAGCCGGGGTGTAGCGGCACAAGTTGAATTTGAAAGCTAAACCTGAAAGCAGTTCATCGTATTAGACGAGCTTGAAGCGCTGAAACCACAGGCGCTTTCAACACGGGTCTTGACACTGTCAACCTGCACCGCCCTACCCAGGTTGTGCATCGCTGGTGGCAGCCCAGCCTCGGCGGCTTTTCTAAACCACCCCATGGCCAGGGGCTTATACTCGTCCACTTCTCAGCTCAACCTGAGCCGTTCGGTCACGAAAACCATCCAACGTGGCCTACCTTGGTACAGAAAGTGCTTAACTTTAGCTGACACGTGGACGAATGTACGCCCCTGCCCACGGCTCGCTCGTACTCCTTCCTCCGTCTGAGAACACCTCCTAACTTGTACATAGCCCACACGTGCCCTTGCCCCGCCGCCTTCCCCAAAAGCTCCATGCCCTGAGCTGCCTCCGCCCAAGGGTAGGGCTGGCACCCGCAAACATGAACCCATTTATTTTGTCATCGGGTGAACACATCAAAAGGCACCTTGGGGCGTTGCGTCCAACCGGCCACCGGTAAGCAGACAAGCGATGGCGTGCAACGAAGGGGTCTACCCCAACTTAGCTAACCCTAAATGTAGCACGCTGTTCTTTAACTGTAGATTTTATAGCGAACGCATGCGCATTCACGTTGTCAGTCGTCGGTGCAGACTCCAACCCTACCATTACGTCCACGTCTGGGTCAGCATCTGCGACCGCGTCTGCGAGTAACATGCATCCCACGGAGAACTGCGCATCCCTGTCCCCCTCGATAAAACATCTTCTCCGCAAAACATCTTCTCCGAGCGCATGAAACAGGTCCACCGGATCCTCCGATTGCGTGGTCCAGTCGCCAACCGGGTTTCAGGGGCTTACACTCGTCTACCTTTCAGCTCAACTTGAGCGCTTTGTATGGGATAGGGGGTGCGCGTAGGGGCTGTGTAGCCCGTATTCAGCGGGTGTTGGGCGATGTGTAGGGGGTGTAGGGTCTTTTCGTGTGTCAGACACGGCTGAAGTTGAGCTGAAAAAGTGAACGAGCGTAAGCCCCTGCCGGGTTTGCATGTACGTGTGTGGGCGTGGCGGCAGCTCCCTCGGCGCCCGCGGCTCCCGCCCTGGTCGACGCGCGCTTGGCGGTGGCACGTTCGGCTTTGCGACGCTCCTGGCGCGAGGGCGGCATCTCACGGAATGAGCAACCGAGCGGCCTCGAGCGCGAGAAGGCAAAGGAGTGAGGACGAGCTTAGAAGATTGGTAACCCGGCCGTTTCACCCCACGCACCCTGCGCGTCAAGTCACGGGCGGCCCGACACGCGGAGGACCGCGCACACGTCGGGGGAGTCCTGTCGACGAGCGCACCGGTAGACGTGCGGCGCGAAGGGGAAAGAGCCGCCAACCCAACGTTCGGCATGTCAGGACGGCACTTAACCTGTGCCACGTGTCAGGTGGTCGGTCGGCACGGTTCCTCGTCCTCACCGCCTACGCTACGCTCCCAAGTCTTCAAGCGCACGGCGCCTCTTCTACCAGAACCCCCGCCCCCGCACAGACCCCCGCGCTCCCGTCCTCTCCGCGCCCTCCCCATGACGTCAGCGACCCGCAGCGGCCAGGCGTACGGCCCCGAGCGGCCGCGGCCGTCGACGCTACTCGGGCCCTTGTAGGGCCGGCGGGGCAGACAGGGCTCCCCTATGGTTGCCGTGTTGTTGTTGCTCGTTGCTGTGCCCTCCACTTAGGGTCAGGCATATGTTGCTCGCCACGTCATAGGGTGCCATCTGACTTAACGAACGAGGGTTGACACGACAAGTCGATGACGTTGGCGGGGGGCGATAGTTGCGTGTCCCTGGGCCCGGCGTGGCCGGCTACCCCGAGGTGGTTCGCAAGGAGGTGCTGACGCGGCTGGACCCCACGGCAAGCCCTGGCTGATATTGCTTGCCACGTCATAGAATGCCGTTTGAATCGACAAACCAGGGTTCAACTTGTGTAGGATGACGTGGCGGGCAAAGAGAGATGGAGAGAGAGGCGCTTCGTCCGCGTGTATACGGAGGCACCAGGCTTTCGCCCTGGCCCCCGTAAACGTGGCGGGCAATATCTGTGAGGCCCTATCCCACGGATCTCGCGATGCTGCGGCGCGTGTCGCGCGGCTGCCGTGCGGCGGTGGTGAGGTCCGGTAGATACTGCTCGCCACGTCAGCGACACGTATTCTGAGCCTCGTTTCTTGATGAGAGAGAGACGCTTCCGCGTGCATACGGAGGCACCAGGCTTTCGCCCTAGCCCCGCCCGTGTTTTAGTGTCTTCGTCCATCAGGTAGAGCGGCACCATGTGACGTGGCGCGCACCAGCCGCCAGACCCTGGGCGGCGGAGGCGGCGGTGGACCTGCCACGCGCGGGGTGGGGCCGGCAAGATACTGCTCATAGGGCGCCTTTGACTCATCAAGGGACGATGTTACACAGCGCGTTGGATGACATCTTGAGGTGACGTGACGTGACGAGCAGTGTCTGCCAGGCCGTAGCGCGGGGCGGACGACGGCGGACCGGACGTGGGGGTGGACAATGGCGGGGTGGAAGGCGGTCCTGGTGCCTCGCCCGGTGCCAGTGAAGCTCGAGGGCAAGTGCTTCATCAGCTCCGTCGAGATGCTGGCATGGGCCAAGGCGAACGGGTGCCCATGGGACTACAACACTGGGCACACGTGGCAGCAGTTCTTCTCCTCTCTGCCTGGCGGGCGGCCCTTCTACCGCGTCGGGCGGTCTTACTACCACGTCTGTGCCTTTGCACGTCACTTCCGCTACAGCAGCGAGACGAAACAGAAGGAGCCCACGCCCTCCGAGGCAGGGTGGTCATTGAGACGAGCACTCAACCGTCGTTGAATCGAAAAGGTCGAGTCCGCGCGTCTGTACGAGCATTCCTCCCCAAGGTGAGTCATACTCTGAGATCGATTCGAGGGTGTGTTCTCAATGACCCTCCTGCTAGATGACAGTGGAGCACAACATGGGCCTGTCTTTTGCCGGCTGTGACAAGCTGCAGGATTGGGCCATGGTGAACGGGTGCCCGTGGGACTACACGATCGTTCGGGGGAGCCATGCTACCCTTCACCCCCTCTTCGGAGCAGGTACCCCTCACCCCGTCTACTTGGCCTGAGTACTTCCTGGCTCGTTCGATTGAGTGCTCTCTACTGGATCATCATACAAGGGTGCCACGGCCTACCGCGCGTTGCAGGGCATATTCACTCAATTCGAATCGTCTCGCTGAGGATACTGGCTGTTCAAATTCCAATGTAGCTTCTAGAGGGTGCTTATGTTGCATTGCCACGGCATATCATGTGAGGCCATGGGCCTTGCGGGGCACACCCAAACGCGCCACGCACCTGACCGGCGTAACGTACACGGACACGCGACCACGCAGCCATCTCAATGAAATTTCCACACACGCACACATCGATGACGCACCACAAGGATGCCGCCAACTCGCGTCGATGCTAAATGAACTGATGGCTAGAGCTACAGCCTACAGGTGTGTTAACGTATCATAGACGACCTCTAGATACGAGTTTCTATAAGGGCAGGTGAAATGAGAACGATGAACAAACTCTCTCGCACAATAAACTCCCTGTCATACTCCGACCGTCGCCGTAGCCCTTCTTCCCGCCCGCCCCGCCACTGCCTATGGCTTCAACATAGTGCCTTCTTGCGCACCACCGCGCACCACTTCTCCACATGTCTGCGCGCGACAGGATCAGACAGAATCTACTGAGTACTGTAACACAAATTTTGCGAACTGCACTCATCATTATCTGTGGGCCGCCCACGCTTGGAGAGCACGCGTTTACTCGAGGTGACAGCAGTGACCGGGGTTTTATCTTGGTATTTGGAATCAGATATCTCAAACTCGCATAGTGCTCACATTTGTAGCGTCGTCGTTCTAGCCATCATAATTCACATACTCACACAGTTCACACCATCCAACCGGAGCGTTGCGTGGTCGTGGCCCTATTGTAGTTCAGCTTACTTCATACACTTTCTATGTTGTTCTTTGTGTAATGTCACGGTGTCGTATTATTTGTTGCAGAGGGGTGCGTCGCGTGCCCCGTCCAGCATATCTCCAACGTTGCAAAATTTGAGTCCGGACTCACACGGTGTGGTAAGCCGAGAACTTGTTTCCCTCGATGAGCGTGACGTCCTCCGGCAGCGGCACCTTGGGGCCGAGTGACAACATATGATCCGATACCGATATGGGAGATCGATATGGGAGATCGGACATCAATGGTATATCGATTGGAAAACTGATAAGGGATCAGGCTTATCGATTTGGGATTCGGTTTATCGATATGGTCATCCTGGATATCGATATGGGATCTCTTATCACCCTGCCTTGGGGATGGCGGTGGAGTGCTCGGCGTACCACAGCGACACCTTGAAGGTGACCAGGCGGAAGTACTGGCGGAGGGTGCCGGCCTGGAGCGGCAGCGACTCGTGCGGGGTGCGGTCCGTCATCCAGTAAATGGCGTCGGGCAGGAGGTGCGTCTCGCGGCCGGCGAGAGTCTCGCGGAGGTGCTCAATGTCGCCGTGCGTGTTGACGTTGATGCGGAGAACCGTGCGAGCCGCAAACGGCGCCCAGACCGGAACCGATGTCATCATCAGTGACTCCGTCGGGAAAGGGCTTGATGCGGTGCACGGGGAAGGGCTCGATGCAGATCAGGGCGTCGTAAACGCTCGTCGAGTTTGGAGTGTTCGAGGCCATGTAGATGCCGTCGCGGGGTCGGTCACAGAATCGCTCGGTGCTGTCGTTGTCGTTACCCCCGGCAACGGAGGACTTGCACTTCTTGGCGGGGGTGTTGCGGCTCATGGAACCGCCGCCCCAGCTGTAGCATCCACCTCCCCAGCTGCTCAGGTGATCCGAAGGTCCGTTGAAGTCGTCTGTGTTGTCACTGTCGTCAGCGGGGTTGTGGCCCATGAAGTCCGGTTGACACCGCCGCCCCAGTGTGCAAGTACTAGGTGACCCGCAGGTCCGTTGATCGCGCTGCTGTCGCTGGAGAGGGGCGGGGCCTCGATGTGCAGCCCCGGCCGGCGCTGCGACTGCTGCGCCGTGACGGCCGACTCCTGCACGGTGAGGTAACACACCTTGCCGTGCTGCAGGGGCTTACATTCGTTCACTTTTCAGCTCAACATGAGCCGTGTCTGACACACAAAAACACCCTACATACTCTAAACACCCCCTAACACCCCCTTAACGCGGGCTACCCAGCCCATACGCGCACCCCCTATCCCATAACAGGCGCTCAAGTTGAGCTGAGAAGTGAGCGAGTGTAAGCCCCTGCCGTGCTGCTCCTGCTCCACGTCGCAGAGCTCGACCAGGCGGCAGGGGCTTACACTCGTCCACCTCTCAGCTCAACCTGAGCCGTTTCTGACATACAACACACCCTGAACATTCCCTGTTATTCCTTAATACCCCCTGACACCTCCTAAACACGCCTTAAACATTCCCTGAATGCACCCCTATCCGACAGGGTGCGCTCACGTTGAGCCGAAAAGTGGACGAGTGTAACGCCCTGCTAGGCGGTGGTAGCGCTGCAGCGGCTCGGGGAGGCTCTCTTTGTCCCGAGAACGAAGGGAAGCATGACAACGTTGATGCCCGTAGGCGGGGGGAAGCCGGTGGGGATGCGGATCACAGGGTGCCAGGCGATGAAGGTGCCATGGGTGGAGTACTGCGACTCGTGCACCCCTTGACGGAGAGGGCCGGGGGGCGTGAAGCGGACGCCTTTCTTCAAGGCGTCGTTGTAGAGCTTCTCCTCCCCCGGACCAAAGCGGCCGTCTCCCACTTTCTTGGCGTCCTCGACGTGTGCTTTCACGAGGTCGATCGTATCTTTCTGCGCCTGGGTCAGCTCCCTAGACATGATAGTGAGCATGATGCCTGGGGGTGTGCCGGCGCGCAAGAGGGCTGTTGTGTGGCGCGCACAAGACGGGTGTTGTGGTAGGCCCAAACTTCAATTCAAAAGTTACGCGGGAATTTCAAAGTTGAAAAATGGTCGGGACCCCTCCTAACATGGTCGGTCGGCGTTCTGATAAATCGTTGACTCGGAAGCAACTACGGACAACCCCAGGCAGTCAGGCACAATACACGGGACTCAACGACGCTCCCTCTTTTCTTGCGCTGCGCACCTGACGCCTAATTTGATACACTCGGGTTGAAGACGCACGTCGATGATGTGGCGGGGGGCGATACCTGCGTGGCCCTCTGCCCTGGGTGGACGGCTACCCCGAGGTGTTTCGCAAAGAGGTGCTGACGCGGCTGGACCCGACTGACCTCGCGATGCTGCTCCGCGTGTCGCGTGGCTGCCGTGCCGTGGTGGTCAGGCCTGGTAGACACTGCTCGCCACGTCTTCGATACGTACTCTGAGCCTCGTTTAATTAGTTATACGGCCAGGGAGGGGCCCCGAGGGCGAAACCCTGGAGCCTCCTAATACTAGTATACGCGGAAGCGTCTCTCTCTATAACCCTCGTTTCTTCAGTTAAAAATCACCCTGATAACGTGGCGGGTAATGTCTGCCAGGTCATAAATGAATATTATACCCTCGTTTCTCGAGATAAAGGGCACCCTGTGACGTGGCGAGCAACATGCGCCAGACCGTATGTGGTGGAGGCGGCGGTGGACCTGCCGCGCGCGGGGTGGGGCCGGCCAGATTCTGCTCGCCACAGCTTGGGCCGCCGTTCACGCATCAAGGGACGAGGGTATAAACTACGTTGGATGACGTCTTGACGTGACAGGCAGTGTCTGCCAGGCCGTAGCGCGGGGCGGACGGCGGCGGGTAGGACGGGGGGATGGATAATGGTGCGGCGGAAGGTTTGGAAGCAGGTCGTGGTGCCTCCCCAGGTGCCAGTGAAGCGCGAGGGCAAGTGCTTCGTCAGCTCCGTGGAGCTGCTGGCTTGGGCGAAGGCGAACGGGTGCCAGTGGGACTACAACACCGGGCGCCCGTGGCAGCAGCTCTTCTCCTCGGTTCCTGGCGGACGGCCCTTCTACCATAGCTACAGCAGCTACTACTGCGGGTACAAACAAGCCCCCAAGCGTATCCACACGACGCGACGGAAGCAACCCACGCCCTCAGAGGCAGGGAGGTTATTGAGAAGAGCATTCAACCGTCGTTTAATCGATTAAGTTTAGTCCGCGCCGCATACGGTAGAGCATTCAGCTGTCCGTAGGCGGCGCTCGCCGCGCACGCCCGCGCACATTTTGCATGAACATGTACCCTGAAGGGGAATCATACTCCGATCTCGGTTCGAGTGCTTGTTCGCAATGACCCTCTTGGCGGATGACGGTGAAGTACAACATGGGTCTATCCTTCGCCGGTTCCCCCCTGCTGCAGGCTTGGGCCAAGGCAAATGGGTGCCCGTGGAACTACACCATCAATTCGAGGAGCTACTAGAAGAGGGCTTGAGTACTTCCTGGCTTGATGTTGAGCATCTTCTGCTGGGTCATCATACAGGGTTGCCAAGGTTGACCGCCCGTTGCGGGGCCTCACCCAAGTTGAACCATCTCGTCAATGAAGGCGCTGGCAGTTCAAATCCCAAATTAGTACCTGGAAGGTGCTTACGTTGAGCTGCCACAAAAGCTGGTGTGAGGCCCTGGCCCGTGCGGCACACAGCCAAATGTGCCACGAACCTGACCCACGACACACACACGTGACCACGCAGACACCTCCATGACACATTCACACACACACACGATGACGCGCCACAACGACGCCGCCGACTCACGCCGATGCTAGATGAACTGGTCGCTAGAGCTACAGCCTAGAACTGCGTCTGCGTACCACAGACGACACCTAGCTATGAGCTGCTATGAAGGCACATGCAATGATAACGATCATCAGACACTCTCGCACAACCAACTCGCTGTCATACTCCGACCCTTGCCCTTGCCCTTGCCCTTCTTCCCGCGGCCCGCTCCGTCACTGCCAGAGTGACAAGACATCCCATATCGATATCGAGGATGACCATATCGATACTGTCATCTCCCATATCGATATCGAGGATGACCATATCGATATCCCATATCGATCTGCCATATCGATATCGGATCATATCTAGTCACTCTGGTCTCTGCCTCTGGCTACCACAGAGTGCCTCCTTGCCCATTGAGCGTCTTCTCGCTGGCAGCGCGCACTGACAATCATTCCAAATAACATGGCGCACCACCAGAGCACACACAACTGGTTGCCACTACCACCTCGCACAAAACCATTCATGATCTCTTGTCGGTATTGACCTGTACCTGAGGGATATGATGAGCGGATCCTCAGGACGCCCCCCGCCCCCAGCGCTCCGCACACAGGCACACACCAAATGCATGGTCGGCCGGCTTCCTCAATTCCGAGGGAATCGATCAACCGACAGAGGAACAACGACACACCAACGCCACAATACACGGGACTCAACGACGCCCACTCTACTCTTGCGCTGCGCGAACGACGCCGCACTCATCGAGCGCACGACGCCTCTTTTGGTCTCCGCCGCCGCCAGCCATCCCCCCCCGCCCTCACCATGGCGTCGGCGACCCGCAGCGGGCGGGAGTACCGCCAGCACCCGTCCACGCTGCTCCAGCCCCTGTAGGGCCCGGCGGATATTGTTCGCTGGTTCTCACTCCCCTTAGTTACGTTGCTGTTGTTGTTGCTATTGGCCTCCAGCTCATACTAGGGCTTGCAGATGTTCCTGGCTTGCTCGCCACGTTAACGGATTGCGTCTAACTCGATGCACACGGGTTAATGACACACGTCGATGAGTGGCGGGGTGCAATGGTCGCGTGGCCCTCGGCCCGGGGTTGAGCGCTACCCCGAGGTGGTTCGCAAGGAGGTGCTGACGCGGCTGGACCCCACGGACCTCGCGATGCTCCTGCGCGTGTCGCGCGC
>Ga0307489_10002182_pt1 | contig 13101 bp, 24 predicted proteins | sample SB12metaG_FD_202247 | JGI IMG/M metagenome (GOLD analysis project Ga0307489, IMG submission 202247) | Sea-ice brine microbial communities from Beaufort Sea near Barrow, Alaska, United States - SB 1.2 | ecosystem: Environmental > Aquatic > Marine > Coastal | place: USA: Alaska | collected...
GATGCCGATGCCCCGCACAGGCGCTCCGCGATGGTCCTGACGCGCGTGAGAGAGATGAGACGCAGCCAGCGTAGGCGCAGCTGACGGGCGTAGCTCGCCCTCGTCTTCGCCGCCTCGTCCGACTCGCCGTCGTGGTCCAGGGAGTCCACCTTCGATGCTAGTATGGTCGCACGTTTCGGGTTGCACGTTCGAGAAAGTGCGTTCAGAGTGCAACCCTAAACCTAAAACCCGAAACCCTGTCGACCGTTCCCTCTCTGATGGCTGCGGCTCAGCCGCCGCCCCGATGCTGTCCCTCAGGCATCGCCGGCACGGCGGCACAACCCCCGCGCGCCCCCGCCGCCCGGAACCATGTCCGCCATCCTCCGCTGCTCCCGCGTCGCGCGCCATGCGCTGGCCGGCGTCCGCGGCTATGCCGCCGTGCCCGACGTCATGGCAGGGAACCTCCGTGTCACTCCGCCCGAACCTATCCATCAGCCACAGCTGTCAAACCATAATTCGGTCTCCCGGCGGGGTGTTGGGTGCCCGCGGGTGCCTAGGGAAACCAAGGGAAGCTGCAAGGCGCAAACCTATCCCCACGCTCTTGCCACATCAGCCCCCGCGCGCCGCCATCGACCTCACCGCATCGCTCCGTCTCCCGCGCTCGAGGAAGGTTCGAGCCGAAGATGTCTTATCGTCTCGTGCTACAGTCTGACAATTTGTTTCTGTCGTGACCCTGCTCGGCGCGCGCCGCCGTGGTGCGCGAGACCGGCCCGTCATCCGTCATGAAGGTGGAGCACGACTACCCCGTGCCCAAGATGGCCCCCGGCGGTAGGGCCGCGCCAGAACTTGCTCAAATGTGCATTGCCCTTCCACACACTTGCTTCCCTCGGGTCTTGCTTGAGCTGTGTTTGGCTGCGAGGTCGTCTCTCAGTCGCCGTGCAATTGAGGTTCGGCGGATCGTAACGCTGGAGCTGCTGCCCCTTAGTCCATGACGTCGTCCACGTGTGAAATGCCAAGCCACCCGCCCGATGTTTTGAACACAATTCCTTTCGTGCACGTGTTGAATGCCCAATGCTGTCCCCTGAAGCTTCGACCCCATTTTCTGCTGCGGCCCTACGCGTTGGCGTGCTGGTGAAGAACCAGTACTCGGGCATCAACTTCATCGACACGTACCACCGGTCGGGGCTTTACAAGCGTGAGCTGCCGTTCATCGGCGGGCAGGAGGGCGGCGGCGTCGTCGCTGCTGTCACCCCCGAGGCCGAGGCGCAGGGCGTCAAGGTACGTCCACCCCCGCCACCCCCGTCTTCCCCCTTCACCGCCGTCACCCCTGACATCCCCGGCGTTGCCGTTGTCGCCCCCGTCACTCTGTCAACCCCATCAACCCGTCACCCTGTCAAGGCCCGTCACTACGACAAGCCCTCGTCATGCTCGTCACCCCCGTAGTCGCCGCCGTCAACCCTGAGGTCGAGGCAGAGGACGTCACGGTCACCAACAGCGATTAGCGACACGAGTATCAACCCCACGATCGCATGAAGCCACCAATGCCCATATCCACATATTTCTCACTCAATCCCAACCTCCCTTCTCGTCTCGCCTTCAGGTTGGCGACCGCGTGGCATACAGCTCGGTGTTCCAGACGTACGCGGAGTTCACCGCGGTGCCGGCCAACAAGGTGGAGCCCTCACTGTTTGCCCATATCGCACCTGTACGTATTCGCCTCCTCCTCCTCCTCCTCCTCCTCCTCCTCCTCCTCCTCCTCCTCCTCCTCCTTATCCTCTTGCTCCTCCTCCTCCTCCTCCTCCTCCTCTTCCCAGTGTCGTCTGACTGTATGCTTATAGTGCACGTGGTCCCTGCTGCGCGGTGATCACGGTGCCGGAGCAGATCCCGCTGGACGTGGCGGTGTCGTGCGGGTAGGGCCTGGCAGATATTGCTTGCCACGTCATAGGGTGACATTTCATTCATGAGACGAGGGTTCATTTCAAAGTGCGTTGGAGGACGTGGCGAGCAACATCCGCCAGGCCCTACGTGCGGCGTGCAGGGCATGACCGCGCACTACCTGACACACAGCGCGCACGCGGGGCTGGTGCAGCCCGGCGAGTGGCAGGGCCGCACAGGCACCCCTCATACAGCCCTCATTCACCCCCCATACACCCCGCATGCACCCCTAATACACCACTCACACACCCCCAATACACCCCTCAGACACACCAAATACCCTCCCTCAATACCCCGCATGCACCCCTAATACACCACTAACACACCCCTAATACTGTTTATGTGAGGGCTCTGGCGGGTGGATGCTGATCCACGGCACGGGGTCCGGCACCTGCCAGTGGGCGGCGCAGATGGCCAAGCTGCGCGGGTTCAAGGTGATCGGCACGTGCTCCAAGTCCAAGGAGAGCATCGCGCGCGCCACGGGGGTGGACGAGCTCATCGTGTACGACGAGGCAGGGGGATCATTGAGAAAATATCCCTCGACCGAAGTTGAATCGATTCCTCCACCTCCACGGGGGGCTATTGAGAACAAGCACTGGACGGACGTTGTGTTCTGAGGAACTGAGTCCATGCGTCTGTATCAACGCTCACCCTGACGCGGTCAGTCATGCGGGCACGTCCGATCTCAATTTGAGCGCTTGCTCTCAATGACCCTGCTACGAGGCGCCGGGCACCTCGTATGAGGACTACTCGACGGTGGACCTGGTGCCGGAGGTCATGCGCATCACGGGCGGCGAGGGGGTCAAGGTAGGGCGGTGCAGGTTGACCCCAGGTTGAACCCGGGTTCAGGGTGACCCCAAGTTGACCTCGGGTTGACTCTAGGTTGACCCCATGTTGACCCCAGGTTGAACGCGTTGGTTTTCGGCACTCGAAACTATAATATGATGAACCGCTTTCAAAATTTGTATGCAATTTTAACTTTCGCCGCTACATCAAGGCGGTGATCGACGGCATCGGCCTCGCCACCTACGAGACGTCCATCGAGGCAGGGCCTGCCAGATGTTGCTGACCTCGTAATAGGGTGCCATTCCCGCTCCTCCCCCTCCTCCTCCTCGTACTCGGACTCCTCCTCCTTCTATTCCTCCTCTTAACTCAAGAACATGGGTTCAACATGCGTTGGGTGATGTGGCAATCGAGGGCTCGAAATGTGTGAGTGATTTGGCCAGCAATTACTGCCAGGCCCTGCATGGAGGTCCTGGCGCGCCGCGGGATCTTCGTGAGCTTCGGCAACGCCTCCGGCGCCGTGCCGGCGTTCCCCCCGCTCCGCTTCATCAACAAGTCCGGATTCCTCACGCGCCCCAAGGTGGGGCCGTGCAGGTTCAACCGATGGAACCCGAGCTGAAAGCGCCTGGAACTTGTAAGCGCTTAATGCTGGAATATAATGAGCCGCTTAATTCCTAAACCCTAAACCCCAAACCCTCTTCCCGAATCCCTAATCCCTAATCCCTAATCCCTAATCTCTAAACCGTAAACCCTACAAACCAAATTCAAGTTGCGGCACTACACGAAGCTGAACGACTACACGGTGACGCGCGAGGAGCTAATGTGGCGCGCCAACGACATCTACGGCTGGATCCAGAGCGGCGACCTCAACGTCGTGGTAGGGCACAGGAAATTCCAGATCATAGTTCCACAATTGCGCCGAATTTCGCGAGCATCCTCGCCGAGATTCATCGGCCGTACCATTACAGTAATCCAGCCTCCGTCTAGAATGGGAGCTACATCTCAAGTCAGTCTCTATCTCGAGAACCTTTTTTGTCCGGTGGTTTTGTATTTTTGCCACTGTAGGTGGGCGTGGGGCTTGCCAATGAGAAAAACTATCGGTTGCGAACGTGGCTACACGTGGAAAAACGATTGTGGCTACATGGGCATTACCTTTATATTAAACAGTCGTTCGAGGCACCCCCCGTCCCCGCCCTTCCATTCCCAGTGCCTGCACCCGAATACCACCCAATAGCACCAGGCGTTGTTTGATGAGCATTGCTTTGGCAGTTGCACTCCAGTTATGTGACCCATTTCTCACGTGAGGTAACATGTTGACACGGTGTGTTGCAGTCCCTGCACGTGGGTGGACCGGTGCTTCCCCCTGGAGCAGGCGGTGGACGGCCACGACTACCTCGAGGCCGGTAAGAGCCGCGGCAAGGTGCTCTACGAAATCTAAGCCTTGGATTATCTAAGCCTGCGCGGTGCAACTCGCAACCATGAAAGCCAAAAACGCTCATAATAAAATGGTCAACGTAAATATTATCATGCGTGTCGAATTTATCTCACAGTGGTTGGAATGAAATTAAAATATTTCAATATTTCAACGCAGACACACCGCATGCACGCCGCGTGCGAACTCCAGTGCAGTAGCGCTAGCGTGGCTTGAGCATCCCCAATCCCCAATCGACGCCCGGCTCTCCGACCCGGCTCCAAGCCCACAGGCGCCAGAGTGAAGGCCTGGTGCCTCCTTGCACACGCTGAAGTGTCTCTCGCTCTCATCTCTCCGGGTCCAAACCCAAGTGGTCCGACCGGTCTAGTGCATGACCCCGCCCCGCAGCAATCGCCGGCCGCGGCGTCGCGCCTCCGCGACCGGCTCTTCGGCGGCCGCCTCCTCGGCAGCCGGCTCCTCAGTGTAGCGGCGCAAGTTGAATTTGAAAGCAAAGTTTGACAGTGGTCTATCACATTTTAGCTTCAAGCGCTGAAACCAAGCGCGGTCAACCCGGGGTGAAACTGGGGTCAATCATTGGGTCAACCTGCACCGCCCTACCTCGGCGGCCGGCTCCTCGGCAACCGGCTCCTCGGCGGCCGGCTCCTCGGTGCAGCGGCGCAAGTTAAATTTGAAAGAAAACTTTGAAAGTGGTCTATCACATTTTAGCTTCAAGCGCGGTCAACCCGGGGTCAGCCTGGGATCAACTTGTTGTCAACCTGCACCGCCCTACCTCGGCGGCCGGCTCCTCGACGGCCACCACCGGCTCCGTCTCCGGGTCCTCTTCGTGCATCTTCACCTGCCAGGAGGATCATTGAGAACAAGCACGCGAACCCAGATCGGAGCACGAGTTTATACCATTACCTTCCGAGTGAACTTTATACAGAGACGGGCGTGCTCAGTTCGTCGATTCGACGCAGGTCGAGTGCTTGTTCATACCTTCACCTTCAGGGTGAATGCTCATACAGACGGGCGTGTTTAGTTTGTCGATTCAACGTCGGTCGAATGGTTATTCCGAGTAAGCCCCCTGCCAGATCTTCGACGCTGGTGCTCACCATTGTCAGCTCCGCCTCGAACTCCGCCTCGAGCTTGTCCTCCACGCTGTAGCGGCATAAGTTGAAATTGAAAGGAAAGTTCGAAAGCTTTTCATCACATTTTAGCTTCAAGCGCTGAAACCATAGGCGCTTTCAACACGGGTTTTGATACGTACAGCCTGCACAGCCCTACCATGCTCAGATTCAACGTGGCCTCCCCCAGCTTCTTATGCCGCGACTCCACCTGCGTGAGCGTTGAGGGAATATTTCCAGTAAGGTTAGAGGCATGCATTGGGGAGCACTCGCCACCTGAGGGCTGTTCAGTACATGCGGCTCCACCGAGTGGTCAGATGGAGGAAAAGCTGGCCCAGTGGTCAGATACGCTGGCCGAGTGGTCTGATGAAGTAAAGCAGGCAGCAGGGAGGGAGGGAGAGTCAAGCTTTCCACATGAAAATGCTTATCGCATTGGCAGTGAGGCAATTTGTCACGTGTCCCCTTGGGTGGATCGAGTGACAGCCAGGACGAAGACAAAATGGAACGGAACCCGCCGTGAGCCGCGTGTCGATGGCTCGCCCCCGCGAGAGGGACCACGATCGCCCGCCCGGGCGGGAACGCGGGGCACGACGGCTGTGTGTGTGGCCAACCTGCGTGTGTGCTCGGTGCTGAGGCGTGCGTTAGGGTGCCCGGCCTTTTCGCGAATCGCGTCGGGCACCATCCACAGTGGAAAGCGGAGTGTACGCACCGCGGCGCGGACTTTCTTCTGATACATCATGTTATCGTAGCGCGTGCTGGTGTAATCCGACAGCCGCTTCAGCTCGCCCATCAGCTTCTCCTGTGGAGCCACACGGGGGCCGGGGGCGGGGGCGCGGGTCAGCGACTGGAAACCGGTGCGATTGGGAGCCAAACCAAACCAGACACAATGGGCAGCCAGAGCAAGCGGGTTCTCTGACTGGCAACGCGCGGACGCCGCCAGAGCGTCTTCGACACACGCTCACTTAGCTCCGGCCCTCGGCGGACACTCAGCGGTGCAGAGCCATAACCAGAGCAACGCCCGCGCGAGTGCCCTCCGGTGGACTTTGTTTTGTCAAGTGGGCGCGTTCTCACCCGGTCGTTGTCGTGGGTGTCTTCCTGGTCCCCTTGCCATTGCGCCGCCGCCTCGGTCTCCCTTGGACGCTGTTTTCCTGCCGCGGCGCCCACCCACATGGCAAGCAGGGCGACGCAGATGACTGGCGCACCCCCCGGGGTCTTCATGCTGCCGAGGCGGGGTGGGTGTGCAGCACCGCACCTGCCCCTGATCCTCCTCCTTTGTCCTTTCTAGCTTGATTTCTGAGACCGGACCTGCTCCCATCACGATCAGCCCCGAGCCAGACTTCCTCTTGCTTTTAGTCGGCCATGTGAGTTAAACTCACATCGGGGGGGGTCAATATCGGGAAACCATCATCGGGAGAGGGCTTCCCGATGCCGCCTCCCCCGATGATGGTTTCCCGATATCGCCCATCCCCGATACTCGTTTTGGAGTGGGAATCGGTCATCGGGGCACCCCAATATCGGGAATCGGTCATCGGGGAGGGTCAATATCGGGAAGGGTATCATCGGGGGGGGTCAATATTGGGAACGGCACTATCGGGGCCTACTAAAAGCAAGAGGAAGACCCCAAGGATTTAAACCCCCGATCCCCCACTGCCCCGAGATCGCAGAAATTTGAAAGTTGCCAGTGCGCAGTGCAGCAAGCGAGTCCAATGCTTCAAGTTGCACCTGAGACGCCGTGTCGCTGATGAGACCTGATGAGAAGCTGGGACCTAAGGCGCAAACGGCTTCCGCTGCGCTCTCACGTTGATGTTGCACGCCTCCTGTGTTGAGAATGACGAGTTCCACTTCCAGGAAATTCAGGTCGGTCGGACTCTGCTGCTGGCCGGCTTGGGGTTTTTTCGTGGCGGTTCAAGCTCGGCCGCTGCTTTCGCGCCGGCGCCGCCCCCGCACTCGCGGCATAGTTCGGCGCGCGTTTCTGACTGGCGGAGGGTGCCCGTCGCAGCTCCGGTGCTAGCGCCCGACTGCGTGCACGCGGGTTGCTCTTGCGGATTTCCGCCTCTTCCATCTGTTGTCGTAGAGAGACTTGAAGACTGCAATGGCATAAAAGTCGCTGTTTGCTTGCTGCCACAGCTGGAGTTGAGGAGTGCAACGCGTTGCTCAGCCCCGAGGCCTCGCCGCTGAGGCTCGGGTATTGGCATTTGGCATTTCGCGCCGCCGAGCACCGAGGTCGGTGACGCCGCAATTCGGACCCCGCGCGTGTGGCGCATCAACAGGTGCGTGTCCGGCTCGTCGCGGCTCTAACGCTGAGGGGTCTGACATGGGGTCTGACTCCCAATTCTACGTTGTCGGCCCCACCAAGGGATACGATACGTTTTCTTTCACACCTGCTCCCATGCCGCCCCCTCGGCGTCCTCCTAAGACCTGCGTTCCTTTGCTTTCTCTCGCGCAGGTACGATGCGACCAGCCGCAGGAGCCCAAGACCACCCGGCGGGAGGCAGCCGCCGGGGCACCTCCCCTACCACACCATCCGTCAACAACTTCTTCGCAAATATGACTGATGATGAGGCGAACATACCGCATCTGGCCAACGTGCGCGTGGACGCCCGGCCGCCTCCAGCTGACCCATCCGCGAGCGTCACCTCGGACGCGGCGGGAGCCGCGGCGCCGAGTGACGCGGCCGACGAAGTCACCTCCTTCCTAGACCACGCGGCGGGAAGCGTCCGCCCGGGCACCTCCCGCCCCGCACCATCCGTCAACAACTTCTTCGCAGAGGGGAACCTACCGAACCTGGCCGATGAGCATCACGAGGGAGCACCAGGCCTTAGCCCTGACCTCCGTTCTCTCCGTGAGCGTCACGCCGCTGCCCACCAGCATCAAACTGCCTTCACCTCGGTGCCGCCGGGTGGTTTTACTTCGCCGCAACGCCCCCTGCTCCAGCGCAAGCTTGCGAGGCGTGTGAGCGATATCATCACCCTCAATTGGGCGAGCAGTGTCTGCGTCAGACGTGTGCTATTCGCAGTACTTGCGCTGGTGCTGCTCACTGCATGTGCGCTGGGCTTCGTGTTTCTTATGCCGGGCAGCGGCAGGGCCTTACTACAGGCACTTCAAGCCGTCCCCTCATGTGTCACTGAAAGCACTTGAGATATATTCCCACTTAATACCTCGTACTCAAGTGCCAGCTGTAAGGCCAGCTGTAAGTACTGCCTGTAAGGCCCTGCTTCACATCAACACTTGAGTAGCATCCCGCTTAATACCTCAAAGACACTCAAGTTGAGCTGCAATCAGTACTGTCTACAAGGCCCTGATGCCCGGTGACGCCGCTGGTGAAGGCAGTGTTGACTTCGCCGCCGAGACGTCGGCGGCGTACACCATTTCATTCGCCGCGCAGTTCTCTCCGTTTGCGGACACTGCAGACAAGACCGCCGGGGCGGAGGCTGTCGCGTGTGTGGAGGCCGCGATGTTGCTGGCGGCGGCCGAGGCCTTCGGGTCTCCCGTCGGCGACATAGAGATATTGTCGCGAGAGTTCCTGGTCATGGCCAGCATTGCGCTTTTCGGCGTCGCTCTCGATGGCTTGCCCAGCGGGTTCTCCGCAAGCTTCGCTGAACCGGTGGCGGAGGAACTGTGGTTGGAGCCCGATGCTGTATCGGCGGACGAACCACTGGCGATTACACGTCGGCGGCGAGTGATGCTTCAAGCTCCGGCGCCCGGAGGTTCCGACGCCGCGGGCGGGCCCGCAGCTGCAGCCGGAGCCGGGGCCGGGGTGGCAATGACCGTGGTCCTTCAGCTGGATTCAGCTGGTGCCGTGATCGTCAAGGCGAGAGCACTCCAGGCGATGTTGATTGCCTCATCGGATGCTGCCGCCCGTATTCTCGCCAAGCTCAGCGTGAGTCCTGGCGCGTCCATCGGTCTCCGCGCCGAACCCGTCGGCGCCTTGAACATAACTGCGCGGGTCCTGGCCAAGAAGACCAACAACATCGACAACAGCGACACCATGAAGCAGTCGTCAACGTTCCAGACCAACCTCGGGCAATCTCTCACCGTCTCATTGGAGGAGCTCTCGGATCTGGAAGCAAAACCGCTGGCGTTTGCGGTGGTGCACGCCCGTGCCACTGCGACGCCTCCCGGCGCACGTTTACCATATTCGCCACCGCCGCTTCCCCCGATGCCTTCACCATCACCACCGCTGCCGCCCCGGACGGGCAGCTGGTCCGAGATTACCCCCCTACCCTCGCCACCGCCCTCGCCGCCGCCAGCAACGAGCCCGCCACCGCCGTCGCCGACCCCGCCGCCTCCCTCACCTCCTCCCTCCCCACCTCTTCCCTCCCCACCTCCATCACCACCTGCCCCGCCGAGTCCCTCACCGCCGCCACCGCCGCTGCCTCCCCCGTCGCCCCTTCCTTCCCCGCCGCCTCCGGCTCCGCCGCCGCCGGCTCCGCCGCCGCCGTTGCCGCCGCTGCCTCCCTCCCCGCCGCCGCCTGACATCAGCGCTGAGGCGTTCGAGCTCAATGCGATCATCACTGTGGAGCCGGGCGTGTGCTCGCTGATCCCATCGTCGGAGCATCTCACGGTACGGCGGTGCAGATTGACAGTGTCAAACACGTGTTCAAAGCGCCCATGGCAACAGCGCTTGAAACTATAATATGGATGAAGTGATTTCAACTGTTGCTTTCAAAATCAACTTGCGCCGCTACATCACGGTGTCCGGTCTGGGCGAGGGCATCACTGTGCCGGCGACGCTGACCCACCTCAACGCGGTCACTGGTAGGGCGGTGCAGGTTGACCCGATGAAACCCACGTTGAAAGCGCCTGGATCTGAATGCTTGCAGCTAAAGTACGCTTATCTGCTTTCAACTTATGCTTTCAAGTTCAACCTGCGCCGCTACACCCCGGAGAGCACGCGCAACTTGTGGTGAACGACGTGAACGTCACCTCTCCGCATTCCGTTCGAAACGGTGACCAGTTGCGCATCATTGTGTGTGCGCCGCTGGCAGGGCGGTGCAGGTTGAACCGATGAAACCCGTGTTGAGAGCGCCTGAAACTAAGTGCTTGCAACTGACATGTGATGTGCCGCTTTCAAACTTTGCTTTCAGATTCAACGTCCGCCGCTACACGCTGGTGTTCGGATTCAATGAGACGTTCGAGCTGAAACATGGCACGCATGACGACACCGTCAATGTGATCACCCGCAACGCACCACCGCCCAGCCCACCACCTCCGTCCCCGACTCTTCCACCGCCTCCTTCCCCGCCGCCTCCAAGGCAGGGCGGTGCAGATTGACCCTATCAAACCAAACTTGAAAGCGCCTGGAAACAAGCGCTTGAAACTAAAATATGATAAACCGCTTTCAATTTTGCTTCAATTTTGATTACATGTTCAACCTGTGCCACCACACCATGGCCTCCACCACCTCCTTCTCCACCACCGCCCTCACCGCCTCCGCCGTCTCCCCCGCCTCCAGTAAGGCCCGATGTCATGCAAGTGACTCAGTGTGTTATCGTTCTATCGGCAGTACGAATGGTACAGCCTGTGTCTAGACTAGGGTTTAGGGTTTAGGGTTTGGGGTACACGTTTCTCGGAGACGTAATTATCGTTCCTCATTGTCACGTCTCTCGCACGGCTGCTTTGGTCAATTTACGGAGAACTTCCGATTGATACATACCGGGCCTTACTCATCGAGCCCACCGCCGCCGGCACCTCCTCCGTCGCCGCCGCCGCTGCCGCCACCTCTACCACCGCCACCGCCGCCGTCTCCGCCGCCTCCCTCACCTCCTCCCTCCCCACCTCCTCCCTCCCCACCTCCATCTCCACCTCCCACGCCGAGTCCCTCACCGCCTCCACCGCCGCTGCCCACCCCTCCGCCGCCGCCTGACCCACCACCGCCGGTGAGGCCCAGTAACATCTACACATAGACGCTCAAACAGTTTTGGTCGTTCTGCATTTTCCACGCCTCTTACATTGGTGCTTTGGTCAATTAACAGAGATCATCCGATTGATACATACCGGACTTTACTCATCGAGCCCGCCGCCGCCGTCGCCGCCATCTCCGAGCCCTCCTCCTCCGTCCCCACCGCCACCGCCGTCGCCACCGCCGCCATCGCCCCCACCACCTCCCAGCCCGCCGCCGCCGTCGCCGCCGCCGCCTCCGTCGCCACCCCCACCGAGCCCACCTCCGATGAGTCCGTCACCGCCGCCGAGCCCACCGCCGCCGAGCCCACCGCCACCGCCCAGCCCACCTCCCCCTTCATCTCCGCCTCCTGCAGGCAGGGGTGTACACTCGTTCACGTTAAAGCTCAACTTGAGCGACTCCAGGACACATTAATTATTTAATTTGGGTTATACGTTGGACGGAAAAGCTCATGTTGAGCTGAAATGGGAAGGAGTGTAAGCCCCTGCCCCCAGGCCCCCCTCCGCCGAGTCCACCGCCTCCCTCGCCGCCGCCTTCAAGTCCACCGCCCCCGCCTAGCCCACCGCCGCCGTCGCTGCCGCCGCCGCCGGTAAGACCCTGTTTCATCCACACACGAGGGTCAGGGCGAAAGCCTCCTTGGTGCCTCCTGATACACGCGGAAGCATCTCTCTCTCCCCAGTGTCATCCACACGTGTTGGTTATTTTCCGTGGTGACATCCAGAGAGAGAGAGGCAGAGACAATGCGAGACAGAACGAAACAGAAAAGCTTTTGCGTGTTTACAGAGGCACCAGGCTTTGGCCCTGCCCCCGGTCCCGGTGTCATCGACGTGGTCGTTATGCATTTTCTTGGCATTGGTGCTTTGGTCAATTTACATAGAACATTCGATTGAGACATACCGGGCCGTACGCATGGAGCCCGCCGCCGCCGTCGCCGCCACCTCCGCCCTCGCCGCCGCCGCCTCCGTCGCCACCACCTCCGAGTCCACCACCGACAAGCCCGTCACCGCCGCCGAGCCCACCGCCGCCGAGCCCACCTCCCCCTTCCCCTCCGCCTCCCACAAGGTAAGGCGGTGCAGGTTGACCCTATCAAGCCCACGTTAAAAGCGCCAGAATCTTAGCGCTTGAAACTACAATGTGATGCACTGCTTTCAATTTCTGCTTTCAATTTCAACTTGCGTCGCTACACCACGCCCCACTCGGCCGAGTCCACCGCCTCCCTCGCCGCCGCTTCCAAGTCCACCGCCCCCGCCTAGCCCGCCGCCGCCGTCGCTGCCGCCGCCGCCGGTAAGGCCCGGTTTCATCCACACACGAGGGTCAGGGCGAAGGCCTCCTTGGTGCCTCCTCGTACACGCGGAAGCGTCTTTCTCCCCAGTGTCATCCACACGTGTTGGTTGTTATCCCTGATGTCATCGATAGAGATAGAGAGAGAGGCAGACACAGTGAGAGACAGAGCGAAACAGAGACGCTTTCGCGTGTTGAGATAGGCACCAGGCTTTGGCCCTGCCCCCCGTCCCGGTGTCATCCACACGTCCTGGTCGTTATGCATTTTCTTGGCATTGGTGCTTTGGTCATTTTACAGAGAGCATATGATTGATACATACCAGGCCTTACTCATCGATGCTGCCGCCGCCGTCGCCACCACCTCCGCCCTCACCGCCGCCGCCGCCGCCGCTACCGCCGCCGCCACCGCCGCCGTCGCCGCCTCCTGCCCCGCCTCCTCCGGATGTCAGCGCGGAGGCGTTCGAGTTCAATGCGGTGATCACTGTGGATCCGTCATCGACCTCAATGATTCCGACTTCGGAACACATCACTGTTTCCAGTTTGGGCGAGGTAGGGTCCTGCAGGTTGACAGTATCAAAGCCCATGGTTCTCTCCCCTCTCTCCTCCTCTCTGCTCCCTCCTTTATCCTCTCTTCTCTCTCCCCTCTCCTCTCTCATCCACAGCCTCCTCCGCCTCCTCCCCATTCC
>Ga0307489_10002183_pt1 | contig 13095 bp, 27 predicted proteins | sample SB12metaG_FD_202247 | JGI IMG/M metagenome (GOLD analysis project Ga0307489, IMG submission 202247) | Sea-ice brine microbial communities from Beaufort Sea near Barrow, Alaska, United States - SB 1.2 | ecosystem: Environmental > Aquatic > Marine > Coastal | place: USA: Alaska | collected...
AGGAGGAGGAGGAGGAGGAGGAGGAGGAGGAGGAGGAGGAGGAGGAGGAGGAGGAGGAGGAGGAGGAGGAGGAAGCGGAGGAAAAGGAGGAGGAGGAAAAAGAGGAGGAGGAGGAGCAGGAAGAGGAAGAGGGGGAGGAAGATGAGGAGAAGGAGGAGGAGGAGGAGGATGAGGAGGAGGAGGAAGAGAAAGAATAAGAGGAGGAGGAGGGGAATGTGCAACGTCGGTGGATTGCATGCTCTCAATATATACCCCTGCCCGGGAAGTTGTCGACGAAGAAGTCTGTGTTGCGCGCCACCGACACGAATGCCACGGTGCTGGCAGCGATCCAGACGCCAAGGAATATCGCCTCGATGAAGATGTGGCGCAGGTTCCACTTGGCGGGCTTCGTCGGGGGGGTCGCCCCTCACCATAAGGCCGGGCAGACATCGTTCGACTCGTCAACAGACTAGAATAACGAGCGTTCAAACCGCGTGCTGCTGATGGGTCGGGCAATGTCCCATTGTCCCGCGTCATGGGAAGCCATTGTACTGAAGACGCGAGGGTGATAAATGCGTTGAATAACATCTGCGGGCACTGCTTCAGTGTCCCACGTCGCCAGATGCAATTCAACTCAAGCAACGAAAGTAAAAACTGTGTTGCATGACGTGGCGGCCACATGTCGATGGTGCTCACGGTCGGTTGACAGCGCCATGATGGTGCCGTCGTTGAGGTAGGCCAGGATCTGCTAAATCAAGAAACGAGGGTTCAAAGCGCGCGTCGATGACGTGGCGGGAACTGTGTGGTTGTCCGTGCGGCCGGTCGACAGCGCCATGTTGGCGCCTCCTGGGAATTTATTCGACTCAATGATTGAGGGTTCAAATGTGTGTCGATGACGAGGCGGGCACATGTTGCATATCCCTACGGTCGGTGGAGAGCGCCATGATGGTACCGTCGTTGAGGTACGCCAGGATCAGCGTCATGAACGGCGGAAAGTTCAGACCATAGCCGAGGGCCTGGCACTTGTTCTCTTTCCAGCTCAACTTGAGCTGATTTGTCAGTGAAACAGATTTTTCGTTTTCAGACAAGGTTGAATGCATGTCAGCTCTGGCTAAACAGCCTGATTGTAGCCAAGTAGTGAGCTAGCCCACTGAAATGTCACCCTCATACGAAGCACCACCTTATAACTGTGGGAGGCCCCCTTGAAACCACAGGTAGTCATCACTCGAAGGTACATACGTGCTGGCTGAACAGGGGAGGATTGCAAGACCCTGCCGTAAGCCCACACGAGGACCGAGAACCTGAGGACGATGCCGACAGTGGTGGTGCACGCGTAGAGGGTGTACGAGTGCAGGCGGCGGAAGGTCCGCCGCGACTCAACCATGGCGTCGATGATGGTGGAGAGCCCCTCGGAGCAGAGCCTCCACGAAACATTGATCACCACTTCATGAGATGCCATTCAACTCTAAAGACGAGGTTTGAAAACGCGTTGGATAAGGTGTCAGGGCCTTGCAGATGGTGTGAGCTACGTCATGTGATACCACGAAAATCCAGCGTCTGCTACAGGGTGACTCTAAGAATCTTGGCGACACTCGTTTGACTCCCCATTATCATGTTTTACCGCGATCACATCAGCTCAAGAGATGAGGAGGATGGTAATTGCATGATGGCCCCTATCTCGTCGGTGAGCACGATGTCGGCGGCGGCACGGGCGGCGTCGGTGGCACCCGCCACGGCGACGCCCACGTTGGCGGCCTTCAGCGCGGGTGCGTCGTTGACACCCGATGCAAAGGTCATTCGTCCACGCACGCAACCTAAGTTCGAAATGCTACACAGGTGAATGCGTACGAGTACTTCTGCACTTAAACAAGCAGATGATGCAGAACCTCAGGATGAGGATCAGATGGAGGAGGAGGAGGAGGATGATGCGGAGGAGTTCGGCGTGTGCTGGTGCACCATTATCACACGGACAGCTGCTAACGTGCCTCAGGAGGGAGGGGGAAGAGGAGGTTAATATGTAGACTGCTCGTATGATCGAACAGTCACATGACACTATCCAGCCTCACCGTCACCGGTCATGCCCACGATGTGTCCCATGGCTTTGTACGCCTGGACGAGGGCGTACTTGTGCCGTGGACTTCAACCCTAAACCCTAAACCCTAAACCCCAAACCCTAAACCCTAAACCCTAAGCGCTGTGGACTGAAAGTAAAGTGGATTCAAAGTGGACTTAAAGTGGACTTAAAGTGTATTGATAGACTATGAGCCAACAGCCATACCGTCGCCGGTCATGCCCACGATGTGCCCCATGGCCTTATACGCCTGGACGAGGGCGTACTTGTGCTCCGGGATTCAGGGCCTTAAACTTATTCAATTTCCAGGTCAACTTGAGCACTTTACTAAGGGATACATTTGGTGGTGGCGGGGACTCGACCACGGCATCCGCTCAGGTTGATCTGAGAGGTGGAAGCGCTTCAGCCGCTTATTACACTCGTCCAATTTCCTGCTCAACGAAAGGACTGTTTGTTGGAAACATCGGGCTGGTTTATAAACCAAAACGGCTCAGGTTGTGCCGGTAAGTGGACGAGTGTAAGCCCCTTGCCGGGAACACGCCGGCGAATCCGGAGGCTTCGTCCACCACCTTGGTCAGGATCTTCGGCTCTCCGTCCGGGCCCTTCTCGCATGATGGTCATTGAAAACAACGACTCAAGTTGGATGGTCCGGGAATCCGCAGGCCAGGGTGTGGTTAATCAGGCATTCTTTACTACTACGGATGGTGGCAGATTGAGGACCTCTATAACGCATAGGCATTCACCCCTGGCAAGCCTCAGAATCGGAACGGGCACACAAATTCCCTTTTAACTCGCCCTGCCTCGGTGGCGGAGTAGAACTCGGAGGGTTCCACGAAGTGCGTGCCCATCCCCAGCTGCCGCGCCGTCTCGCGCCCCATGTTGATGGCCGTACGTATATTCCCTTTCCCGCTCAACCTGATTCATGCAGCGTTCAACCAGCGTACCCGTGAACACTTGCCGCGTCCGGGTCCCTGGTCTAGCCACTCGTTCCCTGGCGACTGGTTGCTCACAGTGTAGTAGTGTACCCTGACACCCTCATCGCATCATCGATAATTTGCGTACTGTAGACATTCGCCGCCTCCTCCAGTTTCTCCTCAGGCCCGTTGACGATGACTGTTTGAACATAACATAGTGTACTGGGCCTCACCGATGGCGATGGCGTCGCCGGTGATCATCTTGACGCCGACACCCATGTCCCCCGCGGCGGCGATGGTGGCGGCGGTGTCGGAGCGCGGGGGGTCGTACACCCGTGGCGAAGGTCGTTGGGGCTCAATCACGTATTCAGATATGGTTGTTCATCAACATCAAGCGTCTTAGGCCTGTGATGCTGCCAATGGGCGCGTGTACTGGTTCAGCATGAACAAACAGTATTATGTCACTGGGTCTCGGAGACGACACATAAGGAGTGGCCGAAAGCGCACATACGCGGTGTGAGTAAACAGTCAGATAGTAGTGGTCCTTGGCGGCATCGACACATGAATACGAGGAGCAGAGGAAGAGGATACGAATGTGTACAGGCACCGTCGGATGACACACGGCTTTGGAAGCGACACACAATGAAGTCTTACCGGCAAGAGGCCAGAGAGGCGCCACTCGCTCCACTCCGTGGTGGAGTCATCGGGGGGGGCAGGCTGTCCCGGCGGCCGCAGGCTGTACCGCTGACCCACGCCCAGAGCGCGGTACCCCTGAGTGACAAGAGAGTGAGAAGCGAGTGAAGTGGGCGAGTGAGAGGTGAGAGAAGTTGGCGAGGTGGGGGGATGAGAGTGTGAGAGTGAGTGTGAGTGAGAGCAAGGGTGAGAGTGAGTGAGCGTGGAACGAGTAAGTCAGTTACTGAGGTGACGCCTGGTGAGCGAGATGGAGTGATTCGAGAGAGTCAGAGGGAGTGAAGTGAGCGTTCGAGTGAGAGTGAGTGAGCGATAGTGAGTCAGTCAGTGAATGACTCGGCGACACCACCACGTACCACCAGTGCGAGCGCCTCGATGTCTTGGATCGCGTGGGCCCGCGGGTCGTCAGGGTCAGTGCTGGCTTTGGCGGCCGGGAGGCACATGTCGACGATGATCTGGGGTGCGCCTTTGGTGGTTTGTGCTACGTCGCCGTCCTTGATGCGAGTCACCTGGAGGCCATAGGGGGGGGTATTGCATGTGAGGGGTTGCCGCGCAGGAGGGGTGGACGCTTGATAGGGTGTGGCTGAAGGGGGAGGTGGGGGGCGTTGTACATCACAGGAGGTGCTAGCTGCAGGAATGGGGACAGGGGGTTGCTGTACGTATGATCGGACAGTGGGGGGATTCACCTTCACCGCACTGTCGGTGAGGCGGTAGGTGATCTGCGTGCGCTTGATGACCGGGTCGAAGGGCAGGAAGCGGATCTCCTCGATGCCCTCCCGGGGGCTCGGCAGACCGGACACGGCCAGCGCAGCAACCAAAGTGTAGAGGCACGGAAATTCATCACCTACCACGTCACGAACCTACGCAGTTTTGCCCTCAATCACTAGTTCGATTGGAATCCTTGCACTTTTTTGAGCTCAATGTCCGCTGTTGGAAACCCCGTGGCTGTATCAGTGGCATCACAGTTCACGGTGCGGCAGCCGCGGCGTGATTTAGGTTCAGGGTTCAGGGTTTTTAGGGTGCATCAGGGCTCAGGAGTAGGCTTAGGGCTCAGAGTTTGGGGTTTAGTGTCTTCCAGGCCCTACAATGGCGGTGTCAATGGCGTCCATATTCGTCGTGCGACTGGCGCGGCCGGCGGCGAGCAGGAGCCGGTCGGCGGCGGCGGCATCCAGCACCTAGGGTCTGGCAGATGTGGCTCGACCCTTCAGGAGAGGAGAGGAGGGTGACCATACATACGGAGACCATCTTGATGAAAGCACCACGCTTCCACCCTGGCCCCCGTGTCCGCCATATCATAGGATGTCGTTCAAGCCAAGAATTGAGTGTTCACATGCGTTGGATGAAGTAGTGAACAACATCTTACATGCCCTACCAACAGCTTCATCGTGTCCAGCGTCGTAGTCGTGGGGGCCTCCGGCTCGCCCGTCACAGCGGGTGTGGCGGACGTGGCGCCCTTCTTGCGGTACCATTCCAGGACCTCGGGGGCCTCCGCGTCGCGGCGGTCGTAGGCCAGGCCCAGGGACTTGATCAGGTCCGTGTTGACCGAGATGCAGGCTCGCAGGCTGCGTTTGACAGCAACACGTGAGAAGAGAATTGACTGGATCACTTGTCATACCAAAAGCCAACTTGTCTACTGGCGGCATGCGGGGAGGCATATTGGATGTTGATGACAATGTGTAGGTGGTGTATCATTGGCTTCAAGCGCTGAAACCAGGCGCTAGTATCGCGGGCTTCAAGTCACACCACCTCGGTGCATTTGGGGAGGCATATTGGGTGTTGATGACAACGTGTAAGTGGTGTATCATTAGCTTCAAGCGCTGAAACCGGGTCCCTGTTATCGCGAGATTGCACCTCCCCACCGAGAGGCGGTTGAGCGTGAGGGTGCCTGTCTTGTCCGAGCAGAGCACAGTCATGCCGGCAAGTTCCTCGATGGCGGTGATGCGCGTCACCACGGCGCCGCGTTTGGCCAAGGCGGAGGCGCCCAGCGCCAGGACGACGGATAGCACAGTGGGCATAGCAATAGGCACGCCTCCAATCAAGGCCCGGACGGTATCAATGATCATGGTTGCTGCTGATGCACATCGAACGAATCCGAGACATAGTGATAGTGGTCACCAGACAAACCAGTATCAGGGCAGAGGAGACGACGATGAGGAGGATGACGATGATAATGCTGAGGTTTGGAGGAGTTAGAAACGACGGAGGAGGTAGCAGTACGTATGTCTTACCTCCAATGAGCAACACCAGGAGGTTGCTTACGCCGGGGCGGTACCCGTACCCCATGCCGCCCCACTGCGCGGCGGCGACGGCGATGATGAAGACGGCGATGAGCGCGCAGCAGAACCCGCCGACGGATGTCAGCAGCTTCTGCACGCCGGACACGTCGCCGCCGCCGGCCAACACCTGAGTGTAAAGTCCTGCCGCCGTCCGACTGTTTGCTCAAAGTGGACCAGTGCTGTGTACTGGTGGACACCGTATTTGAAGGAAGTATAAGAGGAAGATGAGGAGGATGACTACGTTGGGCAGAAGGACATGCGAATGTACAAATCTACACTATGGGCAAACAATCAGACACTCACGCGGCCATACCAGCATGGCAGTGCGGCCCATGAACGTGTTGGGACCGATGGCGCAAACGATACCCTCCGCTTCGCCCTGCGTCACCATGGAGAAAGGCCCGACGAATGTACACAAGTGCAGTAGGAGCAAGCAGTCAGATGATACCGGGTCTAAGAGGCGACAGAGGAGGAGGTGGACGAGGCGAACGAAGAAAAGACGGGGGCAAAAGAGGATGAGACGGACGTAACACTTGTGTACAGGTGCACTGGGAGCAGATATCCTTGTGCAACCCGGCCTCACCACAGAGCCAGCAAAGACGCCGCCACCAGCGTGCACCGCGACCGGCATGGACTCACCGGTGAGGGCCGCCTGATCAACCTTGAGCGCGGGGCCGTCGCTCTCGTCACCCATGATGCGGAGATCAGCGGGCAGCACGTCACCCAGCTTCACCGCCACGAAGGGTCAGGCAATCATGAGTGTAGGGCTGTCAATCAGAGTCCATTGCACTTCAGGTTGTGGGCCCGCTTCTCCAACGTATGAAAACCCGCTGACCTGCCGGTGGGTGGACGGATAGTGTGTGAAAGTGACATTGAGGTGAGAAGGCTCACTTTTTGGTCAAGATTGGGCTCTTTAGCTGGCAGGTCTTCAGGTAAGTCGGAAAGACGAAAGTGTATATAACCTACCGCCACGAGGTCGCCAGGGACGAGCGCGTGGGCCGGAACCTCCATCCACTCGCCGCCGCCACGCTTCACCTTGGCCGAGGGCGCCAGGCCGTCCTGGAGCGCCTTCACGGCCTTAGCCGCGGCGCTCTCTTCGACGAAGCCAATGGTGCTGTTGATGAGCAGCAGCAGCACGATGCCTGCACGACGGGCCCGAACATGTACACCAGGAGCAAACAGTCAGATGATGCAGGGTCGGAGGCGATACATGCCGGGAAGGCGGAACACGATGAAAATGACACAGGAGGCGGGTGTGGATAATGCCGAAGAAGCCTCACCGATGAAGTCCTGCCAATCCGGAGGACCACTACCCCCGACGCCCACCAGGAGCGCCACGATGGCGGCGATCTCCAGGTGTGAGGGCCCGTAAAGCTTTACAACATGCCATGTCACAAGGCAGCACCCAACCTGATGAGTAATGGTCGGAAACCTGATGTTGCATATCTCGTTTATTACTATTGTAGACTAGGGTAGAGGCACGTCAGCTAGCTTATTGGTGACTCAAAAGTCACCTGAATGCCACCCCTATCATCCGTCCTGTCCGCACAGCGGTGTGAGGGGGTTCCGGGCGTCACATGACTTGTTTTTTGGAGGCCAATTAAGCGATGCACTGCTGGTAGTGCCAGTGTCCAAATCCCTGCCATGACCCAGCTGAGGGGGTTCCACATGAAGCCAAGAAAGACGAGAATCGGGCTCCGCGGATTGTCCTTCGACCAGGGTGCCACACCACATGACATCGGTTCAACACTCCTCATGTTCTAAAGAAAACAGCATACTGCGGAGGTAGTCTGGAGGATCTTCGCATACCGTGTAATCTGAACGCGAGGGATGCGCTGGATGCCATGGCGAGTACAACGATGAAACAGTCGGAGGATCTGTTTGCCTACCTCGATGGAGTTTGGACCGAAGGAGGCGGCGCGGCGCTTCACTTCGTCTTCCGAGAGACCAGTCGTCGCGAAGGGCCTCACACGAGTCCCCTGCTCAGCTTGACCAGAGCGGTTTGCGGTGGTCACAGCGACACAATGGCCGAAGTTGAGCTGATAAGTGAACGGGATTGAGGCCGTTGCGTCGGTGCGCAGCAGCGACCGAGCCTCGTTCACTGCCAGCTTCGTCAGCTTCGTCACGGGCGAACTGGTACACTGTGAGCAAACAGTAAGGTAACGAGTGTCCAGGGCCTGCCGTCGCGTCGGTGCGCAGAAGGGACAGCGCCTCGTCCACTCCAAGCTTCTTCTCACGGAGCCGCTCCCTGTCTTCCTCATCGCGTAGGGCCTGGCAGATACTGCTCGCCACGTCATACCGTTTCACAAGGTAACGCGTTGAATGACGTGGCGAGCAATGTCTGCCGGAGGGGATTGGGGCCCCGCATATCATGCACCTCGGCACAGGACACCATTACACTTAATACACGCAACACACGAGTGTTCGACATACGTTGGATAACGTGGCGGAACATGTATGCCAGGCCCTACTGGTGAGCAGTTCAGCAGTGAGCGTGGCATCAGACCCGCCGCCGCCGCCGCCGCCGTTAACAATGCCGCCGTCTTTCTTGACGTGGATGCTCTTTAGGGGGATGCCGCCGCCGGCGTCTTCCGCCACTGCGCCTCGGGAGTGCTTGATGACGGAGGCGACGCCAGCAGCGTTCGTAGATAGAGCCGTAGTGCAGGGCCGCGGTGTGTTTGCCTCACGGGGTCTGTATCGTCCGCCAAAAACAACGGTGGTGAGCGGGAGAGGGGGGAAAGGGGGACAGGGAGAAGAGGGGGCGGGGGGGAGAGGGGGGACAGGGGGTAGAGGACGGGAAAGAGGAGGGAACTATGATGAGGGCGGCAGGGCAGCAGGCATGATGCGAGCACCGATACTCCAGTTGGGCGGCCCCACCATGGCTCGTAGAGGACCAGCGGCACGAGGCAGGTGATGGAAAAGAAGAGCGAGAGCGTGGAAGCGTCCGCTGGCTCGGGTCTGGCAAAATATCCCCCTACACGTCAACGTCATCGACAGTCACTTTGCAGCATGCTTCTTGCGGTGAATGGACGAAGGGGATGAGGATGACACGGAAGAGGAGGAGGAGGGGGAGGAGGGGGAGGAGGAGGAGGAGGAAGACGAGGGAGGGATGAGTAGGGCGATGGGGGGCGATGGGGAGGAGCAGCAGCAGCGCAGGAGGAGGAGGGGAGGGGGGGCGGTGGAGGAAGAGGCGAGATGAGGAGGAGGATGAGTATCGCACTGGCCAGCGATCTCTACCGGGCCCTACTAGCACGCGGCAGTCGGAGACGACGGAGGTGCTACGCGACCCGGTTGACGTGGCGAGCAATGGCGGCGCCGCCCTACCTCTGGTTAAGAGTAAAAGACCCCAACACGAGAAAGTGATTCAGGGGTAGCACTGAGAAGGAGGAGCAGGAGGAGGAGGAGGAGGAGGAGGGGGAGGGGGCACGTCACGTACGAGTGGTTGTTGCGGACACAAGGTAGCGAGGGGGAGTTTTACGATGGATGACGCCACCCGGTCCCCGCGTGCCTGCCCGCGGGTCATCACACGGGGTGCAACGACGTGGCGGGCGATATCTGCGCCGCCCTAACACTAGTCAGGAGTAAAATACCACCCTCGGAAGAAAATGGTGGACATAGCACTACACGGCGCACGAGAGGCGACAAGGGCGCTGCGCATGTACGTGTGGTTGTCACGCACAGAAGGCTGCGGGGGAAACGTTTATCATGCATACCACGACCCGGTCCCCGCGACGGCGTGGCGAACGATATCTGCGGCGCCCCCCCTACCGCTGGCTCCTCGTAATACAGAGGGTCTTCGGTGGCCGACCTTTCGTTCAACAGGCGGTTCAGATCGCTTTGCGACGGTTCGAGTGCCCGTTTGCGCGACGGCGCGGATGGCCCCACGTGGACGATGTCAGGGGCGGCGACGCGGACTGTGAGGTTGGGGACGAATACAACGTCAAAGGCGGGGAGCATTCCGCGGCCGTGGCGGGAAGTGAAGAGCAGAAAAGTTCGGATGGGTGACATAATGTGAGCGTCACACCATTCTCTGTCGAGTCTCGAACCCAGTGACTTGAACTCGTCCACTTTTCTGCTCAACATCACCACTTTTTGCGGTGTGCGTCGGGCGGCTTTTCGTGAGAAAACGGTTCAGGTCGAGCTGAAAAAATGGGAGTGAGACACCGTAAACGTCAACTTTGACACCATTGGCACGCGTTTTGAGTGGTCCGATGCGAATGGTGGTTTCAAACTCCGATGAAAGTGGTGGCGGATAGCGTTCATCACGAGCTGACGAGGCTTCTGACGAGGTAGGGCACGGGACGTGGCACTCAGATTTGGAAAACCCACATGACTGTGTGCGTAAGTTGAAGTAAGGTGAAGGGGCGCACGTGGGATGCGAAACGTCATTTCCCCTGGACCCAACAACAGATCGGATATGGACATATTTCTCTGCTGCCATGGCGCGCACAGCTGCACTTGTTCGGCGCACCCCGGCGCCTCCACTCCTCACGTCGCCGCTCGAGCGCTCACGGTGCGCACGCGTTACCCTCCCCACCACCGCACCAACATATCGTGGTCCTTATTGGTCCTTCTTCGTTTGTGCCTTTGACCGGACCTAACGGTATAGTTTTTCTCTTTTCCGCCGAGCAGCCACAACGGTGTTCACCTCTTCGCCCCCCTCCGCCTCCCCGCCCTCCGCCTCTCCCCCAACCGCAACGCCAACACCCTCGCTCGCGGTTGACAGCGCGTTATCCTACCCAACATCGACCTATCATCAGCTCCGCCTTTGTCCTCTGCCTTCTGCTTGACTATCAGCGCAGAGGGGGGGCTAGCTAGAAGCGTCGCTCTTCGTCTTTCCCTCCCTCTCCTCACCCGATAAACTCCTGCCCTCCCCTGCCCTCCCCTTCACGCCCCTCTTCCAACCCCCCCCCGACCCATTCGCTACCCTCCCCGCCCGTGTCTTCTCATCCCTCTCACTCCTCCTCGCCAATTCACTCCTGTACTACCGCGACTGACGCCCTCCTCCTTTCCCTCTCCTCCATACCCCAACCGTCCCCCTGCGTTCAGGTTCTCCGATATCTTCTCCCCCTCTCCCCCATATCCCACCATGGACAGCGCGGTCGCTACGCTACAGGACAACGTCCAGCGGTTCGGGAAGGACGTGCTGGCAGGGCCTCACACTCGTCCACATGTCCGGCTCACCTTAAGCACTTGTTTGTGGGAGACGCTGGGTCGTTGCTTGGGTTCATTGGCATAAACGACTCATTTGTATATAGAAAGTGGACGAATGGGAGGAAGCCCCTGCGTGCTGCCTGTCGCGGAGGCTGAGCGTATCGCCACCCGGAACATCCACCTTAAGCGCTTCAGGTCCGCCACCCGTCTGGCCGAACTTGTAGACGCTAAGGTAAGGACTTCAAAGGATTACATGTGATTACTCCATTTGAGAGCTGCCAGTCGTTTTATCCCATCATGTTTCAGGTGCCAAGTTGAAACTGTAAATGTACAGCAAACGAAGCTAAAGGCGTGTCAACCCGGGGTCAACCTGGGGTCAACCTGCACCTCCCTATCACGTGTATGCTGTCCCAACCTTGAAGTCCAAACACTCCTCTTCTTGCAGCCAATCCAATCCAATCATGTCATGTACTGGCTGTTCAAACCCGTGTTGAAAGCGCCTGGAACCAAGCGCTTGAAGCTGATATATGATGACACGCTTTTACACTGCCTTCACATCCAATATTCGTCGCTATATTCAGGTGAAGTCTGCGCTTACCGGAAGTGCCAACATCACGTTCACGCTGGCATTGCCGGCTTCTTCTTATTCCTGGCAGATCTTCGATGGCAAATATAAAATAATCGACTCTTCAAACTTCCGCGGTAGGGCGGTGCAGCTTGACGGTATCAAACCCCGCCGTTGTTCAAAGTTCCCAATAGTTTCGGCGCTTTTGACTAACGTATTATAAACTGTTTTCATCGTTGAGTTTCAGTTTCAACAACCTGCCCATGGACCAATGTGATCATTCATATGGGCATTCTAGGAGCACTGCCCATCCATCAATAAGTTGAGCCCTTCATGTTTATTTACGTCAATACACCAAGGTCTTCCTTATGGTGCAATTGGGGCTAAATATTCTGACCAGAGAATTAAAGACGAGGTGGCAGCGGTGGAGCTAGTCAGGGATTTCTACAAAGCGTGCGGGTACGACGTCCACTACGTCTTGGTAGGGCGGTGCAGGTTGACCCCAGGTGCACCCCGAGTTGACCCCACGTGTACCACAAGTTGACCCCAGGTTGACCTCAAGTTGACCCCAAGTTGACCCCATATTGACCCCAAGTCGACATCAGCTTGACACCAGGTTGACACCAGGTTGACCTTGGGTTGCTTCCAAGTCGACCCCAGGTTGGCCGCGCATGGTTTCAGCGCTTGCAGCTAAATTCAGATGAATCGCTTTCGAACTTCGCTTTCAGTTTCAACTTGCGCCGCTACCACATGGACCTGAAGTCTATCTGCATCAAAATCTCGTGGCTCACCGAGGCCAACCTGTCCACCGCCTGGGCCAAGGTAGGGAATTCATTGTCAGAATGTTTGCCACGTCATCAAACGCGGCGGTCGACGCGTTGCTTCCCAACACACCCCCTGCTTAGTTCCAGGATGCCCCGTAGGGTTGGGTGCCGTCTCCGACTCTCCATCTCTGATACACGCCCCCGCACATTGCTTGCCACATTATCAATTGCAGTCGCACCCTCGGTTATCGAGTTACAGTAAAGTGGTTTCCTATGGCGCAGTGAGCAGTGATAGCACATCATCACAAGCAGGACCCTCGGATATTGAGTTACAGACACGTGGCATCCTACGACGCAGCGAGCATACTGTGTGCATGACCCTATCGCGGGACCATGGAGCTCATGAAGGCACAGGCGGCGCGCGTGGTCCAGGCACAGCAGCCTGCCGCGCCCACCGCGCCCACAGCGCCCGCCGCGCCAGCCGCGCCGGCCGTGTCTGTGTCCGCCGCTCTGCCCGCCGCGCCCGCCGCGCTCGCCGTGTCCACTGGCCCGAACCTCGCCGGCCTGCAGCCCGCTGCGACCGCTGTGTCTGGCGCCAGCACGCAGACCGCCCTGCCCGAGACGGTGCCCGCTGTGCCCGCCGCCGTGCCCGCTGGCACTCAGCCCACCGTGACCGCCATGT
>Ga0307489_10002184_pt1 | contig 13094 bp, 22 predicted proteins | sample SB12metaG_FD_202247 | JGI IMG/M metagenome (GOLD analysis project Ga0307489, IMG submission 202247) | Sea-ice brine microbial communities from Beaufort Sea near Barrow, Alaska, United States - SB 1.2 | ecosystem: Environmental > Aquatic > Marine > Coastal | place: USA: Alaska | collected...
CCTGCGGACGTGCGCGCAGTGTTCATCGCACCCAAAATATAAAAAGAGTCTGAAGGGCGTTCTGAAGGCGCTCATCCATTTCCGTGATTAGCCGAGAGTTCGGTATGACCAGATTTAGCGCTGGCCCACCCTGGAGAACTGCGAATTATGACTGGATGGGTTTCATGGCGACGGAGACGGCAAAAGTGAGAACATTCGAAGTAACGAGCAGACGCGCCTGCCGCGAGCTGGGGGTCGGGCGTGGACCGAACGCAGCAGCTCACGCGGCGTTCAGGGTTGTTTGGCTCGTGCAGTCTTTTTTCAACTTGACTATGACAACCTGCGTGAAACCACTTAGACACCTAGTGAGACTTCGCTAAGTCGTCCCGCTCGACCAATCAGAACGCTCCATTTGGACAACTTAGTACTACTTGTTGCGAAGTGTCTAAGTGGTTTCACGCACTTTATCATATTTCGAGACCAATGGTCGATTTCAGCTTAGCCTGCGTTGGAATACACTCACTGACTGACTCCGACACTGACACTGACACACCCACTGGCACGCACTCCTCACACCTGCGGCCGGGTCTGCACCGAGCAGCAGGGACCACCACACACCCTGGTAGTGTTTAGGGTTTAAGTTTTAGGGTTTAGGGTTGCAGTAGGGAACACCACCCACCCTGGTAGTAGCACGCGGTTAGATCACCGCACATCACACACATGCATTTAGCCAGGGAAACCCACGCCTTCTTATCCCATGTGTGCAACCCCAGCACATAAATCTTGCTGGTGTTATAGCACGCCGTAAGATGACCGCACGACAAAGGTTTAGGGTTAAGGGTTAAGGGTGAAGTGTTAAGAGTTTAGGGTTTAGGGTTTAGGGTTGAGGATTTAGAATTATCCCTAAAATCTGAACCATAAAAAGTTCACCGCATACCACACACAGGCATTGCTCTCCCAGTTTTTGAGTGAGAGAATGGCACCAGGGCCCTTGATTGAAATTACGATTTACCGATGAGCTCCAATCATAGGACCACTATACCACCTTTTGATAATCATCCCCCCCATTAAACGAGGCACTGAGTCATAACCGACGCCGTCGTATTCCGTTGGTGGCACCCCACCACGTATATCTCGCCGTCCTTGACGACGCCCTCGATGTCCTGCGCCACGCCCCCCAGCGCCGCCTCGATCGCCACGCCGGCCGCTGCGATCTTGCTCAGCAGCTCAGCCTGGAACGAAGGGTCCCACCCACAGCACGAGTGACATGTCAGGGGATGAGTGGGCAGGCCAGGTAGGTGGGTGCGGGTAGTTTGCAAATGTGCAGTACTGGGACACAGTGATGCGCCGCAGGACCCCGAGCCCCCGGCCCCCCGAGCCCCTGGGCCCCCATGCCCCCCGGGCCCCCGGGGTGTGGAGCCTCGGGCGCGGCCCTTGGCCCCCGCCCCGCTGCCCCCACCCCGCAGCCCCCTCTCCACGGCCCCCACCCCCCGCCCCCCGCCCTTCTAGACCCTAAACCTGTTACCCTAAAACCTAATCCCCAGAACTATAAACCCTAAACCCTAAACCCCTAGGCCCCACCTGGAACGCGGGGTCCCACAGCAGCGGGTCCTCCGAGTAGTCAGCGTGCACTGTCTCCTCCGCGTCCATCGGTACCGACTCGTACAACCCCGCGCCAGCGTACCCGTCCAGGTCCTCCCCGTTGCTGTCGGAGCGGAAGATGACGGACGGGCGCGGGAGGTGGCGGCGCAAGTTGAATTTGAAAGCAGAAGTTGAAAGCGGTTAGTCACATGTTTGTTCCAAGCGCTTAGTTCCAGGCGCTTTCAACGTGGGTTTGATAGGGTCGACCTGCACCGCCCTACCGGGATGCGGAGCAGCACGCTCTTGCTGGGGAACCCCACCACCAGGGGCTTACACTCGTCCACTTTTCAGCTCAACTTGAGCGCTCTGTATGGGATAGGGGGTGCGTGTAGGGGTTCTGTAGCCCGTGTTGATGGGTTGTTAAGGGGTATTTAGGGTGTTTTCTTGTGTCAGACACGGCTCAAGTTGAGCTGAGTAGTGGACGAGTGTAAGCCTCTGCCCAGCACGCGCGGCGGCTCCGTGATGTAGCTATCGCCCGCCGCCGCCGCCGCCGCGGCCGCCTTCTTCACCGCGAACGACAGCGCGCGCCCCGGGTAGTTGCCCACCAGCAGGGGCTTACACTCGTTCCCATTTCCGCTCAACTTGTGCTTACTTTGCCCCGTTCCGCTCACCTTGAGCTTGCTTTGTCCCCCACGTAACCCAAATTAACTCGTGGATGTGTCCCGAAGGTGCTTAAGTTGAGCTCTGACGTGAGCGATGTATCCCGAAGATGCTCAAGTTGAGCTCTGAAGTGAGCGAGTGTAAGCCCCTGCCCACCAGCACCTCGCCCAGCCCCCGCACCACCTCTGCGTATAACTCGCCCTGGTCCCCCGAGGACGGGTTGGTGGTGTGGATCACGAAGGCGTAGTCCGCCGCTACCACGGCGTAGCGGCGCAAGTTGAACTTGAAAGCAAAGTTTGAACGCAATTTATCAAATTTTAGTTTCAAGCGCTTGATTCCACGCGCTTTCAACGTCGATTTGATAGGGTCAACCCGCACTGCCCTACCACGGGCTGCACCAGCACGCTCATGCGCAGGTCCGCGTGCGCCACGCCCTGATTATAGCGGTGCAAGTTAAGAATGAAAGCAAAAACTGAAAGCAGTCTATAATTTTTGAGTTTCAAGCGCTGCGTTCCAGGCACTTTCAACGTTAGTTTGACAGGGTCAACCTGCACCGCCCAGCCTGGTTGCGCAGCGACACAAAGGCGCGGTCGTTCCACTTTGACGCCCACACCGCGGTGAGCGCCGCCCACGCCTGCCCTCAGCCAGGGGCTTAGACTCGTTCCCAATTCAGCTCAACTTGAGCTCGTTTAACCACCGTATCACCCGATTTAGCTCAAGCACGTGTCCTGGAGTTGCTCAAGTTGAGCTCTAATGTGAACGGGTGTAAGCCCCTGCTCCCAGCGCGCGGCGCTGTCGGGCGGCTCGATGCCCGCCGCCAGGGGCTTACACTCGTTCCCATTTCAGCTCAACTTGAGCTCTTCCGTCCACCGTGTAACCCAAAGCAACTCATGAATGTGTCCTGGAGGTGCTCAAGTTGATCTCTAACGTGAACGAGTGTAAGCCCCTGCCCGCCGCTTCCATCGCCGCCTCGATGTCAGCCAGCATGCCCGCTGGCGCCTGCACGCTCCGCACACACGTACGGCAGGCCTCGAGCGTCGCCGCCAGCGCCTCCTCGCTGGAGTCGTCCACCGCGCCCTCCACCCAGGGACTTACACTCGTACACTTTTCGGCTCAACGTAAACGCTTTCTGTGGGATAGGGGGTGCATATAGTGATCCTTAGGGGGTGTGTAGGGTGTGTTTAGAGGGTGTGTAGGGGGTGTGTAGGTGGTGTTCAGGGTGTGTTTTGTGCATGAAACAGCTCAGGTTGAGCTGAGAAGTGGACGAGTGTAAGCCCCTGCCTCTAGCGCCGCCAGCTCCTTGGCCACGTCGGCGTTCAGCGGGTCTTTCAAGATGTGCTCGAACGTGCCGAACGGCACCACCATGCACCAGGGCCGCATATAACTGTTTTTTGTGAGCTCAACTCACACAGCTTTGAGGTATTCGTGGGATAGTATCACTCGAGCTAGAAGTTAAGATGTCAACTTCAGCGTATTTGACGGGATTGAGCGAAATAACGCAAGTGGTATGATGAGTGACAAACAGTGGCGTTTCAGGGTTTAGGGTTTAGGGCTTAGGGTTAGGCCCTGCCATGGAGCGCGGGAGGCGGATCCAGTCGGGGATCTTGCCACCGCCCAGGCTCTCGTTCAGCGCAAGAGTGTTGATCGCCTTGGTGTGGCGGCGCAAGTTGAAACTGAAAGCAAAGTTTGAAAGCGCTTCATCACATTTTGCTTTCAAGTGCTGAATGGTGCATAGGGGCCCTCGCCCATTTATCAGAGGGAGGGAATACTGGTCCATAGCGGGCCTCCCCCATTTACAAAAGCAACGCGCTTTCAACTCGGGTTTCAGCTGGTTTCATCGTGCACCGCCCTACCTTGGCGCCTGTGACGCCCTTGGCGAAATCCTCCAGGGGCACCGTGTACTTCCCGCAGAAGTCAATCTGCGCGTGTAGGCTCACGGGGATGGGAGGTTAGCTTCATCACAGTGATGGGGAGGTTGGATTCACGTGGATTGGAGGCTAGTATCGCGGTCACAGGATGTGATTATCGTGTTGATAGGGCTCAGGTTCCCGTGTGTGAGAGGTCAGGTTCACATTGGTGGGAAGTTGGGATTTAGGAATTGGGTTTTGGGTTTTATTGGGTTTTGGGGTTTCGTGTTTAGGGTTTAGGGCCTAGGGTTGAGAACTTTGGGTTTTGTGGATGGGGCATCGAACCTGCGCGAGCTTGAGGCCGCGGGGGATGGACTTAGCGTCACCCGCGGCTCCGGCGGCGGCGGCCGACACGGCCGCGGCGTCAATCTCCTCCCACACGATGTTATCTCCCGTGCCGACCTTCATGTAGCGGCGGAAGTTGATTTTGAAAGCAACATTTGAAAGTATTCAATCATATGTCAGTTTTTTAAGCGCTTAGTTCCAGGCGGTTTCAACGCGGGTTTCACAGGGTCAACCTGCACCGCCCTACCTTCATGGTGACCGCTCGCCCGCCGTCCAGCGCCGCGAGCTCCGTCAACAACGCGTCGTCGTAGCACGTGGCGAAGAGCACGCCGCCGTTGCGCGCGCGCACCGCCGAGTGGCTCAGTACGTCCACCGAGGTGTAGCGGCGCAAGTGGAAATTGAAAGCAAAGTTCGAAAGTGGATCGTCGTATTTTAGGGTCAAGCGCGTACGTCCAGGCGCTTTCAACATGGGTTTCCTGCACAGCCCTGCCGAGCACGTGGTGAGCACCGCCGTGGCACCCGCGGGAATCTCCTCGTCGCCGCCAACCTTCCCCGCCACAATCACCGTCGGCTGGTCGAACGTCACGTTCATCACCGAGCGCAGATTGTCCACGTACTTGACCAGGCCCACGGCGGCGCCGGGGGAGATTATCTGCCAGGCGCCCATGTCCAGGGGCTTACACTCGTCCACTTCTCAGCTCAACCCAAGCCGTTTCTTACACAAAACATACCCTGAACACACCCTAATACCCCTAACGCCTGCTAAACACTTCCTACACAACCCCCATATGCACCCCCTATCCCACAGAAACCGCATTCGTTGAGCTGAACAGTGAAGGAGTGTAAGCCCCTGCCCATGTCTGCCTCAGCCCGCAGCGCCGGCTCCAGCCGCGACAGCACCAACGACAGCGCGAATGCGGGGCCGCCGCGGATCAGGGCCCTGCACTCCTTCGCTCCTCCAGCTGATATCCCGTTCATAACGTTTTGATGCCCCTGCGATGTCCCTTTCAATGCCGCTATGATACCATCGTGACACCCCTGTGATACCAATTCGATACCCATCTGATACCGATATGATAACCCAGTGCTGCCCCTTTGAATCCTCTTTGACGTTCTATACTTGAGCCGCACCTCGACTCCACTTAAAGCATCCCCCCAAGGTCCACACGATAAGATGACAAGGGGCCCCCGAGAGCGTGCCCCCCGGGCCCCGGGCCCCGGGTTTAGGGTTTGGGCTTTAGGGTGTAAGGGTTTTGGGGATTTTGGGCATTAGGGTTTAGGGTTTAGGGTTTATGGATTAGGGTCCGGGCCCCGCCGCGGATGACCTCCTCAGCGAAGAGCTCCACGAAGTAAGGCTCGATGGCGCAAGCGGTGCCGATCTCGGTGGCGGCACCCTGCATGGACTCCGTGATGGCGTCGGCGTGGACAGCCACGGCCATGCTGTAGCGGCACACGTTGAATTTGAAAGCAAAATTTGAAAGCAGTCGACCACAATTCAGTTTCAACTGCTAGGTTCCAGCCGCTTTCAACGTGTATTTAATAGGGTCAACTTGCACCGCCCTACCATGCGCACACGGTCCACCACGGCCTTGGCGCGCAGTGCCCACTGCAGGTCGCCAGCGCGGCGGGCCTCCTCCACGCGCTTCCACTCCATCAGTGCGAGCACCACGTCCTCGTTGGAGGAAGGCAGTGACAGTGCCAGGCTCTCCATGATGACACCGGCGAGGCGCATCTGGCCCTCGAGGTCGTAGTTCGCCTCCCCCGCGCGCTCCACCGCGCGCCGCGCCACCTCGTCGATGGCCAGGTCCAGGTAGAGGAGCTCGCGCACCCAGTCGGGGTCCGAGGCCTCGGCCAGGCCGGCGCCGCGCAGCTCGTGTCGCGCCTCGAGGCTGGCGGTGAGGAGGTCGATGACGTCGCCCCCGCCGCCCTGCATCTTACGCACGTACTCCAGCGCGCCGCTCACGCCCCCGAGGCGCCCGGCGCACGCATCCACGCACTCGTTGAGGTCCGCGCCGCTGTGCAGGGGCTTACACTCGTCCACTGCTCACTTCAACCAGAGCCGTTTGTGAAACAGAATACACCAAGAACACCCCCTGAAACTCATTCATACCCCCTGACATACTCCGACATACCTCCTAAACACCCCCTAAACAACCCCTTAATGCACCCCCATCCCATAGAATGCGCTTAATTGAGCCGAAAAGTGGACGAGTGTAAGCCCCTGCCGCTGTGCACGCTCTTCAGGATCCTGAGGTAATTGCCGAAGTCCCCAAGCACCGCATCCTTGATGTCGCCCCGGTGCTCGGGCTCCTTCTGATACGGCCAACCCAAACACGCTCAAAACGCCACTGGGAGGCATTCAACTTAGAACTTGAAGCAATACAGTAGGCCGATTTCTGTATATCGCCGAGCGCTGACGCTTTGCCCGGAACTCTGTATGGGCATTCAACCTGACGCCCGGATTCCTGCGCAGAGCGCTGACGCTCTGCCCGGAACTAATATGGGCAATTCACACAGGCGATATACCGAAATCGGCCTATTCCTGGCGGGCCGCACCTTGCGGATGGGGCGCTCGAAGGACTCGAGGCGGTCGCGCGTGACGCCGCCCTCGTCCAGCTGTAGCGGCGCAAGCTTAAACTCAAAGCAAAGTTTGAAGGCATTTCATCATGTTCTAGTTTCAAGCGCTCAGTTCCAGGCGCTTTCAGCGTGGGTTTGATAGGGTCAACCTGCACCGCCTTACCCAGCACGCGCCAGTACTCTCCCACGTCGCCGTCCGCGCGGGTGAACGCCAAGAACGCCTCGCAGATAACGATGTCGTCCGGCGTTGTGTTGTTGTGCAGCTTCTGGTGCCATTCCTCGATAAAGGTGCCGCTCACCTCCTTGATGTCGTTGCGGTGCATGATATTGAGGATCTCATCGCGGATCTGCTGGCCTTGGCCGCCGTCGCCGCCCTTGCCCACGGTGCCCAGCATGAGGCGCGTCACGTCGCGCAGGTGTGGGCTGCTGCAGTACACGCCGCTCACCAGGGGCTTACACTCGTCCACTTTTCAGCTCAACCTGAGCCATTTCTGACATGGAAACACATACTATACACCCTCTGACACCCTCCGATACCCCCCAAATAACCCCTAAACAACCCCTTAATGCACCCCCTATCACACACAGAGCGCTTACGTTTATCCGAAATGTTGACGAGTGTAAGCCCTTGCCGCTGACCGCGCGCGACAGCCGCTGCGCCGCCTCCGACAGCTCCTTGGGCTTGACGTTGTAGTTGCGCTGCCACGTCAGCTTGCGCTGCGACGAGTAGCGCAGCCACACGTAGATCTCGGACGCCGCGGCCAGGGCTTTCGTCGCGGACCAGGGCCAGGCGATGTCGCTCGCCGCGTGACAGGATTTCGTTTGACTCAGGATAGGTCCCACCAAGGGCCGGTAAAGTGACCCCAGAATTTACCAATTGACAGACAGTAAGGTACTTTAAGGTTTAGGATTTAGGTCTGAGTGTTTTATTTCACGCGATGACCACCCTAATATCCCTCTGATAACGCCCCTAAGATCAGAAAATATACCCCTCTTAACTGGTAAATTATGTGGTCATTTTACCCGGCCTTGCTCAGACCTACAAGACATGAGGGTCGCCGTTTGACTCAAGACACGAGGGTTCAAAGTGCGCTGGATGACGTAGCGAGCGATACATGCCGGGTCATACCTTGGAGGTCTTCCGGTGGCCCGCGGCGCACTTCTGCTCGATCAGCTCGCTCGCCAGGTTGAAGCGGTGCATCAGCGTCCACCGAAGATCCGGGTCTTACAGCAGATCCCGTGCTAACCTCAACTTGAGCAGCTTCCAAATACCACACGCGTGGTATATTGAGTGGTTCCGGGGACACTCTATCTTACCACAGTGCCCGTGGTGCACTAATGAACGTTGCTTCGAGGTATCCTGTGCAGTAGCGCACCATTGAGTGGTTCTGATAGGTCCGAGCAAGGGCCGGTAAAGTGACCCCAGTATTTACCAGTAAAGAGGGTTACATTTTGATTTTAGGGGGGTGTTAGGGGGGTATTAGGGGGTTAGTCTCGTGAAAACAAAATCCTGAGACCTAAATCCTACACCTTAGAGTACTTTTACAGTCTGTTAACTGGCAAATTATGGGGTCAATTTACCGGCCTTTGCTCGAACCTAACAGTGGGCGTGCAGCAGGCACGGATGGAGGGCCCTGCGCGTTCCCAAGGTCCTCGGCGCGGATGATGGTCTCGATCAGCTCGTCGGTCTGCTGCTTGGCGTCCCCCGCCGCCGCCGTGTAGCTGGCGCGGAAGTTGGAGTCGCGGTTGGTGCTGTCCTTGTACCAGGGGCCGACACTCGTCCACTTTTCGGCTCAACATAAGCGCTTTCTGTGGTATAGGGGTGCATTTAGGGGTTGTTTAGGGGGTGTTTAGGATGTAACACGGGGAATTATGGGATGTTAAGGGGCGCTTAGGGTGCATTTTGTGTCAAAAACGGCTCAGGTTGAGCCGAAAAGTGGACGAGTGCAAGGCCCTACCTTGTACCAGTGAGAGCCGTCCGCCTTGCGCACCACAAACTGCACCCCCATCAGTTCGTCCGACCCCTCTCCTGGCAGTGTCACCGTCACCGTCTGCATCGGGTAGCACTCCAATTCGCAGGGCCTCACCTTTAGGGTTTAAGGTTTTAGGTCATATAGGGTATAGGGTATAGGGTAAGGGTATAGGGTACAGGGTATAGGGTATAGATTGTAAGGAATAGGGTATAGGGTATAGGGTATAGGGTCTATTAGTACACTCCCAGCTCAACTTCCAGCTTTCTGTCACCGAAACCACAAGTATATCCCACAGGCCGAGAGTACCTCAAATGTACGCACGTTTCTCAATCGGTGCTCGCCGCGTCATCACCACATGGCGTACCGGTGCCCGCCACGTCATTGACCACATCGTGCACCAGCGCTCGCCGCGTGATGCAAGGCCCTGCCTGGTCGGCGTTGGCATCCACCTCGCCGCCATCGGAGTTGATGGGGGGCGGGGGCAGGCAGCCCGAGGTGGGCAGCAGCGGTGTCTCCACCGCAATGGGGCTCGCGGCGGTGGTGCCCGCCGGCCACGTGCCCTCGGGTGGCAGCAGCCACTGCCCAGGGGCTTACACTCGTCCACTTTTCAGCTCAACTTGAGCCGATTCTGACAGAATGTACATCCCGGACACCCCCTGATACCTCCTAAGACTTCCTAACCACACCCTAAGCAACCCCTGGCTGCACCCCTTATCGTACAGAAAGCGCTCACGTTGAGCTGAAAAGTGGTCGAGTGTAAGTCCCTGCCACTGCCCGGGCTCGTCGCGCGCCACGCCCCAGTGCAGCACCAGGTCCTCCGTGGCGTCCGTGGTGTAGCGGCTCAAGTTGATTTTGAAAGCAACGTTTGAAAGCCGTACATCACGTTTCAGTATCAAACGCTGTGTTCCAGGCGCTTTCAATGTGGGTTTGATAGGGTTGACCTGCACCGCCCTACCGTGGTGATGACCACGCGGCGCTGCGACACCTTCTTGCGCGGCCCGCTCTGTGCCGCCGCGTCCTGCTCCACAACCCAGTGACAGGGCCGTGCCACAACTGTATGTGAGGCCGTGTGTGAGGGGTGTCTTGGCGTGTATATGGGGTGTATATGGGGTTTATAATGGGTGTATATGGGGTGTATAAGGGGTGTATATGTGATGTATGAGGCGTGTACAAGGAGTGCATTGAGGTTGTGTTGGGGCTGAATAAAGGGTGTATATTACAAGGGGTATAATGGGTGTGTTTGGGATGTCTGATGGGTGTATGCAGCAGTGGAGTTTTGTGATGTGGTACTGGTGCTTTTGGGGTGTGCAGGCCTGCCTGGAACAGCTGCACCAGCATCTCTGAGTCGTCACCCATCGGGTACAGCCGTTGGGATATCAGCTGGGGGGCGTCGGTGGGCACCACGGTGTAGCAGCGCAAGTTGAAATCGAAAGCAAAGTTTGACAGCAGTTTCTCATCTTCTAGTTTCAAGCGCTTAGATCCAGGCGGTTTCAAAGTCGGTTTCATGGGTTCAACCTGCACCGCACTACCACGGTGCGGCCGAAGCGCGCCATGATGGTATCGGACTGTGACGGGATCTCGTCGTCCTCGCCGCCGCCGCCGCCGCCGCCGCCGGAGGGCGGCAGGATGAGGCCGCGGAGATTGTGCGAGGAGGAGGAGATCGCCGGGGATGCATGAACTTGAGCCGCCACCGGAGCAGACTTCTGCTCGGGGGCCTGAGGGGCCGGCGCGGGAGCTGGAGCCTGGTCAGGTTGTGAATCTCCCCCCCCGCCGCCGCCACCGCCGGCGCCGCCGCCGGCCACGAGCACGCTGTCCTCTTACCAGGGCCTTACAGCAGTATGTCTTTCAGCTGTCATGTCACTGCTGCCTGCCCTTGCACCACTTGAGACATCCCGCTCAACACCTCAAAGGTGCTCATATTGAGCTGAGAAAAGTGTTGCCTGTTTGAAGGCCTGGTCAGGTGTCATGGAGACCGTTTGCTCATTGTGTACTCGAACATCCACTTCCTCCTCCTCCTCCTCCTCATCCTCCTCCGCCCCTTCCTCCTCCTCCTCCTCCTGCTCCTCCTCGTCATCCTCACTCGAACACATTCGCACTCCTCTAGATCTGCCTGTGAGGCCCTGCCTCGTATAAGGGCGCGTCATCGCCCTCCACTGTCTGTATGTTGAACCTCCGGCGGATCGTGTTCAGCGGCGTGCCCTGCAGCACCTCCAGCTGGACGTCCAGGCGCGCTTTGTCGAACTCCGCCTGCTGCCACTCTGGGGTCGTGTTCTCGGGCTTGCCAGCCTCCTACCACCAGGGGCTCACACTCGTCCACTTTTTAGCTCAACCAGAGCCATTCCTGACACGAAAACCCCCTCTACACCCCTCAACAGCCCCCGATACCTGCTACACACCCTCAAAACAACCCCTAAACAATCCCTCAATGCACCCCCTATCCCACAGAAAGCGCTTACGTTGAGCCGAAAAGTGGACGAGTGTAAGCCCCTGCCTCCCATCGCACGTACGCTCGGACATTGACGAGCTCCACGGGTACCTTGACCTGCGACGCGTCCGTCACGCGCCCGCCTAGGCGGCGGATGAGGGACGGGTGGAAACGTCAGCGCAACCGCCAGCGGAGCACCCCGCTGGGTTCCTGGTGCGTGCGCTTGAGATCAATCTCGCGTGGGATAACGTCTGAAGGGGCAACGTTTGGAGACAACGTTTGGAGTGCACACAAAATATGGTGGGACGAATCTTGGGCGCGGCTTGGAGGGTTGCTTACCGGCGACAGCTGCGCGGGTGTGCGTGAGCGCAGCGCGGGCGCGCCGGCCGGGCGGCGCGTGGCGGAGCGCAGCGGCGGGTGATGTCACGCGCGCTATGGGCCCGGGGCGGGCGGCGGCCATGGCCAGCAGCGACGAGGTGCAGGTGGATGCCATCGTTTGGTTCGACCGTGGGTAGTGCGGTGCTTATGCGGTGCGCACGCTACGCCTGAGGATCCGCTATCGAGCGAGTGTGAGGCTGCACTCAAACGTACCGGGCGCGTGTTGTACCCCGGCCAGTGGCTGAGCTGTGAGACACGTCGTCGCGTCGTTTGGCCTCGTCGACTTGGCTGAGTGGTGGAGCGGCACTTTTGCTGGAGATATTTTCGGCAGAATGCCACGTGGCGCTGACGCGCCACGCGCCCAACCTCGAAACGCCGCCGTGAACCCGAGGGTGCCTACCAGGTACTGCCCGGGTGAGCGGGGGCACCAACTAGTTGTCTGCTGCTTAGACTACACAACGCGCCCTGTTTACGGCTGACACGCTCCCACGGGTCAAGGGACGCGTTGGACAACGTGTGAAGTGTAAACACGAAGGAAGGCGGTATTGAGGTATGGAGGCTGTGATTGTTTCGAGTTTATTGGGGAGGGGGTGGGTTAATGCTCACGATGTGAGCGCATTCTTTGCTACGCAGTTTTGCCCCCGGTGTTGCCGAAAATTTGACCATACCGTAGGAAGAATTGGCGCGCGGCGCGCGCCATGCGTAGGGAGAATTGGAGCGTGCTTCTGGGCAGCTGAAGGATGACAGAGTGTTGCTGGGAAACTGGTCTGCTTTTGATGATTAGGCTTTCAGGTGCGGCGCCACATTGACTGCGGCAACACGCAAACGGCGGCGAATTAGACTTGAGAAGTGTGCATTGACGTGCTCCGATTGTCTAGACCTGGCGAATAGAGTCAAGAACTGACCCCAGAAAATGTGTTTGTGACGGTGGGCGATGGCGGTGTGAGTGTCGGTGTCGGGCACGGCCGGTCACGCATATTTTGTGTTGGTCGAGGAAGAGGCTGTAAACTGGAAAACTATGAAGCTATCTAGCACAGCACTTCGCAGTCTACGAAGTCAACTTCTGTCTCTTGTTAACTTGGCTGACGATAAACTCCGGAGATTCATCAGGGAATGTGTCCTTCAACCACTTATCAAAATCACCACACGCAGTCACACAATATTGCTTGCCTTTCACTTTAGCGTGCCTCGTGCGGTCACTCAACTCGTATGCCCCACCGCAACCTGCCCTGCACATCCTCTTACTGGCATTCGCCACACTTTCCACGGGTTGGCACAATGTCTGAGATGAGGACTTGGGTTGTGATGCTGCCAACGCACCCAACGCAC
>Ga0307489_10002185_pt1 | contig 13091 bp, 28 predicted proteins | sample SB12metaG_FD_202247 | JGI IMG/M metagenome (GOLD analysis project Ga0307489, IMG submission 202247) | Sea-ice brine microbial communities from Beaufort Sea near Barrow, Alaska, United States - SB 1.2 | ecosystem: Environmental > Aquatic > Marine > Coastal | place: USA: Alaska | collected...
GCGCGGGGGGCAGGCGGTTGGTGCTGGGGAAGACTGCGTGGGTCGTGACGCACAAGATCGGGCAGTTTTGCACGTCCGTCGAGCGGCTGGCTTGGGCCAAGGCGAGCGGATGCCCGTGGGTTGAGCGGACCTGTGCCTTCGCCGCTCGAGGAGGGCACCTGAAGGTGCTGTGGTGGGCACGGGAGCACGACTGCCCGTGGGATGGGAGGAACGTTGCTCAGCCGCTGCTGAGGGGCGGGCGACTGGAGGTGCTGAAGTGGGCGCGAAAGCAAGGTTGCCCGTGGAACTCGGGGACGTGCTATGACGCAGCTGAGGGCGGGCACTTAGAGGTGCTGCAGTGGGCGCGGGAGCACCACTGCCCGTGGGATGTCATGACGTGCTACTGGATTGCTCGGTGCGGGCGGTCGCAAAGGCACCGCTAGGTCGAGCGATGGGTGCGGCAGCAGATCGCTCTGCCACGGCGCACCCGGTAGGTTGAATGCTGCGCCCCACACATGTGTTGTTGGGTATGGGCCGCTGAGGAGTGAAGGAGGGGCACCTTGAAGGTGTTGCGATGGGCACGGAGCACCAGTGCTCGGGCAGGGGCACCTGGAGGTGTTGCGTTGGGCGCGGGAGCACCAGCGACCGTATCACGTGGATACAGGTGTTTATGGGTCGTTGCGGACGGGCGCCTGGAGCGGTGGGTGCGGAAGCATGGGTGCCTGGGCCCAGTTTACCCACTAAAGCCCCAGCCAAGTTATGCAATGAATTGCAAGACACACACCGTTTTGTCAAAGAACGATTTCTCACCATCCCTAGATCTACCGCTATAAACTGCTTGACTATAGGGATACACACATGTAAATCACTCGGAACGCACAAGCGCCCTGGCATGACATGCATGTCTATCTCCTGCGCCAGTTGTGACAATTCTAATCGGACAAATGGCAGTGCGCTTGCAAGGTTGCCGCCACCCATCGCTTGAACGCTGTAGCCTCCGCACTCGCCATTGCATACGACGGGTGGTAACCATCCTCCAAGAACTGCAATCCCCTTGCCGCGGCACCCGCGTCAAACACCGGCACCCCCGCGGCCGCCCCCGCCCGCACGATGGCCCGATTCAACACGGGCACTAACGCGACGGATGCAGGCATCGGCAGAGCGGCGACCGCCGGGTACGCCTTGTAAAGCGGGTTGGTTTGGAACACCACACACTCTGCGCTGCTCGCTAGCCCAGCGTTCGTCAGTATCCCCCTAACAGGGCCTCACGAAGCGTATCCATTTCAGCTTAGCCTCGTGTACCCAGGTGTGTACATGCGGCAAGCGTGTACAGGTACGCCGTCAGCAAACGTCATAGGTCCCCGCCTTCTCACGGTTCTCGCCATCACCGCCATGTCCCTCTCGTACTCCTTCACAAAGTTGCTGTCCTCTGCCGCGAACTGCGAGAGGTCGAAAGACGTAGCAGCATCCGGCGCTCCCGAGTACCTCTAGACAGGGTCTCGCACTACTTCCATTCCCATGTCAGCTCATAGCGTACGAATACTGGTGCTCGCCATGACCACCCGGGCCAAAATTCAGGACGTGGCTCATTTGGCTATACGACGAGCAAGCCACACCGCAGAACCCGACAGTCAATTCGTATTTTTTGGGTGCACCTGTACGCACCACACTCGTTCCCTCACTGTTTGATCATAGTGGAAATTACACCCTGCCGCCAGATGCTCCAGGTGCAGGAGTTAAGCAACGTGACAATCGGCCGAGGCGCCGCATTGCCCCGTTGCGTCCACGCAACGAACGCCGGCAACGCTCTTGCTATTCTGGTCTCCGTGGAGGGGCGCAAGTTGATGCTGAAAGCAACAGTTGCAAGCGGTTCGACTTCACTTAGGTTCAAGCGCTGGCACCGAGTGCTGTCAACCCGGGGCCAACTTGGGGTTCATAGCGGTGTTATCATGGCGGGGTCGTAGGGCATCCTCAGAAGGGACAACCCTACCTCCGTCTCTAGCGGCAACCCGTATCCCTTGTACACAGCCGTGGCTCCGGGCGCCTGGCCGCGGAAGTACTCTCCACGTGGGTTGGACCCCACTATATGGAGGAACCCAGCACTGCCGGCACCACTGGCGTATGCGCGGGGGCGGCACGCGATAGCAGATCGGACCTCCGACTCACTCGCGCAGCAATCGCCGCCGCCTGTGGGGCAGCATGCCCCTTCCGCCACGCCCCCCCCCGCCGCCACACTCCCCACCGCGCCCTGCCCCCCTGCGCCGTCTACCATGTAAAGCGCCATGTTGATTGGGTATTGCTGCGGCTTCGGCGTGGCGCACCCATACGGGCATTGCTCCTCAGGCCAGGGAATGGCGACAGATATTGACCACAACATCATCCACCGCACTTTGTATCCTCGTTTCTCGAGTGAAACGGCACACTATGACGTGGCAAGCAATACCTGTCAGTCGCCACGTCGTCCCACGCATTTTGAGCCAAAGAATATTGAGTGAGGTGGAATCCTGTGAAGTGGCGAGCAATATCTGACAGCCCCCGTACGAAACGACATGAAACGTAATGTACACCATCGTTTCGTGAGTTAAACAATGGCCTATGACGTGGCGAGCAAAAATGTGCCAGGCCCAACCTCCTGTGGTAACATCTGGTTGCAGAGTGAAATGTGCACGAGCTTGTTAGTGGAGTCGCCGATGAGTAGGGACGAAGTAGTGTTCCGACGACGTTGCATAACCATCATTGCAGCTCAACTTGAGACGTTTGTGGTCACTGAAACACTGAAACCATCCAGCGTATCCCACAAAAGATGCTTACTTTGATCCGAAAAGTGGACGAGTGTCAAGCCCCTGGTGGCAAGGCCCTGCCGATGACGAACAGATGCGCCTTGGAGGTGGCGTCATTTGGCGCGCGGCTCGGAAGGTCGAAGGGCCGCGCCGCGAGGTCGACCGCGGGGCATACGTTGTCGCACGTAGCTTGGCCCGGGCCGCAAGGTCGCCAACTCGCCATGTCACAACTTCCTGTGAGCGTGCGAAGGAGTGCCGAGCGTGCTTCCCGTCGGAAGATTTAGTTTTGCACGTTGGCTAGTTTGTTTGCTTGTTCTCGACAGCTCCCCGCTCGTTATGCGACGAGACTTGACGGCGTCCTTACACATTGAGAGGTGCACGACGGAAGAACGTCACTCGGTCAGTCGATGCCCCAGCGGCTTGAACTCAATTGAACGTTGTAAACAGCATTTATATTTTATATTTTTTTGAGAAAAAGTACAGGCCTTACCAGCCGAGTATAGTGTACGCCGGAGAAGCGTGTGCCGCCCGCCAAGCATAGAACGACGACGCCGGCCGTCATGTATACCACCGCCCATCGCGCTGAACGCCACCCCCCAGTGCCTCGCACCCGCGCGCGCCCCTTCTCCTCCTCTGACTGGGCATCTCTCTCGCTGCTCTTCCCCTCCTCCTCGCGACTCGCAGCTGGCCCGAACAACGGCGCTGTTGCACCGTCGTCGGCGCCATCGGACGGGCATCCCCCGCCCGGGTGTACGGCGCGGCCGGTAGGCGCGGCGCCGTAGCGTCCCTCAGTCATCTTCGCGTGACGACGGGCGTGTCTCGACAACGTCGCGCGCGCATTTGTGTGTTACATATTATGCCACCGCCACACGTACCGTGTGAAATTACCCTAAACCCTCAACCCTCAACTCTAAACCCTAATCTGATAAACCCTAACCCCGCATGATACCATTTCAGGGTCCAACTGCCCCCCCTATTATTAGCGATTCCCGCACCCCTCTCGAGCTGAGCGGCTCGGCAACCACGGCGCCCTTGGGATTTGAACCCCAATTCGTGGGTTTCACTGCACATGCGATTAGGATAGGGTGCCGCCTCGCCTTCACCACGACCCCTATTTATCGACAGAAACCTCGACAGCTGATTGGCTCAACCAATGATAATCCCAGTCACGCGTCAACCTCACGTCATCACAACGGATTGTCGCTCGCAGTGCACCGAAATACCCCGCCCCACACACCTCCAACCGACGTCAATGATGCTGAGACAACTGGCCAACCGCGCGGCGCCCTCGCTGGCGCCAGCGTTGGCGCGGGGTTTCGCCGGGCAGGCAGTCGGCGGGCTGATTGGCGGACAGGTGATTATTGGTTGTACGCGTGATTTGTGTGGACGCACGCGGCGTCTTGAATGGTTGCCCGTACGCACACTCGCCGCGCGTTCCAGCCTTGCCTGGCGCGGCGTCCTGAATGCGCGCTCATACCGTACCCGTGTGCATACACACACGCCGCATCTTTCCCCCTGGCTTTGCCCCCTGGCTTATGAGACATGGCGTGCTGACGTCCTGTCGTCCTTTTTGCCCTGCAGGTGGTTGTGCACATGGGTGGTGTCGACACGGGCGAAATATTCACGCAGGTGCGAACCCAGCGCCGAGCACTCGTTCCCTGACTGCCTGCATAGTATGCCGATGCAACCATGTAGAGCACACTCGCCGCATCCATTTCACCGGTGGACCCGTGCAGTCATGCCGCCGCATCCTCCTCCCTGGCCTAGCCACTCGTTCCCTGATTGTTGCTCACCGTTTCCTTCTCTCACCCTGTTCTGCAGGTGCACAAAGCCATCTGCGGCACGGGCGGCGAGATCAAGGAGTCACGCTCCTGCCGCCTGGGCGGGCGCTACAGCCAGATGTTCCTCGTCGCGGTGCGAAACGCCCCAAACCAGCTCACCGGAGATAGTCGAGATACCCAAAGAATCCAAGTGCACACCGAGTTGTCACCCAATTTACTTGGCTCAATCCACCCAAACAGCTGCCAGCAGCCGTCGCCTGGGCGGGCGCTACAGCCAGACGTTCCTCGTCGCGGTGCGAAACGTAACCCTCGTTCCCGGACTGTAACGACGTGATGTGACGTGACGAGCACACAAATGGTTTACCTCGTCCAACAAATTGTGGACCCTCATTTCTTCCATGTGACGACCCACCACATGGCGATCATTATTCACCTCCGTCTGGACGGATAACGTGGCGTTCACAGCCGGTACACTACGATATGTGGTGACACCCGCGCCTGTGCCCGAACGCACGACTTCAAACAAAGAGAATACGTATTGCATTCCCCTAAAAAATATTCTTAGCGTTTATGCTCGTACGACGCGTGGGACGCTGACGGCGACGGTGTGCACCGGTATGCTATGTGTTGCAGGGCGGGAAGACGGACGCGATCAAGGAGGTGCTCAAGTCGTTCAAGGCTGATCACCTGGACGTGGTGCAAGCGCGCAACACCACGAAGGCGGGGAGCTGTGGAAGAGGTGAATCAGCGCTCGCCACTTCATGACCCTGATGACTTTGTCACAAGCCGCAGCCATGCGCACCACGTCAGATGACATTCTTTTTAAGTCAAGAAACGAGGGGTTGGGTCCACACACTGCCATGTCATATCATATCGTTCGACTCAAGTACGAGGGGTCGGAACGCTGCGCCGCCGCCACATCATGTGATATCGTTTAAAGGGGGATTAGGACCCTGATCTCGGGACATCAAGGGACCGTACTGCGAGACCTCCCCCCTGGTGAAACTCGTGCGCAAGGCGTCCCTGGTCGTGCACTACAAGCCCGGCATCGTAACCGAGGCAGGGCTGCCTCGCATAGTGGACTCGAATATTTGCTCATCAGCCACGTCCAGTGTGAGTCCCTGCGCGCAGTGTGCCGGCACACGTTCTGCTGCATTTAGTGCTCGCCATTGCCAGCAGTATTCGTCCACGTTCCAGCTCAACCTGAGTGTTTGCTCGTGGTGTACCAGAGGGCCCGTACACACTCCAACTTGGTAGTTATTTCGTCCTTCGACCCGTCAGCGAGGTGACTGAATTCCTCAGCACGCAGGGCGTCACCGTCACCGACCTCGACCAATACCGGGCAGGCAAGGATGTGGTTCTGGAGGGGTTCGCGCACCTGCCCACCGGCCTGTCGGAGTTCCCTATGGTCAATGAGGCAGGGGGGCTACAGAGATATTGAGAACAAGCACTCGAACGACGCTGCATATACTCCTCGTCTTCCGCGCATCTGTCTGAAGCCTTCACCGAAAATGTGATATTTCGATTCGTCGGAGAGAGCGACGGCGTCATTGTTCATGCCACTCCATGGCATAGGTAGCATATGTCCTTGCGGGCAGAGTTGACGCACCACACATCAGCTCGGCGAGATGCGTCAGGATCAGCTCCGATGTCGGCTCGAGTGTTGTTCTCAATGACCCTCTGGCAAGGCGGAGCTCCAGGCCAAGCTCGAGGCCATGGGCGTCAAGGTGTCCGAGTTTGCGAAGGTGAAGGGCAAGCCCAGTGCAAACTCTCTGAGAGGAATGGCGAACTAAAAGAAAACGTGGCATGTGTTTCATTTTCGTCAGCCAAGTTATTGAATCTATCGATTCGATGATGCTGTTCGAAGGTTATAATAAGAATTGTTATTCTATCAGTGTCTTTTCCATTTCGTAAGTTGGTATCCAGCGGGCCTGCCGCTGCTGTAGATACATTCATTTTATTATTTTATAGCTTTGCTTGATAATTCTTTATGTTCATGCGGCAATAAAATAAAATAAATGCGGGCCTCATTGAGCACGCGAGGGAAGCGCGCACGTGATCATTCCAACTGTATCAGACGGAGACGCGCGTGTGATCGTTGATGTGGTGTGGTTGCGCGTATTTCGATTTCCAATGCACAACGAAGTGAGTGAAGCTAATTAATTTAAAGCACAAGTAGTTGGACTCGTCCCCGTCCCGATCGCCGCCAATCACAGCCCAACAGAGTCAATCGCAGCCAATCACAGCCAATCGCCGCCGAACACAGCTCCCACCGCAGTGCACATTGCCGATCAAAGCCACCCGAGACAATCTCGGTGCCAATCACAGCTGCCACCGCAGCTTGGGGTCCACAAGAAGCGAGTTGAACTCCGACGTACGATCCCGTAACCGATTGAGTAGCATCTCACGCCGCTCGCGAACCTTGGCATCCAGTTCAGCCTCCCGCCGCTGTCTCGGAATTTCGTACAAGGGAGGAGGAGCGTCCTTGGCGGGAGCAGCCCCATCGCCACCCGCCGCCTCCGAGGCCGCTGCTGCCGCTTCCTTCGCCGCCTCCTTTGCCGGCAGGAAGAACTCAGCTGCCACGCGCTCCGCGGTCGGCATGCCCGGCATCGGCGCGTCTGTACCCGGCGCGCACGTCATCAGATCTGCCGCCGTCGGGCAGGGGCTGACATTTGTCCACTTTTCAGCTCAGCGTAAGCACTTTTCATGGGATACATTGGGAGGTTGGGCTGGTTCCAGTGACCAGTATGGCTCAGGTTGAGCCGATAAGTGGAGGAGTTTAAGCCCCTGCCGCCGGGCCGCTCATCAGCTCTGGCACCTCTACAGGGAGCTGCCAGGGGTCCCGGCGCGGCAGCCAGAGCTCACTCAAGGTGGGGGTGGGCAGCAATGCCGCAGTTGCGTTGACCCCCGCACGCTCCTCAGTCAGCGAGTCCGCGAACCCGTAGGACCCAGGTTGGATCGCCGCGGACTGGTCCGCGCCCCATACCGTCACGGGCGCCGCCACGTCCTAAGGGCTGACAGATATCGTTCGCCACGTCATAGGACATCGATCAACTCAAGGCATGAGTTTTATAAATGTGTGTCGATGATATGATGGCGGGCAATGAGTCAATGAACCTTGTAGACATTGCTCGCCACGTCATATGATGCCTGTCATTTCAAGGAACGAGGGTTTACAATGCGTTTGGATGACGTGGTGGGTAATGAGCCTGGCAGACATGCTCGCCACGTCATAGGATTGGTTTGAGTCCAGAAACGAGGGTTCAGGATGCGTGTCTACGACGTAGAGGGCGATATCTAACAGGCCCTGCCACCACCCGCGAGTCTTCAGGCAACACGCGCACGTCCACAGCGGGAGCCGGCGCCGCCAACGGAACACCCTCCACACTCACCGCCCCCTCCGCCCCCCCCGCCACCCCCGGGAGTGAGGGCGTCACGCCGTCTCCGTCCAGCAGGGGCTTACACCCGTCCACGCTTCAGCTTAGCGTGAAATGAAACCCCCCCGTCTTAGCGTGAGCACTTCTTGGGGGACACGTTGGGTGTTTTCAGTGACAGAAACGGTTCAGGTTGCGGTGAGAAGTGGACGACGGATGGCCCTGTACACTCGTCCAATTTTCGGCTTGACGTGAGCACTATTAGTGGGATTTGTTGAGTGTTTCAGTGACAGCAACGGCTCAGGTTGGGCTGAGTAGTGGACGAGTTGAAGACCCTGCCGTCCGGGTCCAAGACCCCCCGCGGCCGCGGCATCGTGCAGCCCTCCTCCTCCTCCGCCCCCATGTATACAGCCTGCGATGACATGAGCGGCTGGTACCCGTCCAGCGCTGGCGCCTTCGCAGCGTCGTCCTCCTCCGTGTACCCCATCAGCTTCCACGTCAACGGAATCTTGCAATAGGGTCATTGAGAACAAGAACTCGAGCGACGTTGAGAGCAAGCACTGGACCAATGTCGAGACGAAAATTCAGACAGGCCGGCGTGTCCTCTTCCATGATCTATGTACATATGTACGGGTAGGCAAATAAGGCAACGTCCAGGAAACTGACCAGTGGCGACGACCAGCATCATTCTCTCGACTGCTAACTCCAATTTGGCCACCATACCAAGTGCGCCGGTACACTCTTTGTTTGTTGACATGAGATGGCGAGTGCTTGTCACAATGACTCCCCTGCCTTGAGCGGCATGGGTTCCACCTCCTCCAAGTCGCCGATACCAGCCCCCAGGTCTACCGCCTCCCGCATCCGGAACTCGCTCTCGCGGTAAACGGGGAAAGCGTGGTCACGGACGTTTGACTTTTTCATCTTGGCCAGCGCAGTGACGTCAGGGTCCGGCTTGGAGCCAGCGTTGCGAGCGGCGCCGAATAACAGCTCTTGGGCCACATGCGCCGCAGCCTTGGATTTGTCTCCGACCGAATCCATCAGCGCCCGGCATGCAGGGTCCATGTAGGGTGCGATTAGGGTGAGATCATGCGGGATGACACTGACGTTGAGGTGATGCACGGCGACATTGAGATTATGTGGGGACACATTGAACGTGACGTGGAAGTAACATTGAGAGTGGGATTGAGAACATGTGGGGGTGACATTGAGACATTCAGGTTAGGGCGCAATGGATTGCATTCAGGGTGCATGTAGGGTGCATATAGGGTGCATGTAGAGCGCAATTAGGGTGCATTTAGGGCGCAAGTAGGGGTGCAAGCCCGACCTGACCCCTTGCAGGCGCCGCTCTGCTCTTTGGCGCAGGATGATTTTCCGGCCGGCTTGCACGAAGCGGTCGCAAACCTGCTGCCGCATTTTCCACGTGTCGTTCGTCTCAAGATTGAATTCGGGTTCCTCAGCGGAACTCGAAGCGGCGTCTTCTTGGCAGAAGTATCCGGCGCCCAGAGCTGCCTCCACACCCGGCCGGGCCATCGCTGCAGCAGTCTCCACGACCTCTAACCGCTGCAGACGAGCCGCTCGCCGTGCCAACACCGCCGCTTCGGCCGCCTCTGACAGCATTTCACCCCCCACTGCGACGCACACCCGCACCTCCTTTTGCCGCTCAAACTCCAGCACCCGCGCAAACTCCTTCTCAAAGATCAGCTCCTTGACCCTTGGATCTAACTCCGGATCATCTAATGCTGCCAACGCGCCATTCGCCCCCCCTCCTCCACCCCCGCCGCCAACACCCAGGGTCGTACATAACAAAAATAAATCCAGCTCACCTTTTAGCCGTTACTCCCTGCATCTTTGAGTTATTAAGCGGGAAATTGCAGGAGGTGTCAAGGAGGTGTCAGGGACAAACGGCTGAAAGTGCAAGGTGGAATAAACACTTAGGGAAGGCCCTGCCTGTGGCACCTCCCATAGAGCTCTGCAATTCTTCGTTCTCCATATTTTTCGTCGCCACGGCGTCTTTAAGATCCTTAATGCGGAGCTTTCCCCGCCGCTGCATCAGCACATAGTTTACCGTGGCGTGGCCTGTGATCAAGGCCAGGCAGATTGTGTTCACCACGTCTGGGCGTCATGTGATGCCATGCAACCAAACGATCCACGGTTTGAAATGCGTTGGATGATGCGGCAGTCAATGGGCTGGGCAGATGTTGCTAGCCAAGTCATATGACACATTCAAAGTCGAGAAACGACGTTTCACAGGGTGTGGCATGACGTGGCATGCACTATATGCCAGGCCTTACCCGCGATGTGGGACGGGATGTAGACACCCTCGACCTGCTCCTCTTCTTGGGCCGAAGGCAGCGCATTGAAGTCCGCGGCAGTGGAGGCGACAGAAAAGTGTGAGTGGCTGTGTGCGCCGCCGCCGAGGGATTCGGACAGCTTTACGTGCCGCGGCCCGTGACCTGGCGCCGTAGAGGCCATCATTGCGGGATGCTTCGACTCCGTCATCATCCGCTCAGCCGCGTTCGCCTGAAAGAAGAGCCTTCCCCACTTGTCCAGCTCAACTTGAGTGTCGTTTAGGTATGCCAGTGGGGTACCAAAGTGCTATTAGGGACAGGGGGCTTCGAGTTGACCTTGGAAAGTCACACATGGAAGGCCCTGTATCGATGCAGCGAGTGTGTACGGGTTCACTGGAACATCATGAACAAACAGTCAGGTACGTAGGTACTTCCCTGCCTCTCGCCTCGACTTGTGCACGTACTCCGTGTACGCATCCCCGCCCCCCGCGCCCCCTTTGCTACCGCCCCCGGCTGCGCTCTTTCTCTTCGTCTCGCCGCCGAGTCCCCCGCCCGCCCCGCTGCGGTTGAACGTCGCCCCCAACGAATGCGCCGTCGCAGTCTTCGAGTGCTTCGCCGTTGCCGCCGCGCTGCCGCTGCCGATTGCTCCGAAACTGGACGTGCCCGGCACATTCTTCATCCCGATCGTCCCCTCCACTAATTTCCCGACGTCCAGCCCGTCAAGCGGCACACCGCTGCCAGCGATGAGCTTGGACACCTCCGCATCGCGATGCACCGAAGGGAAGCCGGTGCCGCTCACCACGCACCACGTCGTAGGATCCGACAGAAACTGCTCAAAACGTGTTTCATCAAACACACAAAAAGCCCTCGCTACTTGAGTCACATGCCAACATGTGATGTTTGAAGCATGTTGTGCCAGGCCCTACGTGAACGGCTCAAAGTTGAACTGCGAGATCTTCACCAGAATCTCCAGCAGGCTCGTCGACAGTTTGCTGGGGGTGAAGGACACCTCCACCACCACGTCTCCGTTGGCGGGCACGATGCCCTTCCGTGGCTGCACGTCGAACACCTTGGTGGAGGGGCGCACATCGAAATTGAAAGCAAAGGTTGAAAGCGGTTCATCATATTCTAGCTGCATGCGCTGAAACCAAGCGCGGTCATCCAAGCAGGGTCAAACTGGAGTCAACCTGCACCGCCTCACCTTGGACTCCGTCGAGAGAATCAGCTCGTACTCAAACGCGATGGGCACTTTGCATTGTAGCGAGATCCTGCGGGTCTGGCGCTGCAGCACCGCGCACTTGCCGAAGTCAATCACCTTCGGAAACACCGCTCAGGAGGGTCATTGAGAACAAGCACTCGACTGAGATCGGAGCATGACTTACTTTCATGGTGAATGCCCTTGCAGTCGCGTCCAAGCGCTGCGGCGATTGAACGTCGCTCGGGTGCTTGTTCCCAATAACCCCCTTGCCACCTCGTTCATCACCGGGTACGCGTGGATGGGCACCAGCAGGTTTTCGTCTTCGTTGTGGATCCGCACGCAGTCGTAAAAGTACCGAACCTCCGTAGGGCAGAACTCGATGGTGATCACCTCGCTCATCCCCGGCGCCATCAGACCGGGTTGTAGGGCCTGGCAGATATCGCACGCCACGTCATCCGACGCACTTTGAACACTCTTTGCGGGAGCCAAACAGCTTCATATGACGTGGCGAGCACTATCCAACGCACTTTGAACACTCTTTGCGGGAGTCAAACGGCTTCCTATGACGCGGCGAGCCATGTCTGCCAGGCCCACCACGTCATCCAACGCACTTTGAACCGGCTTTCGGTGCGGGAGTCGGCTTCCTATGACGTGGCGAACGATTTCCGCCAGGCCCTGCCTCGCTTTTCGCACTTGGCTTTGAAGTAGGGCGTGGCCGGCACGATGACGTGCAGCCGCTTCGACGAGTTGCTCTGGTTCGTCACCACGAAGCGCTGCTTGTGCACGCTGCCGAGCTGTAGCGGCGCAAGTTGAAATGGAAAGCAACGTTTGAAAGCGGTTCGTCGTATTTTAGCTTCCAGCGCTGAACCAAGCGCCGTCAACCCAGGGTCAACCTGGGGTCAACACGGGGTCAACCTGGAGTCAACCTGGGGTCAACCTGGGGTCAACCTGGGGTCAACGTGGGGTCAGCCTGCACTGCCCTGCCGAGCTCGTACCCGCCGAAGTGCATGACGGGGGGTTGCACCGAGAACGTGGCGTTGCCGCCAACCTTGGCATACACTCCTGTTGGAAAGAGGGAAAGGGAACGGGCTTCCGGGGTCAGAACCACTTCAAGACCATGGAGCCTGACCACCGTTCCCTTTTCAGCTCAACGTGAGCCGTCTCAGCATCCTGCGTCTCAGCCGACTCCCGTGGATACCACCCCAGCCCTAAACCCACCTTCTCCCTAGCCCTCAAACCCGCGGCCCTCTTCCCAGCCCTCACCCCAGCTACATCCTCTGGACAGCTAGCTAGCCTTCCAAACGCACAGCCTTCAGTCCTTCATTTTCTTTCTGCACCCCCCCCGCCTCGCCCAAGCCACGCCACAACACGCCGCCCCTGCCCAGTCCTCGCTCGCTCCACGCCAGTCGCGGGCGGCATCGTGTGGTTCCCTGCCCGCCCGCCCGCCAGAGAATGTGGTGTGTTGTGGCGCGGCTTGTGCAAGGGGCTTCAGAGGATTCAGAACAGGGTGGACTTACGGCTGTTCATGGGATTCGGCACGTCCACAGGTGGCAACGCTTCCGCCACCAGCTGCTCCCGCGCAGGCGGCAGCGGCATCGTCGCCGCGCCGCCTACCGCCGCCATCTTGCCAGCGTATCCGCCGACCGCTGATCCCCGCCACACGCCCGCGCAGGCTCCGGTCCTCTGTCACC
>Ga0307489_10002187_pt1 | contig 13086 bp, 21 predicted proteins | sample SB12metaG_FD_202247 | JGI IMG/M metagenome (GOLD analysis project Ga0307489, IMG submission 202247) | Sea-ice brine microbial communities from Beaufort Sea near Barrow, Alaska, United States - SB 1.2 | ecosystem: Environmental > Aquatic > Marine > Coastal | place: USA: Alaska | collected...
GCCCCAATACACCCCCAGTGCACCGTGAAAACACCCCCAAATTACCCCCACCATACCCCTAATGCAAAACCCGGCCCTGACGCGTGGCAGTACGCAGTGGACGTGCAGCTAGAGCGCGTGTGGCAGGCGCTGGCGTCCACTGAGGAGGTGCTGGACGCCACGCGGCAGGGGGAGCGCCTGGTGGCTGTCATCGACACTGTCATCGCCCAGCAGGCGGACTCCAAGCGCGCGGCGTATAATGGAGGCGGCCATCACCGGGTTCTTGTCCGTCCGGGAGAAGACTGCCCTGGCTGCCGCCGCCGCCGCCGCGGCCGCCGCCGCCACCGCGCAGCGCCGCCGGGATTTGAGGGAGGCACAGCGGCGTATGATGAATGCTGTCACCTCGGGCACCGACTTTGGCAGGGCCCTATCATGAATGCTGTGATCTCGGGGAAGCTGTGCCTAGTTTGTACTGCTCATTTCCTGTGGCCATTGCTACTACCGGTAGTATTTGGCCCTTTTGGCCATTTGCCAAAAGTCGAGTATGTGTTTTGATGATTTACCAAACACATCACTCACTTGAACGTACCAACCCACAGACATGGCAGTAGTGAGAAGTGCCCAGACGACACCTGATAATCTAGCACCACATGACTAATCATCAAGACTGCACCGGTGCAGACCCTAGCTATCGGCTACTACCCACGCCGCGAGGAGCTAGACCTGCCCACGGTGGCCCCGGAACTGGATGATGATCTTTCGACCGACACAAACATGCGGTCGTTCGGCACGACCTCCACGACGGCCGCGGGTACCAGTAATAGTACCCAAGGCGGCCTCGCCACGAAGGATTGGCGGGTAATAAAACCCGACGGTTTAATCCCGAGGCAGGACCGTGCAGGTTGACACGATGAAACCCGAGTTGAGAGCGCCTGGAAATAAGCGCTTGAAACTAAGTTACAATGACTCTGCTTTCAAATTCGGATTTCAAGTTCAACTTGCGCCGCTAAATTGAGGCACCTGGCCGAGGTTGTGCAGCGGCTGACCCCTGGTAGGGTATTGCAGGTTGACCCCATGTTGACCCCAGATTGACCCTGGCATGATCTCGCCTGCTTTCAGCGCGAGCAGCTCACATATGATGAACCGTTTTCAAACCTTGCTCTCAATGTCAACTTGCGCCGCTACACCCCAGTGAGATATTGCGGCGGCTGCCCCCCGATGTTGGAGTCGCGCCGCTTCTCGCCACGAGCCACCGGCAGCGTGAGCCGCAGCCGCAGCAGCTGCAGCATGATGTGTTGGAGTCCGGCTTGCAACGCCTGCACACGCAGCGGCTACAAGCAGGGCCTTACCTTATTCAATCACCGCCCCCCTGCCCCGCCACCTCCTCCTCATTCTCTACCTCTTCCTCAACCTCCTAGTCCCCTTCACACCCCACGACCTCCTGAGAGAGTTACATTGATTCACTGAAATAGATTTACCTCGCAGACCGAAATATCTCAAGTTAAGGCGGCACAGGGAGGTGATGTACGGCCCTGCCTGCAGGCGCAGTTGTTTGAGCACGCGTTCGGATCTGAGAGTGGTAGCGATCGGTCGGCCCCAGCGGACGCTGGTCGGTCGGCGCTCTCGGCGAGCACGAGCGCGGGCGGGTACACTATGGGTAAACACTCCAGCCTGCCTGAGCTGGGCACGGGCAGCGCGGGAGACCACGGTGTGTCATACCGTGGTCGGTCTGCATTATCGGCTGGTGGCAAGGGGGCTGGGCACACTCTGGGCAAACATTCAGGCCGCGACAGCTTGCCCGTGCTTGGCAAGGGTGGCCCGAGCGCTGCCGCTGGATGTGGGCGCAAGCGCCGCTCGCTGTCCGCGGGATAGGACCTGGCACCTGTATATATATATATAAATATTGCGCTTGCTTATACGTCATATGATGACATTGAGCTCACAGAAAAGGGGGTTCAAACGTGTGTCGAGGACGTGGCGGCTGATTGCTTAGCACGTACAGTTCGCCACGTCATAGGGTGTCATTTGACATGGACGCGGGAATTTAAAATGTGTGTCGATGACGTGGCGGGTAACATATGCTTGTCCCTGCCACGGGGGCGGCCGACAGGTTACTCGAGGCGGCTGGCCAAAGCCAAGGTCATCAGGCTACTGCCTCACGCGATCTCCGCTCTCCACCTCCGTTCAGGCGGTCGGGGTCAGGGGCCGCCGACGGCCAGGGACACGGAATAGGACCGTGGGGAGCTAGCCATGCATGGCCGGTCGGACAGGGACAATCGGGGCCGCACGTTGGTGGGCAAACAGGCATGGACATATCCGGCAGGGACATGGCTGGCTACGCCGTCCCGGCCGCGCCGACCGCCCCGCCCGCCCGCCCGACCGGCCCGCCCATGGGGAGCCCCAAGGCGCCGCGATCTACCGCCGCCAGAGCCGCCGCCTGTAGGGACATACTCGTACACATAGTGTCGCCAACTTAGGGTTTCCATTCTAACCCTAAGCTCTAAACCTTCAACCCTAGACCCTGAACACTCACCCAACACATAGTGTACACATGCTTCCACGTCATTCATCACACGGCATCCACCTATGCTGTTAAGCTAGGTTGCATCGTTTGACGTGGCGAGCAGTGCAATCTGGCCCTCGCTGCCGCCTCGCTGCCCGCGAGCCCGAAGCCAGAACATAAATCACCGCTTCAGAAGAGGACGGCAAGCAACAGCAGCAGCAGTAGCAGCAGCAGTAACAGCAGCAGCAACAGAGGGCGAGTACTGCATTTCCACGAGGATGAGGGGACGCCTGGAGCTGTGGGCCCTGTGTTTGAGCAGGAGGGGCCGTTGGGAGCTACGGGCAGATTGTCTGATCCTACTATCTACGAGCACCAGGGGATGCCTGGAGCCACGACGTCTGAGACGATTCAGACTGTTCAGACGCTTCAGAGCCTGCAGACGCTCGAGAAGCTCCAGAGCATCCAAAGCCTAAATTCACCGACGAAGGCGGCGCGGCCTGTGGTCAGAGTAGGTCGGCCGGAGATCGTTCGACCGGAGCTCGGTCGGTCGGACCATGGTGTAACCGGTGAGGCTTCGGGTGCGGTGCGGGGGTTGGACGGGTACGCTATGGGCAAACAGTCCAAAGCCCTATACCCCAAACCCTGAACCTTACACCGGCGAAGGGTCGAGTCCAAGTGCGTCTGGTGGGCGGGTGCGCTACGAGGTGGGGTGTGGCGGCGGTGGCCGGCGAGGCGGGAGAGACAAATAAACACCGAGAAGTGAAAATTGAAAAGTGAAAGCGACGGCATATGTAGCGGGTCTCGGGGCGGCGATCCTCACGCAATTGTATCAATAGGAGCATGTACACTGCATCGCTCTCATCACAATACGCGGAGGCGCCGCGACAGTGAGCGAATATTACAAAACACGTTCGCTGCTTGTTCATAATTTTATTTCCCCTCGGGTGGCTAGGTGTGTACGGCTACGAGTCCGTGTCGTCGGCGGTGTCCTCGTCACGCCCCTCGTGCATTTCCGTCCAACCTCGATTGCACGACGCCATCGTACTTCGTTCTTATATCTATCAGTTTGCTCAACCAAGGTCCCCACACTTAGCTGCCCGCTTTCTTGCGATATATTATCGTTATATTTCTCTATTGGATCCTCTCTAGCGTCGTCGTGCTCTTCACTGTCACCGCCTCTAACAGTTTGCTCATGTGTAATTCCGGAGCCTTCTATGCGGCGGCCGGATCCGCAACAACGACGTCGACACCGGCATCGGCACCGGCGGCTGCAGCGGCGGCGGCGGCAGCGGGGGCAGCGGCGGGCTCCGCGGCCAAGGCTAACCCCGCGGGCACGGCGGCGGCGGCGATGTCAGCGTCGGCCTCGGCCTCGGCGGCAGCGAGGGCGTCTTCAGCGGCGGTGGCGGCGTCATCGTCGTCGGCGGCGGCGGCGGCGGCGGCGGCGGCGGCAGCGGTGACGGCGGTGACGGCCTTGGGCTCCTTCGGCTCCTTCGGCTTGGGTGGATTTGCCTTGGCCCGGAGACGCGCGGCGAGCGCAGTGTGCGCGGCGTAGCAGTGCCAGCGCAAGGGCCACTTTAATAACAACGCGATGCCACGTCACAGGGTGAAGCGTATATCTGGAGACGTGGGTCTAACGTTTGTGGTGGATGGCGTGGCGAGGAGCTCGCCACGCTCGCCACGTCATAGGGTGACACGTAACTCAGGAGACGAGGGACTAACATGTGGAAATGACGTGGCGAGTACGCGTACACAAGTACACAACGTGGTGGATGACGCGGTAGGGATGATGCGCTGGTCCGCACCTCACACTGGCCGTCCACGCGCTTCACCTTGAGCGGCTTCTTGGGCGCGATCTCGTTGAGCAGCGCGTGCAGCACCATGGTGTAGCGGCGCAACTTGAAATTGAAAGCAAAGTCAGAAAGCGATTCACCACAGTCTAGCTTCAATGGCTGAAACCAAGCGCGGTCAACCTGGTGTCAACCTGGTGGCCGCCTGATGTCAACCTCCAGTGGACCTTCGGTCAACCTTTGGTCAACCTGGGGTCAACCTGGGGTCAACCTGAAGTCGACTTGGGGTCAACCTGGCGTAAACCTGGGGTTTACCTGGGGTCAGCCAGCAGCGCCCTGCCATGGTGTCTGTGGCACGCTCCAGGGTGGCCTGCAGGTTGGGCTTGGCCCACGGGCAGGCGGAGGACCGGGCGTGGAACGCGCGCGGGTCCTTGGGGTTGTCCACCTGCATCGAGGGCCTAAAGCAGACATTGCTTGCCACGTCATAGGATGCAATTGATGTCAGGAAACAACGGTTGAAATGCGTTGGATGACGTGGCGAGCAACGCATTTTGACCCAGGTTTCTTGAGTCAAATAGCATCCTATGACGTTGCGAGCATCACATTCCAGGCTCTACCTCGAGCGGTGTGGTGCGACGGTTGCCGGCGTCGCGGGTGCCGTCAGCGCGGAACAGTGTGGTGAAGTCACTGCCATCGGCGCACCGCACTCCGGGGCACCCGATGAACGAGGTGCTCCAGGGGAGGGCCTGCGCGCACACCGGCTGCAGCCGCCGCATGGTGCCGTTCACGTTCATCACGATGCTCTGCGGGTGCGGCGCCGCAGCTGGCACCAGCACCGCCCCGCCCGCGCCGCCCCCGAGTCCCGCCGCTGCCTCGCCCCCGACCCCAACAGCCCCAGCACCCCCCGTAAACACTGCAGCCCCGGCTCCGCCCCCGCCCCCGACAGCCCCGACTGCCCCAGCACCTCCCCAAACCCCTCCCCCGCCCCCGCCGCCGGGCGGCGCCAACGTGCCCGGTGGCGGCAGCGAGCCCCCCACCGCCAGCATCGGCAGCTTCCCGCTGGGACTGTCTAGCAGCACTACCTCGGGCGACCGGAACAACGGAGCGGGCACCCCGCCGCCGCCGCTCAGCACCCCAACTCCCCCGCCGACGCCGGCCGCCGCCTTCCCCGCCGCCTTCCCTCCCCCGGCGCTTGCCCCTCCGCCTCCTCCTTCCCCTTCGCCCCCGGGCGCCCCCTGCATGTAGCGGTGCAACATCAATTCGAAAGCAAACTTTGAAAGCGGCTCATCACATTTGTAGCTACGAGCGCTGAAACCATATGGCACCTTCAGCACGGGGGTTTGATACCGTCAACCTGCACCACCCTACCTTGAGCTTCTTGAGCGGGCGCAGGTTCTCGAGCTCGTTGGCCGCCGTGGAGATGCGGCGCTTAAGCCGCGCGTGGCTCGCTTTCAGCGCCGTCAGCTCCTTGTCCACCTTGGCGTGCGCGCGCTGCTCCTGCGTCTAGGACCCGGCATACTTGACTCGCCACGTCATAAGATGCCATTTCAACCGATAAACGAGGGGAAAAAATGCGTCAGATGGCGGGCCGAGCAATTTCTGCACATGCCTATGCGACGGCCCGGGGCAGAGCCCGTTGTGGGCATCCGGTGGCAGTGCATCCGGTGCATGGCAGGTAGGTTGTTGAAGAAAAGTCCCACCTGCGTGAGTGCCTTCTGCGCCTTCTGCAGCTCCGTGGACTTGCCCTTGAGCTCGTCCTTGACGTTGCGCACCGCCGCCTGCACCTCGCCCTTGGCCTGCTGCTTCCAGTTCTTCTCCACCGCCCGCTGCTCGTGCCGCAGCTTGTGCGCCGCCAGCGCCTCCTCCTTCATGTAGCGCCACAAGTTGATACGAAAAGCGAACGTTGGGAACAGTTAATTCTATTATAGCTTTGAACACGGGGGATAGGGCGAAAGCCTGGTACCTCATCATTCACGCGGACGTGTCTTTCTCTCCCTCTGATGTTATAGGTTTAAGCGCTGAAGCGATAGGCACTTTCAACACGGGTTTTGGTATTGTGAACCTGCGCCGCCCTGCCTTGCGCGTGGTGTACTTGCACCCCTCCACGCCGCACTGCAGGCAGTCGCCTGAGTTGTGCAGCGCCTCGATGAAGGGGCGCAAGTCAGAATTCAGAGCAAGATTTTAGGATACAATGAATCATACTTTAGTTTGAAGCGCTGAGACCAGGCCCTCTCGACACGGGTTTCAACTTGCACCACCCCACCTTGAGGTGGTACGCCAGGGCGTTGCGCGCGCGGAAGCGCTTGTCGCAGCCCGGCACGGAGCACGGGAACGGGCGCTCGTCCGTGTGCGTGCGCTCGTGAGCCACCAGCAGCTTGCGCTCGTAGAAGCGCTTGAGGCACCCTTCCGTCCCGCACTGGAAGCGCGGTTCCTCGCCGCTGTGGTACTTGCGCACGTGCTTCGCCAGATCCTGCTGCCACGAGAACTCCTTGCCGCACCCTGGGTGCTGGCACGGGACCTTGGGGCGCGGCGCGCCGGCGGCCACCGCCAGCCCCATCCCCATCCCCCCCTGGTGCCCCGCATTGATCCCCGCCATCGCCACGGCCCCTCCGAGCCCCCCCACCCCCCCCTGGGGCCCCACGTTCATCATCCCGCCACCCTCTCCGTTCATCCCTTGCCCTGCATTCATCATCATGCCGCCGCCTGCTTGCCCCCCCTGCCCCGGCATCCAGGGCCTCACACTACCGCTCAACCAAGTTAGATACCACTCAACCTGGGCAGGATACCAATCAACCTGGCCACGATACCAATCAATATGGTCTCTCGTTCCCTCCTCAACTGGCACAAGAGAGCATCTTCGAGGCATTGTGCACCGTGGGTATCTAGCAGGATCCAGCAGAATTTTAGGATCAACGAGGTATCGTGAACTAGGACGTCTCACGACAAGTCGCACAAATAAATTTGTCAGGTCCTGCCTGGGCCTGCTGAAGTTGCATGCCCATCGGGATGCCACCCATGGCGTCCAGCGGGGTGCCCCCCATTCCGACTGACAGGGTCTGGCAGACATTGCGCACCACATCACCGACACACGTGTTGCACCCTCGTTGGTTGAGTGAGATGGTATCCTGTGACGTGAAGAGGGCGAGCAATAGCTTCCAGCCCTACCGAGCGAGCCGGTGAAGCCCGCGGGGGCGTTGCCTGCACACGTCGACGAGGGGTGACCGGAGGGCCGGGGGTTAGCTAGAGAGCGAGAATGTAGACATGAGGTTAGCCAGAGAGAGACGGAAAACGTAGACATGAGTCGAAGCGCATAAAGACGCGGCGCGATGGGGGTGTCAGCGGGGCGGCGAGCGAGGCGGGAGGCATGAAGCGGGGCGCGGGGCGACGGGGCGCGGCGTCCCAAACGAAAATCGCAGTGTAGTGACTCGTCACGCCCGTGTCAAGCTGTGACGAAGAATCCCCACAACTTTGGCACACGACACGCGGGCCCGCGAGTCCCCGCCGCCCTTTGATTGGCGCATATAAAAGGAGATTGCTTCGCGGAGCGACAGCCGCGAGCGGCACTTCATTAAGTGGCGGGAAGAGCGGCGGCGAAGGTGCCCCCCCGCCCCGCCCCGTCAGACTTGGCACTGGACAACGGCAGGAGCCCGCACGCACCTGGGTTGGGTTGCTGCCCGCCATAGCCCGGCGGGAACATGAACTGGTTCCCGAACTGGTTTCCCAGCTGCTGGGGGAATCCGGCCATCGCACGCAGACGGAGTCGTACACGCACAGACGGGCGGGTACCAATGGCCGAGCCCCGAGCGCTCAACGGGACTTCTCGCGCGAGCTGGATGGGACGCTATCCTGGTGTAGGGTTTATTCTAAGAGTATACTTATGCGAGGCCCTCAGAGGGCCCCGCTACCGCTGGGGGTTTCGGCAGAGCGGTACAGGTTATACGGCCATCCGGCGCACATATGTATGGCGCGCCTCTGCGCAGATCCGGTGGGGGGTGTGGCTTGTTGGCGGGCACCTCGGCGCAGATCCGGTTGGGGTGGGCGCCTCGGCGCAGATCCGATGGGGGGTGTGGTTACCGTATGTAGTGCGCTGATCGATGGGGGCGTTTTTCGACGATGCGCGGTCGTGAGTCGGGTTCGCGCGGAATCTTCCGCAGCGCCGCCCCGCACGTCTACCCCCGAAGCGAAAGAAGGCCTCTGGCACGCTCGGAATATCGCCGCCGTCCGCGAGGCGCGCCGCCAACCCGGCATCGTGAGCGCCCCGGGGGCGTGTTTCGGGCGAGGCCTTTTTGTGCGAGCTGCAAGCAAAAAAATGTGCGAGCTGCGAGAAGAAGCGAATTTGACTCGCCTGGTGATTTTGACACGTAGCGCAGCTGCGCGAGGCGCTCGCGGGCATTTTGGTGGTCTATCCTTGAGTTGAATCGACGGTCGGTAACTGAAGAGAAATATTAGGGCGCACATGTAGCGTGCCAGTTTTTTGAAGTTGGTGGTCTATTAACTGGTAAAAGCGACACACGACATACACGACACGACACGACATAAATGAAGTTCAGTTTTGCGGTATTTGGCGGCATTCTGCCGAATTTTAGGGTTTTTTGGGTTTAGTCTAAACCCTAATTTAGGAGAGTACGCTGGGGGTCTTCGGCAGACGGCAGTGCACAGCGGCGCGGCGGACGCAGCGCACGGTGCGGCGGGGGCAGCGCGCGGAAGCAATTCGTCGTTGTGAAATTATTCAAGCTGCGAAGCTGGTTGCTGGTCATCAAAACATGAGGAAAAGGTTCTAGCTAGAGCTATGCTCACTATGCGCGCCGTTTACAAACCGCATCCAATAGATTAAAAAGAGCTAGAGCTCTAGGATTGGTTAAAATACACATACATTTTATTTTCGTTGCCACCCCAATTTCTTCAGGCGGCGATGGGCTCGCCGTTGGCGTACTTGGCCTGGAAGCGGAACCACTCCTCCGCGCCGAAGGCGTCGGGGACCACCTCCTTGATGTAGCGGCGCAAGTTGAACTTGAAACCAAAGTTTGCAAGCGCTTCATCTCATTTTGCTTTCATGCGCTCAATCGTCCGTAGGGGGGCTCCCCCAAATTTCAGAGTGAGGAAAGTTATTGTTTCATAGGGGGCCTTTCCCAATTACGAAACCAACCCGCTTTCAAACTCGGGGTTTAGCTGGTTTCAGCCCGCACCGCCGTACCTTGAACGCGGCGATGCGCGGCTTCATCTTGTCGCCCGCCTGCACGCCCGTCTCGAAGTGCTTGAACATCTTGTGCAGGTCGAACAGGAAGAGCCAGCGGAAGAAGAGCGGCATGGCGAGGCCGCTCTTCACCTTGACGCAGGGGCTCACACCCGTCCACTTCTCAGCTCAACATGAGCCGTGTCTGACACAAGAAAACACCCTACACACCCTAAACACCCCATAAAAAACCCTTAACACGGGCCACACAACCCCTAGGCGCACCCCCTATCCCATACGAAGCGCTCAAGTTGAGCTGAAAAGTGGACGAGTGTAAGCCCCTGCCTTGACGCCGCCCACCTTCTCCAGCGCCTTCGCGGCGGTGGCCAGGTCGCCGCCCCAGGCCAGGCAGTCCAGGGTCTTGCCCGCCCACGCCTCCTTGCAGGGGCTTACACTCGTTCCCACTCCCGCTCAACTTGAGCCGACTTTGCCCATTTCCGCTCATCGTAAGCTTACATTGTCCCCCGTACAACCCAAATTAACCTGTGGAAGCATGGATGTCTCCCAAAAGTGCTCAAGTTGAGTATCGTGAGCGACGGGTTCCCGAAGGTCCTCAAGTTGAGCTCCGAAGTGAGCGAGTGTAAGCCCCTGCCTCCTTGTTCTTGAACATGACCGCCGCCGCGCGCCCGATGTCATACGTGCTGCAGAAGCACAGGTCGGCGGTTGAGAGGAACTTGAGGGCGCCCTTCTTCAGGGGGTTGTAGTTCACGCCGTCGTCGAGGTTCTCGAAGAAGCAGCAGGGGCGTAGGATGGAGTGCGTCATGCCGGTGGTTTTGAGGTGTACCTCCATGAAGGGGCTTACACTCGTCCACCATTCAGCTCAACGTGAGCGATTTGTATGGGATAGGGGGTGCGCGTAGGGGTTGTGCAGCCCGTGTTAAGGGGTTGTTTAGGGTATGTAGGGTGTTCCCTTGTTTCAGACATGGCTCAAGTTGAGCTGAGAAGTGCACGAGTGTAAGCCCCTGCCTCCATGAGGCGCTTGGACTTGATGTGGAACACGTTCTCGGGGATGAGCCCCTCGTCGCAGTCGATGAGGGACATGAACACGAAGTGCTCTACGCCCGCAGCCAGGGACTTACACTCGTTCCCGTTTCCGCTCAACATGAGCTTATTCTATCCCTTTCCGCTCAACTGAAGCGGAATTTCCCCCCCATATATTTCAAATTATGAGTGGATGTGTCCCGAGGGTGCTTAAGTTGAGCTCTAACGTGAGCGATGTTCCCGAACGTCATCAAGTTAAGCTCTGAAGTGAGCGAGTGTAAGCCCCTGCCCGCAGCCTTGCACACATCCATGATCATCTTGCCCTGCTCCACCTCCTTCTTGAGCGACATCTTACCGGCGCCGAAGTAGTCCGTCATGGCGAACACCTTCTTCGCGCCGCTCTCGCGCAGCGCGCGCTCCAGGTCCGCCCTGTCAACGTAATTGGCGACAACTGGCGTGATTCCTTTTTCAGCCAACGAATTCTTGGGGTTGCGGGTGGTGCCAAAGACCAGGGGCTCACACTCGTTCAGTTTTTAGCTCAACTTGAGCCATTCGTGACACAAAATGCACCCCAAACACCCCGTAATAACCCCTCACACCTGCTATACACCCCCTAAACAACCGCTACATGCACCCCCTTTCCCGCAGAAAGCGCTCATGTTGAGCCGAAAAGTGGACGAGTGTAAGCCCCTGCCGAAGACGCTGGAGAAGCCGCCATCCTTGAGTGCACGCGTGACGTTCTTGCCGGTCTTGCTTGTGGCGCAGAGCACGAGCACGGGCTCGTCGAGAGCTGTCATTGTGCCTGGTGTCGTGCGGATGAGCGCGAGGAGGAATGCGCGGACGCTCTCAAAGGCATCGACTTCGAAACGCGCGGAGTAACGTTATGACGCGACGGGGTGCCCACACTCTACTTGACCTAAAATGCCCATATGATCTGAAGAGATCTGAAGGGGTGGCTGGTCTCTGAAAGGGTCGATTATCGGACGCTTTGCACAAAACAGGCTTGAGGGTCCGGTCCGCGAATGTGCGCACCTCATCACAAGCATGCGCGCCGGCGCGGTGTGCGGCCTCCTCCACCGCGGGATGATGACGATGCCAGCGGCGGCGGCGGCGGCGGCGCGCCGACCGCTCCACCACCAACGCCGCACCGCCGCGTCTCTGCATAACCAGAAGTCGATATCAATTCTCGGCGGTGCGAAAATGTTCGGCGGGCACCATCACAGACAGGGTGTGGGCACCCGAGTCCCGCCGGGCCCGCGTACACGCGCAATGGGGTTGGGAGGCGCGGGCGAGGGCGAGGGCGACGCGCACCAGGTGGCCGCGCTCGTGGTGTGGCTGCGGCGCCACGGCGTGAACCACAGCGACACCTCCCAGTTCTGCAAAGTCCGCGGCATGGGCGTGGCAAGGCCCAGAACGTTTAGATACCGCCACTCGCACGTTAGTTCCCACTGCACTCTCTTTGTATCCCTCGTTGCTCAGTCATAATCAGTGAGGAGGAGGAGGCAGAGGAGGAAGAGGAGGAGGCGGAGGAGGCGGAGGAGGCGGAGGAGACGGAGGAGAAGCAGGAGGCAAGTAAGGTGCCGCCCTGTAAGGCGGCTCGCATACAAACCACCGGGCCCTGCTGCGTGGGAGGCGTCGCATTACGCGACATGCATGAGGGCGACACCATCTTCTCGCTCCCGCTGGTAGGGCCTGGCTGACAGTGCCCACCACGTCATCCAACGCTTCAGATCCCTCGTATCTTGAGTGACATGGCATCCATTCACATGGTGAGCCGCATCTGCTAGGCCTTACCTGGTGGAGGCGCAGGACGGGAGCACGGGCGCGTGGAGCCCGCTGGTGATGACCACGGAGCTGTGCACGGCGCACGCCGGGCCGCTGGGGGCGCTGGGCCGGGCACTGTCCGTTGTAAGGCGGTGCAGGTTGACCCCAGGATTTCCCCGGGTTGACCGCGCCTGGTTTCAGCGCTTGAAACTGGACTATGATAGACCGCTTTCAACGTTTGCTTTCAATCTCAACTTGCGCCGCTACACCGTGGCGGGCCTGCGGGGCGGCCACCGCCTCGGGGGCGTGCAGGAGAGCGACCACGACTTCCCACTCAACGCCTCCAACGTCTCGCTCCTCGCGCTCGGAATCCTGCACCAGGTAGGTTCCGGCGGATGATTCTCATACATTGCTCGCCACGTCATCAACACGCAGTTTCAACCCTCGTCTCTTGAGTCAAATGGCATCCTGTGGCGTAGTGACCAATACACGGGAGGCCTATTGTCCGCCAGTCATTTAGCGCATTCGATTCGACCCATCGCTCGTTGAGTGGAATGGCTTCCTATAACGGGGCGAGCGGTAGCAATATATGCCATCCTATGTCGTGGCGAGCACTGTATAGTGCTCGCCACGTCATCAAACACATGTTGTCTGAGCTCTCGAGTCTTGAGTTGAATGCCATCCTATGACGTGGCGAGGCCCTAGTACCAGGCTGCGCTGGGGCCCCCCGCGCACTGGCACGCGTACGTGGACCTACTGCCGCGCACAGTGGACTCGCTGCTGGAGTGGGACGAGGACGAGCTGGCCATGCTGCAGGGCTCCGCGCACGTCGCTCGCGC
>Ga0307489_10002188_pt1 | contig 13079 bp, 13 predicted proteins | sample SB12metaG_FD_202247 | JGI IMG/M metagenome (GOLD analysis project Ga0307489, IMG submission 202247) | Sea-ice brine microbial communities from Beaufort Sea near Barrow, Alaska, United States - SB 1.2 | ecosystem: Environmental > Aquatic > Marine > Coastal | place: USA: Alaska | collected...
CATTCATTTGCGTTGGGCAAATCATCCTGTTTGTCTCCTTGATTACTTCCAATCCATTGTATTCCAGAATATATCCAATCGTGTTCAGAAAGGTCAACGTCAGGAATCATTTGCAACCTCCAACGACTTGAGTTCCCGTCAGAAGAATTGGGTATCCCAAGAGATTAATAAGATTACACCCAAGTTGAATGCAAGCGCAAGGTTGAGCCAAGCCATTTTACAAGGTCAGCGTCAATCTTTTGCCAAAGTTGCCAGGTCATTGGAGGGCCTTCATACCAAGACAGATTGGATAATTGGTCACCTTGTCACTAACGCCAACATCCCGACCACAATTCGAAAATGCAAACCAGATGCGGTTGTCAATGTTGAAAGTGTATCTCAGTATTCTTCTCCTTCTACTCACGGAAATGATGTTCCCATCCGCCCTCCTCGGTATGTTTGCACCACTACGGTTGAAGCCGCTTTCAATCCACTTGTGAACTCGAAAGGCAAGAAAAGGAAGCACTGTCCACCCTCTCCTGTTCTCAATCGGCCATTCAGTAATTCTAATCTTACCGCCCAGGACTATTGGATGGAATATAAGTATGGAGTGAACGGTCATCCTTCCTTGGAGAGTCTTGAGTTAGCACACGGTAGTAAATGGCGTTCTGATACAGTATTTTCCAGGGTCGACGGTAAGAAAGGTACTTCCCTCAAAGCCGCATGGTTGCTTCAAAGACCAATATATTTCTTCATTCAGTATCATATAGACAGTGGTCAGTCGGAGCAAGAATCACTTCTTCTTATTCAAGAAGTGTTCGACCGGTTATCTTATTGTCATTCTGGTAAGCCAAAACTAAAAGAATGCAAGAAGGATTTTATCCGTATGTGGGGTGTTGCCAATAACAATCATGCAGGACCTGGTGATGTTTAGTTTTGTACCAATGTATTTAAATATGATTTTATTTTTATTTAATCCTATATCTTCAAGCAAGGGCTACTTCTGCACTCACTAACCAGATTCTCAAATGTTTCAAGAAAGAGTCCTTGTTTCCACAATAAGGACAATGAACGTTCATTTCATCAACATTATTTGGATGAAACTCTATTTTTCGTACACAATCGTTGCAGACTACACAACCACATCTACCTAGTATTGGTAAGTTTTTGTCCTGTGCCGTCACTAGCAGTGGATGTTTTGTCATTCTTGTGTCCGTAAAATTTCTTTTACCCTCTTTCCAGCAACAATGACAGCTACCAAAACTCCAAGCTGGATCCCTTCTTTCCGATAATCGTAGTATCATACGTTCCTTTAGTTCATTTCCACCTGGGGTGAATTCCCAGATAATCGTCAAATACTTTGCATCACAGGCCCGAAACTGAATGTAATCGTCTTGTGTGATGCCCACCATAGGCGCAACGTCTCTGTGTTCTATCCTTCCCTTCTTTGATTGCACCCGGCTGTGCAAGTTTGGTGGATATTTGCTTGATGTGGCTATAATCCAATCATGGTACATGTCCACTACCAAGGACGTTATCTTCATCCGGTAAGGGGAGTAGTCCTGGTTCATTGTCGAACCCATATTTTAACTCACTTTGTATTTTCGCCTTTCATTCATCATTTTCATTTGTATTTTTCATCCACGCCAGCCTACGGAATTGTTGATATTAATTTTTTCGATTTATAAACTTAGCTCATTACATATCTTATTTAAAAATATTTTAAACATTTTGTTCTAATTGATTTGACCGTTACTCGCCCATCATCTTGCCAATTCGGAAAAAGGTGGACAATGAAAAACATGAAATGTGAAGGTAGTTTCATGCCGACACTGAGGATGGTGTTAGATGTGGCAACGGAACCCCTCGTCACAGATGTAAATACCAAAATTCAAATATCTCATGATAAGATGATGCAGGCCTTTGGTGGTAAAAGTATTTATTTTACCTCTGATGATTTTGATGAAATGGACCACAATGAAGTTGACGATGATACATTTCAAGTAACAGAAGTGGTGCCTGTTGCTGGTGAAACTCGTGATTGTTTTTCCACGCTTACCTCTGTTTCCACCATTACCTCAGGATCAACAACGGCGGTATTGACTAGAAGAAATTATTCTTGTACCGCAAGGAGGGCCCAAGATAGAGATTCCCTAATTGGACTGGAACCCCTTGATGTGGATGCTGGGACCGTGGTTACAAAAGGCAGCGAGTCCACCAATGGCAGTAAATCGAGTAGAATTAGTCAAACCAAGAATACTCAAGGGACGCCAACCAAGCCAGTGAAGGTAGTAAAGAAAACCAAATCAACAAACAAGTTGTCAAAGCCGTCACCAAAGAAAACTTTGCATTGTCCTATGACTACAACAGACCCTGCCCTGCCAGATGGGACACTGAATAGCTGGCTTAACTTTGTTGACAATGGTGGATATTTGTTAACTTGCGAGGAAAAAGAGCGTGTCATTGTAAAAGATAAACATCGGAACACAGCCTTTGTTTTGGAGGCTGTCAAGTTTCACTTACTTGTTTCTAACATGAGAAAATCTCTTCCCGTCGAATCTGCCCGTGATGCCTGGACCGACGTTCTTCCTCCCAAATCTTCAACAAACTTTGACTTCTGTTGTCTATTCCTCATGGTTGCAACTCCCAATACACCAGATGAAAAGATCATTGAGGTATTTGGTCCCTTGTTTGCGAACAACTATGTAACCGAGGATTGGGTAATTGAAAAAGGTATTCTGGGTATTTCCGAGGCTCTGACAGCGTTGGGTCGTCAGCACATGACGGCGAAATATATTGTTACCATTGCCGAACAGTGGAAAGGTGTACCAAGAGACTACCGGTCTCTTACTGATTTACCAGGTGTCGGTGCTAAAGTAGCTTTGGTAACAGTAGCCGAGTGTTACAATCTATTCCAAGGTGTCCCCTGCAATGTCCACATGGTTCGGATTTTCAAAGCATTGTATTGGATGCCTCGAACACTTGATGAAGATTGCCTGGTTTTGATGGAGTGTGATAAGAAAAGTAAAAGGGACGATGAGTATGAATTAGCAAGAGCCAGCATTGAAGGTTGGTTTCCAATCGAGTTTTGGAAAGAATTGAATCAGACGTATGCTGGACTTGGACAGTTGTTACGTGTCGACAAAAGTAGAAAGGCTATCCTAAATTTTGTTGACAAGGACACTAGAGATTGGACAAGCAAATGGAGACTTACCAATTTAAGAGGAATTTTCTCTCTTGTCCAAGCATACCAACAATCTTAACCTTTAGTGACAAAGTTTGATTGAGAATAATCATCAAACAATTTCCTTTGGGTTACTCTGTTTCATCCTCCAATTTCCATTTTCCAAGAACCTCGATTTTCCGAGACTCTCGAATTTTCGAGCATCTCGGAAATTCGAAACTTGCGATTTACCGAGACTCTCGGAAAATCGAGAGTCTTGGAAAATCGAGGTTCTCGTAAATATGAATTCCTACTACTACCTGTACCAATTTCTGTACAGTCATTGAAGCCACCGGTTGCGTCATTGAACGTGGTCTTCTCAAATTTGAAGAAAGGTGGCAAATACCTGTCGAGTGAACTTCACTTTGTTGTTTATCCGGATACGTACACTCGAAATCTCAAACTAACAATCAATTATCTTCATCTAATTACGAGTAAATGACAGAGCTACAGGTGGATGTCTTTGTTGGCGGATCAGCCCTTTGTGTTGGTTGTGAGTTCACAAGGGAAAGTTTGCTGTACTATAAGGACAATCCTTATATGATAGCTCCAGATTTTCTTGGATTGTTTTTGGGTTTCTTGAGACGATTCAATAATTTCAACGATACATTTTTTGTCTACCTAGATGTGGTAGGCAAAACAGATTCACGCCAATGGATTATCAATTTTCATAACAACAGTGTTGCCGAGGTGGAAATCAGTATTGTGTCACGAGGAGAACAGCAATTCTATGTACTCGTTATTAACAAACTTACAAAATTGATTGAATTCAAAGATGGAAATGTGCACGCCGAGGACAAAGAAATAATTGCCCGTGAAATCGTTCATGTGCTGGATCCTGACGCTACTTTGGATAGGTTGAAATGTTCCCCGGTAACGAGAAGCAACACACGGACCAAAGCTGGCAATTGGGCATTTACTGTCAATCGAAAACCAAATGCTGTGAGGGGCTGGTCCAAAGATAAATTTCCAGATTATGCGGGGGCAACATTTTTGGCGTTTGAAGTTTTGAAGGCTATTGATATTGAGTGTGAGAGGGAGATTCCCACCATTTGCGCAAATTTGGACGCTAGATTATGGTTAGTTTGTCGCGTACTGTGCCAACTTCTAGATGATTTGAATCCAAAGGAGCATCCATGTTTATCAGATGAAAATTGCCGGTGGAAACTTGAGTGCATGAAATGTGATTTGAAAAAATGGGCAGATGGAGATGAGGCTGAATTGACTACTGATGGTTGGCCCATGACTGACGTATGTTGTGCTGTCTGTCTTGTGGATATACGGTACAATAGCAGCTGTTATTACGTACACCATTTGTGTTGTAACAAACAAATGCACCTGTCATGTTTTGCAAACATGATGGGTAAGTCCACTATGAAGGAGGAGAAGTGTGTTTACTGCAACGTAAATCAAACAAAATTACCTATTTTGACAGGGGGACTGTATGTTGCTTTGTGGTCGTTCAACCAGAATAAAAATTCCCAATCAGCTATGGAGCAAGATGGTTGGCGTAAGGCGGAAATGAAGTATTTACTGAGGGTATACCCGGAATTGATAGGAGAATCAGATTCAGAGGAGAATGAGGAAGGAGTGAATGAACCATCGATGGATAGGGAGTTGGACACAATTGTTGAGTTGAATGTAGCAGAGGAATCAGCGGATGTGTTGCCATATGTAGCGGCAGAAGTAACGCTTGAGCGAGAGGTGGTTTTGACAGTAGAAGTAGGGTCAGAGGTTGAGCAACCCGTTCCACAGTTATCTGTTGGACGGCGGCGTGCACTTCCTATACAGGCCAGGGTTTCTTCTACACTGGCTGTGGTGTCTCCAACAGGGGGTGGGTTATCAAACACCGTCGCAGTGGTGTCTCCAACTGGGGGTGTCAATCATGCGGTGGTAGATGGAATTGAGGATGCAGTACAGGATCACCATGACCGACGACGTAGTATCCGGATGGAATTGAGCTGGATTCCAAAAGAAGGCTATTTACCAAAGGTGGCCTTGTTGTCAGCACTGGGAAACTTGCATGTTGGAAGTGTTGGGGGAAATGAACCATCTTACCTATGGTTTGGATGCCAAGTGTTTGCGTTTGAACCAAAAACAGTGCAGTCCGAAGCCAAAAAATTGACCCCGCCAGTGGAGATGGATTTGATGAGTACAACAGACTTGCAATTGTTGCTGAGTACTTGGTTTGTTCCAGTACGCCCCAAAGTTCCGTTTCAGTGCACAAAATGTAATCGTTATTACTGGAATGTAACAGAGTACGACCAGCATCTGGAGATATATAATGCACACGGTGAGTGTAAACCTTACCATAAGAATTGTCTCATACTGAGAGATAGGCCATCAGCGTTCTTTTTGCATACGAAAATGGTTTTAGCAATGCACGAAGGTCCAAAACCGGATGAGCCATTTGATATTTTGGATGCAGAAAGGCGGCCTCAGTACTTGCAGAATAAAGTTTCAACCAATGCAATGGATACTGGAAAAGAAGTAACAAGTGCGGTCAAGAATTTTGTAATAGTAATGGAGTTTTATTTGGATGCAAGGGAAGCATTCCTTAGCCACCTATCCTGGCAGGGTGGTTCGTTTTGGTCTAAACCTGAAATATGGAAGGAGGAGTCTAAAGGTGGATCAATGAAGGAGGATTTATACCAGCGGGCCGACTTGGATGTGTTGAGATTTTCTCTTTATCCAGAGTGTGTGCTGTTTCAATTCATGGCCCCTATCAATCACCTGGAACCTGTCTACAAAAAGGCATTTTATTCAAAGCGCACCAGCGAATTAGAGAAACATAAGAAACGAAAGTTGTTGGATGTTCGTTGCTTCCTATTGGAGGAATAGATTTATAAAACATAAAAATAACCATCTGTGGAAGTAACTAATAGTGTTCAACTTTTTGTGTTATATCCTTATTTTAATTCACAAAATAATACGGGAAATCCATGACCTCTACTTGACTAGTCGACTAAAACGGGTAATGGTTGGACAGAAAGAAGCAGGGCAGAATAAGCTTAAAATAAAAAGAATTATAACAGGTGGTACAGCACCAGACATTTCAATCAACCAAAAACTTCCGATAGCGGTAATGCACAATAGAAAAATCACATACCAGACAACCAGTCCACAATGTCATCTATAAATGAGAGAAACAGGAATAGAGAGAGGAAAGAGGAACAAGAAGAAACTTTGCCAAGTAATAGAAGAAAACCATCCTCATCTACCGCATTGCGAGAAGTAATGCCTGATAAAAAAGACGCTAACACGGACAATGACACAAAGGAGGAACCGAAAGATATGACGCCGGAGAAGATAAGTAGGACAACAACAGAGATCAGGGAAGAAGATAGCGAAGAAGACAGAAAGCCCAAAGCATCCTCCCCGCCAAAAAAGAAAAGTAAGACAACAAAAGATATCAGGATAGAAGATAGCAAAGAAAATATCGAAGTACTACCACCCGCGTCTGCTGCACTGCGAAAAGTGGTGTATAAGGCAGCAGGTGCACTAGGACTGCTTGAACAAGGAGATACATTTTTTGGAGACGATACAATCGAGCAGTTGGAGGGAATTGGGGTACTGACAGTACGGGAATTTGTTAAGTCCGTCTTGGTTATAAATTATAAGTTAGGCCTGAAAGGAGACATGGAGTTTGAAGAGGTTGTGCTCCAGGCAATATTGGATGCATCATTGGAAATAATGACCGTGGACGAGATGTAAGTGGTAAAATAGATAGCCAAGCCGTATAAGAAGATACATAGAACAAACTGATAACTTGTAATTAGATTTACAATCAATCATGCCTTAACACAGGATGAATCATTGTCTGACATGTAGGTGCGGACCAAGGAAATGAACTGATCCAACGAAAACTGCAATGTACAGTCCGATGACTTCAGCTTCAGTGCAACAAGTTGGGCAACAAGATCAATCTCAGATTCTACTTCAGTATTTGGAATGCTCACAAGAAAGGGTTCAACAGAGGGTAAAACAGAGGAGTCATCCGTATTGGTTGGCTTTGGAACTACACAGACATGACGTAGAGCACACCTAGTCTTCAAGTTCCGTGTCGGAAGTGCGCCAGGCTCCGCCGGTCGTTCCTCATCAAATTCTATGCAACACTGACCAGTAGGAGTAAAACCGGTCACCATGGCATAATGTCCATGATACTTTCCACCGGTGATTACCACATGGGAGCCGGAGTTCAATTGTGAAGGGGGGATCTTGGGCTTCACCATGGTCAGGATAGCTGTTACGAATTATGTTGCAACCACTGACCGTTGACGATAAAGTTGTTGACTGTACTAGACTATTAGTTAGACTACTGTTGCTAAGTAAAATCATATTAGGCCTTGTGATTATCTATCAACAAAATCCCAAAACTAGTCTAGAGTACGTCGGACGGCATACTGAAATTGCGGAAGGGAAGGCTAACCAGTTGACCTTTACTGGCGATAGGGAGCTGCAGTAAAAGGTCAACCGGATATGGTCAGCCCTGTACAAGCTAGTCAAAAAGGTCAACTGACGAATCGCTAAATTTGACAATAGGCCTAGGTCATTCAGGGAACATGTCGTAGCTACGATTTATCAGGGGAGGGTGTGCGCATCCCCACGGCTACTGCACCTGTGTTGCATAGGGAGGGGGCCGCGCCAGCGGCCCCCTGCGACGATAGCATACGATAACTGCATAAACATATACAAGCATACCCCACCCCGGTCAAATGGAGGTACGTCGCACGCACTTACTGAAGAACTGACTGTAGCCTACCCCCCGTGAAGGTACCAGTACTGGTACCGTACATAATATATGGAAAACGTAAAGAATTACGTAGGCGTCGGTTACATCGCCGTACTAACTTAGTTGTTTTTAGTTTCTTCTGTTTTTTTACGTACCGGTAGAAGCAAATCAAATTAAAAATCGCAAAAAGCCCCCGGTGACCCCGGGGGCTCGAACCAAAGCGACCTAAAGCGACTAACCAAAATCGTCATTGTTTTCAATAGATTTGCGCGTCGAGAAGATCGAGAGAAAACAAAGCGTGGGAATTTCACTTCGACCGATTTTCTGATGACGTGTCTGGTTCTTCAGTACAGGTACGCACGAGCAACTAAGCATGAAACAAAAAGAAAAATAATTCTAGTAGTAGAGCGCTTTTTAATTCTGAAGAATTGACTCTACACGTTGTACAGTAGGATTCATACGAGTAGACAGAGCGCTTTTTAATTCTGAAGGCCTGTTCGTAAAGAATTACGTATTCTATAAATTGAAAACGTAAAGAATGGCTAAAAGTGGTTTTTTACATTACAAGTAGGTAAAGTAATCGTTATGTAAAACGCGGATACAAGGGAGGTATACTATGAAGGCACGATTTTCAGCCAATCATTTTGTCTTTCTTGTGTCTTTTTTTGTCTTACATACTTAACGATAATACATGCCACTCTGAATCTTCTATGAATTAAATTATGTCCACCATTCTGCTCCTTGGCTCAATTTTGCAGAGTCAAACATTTCCTATGTCACATCTCCAAACCCCCTCGTCTGTCCACATGACACAACCAATCTCAAATTCTCTCATTCATCACATTTCTCTTCCGTCCTCTCAAGATTCCGTTTCTCTTCCCTGTCGACATGACCAACAGACCTTATTTATCAACACAACTATGTCAAGACCCATGTTCTTGAGAAGGATGACTGCTGCTGCTGTCTCTATTGTCAGCTGTGACAGCAAAGACAGAAGCAGCAGTCATCAGTCACAAAGACAAGACAATGGGAAAGCAACGCAAGACGATGCCAAAGACACCCAAGAAGGTTTCGGGAAGTCAACTCCCAATCCAGCCAAGACCGCATCCTATGCCCTACATGCCCTACTACCACTGGCCAGCACCACCTTTCATCCAACATCAGCAGAATGAGTCAAGGTTGCTGCAGAATCAATTGCAAAATCAGTGCAGTTGGGAAGGCCATGAAGCAAGGGACAAAACAAACAAAATACAAGCATAGAAGCCTTGTACAATCTGGTGTGGATGACAGACGTGCTTTTATTTATTTGCGTGATTGCATAATTTGCAGAGCTATTGAGCAGTGCAAAAAAGTCATGCTACACGGACTTAGAGTACCATCGAGTACCCTAGAGTACCCTAGAGAGTAAGTAACAGGTAGTTAGTACAGTAGTCTGCTGTACATACAGTATGGATGTGTAGTCATGGAGGGTGACTCTAAATTGGGAACGACCATACCAACATGACAGCACCGCTTCCCGTCTGCTCAGCGAAGTTAAGCATGTTCGGGCCTGGTTAGTACTACGGTGGGGGACCACGTTGGAATCCCAGGTGTTGTTCTCAACCCTATCTTTTGTGCAAAGGCTTTTTTCTGAGCCTTTTCTTTAAAAACATTTTAGCCTAAGGAAGATGATGAGCAGATGGATACAGTACTTTGAACTTAAGGGCTGCTAGCTAACTATGTACTGTACAGCAGAGATTTTCAATTGAGAACTAGGCTGAATGGAGAGAGTTTCATTACACACCTTTGTCCCTCAAATATTTTTGGGTATCATTATTTTACAGACAGGAAGGGCAAATGGGAAGTTACACCAAATTGCAGAGCCAGCATATGTGTCCAGAGACTACCATTTATTTTGCTTCTGGGACTTCTGGAGCACAGGTGTGCTATTTCAAATATGCAAAATGTGTTCACTAGCTTGACTTAATCAGAATTCTTCTACCAGTTGAGTGAATCAAATTATTCTGTATTTTGATTCATCAGAGTAATTCCTAGAGATTTTCTGAAGCACATGTGTGGGGAGTAGTCAATGGGCATCTAGGTGCCCAATTTGGTTATCCTATATGAGCTTGGTTACCAAATATGTCATTGTATAACCAATTATGTTATCTACAATTACACAATTGTTCACATTATTTGAGTAATTGTGAATATCATTGAAAAGTGCCTTGGTCATTGTGACAATGCTTGGTAATAAGTAACCAAAGCACACACATAGTACTTTAATAATAATAATAATACAAGAATTGTTAAACATCACAAAGCTTGGTTATATTGAATCAAAGGTTGGTAATAATGTACCATATTTGTTTAGAAGTGTTGTATGGCTCTTTATAAGTGTAACATGGTTGTTTATAATATTATGGGTGTTTTTAAATATCACATACATACTTGGCAACTTTAGTGGCAGAAAGGGCAGCAAGGAATTTGGCTTTGGTGGAAGAAGTAGCAGTAATGGACTGTGTCTTGGTATGCCAAGTTATGGCATTGTCAGCAACAAGGAAGACATATCATGTGGTAGAGTGATGCTGACATAGGTTGTTGGCATGGGCAGAATTGATGTAACCAACTAATTCAAGAAAGAAGGTGGCTTGAGGTACAGGGTTGTTGAGACCAAGAATGGGAGAAGTGTGTGGGATGTCTGGGAGTTCTGGGCAAGGGGGGTGGCCAATAATAGAGTCCCAGTCAAGGGTGGCTCAAAGATAGAGAGCAACATGTTTGAGGGCAGTGAAATGAATATGGCTGGGGGCGTGGATAATTTGGAGAGAGTGGTGATGGCATAACCAATAACAGGGCAACAGACAATGTAGGCATACAATAATTCACCAAGAAGGGTACAGTAGGAGTAACCAATCTTGTTTTTGAGAGCAGTATGCTTGGTAGTGTGCTTGGCAGGACGAACAGTATAGTACATACTTGGTACTTGGGATGGCAAAAAAGGTTCAAAAGGTTTGACACCTGGCTTGGTTTCCCAAGATAATTGGGTGGACTACTTGTGCAATTCCAGAAGCAGTTGGATATAGGAAGTAGAATGAAGCTTGATGAAATGACGGGACTGAAGGACATCAACACCATTGAAAGCAGTGGTGAGGCCAAGTTGGGTAAAAGGGGCCTTGGGTTCATCAGAAAGCTGAAGGTGATGGCCGATAATGTCATAAATTTTGGTTGCAAGGGTAGGATGATCAACAGCAAGATTGAAAGCATTGACCTGTCAACAGAGGAGAGTAGAAGAATTGTCAATGGTGGTGTGCAAGATATTCTTCTCATGGATGGTGTGCTTGAAGCCAAAGTCAGTTGGATCTTGAAGGACCTTTGTAATATGGCTCTCCCAGAGGCAACCAGCTTTGGGATGCCCTTGAAGGGCATGACAAAGAGGAATCACCAGGTTACAAGCAAGCTGGATGCCAAATCTGATATGCCACCAATCAGCAAAAGTGGTGTCAATTCAGAGGTAACAAGCAGTGGAGGGCCCATGAGAATGCATGTAGGCATTGCCTGCATACCTCAGTTGATTTTGGGTTGCAGCAAGAGCACATTGGAGCTGGAAGATTGGCATTTCAATACAAGAAGCATAGGTTTCTAGGAGAGTGTGGAGGTGGGGGGCAGTACAGAGAGAATTATCACAGCACTTGCATGAGCAGCAGGTACCATTTGATTTAAGTTTGTAATTCCAATGAGGATGGAGGACAATGGTACCAGGTAGGATAGAGTAGGGTATGGCACACCTGCAAATATCCCAAAACTGGTATAACTGTTTGCATTTGCCAGCTTGCCAGAGGGGCCAAGTATCCAGCTTCTGTAGCTTGCACCATGTGAAGGCACCAAGCAATTTCTTGGCAGGAGTGAGATTGTGCAAAGAAATGACACTAATAGCAAAGTCCAGAGCAGTGATGGAAGGCAAATCAAAGGTGATGATATTGTCATCAACAAAAAGGGCATGGATTACAAGGAGCTTGTCAAAAGATAAAATAGGCTTGGAAGCATCATCATTGGTAACAGGGGTATCAGGGTAGAACATATCATAAAGATCAAGTTCTTTGAGGGCCTTGATGTGGTTGCAACCAGTAGGAAGGGGCTCAGGGGCAAATGGGATAGAAAGGATGCTGGGGATGGAGAAGCATTGGCACAGAGCTGTTGAAAGACTTTGCAAGCATCAGAGACTGTGAAAGCAGGAGTGTTACAAGCAGAACAGGTACCCCAGTGCCAATGATCTTTGACTGGAGCGTTGCTGGAGGGGCAGCCAGTGGGCATGTAGGAGTGTTGCTGGTACAGTCAAGACCCAATTGGCAGAAGTTTGTTGATGAGTTTACTTACATAAAGTGGTGCTCTAGAATATGCAGACTCTGGCATGACAGTGGGATATATGTCCCAGTATTTGATGTTGAACATGTTGTCATCCCAGTCATGTTTCTGCTGGAGGCATTCTTGTAGTCTGGGGTGGCTAGCTGCATCAAGAAAAGATTTGCAAATCTGACCTGTGGCAGTTTTGCTGTTGATGGTGGCATACACAGTACAGTTGACATGTAGCAAGTCTGTCATGGCTATGCTTAGTTGGGCTTTCCATGGAAATTTAAGAAGATTGGTTTCCTCATTGTCTTTATGACTTTTGATGTGCTTGGGGGTGATCCTGAGAGGGATTGCTTCATGACTTTAAAATAGCTGCCACTATATTGTACTCCAATGCCATATGCCATGCATGCTCCTGGAGACAGGTAGTACCAATCAATCAAGGAGGAGGGGTACCTGAAGAGACTGACACTGTAGGTGTATTTGTTGTATTCTTTGTCTGATGATGATATGTGTATGTGTCACTAGGTGATGTAGTGATGGAGAAATTGGAGGAATTGGAGGAATTGGAGGAATTGGAGGAAATGGAGGAAATGGAGGAATTGGAGGAAGTGGAGAAATTGGAGAAAGTGGAGGAATTGGAGGAATTGGAGAGCAGCCAGTCTGGCATAGCTTTCAGCTTGGAAGAGCCCGGATTTATGCCATAATTGTGTCTACTGCCTTCCCAAAGGATTGAAGAAGGACTAGCAATGCCTCAGCCAAAGGAGCCTTGGTTGGCTGTACTGCTACCATAGACAATGTATAAAGGAGATAGGGTTT
>Ga0307489_10002189_pt1 | contig 13078 bp, 12 predicted proteins | sample SB12metaG_FD_202247 | JGI IMG/M metagenome (GOLD analysis project Ga0307489, IMG submission 202247) | Sea-ice brine microbial communities from Beaufort Sea near Barrow, Alaska, United States - SB 1.2 | ecosystem: Environmental > Aquatic > Marine > Coastal | place: USA: Alaska | collected...
TTATATAGTATAGTTGTTCTTTTGTTTTGGTCTATGGGGCTGGCCCGTCGCTCGCCTCGCCGGCGGGTTCGTCCCCCGGCGCCTTGACCGGGGCTTGCCCGTCGCTCACCTCGCCGGAGGAATCCCCCCTCGACGCCTCGGCCAGCGCTTGCGCGTCGCTCACCTCGACGGAGGACTCCTCGCTCGGCGCCTCGACCGAAGCTTGCGCGTCGCTCACCTCGCCGGAGGAATCCCCCCTCGACGCCTCGGCCGGCGCTTGCGCGTCGGTCACCTCGCCGGAGGAATCCCCCCTCGACGCCTCGGCCGGCGCTTGCGCGTCGCTCACCTCGACGGAGGACTCCTCGCTCGGCGCCTCGACGATGGAGAGCGCGCCGCTCACCTCGCCGGCGGCTTCGTCCCGCGACGCCTCGACCGGGGCTTGCGCGTCGCTCACCTCGCCGGAGGATTCCTCTCTCGGCGCCTCGGCGACGGATAGCGCGTCGCTCGACTCGGCGGCGGATGTTTTTTCTGGGAATGCTAGCTCATCGAGCGAACTGAATGGGTCTGTGCCGTCTTCTTGAAACGGGTCTGTCGCGTCAAACCGGTCCATCGCAGACTGCTCAGCTTTAGCCTCTTCCAGAAGATCCTCCTGTAACAGCGCCAGTACCCTGGCGTCTTTGAACGTGACCAGTCGTTTGTCGTGGCCTGCAGGCGCGCGCTCGACGATGCAGCGGTGCCACAGCGGTAGCAGAGCGATGAAGAACAGCAGGAGGATCCAGAGAGCAAAGCGACAGTTTGGCATGTCATCTTTATAGAGCAGTTTCTGTTGTTTTTCATGTACGATATCATGACTTTCACGCACGGCGCCTTGTCTCTCGTGCATGCCGAGTCTTTCCATCATTACGCCGTTTGTTAAAAGGTCGTTGTGTATATATAACCGGAAGATCTCTTTTGTTCTTCTCCACACCCGGGTGTTTTAGGGTGTTGATGATTTGAAAACCTGTTAAAAGGTCGTCGTGTATATATATGAGGTTAAGGTATATATATTACAAATCCTACAATCTTTACATAGCATGTCAAACACACTTGATTCATCGGAACCCTATAATTCATCGGAACCCTATACGAGTGCGATTCATCCCATATCTGCCACCCCGGCCTTGTCATGCCGCGACAGAGAGGCGATGTGCAGTGTGAACCAACACTTGCGAAGCATGGGGATGTGTGAAACTGCTTCCCATCTAGAACAATGTAAACAGGAGAAGGAGATTAAAATACAGATTTTGAGTAAGAATTTTACGGAAATGTTGGTTGGATTAAAACTTGCAACGCCGAACATCGGCATTGAATGGGACAAGCAAAGACACACTGCGTTAGACGCATACCAAACTTCAAAAGGTGTACGGCACACGTTATTGACTTTTTGTTTGACACACGCTCCGATTGACAAGCGAATCCAAATGGTAGACGAATTGTTAAGGCTCGGTGCAAGCCCGAGTCAAACCGCCTCTAACGGCTTGTCGCCCATGACCGCTGCGATCATTGGGTTCGGTAGTAGAGATGATGATGCAGACTACAGAGATTATCAATACAGACGATCGATACACGGCGAAGTGGACTTACCATCGTATGAACCCGGTGAAGTTAATGTTGATGAAGATGACTTGATGGAGCATGCTCACAAAGGGCTGCATTATGATTTGAAAACCGTTGGGCTGAAAGTCCTAAATCAGCTGCTGAAAGCAGGGGCGGATGTGGATAACGAAAACGCCACTTTGATGGAAACACCGCTGATAGCTGCCGCGCGTATGAACAGTATTCCTTGCGCGAAATTCTTGCTTTCGGCAGGGGCGGATCCGGACAGGCATTATTCACGTAGATATCCCGTCCCTAAAAACGATATCGAGCGCTATTTTGGGGATTGGGCACTATTTTGGAAACCTGCGCAATTTACCGCGATGAGAAGGGCAATCATAAACGCGGATCCGAGAATGGTGCGCATCTTACTAGATGCGGGCGCGAATGCTAACAAAGCCACCGAAGAATTTTTGACGCCTTTACACTTCGCGGCGTTATCCTTACAGCTTGAAGCTCATTTGCCCTACCCCGCCCTCCCGCCATTCAACCAGCAGAAAAGCATAGTGTCAGAATTGACAATCATCAATTTATTGATTAAGTTCAAAGCAACTATTACGCCCTCGAGGCCTGTTCTCTTTAACTCGTCATCTCATCGCATAACAGCATCGGATATACTCACAGAGAAGGGTGATATCCACCTTGCAAATTTCCTGTCGATCCTTCTTCTTGGTATAGTATAAAGAGCATTTACAACGAGTTTATGGTGAATAAATACTAGTTCAGCGCAGTCGTAGTGTTTGGTCTACGGGCGATGAACAACTCCATTGACACGCACGTGGATTTGAGCGCGCGAATGTGGTTCCTTCTGAGCGAGATCGACAGTCTTCGCGCTCAGATGAACGGCAAGCTGAGTGACAGCAGCGCCCGACTTCTGCTGAGACGGGTTTTGTTGCTCGGCGAGAGCGATCACGACGCGCTCACTCAAGGCGAGCGGTTCCCGGTCGTTTTCCAAAACGCGATGACCGCGCGTCTAAACCGAAACGAAGACACGCTCCCCGGCTGCTTGTACATATGCCGACCGCGGGGGCAAAAACTTCTGAACGCTTCTAGGTGTGTCGTCTCGGCGCTACCGTACCTCGCGGAAGGTGACGCGGAGGTGGTTAACGGCCTGATGCGCGAGGTAACGTCTTGGATGCGAGAATGCCTCTCGCACTGGCATGACGAGCAAGAATCACATTACCACGAAGAAATGCGTCGCGAGATCCGCCGTGTTTCTGGATTTTTACTCACCGGACGTTGATATCTATGTTGCATAAGTTTCTTGGAAACCCGGTGCCGTGGCACGGGCACTATTATTGCGTTTTGGCGCTGGGTTTGGTGGCCGCGCTACAGTTTGTCGTCGTGTGGTACGTGAAAACGGCGTCCCAGGCTGGCTTTACTCTCGTCGCGGTCGCTGTCGTCGCTTATCTTATAAAAGCTCATAAATCTTTCGTGACGGCGTCGAGCTCCATTTTCTTGGCCGTATGGGGCGTGAGAATCGCGTGGCGGGGCATTCCCGTAGCCCGCGAAGATATTTTCCAACGGCACCCCGTCGAGCTGGCTCTGAATAAGACACTGTGGATATGGTTTTTATCCGCGCCAACGGTTTTCACCGCCAGCATGGACATTGAGGAGCTATCCGACGCGCCGTCGATCTTGGGAATTGCGCTGTGCACGTTAGCTCTCATCGTAGATTCACTGGAAACGTATGAAATTGACGGTACGTACACTAGGAATCCGTACGCTTTTTGTAGCTTTAGCATGGCGTGGGGGCTGTTTCTGATGCAACCGTCGCGCTGGACCGTTGCTTTTCCTGTTTTGTTTTCATGCATAGTGCTCTTCGCGCCGGGCGGAACGTTGTGGCTAGAGCGTAAGAGGCATGCGAATTCACTCATGGACATGAAAACGATCGCTTATTTGAAATCAACGAGCCCGTTCATTCCCATGCCCTCGGGGACCTATGAGCGCTTGCCGAAATACATGAAGCGGATTTTTTGTTGTTACGCGTATTAAAGTTTATGAATTAAAAAATGTTCAAGAAGAAATCAAAAATCGCGTCGAACGTCGCTGCGAGAAACCGTAAAACAGCGGGTTGCGACTCGCTCTTAGCGATTGGCGTCACCAGAAACCCGGACGAATTCATCGTGATTTGCAACTGCAGTCGATTCACCGTCAACTTCACGTCGAACATGAACACCACAACGGCGGTGTCGAAATAATCGACAAAAGCGTTCGAGGTCGTTTGCGCGACGCATGCGGAGACAAACGATACCGCCCATTTTTGTTTGTCTTCGGACTCGGATAAATCGTAGAGATACACGCCTTCTCGCTCTTTTCCGCTCAGCGAGGTTTGGCCTGACGGCAAAGTCGTGTGAGCGACGCCGTTCGGCGGGTTTTTGTACGTCACCGATTTCACGGCGTCAAAGGCGTCCGCGATGAACTCAAAAGAAAAGACACCCCTTCTCTCCGTCGCGCCGCAATTGCCCGTAACGACGGCGAACGATTCAAACGCGATCTCGGCTTCGATGGGTCTCGACTCAGTCGGCACGCTTGACACCACCGATGATGTGACAGCGCCAGTGCTGGCGGTCCCTCGACTTTGAGCGCACGCGTACGCGTACTCGCCGCGCGTGGATTTGCACGCTCTGCCGTAATATCCCACTTGACATATGAAAAGAGTCCACGCGTATTTCTTCGGCTCAGAAGCCTGCCCACCCGACATTTGGCCGCCGCAACTGTCTCTTACTTTGTTGACGTCCAGAGGCGCGGTCGTCCAATATTCCGCGCGCGACCCCGAGACAGCCATCGCCCAACCATCTCGCACGGCACCGTACGTCGTCGAGTTTGCCGACACGTCGGGATACAGAAAAGTCGTTGAAGAGAAAGAGAAGTTTACGTTGGCGCAGGGGCTCTTTGCCAGTCCAACGAGGTCGGTAAAGCCGTTCAACGTCAGCGGATCGGGCGCTGGCGCTGATTTAAGAGGATGCCGGAAATCGATTAAATAGCTACTTGGGCAGAAATTATCGATATCGAGCTTAGACTGGGAAGTGATGTACGGCACGGACACGTTGAAGTTGAGAAAGAAATCACCGGCGACGCGCGTTAATTCAATCTCAACGCCTACGTTCAAATCCACCACGTACTCGTTGACGTTTAGAGCGCGCGCGTAAAAGCACGAGAACAGCGCCGCGCACAGCAGCGGCTTCACGAAATATCTCATGTTAAGTTAAGCCCTTCTTGCACGCGTCCAGACTATATATATTACAATAAGAACGCAGCCACTCTTCATTATTTAGCCGCACGACGGGCATGAGTGATTTTGAGCGAACGCTTTACCAATACTCTACTTTCAGAGCCAATCGCGCCGATAATTTAGACGTACGCCTACCTTTTGAGATGTATTTTGATTCTCATCGACACCCAAACGTATTCTTCTTGGACGCCGCGCTCACCCACATGGTTCACGCGCATCTCGTGTTGCCGTACCCGCGGTTTGTGTTAGCGCTACACGCCGGTGACAACAAGTTCCAGCCGCCTAGTTGGCCGGCGGCGTACGCGGCGTGCGAGGAAGAAATTGAGAGAGGCGGTCTGGTGTTGCCCTGGCGATCAAATCCAAAGCTGGCCGACATCGGCTGCGCATTCTGGACATTGTACGGCGACGAGGCCTCGCGGACAATATTATTCCAAGGAGAAAGCGCCGAAGACAAGTTTTTGAATAGCAAGAGCAGCAGGTGTCACACTGCGGCTTTGGTCGGTCGAAAAAAAGGTTTGCGGCAGGTAGAACCCGTCGAACCATTGGCGGCGGCGCCGATTCGGGTGCATCATTTCTCTTACTTTCCTTGGCAACGGTTTTCCTGGGAGGAGTGGCGAAACGCGAACGACGGATCGACGAACGGCTACCGCAGACTCAGACAAGCGAGGGTGAAGACGGAAGGCGAGAGCAAGTCGCGCAAGTTGGACAAAGTTTTAAAAAAGACTATTACGTCGATGAAAATGACTACTTTGAAGGAAATGATAGAAGAGGATGAATGGGAGATCAGCAATCAACGTAGAATAGATGAATGGAACTCCTCTCTGCTTTAGGATTTGCTTTCTACGCGTGAAGCACGATCCTCGGTCAATATTCCTTGTCTATACGTAGTGAGCATGTTCGTCGCGCTCGATTGAACGGCCTCGACCGACCCGAGCATACGATTGATTTCTTTTTTCACCGTTTCCTGAAGAGTTTCGTTTTGCCCCATTCGCAAAAAATCGGTGATGACGGTGAAGTTGATGTCGCCCACCGCGCCGACCGCTACGGTCGTGTTGCTCAAAAACGAGACCCAGTCCGCGCGCCCCATGCCCACCATAACGCCCGTCGCCGCTTGAGCGAAGCTGTTATTATTGCGCGACATATCTTCCGTGGAGTTGAGCGCGATCGAAGAGAGCGGCACCATGTTCGCGCTCACCGCGCGCACGCTATCCACGATGGAGTTTGTTTTCTCCATCACAGCGCGCGTGCTGTTGGTGTTTATTCCCAAATCATTCGCCTTCACGTGCAAGGACAACACGCCGAGAACGATGAGAGTTATGAGAATGAGATTTATCAAGAAATTCAGCACCACCGCGATCGTTTGAACTTTAATCCAAGCGCTGCACGCCGGCGCGGTCGCCATAGCTTTCCCGTCTCGTACAATCTTTCTTATATATATTTGAGAGTACTATTCGTCGCAAAGTCGGAGCCTATGGAATTGATAAGCCAAGACGCGAAACAACAAGGCAACCCCGTAGATGAAGATCAAAGATCGTATTTGTGGCACCAAAGGCATTCCAACGCGAACGTGGGCGCGTGCTGCGGCTATCTACTTTCCCGGTTGCTCGGGATGGGATTCTCGTACGTGTCGCTGGAGGGGAAACTGCCCAGCGACGCGCTGGCGGCGCACGTCAGAAAATATTTCGTGCCGTTCGCCAAAGAAGCCCTCGAGCAGATGCTCGTTCAAGGCTTAGCCGTTTACACCATCATTCCGATCGGCAAGAACTCGAGTCTGCCGATCCCCGTCGTCTGTGATCCGAGCACCTACGAACTTTCGGTGAAAGTAAGTAAACACGGACAAAGAGTTGTCGTCGTTCGGCCTAAGACGATCAAGTGCAAAACAAAGATCCACTGCCTGGACATGCCCGTCGCGTCGGGCACTTTATGCTCACGCCTCGCGCTCGTTTCGGCGCACATCTCCCAGCTAGACGAAATCGAGAAGAACGACGCGCAGGCGTTCACCATAAGGTGCAAACCGCCAGTGCTCACCAGGACCAAAACGGACTCGACGTTTGACTCCCGAGACGTCGTTTCCGGCGGCATTAACGGTTTACGCGGCCAAGAGGAATCTGATAACATGGGAGTACGGAACGAAATCACCGTCGAGCAGTTGCTGCGCCAGGAGACGCTCATCAGGAGACTCAACCAGAGTAGGGTCGACACGTCTAGCCCTTTTTGGACAAACTCAAAAGATCCGCAACGAACGGGAGACCAGCTGAACAAAGGCGCCGACGAATACATACCGCGGTTCGTCCCGTTGCCCAACGACACGGACGTCGCCTCGTTCGATCTGCCGCAGGAAAGGAAAGATTTAGTGGCCATGCAGAAGTTCGTCAAGTCACAAATATGCATGGGCATGGGAGTCCCGGAGAACTTCATGACTCCCTCCACGGGCGGCGCGGGCTCCGGTGAAAAATCGCTACGGTTGACGAACGAATTCGTTCGGATTTCACTTTCACCGCTGAAAGATTCCCTCAAAACGCTCATGCTCGAAGTTTACGCCGACTGCTTTCTCGGAGCCAAGGACCCCGCGGACGGCCACGCGCCCAAGGCAGACAAGGGAGATAACAAAGTACAAGAGACCATCGATTGTTACTTTCCGTCCATGCAAAACCCAGAAGTGATTCTAGACTTGTACCGAGAAGGCATCATATCTAAGAAAGCGCTGGCTAGGACCGTCGGCCCCGTGTACGACTTAGAAGACAACGATATCTTATTCGGGGTGAATTAATATTTACAAAATTACACATCCACACCAAAGCTTCTTTTAACCAAATTAATAGAACGTTCAAAGTCGCGGTTTGTTTTAATCCTTCTTCGATTATCATTACCTACATCATAGAGGCCTGAAGTCCCAGAGATGGTGTCGGGAAATTGTTCATCACCTCCCGGATACCACGCAAGATCGGGATCGACCCCGTCGCCAGACGCCGCTTTGTTAATGGCTTCAACTTGCTGTTTTAAACTCTTCCCTGCTGTCGCTGCTGCCGCTATAGCGGCAAGAATAAGACCCTTTTGAGACATAAACAAGTTTCTGCCCACGTTGTTGTCTTCTATTTGAAGCTCCGAAACTGCGAACATTCTTAGAAAGGCGAGTTCTTCTTCGTTGGTCATGTCCACCAACGACGGCTGCTTGTCATCATCATTGATGTTAACCACCGGGTCGTCGTTCGACTGGTTGTCTCCGCCGCCTCCTCCTCCAGGCGGCCCTGGAGGTGGAGGTGGCGGCCCACCGCCACCGCCGTTACCGTCTCCTCCTCCTCCGCCGTTACCGTCTCCTCCATCACCATCACCATCACCATCACCAAGAATCCGAACCCTCGGACCAGCTGTCCGCGGCAGTGCCGGCATTGACATACGGAAGCACGACACGCTGGGACTCTTGGTAGCACTTACATCCGTTCTTGCGTCACCTACATCCGGCGTGGCGTACAGGCAGTAGAACTTTCCGGCTGTGAGGCCAGAGATGTCGACGTCGACATCTCCGTTTATAACAGCGGTCTCACTGCCCCACAAATTGTCTGGGAAAGAATCCGAGGAGTGAGCGCATACCGCGGCATTTGTTCGCACGGGAGCGTCGGACGGCTCGGTCTCTTCGTCCATTTCAAGCACGGCCCAGCATGCTTTTGTAGCGCCTCCGCTCATATCAAAGTTTACCGTGACTTTACCGTCGCCGGTGACGCGAAGGTTACTGATCATCACGGTGAGGTTCGCCGGCGAAACAGCAGCGGGTGATGACGTCAACAGTTGACCAATTAGATTAAAACCACTCGCAGCAACAGCACCCCCAAACTGAACAGCACCCCCGACAGCATTTTTCCCAACATTCCCGACTTTAGCAAACACACTCGGAGATTGGGAGCCGGACGCGCCGGACGCATTCGCGGAGGTGGTCTGCGGCGAATTGTCAATCTCCAGTAGTTTCATCAGGGCTTCACCAGTTGTATACACGAGCGTCTGGTCCGTGTCTAGCTCTTTTGTGAGCTCTTTTGTGAGCTCTTCGAAATCCCCTGTTTTTAATACGAACTGCTTTGCTATGAGATAATCGGGATCCTGTACACTGTCAATCCTTAAGGCTTGCTCCCGTATATAATCGAAAATTGATTTCGCGGAAACATTTATGAAACGCAACATTTGATATCTGTTTTCTTTTGTAGGTGAACTCTTTTCAAATTCAAAAAGCGCCTGAAACTCGTTTAGGTATTTTTTTTTAAGCGCGGCAGCTGTTTTCAGTTTGTAAATACGTGTCATAATTTTGTCTAAGTCCAAGAGTACTGGTTTTGCCTGGTCTTCTGTCGGTAGTATTTTTTCCTTCCAAATATATTTCCGCCCCTGTAGTTGGAGCATAAAAGCGATTTTTTTGCGATCATCTAATGCATCCAAATAACTAAAGTGCGCTTTAATGACCGTTTCATGTCTTATTTGTTCATTCTTTATCGCTTCGAGTGTCTTTTTGTCGTTGTTGTCGGGATAGTGGAGGTACAGAAGTTTCAGAAATTCTGTATTGTGAATAAGGGCGTTTTGTGTGGCACCCGTACCCGGCACCGACACAAATGCCTGGGCAGCCGCCATGATCGATCGCGTTGGTTTGTGTTGAGCGAAGCTGGCCTATTTATATACTTGAGCTATTGTTTTGACATAATATCTATCCACCGATGGACGTCATGATCGCCGGCGGTCTCAGGCGAAAGGCTCGGGGCGATAATATCTCTCTCGCGCTGAACGCGGCACAAAACGGTTTAATCGCGCGCGTCGCCGACGACCTTCGACCTAGCGAGCAGAGGCGTTTGGTGATCGGGGCGATGGAGATGGGAACTGGAAAGACGCTGGCCGCCTTGGCGGCTTTATGTAGGCTGCGCGGCGAAGCGTTACGCGCGGGATCGGCGAATCCCGTTCGAGCGCTTTTCGTCGTGCCGAAGTCGACATTACACGACGTTTGGCATCGACAGCGCCGAGCGTTCACTCAACTGCGTCCGGCGGACATAAAAATCGTGACGTATCCTCAACTTCAACGCGCTTTCCTCTCGGGGTGGAAGCGGCAGCGCTCCGATGATCGCCGGCGACTGGAGTGGGTGCGGGAGAAGGGTAGTCCGCTTCTCGAGCGGCGGTGGAGTTATCTTGTTTTTGACGAGAGTCACATTTTGAGAAACCCGCGAAGAATGTCGGTGCTCGGGTCGGCGGCGTCGGTGGTCTCGGGTCGGGCCGAACGCGTGCTTTGCTTGACGGGCACCCCGATTCATAACGGGCCCCGCGACGCGAGCGGTCAGTTGCGCGCGATGATGAGCGGTAGCCTTCTTGAAAACCCGTCGGCTTTTGGCGCTTCGTCGACGATGCCCCAGGCGGAGGCGGCGAGCCAATTCAACTCTCGATTTGTCTATACGTCGAGCCTGCTCGACGCGGGTGTGATCCTGCCGCCGAAGGAACGAGTCACGGTGTGGGTGGACCATGGTCTCGACGAAGAGGGCGTCGACACGTATAACGAGTGCCTGGCGAAATCGCGCCGGAGATCGACCGCGCATGATTCGCGGCATCATATATTGGCGATGCGGCAGCTTTGCAACGAGCCGGCTCTGTACCACAAGCACGGACGGCTCGCCTTCGACGAAACCGCGCGGGCCGCGACGGTTGAGAATCCAGGCTTAAAGTTACAGGCGGCGGTGGATCTGACGCGTCGTCTCGTTTTTGAAGGTCATGACAAGATTGTGGTGGTGTCCGAGTTCGTGACTTTGCTGGACACCTACAAGGAGTTGGCTCTGGTTCATCTCGGAGAGAACTGCGCGAGTTTCGACGGCAGACTGTCGGCGAAAGAGCGATGCCGAGTCGTGGATGATTTCCTAGGCTCGGAGAGACGAGTTTTGTGTCTAAGTCTTCACGCCGGGGCGTTCGGTCTGAACTTAGTTCCAGGGCCGACGGCTATGATCATCGTGGGCGTGTGGTGGAATCCCGCCGTGCACAGACAGGTCGAGGCGCGCATCCATCGCATCGGGCAGAATATGCCCGTTGTCATTCACACGATCGTGACGCGGGACTCGATCGAAGCGGTCATGTTGGCCGCGCACGAGTCGAAGGAAGCGTGCGCGGCGGCTATGTTGTTTTCGGAGGAGTTTGAGGAAAAAAATCCAAGCGGCGTTATAGAATTGTGCAAGCCGCTTGTTTGCAAAGTCTAGTTATTTATTCATCACGCGTCGTACCGTTCATCTTTCATTGCGGTATGCACGTCGATCTGCTGTTGAACCGAGAGAAAGCGAAGCGATGGGTAATATCAAGCGACGGGCTATTGAAAGCGGCGCTCATCAACGCGAATTGGCTTTTTGACTTTTCTGAATTCTTTCAACTTTGCATAAGAGGATGGATGGCGCACATGCTGGGCTGTGAGCTGCCTGAGAGGTTATCGGGGGTATCCTTTTGGATTCTGGACTCGGACAGGAAGCAAGTTTTCACCGCGACTCGCTCCGTTTCTGGAGAATTGTTCTGTTGGCCGTATGAAGGAATCAGGGAGATCGAGTACAACGTCCTCGGCGCCGTGCGACGCGGCCTGCTTGAGACGACTTTGGAGCTCGCGCAAGACAGAACTCGCACATGGGGTGGTATGCTACACCGGGAGCTCGCGCTGAATCGAGCGTGGGTGCGCTCTAAAATAGAAAAGGCGGCGTTGTTTTTCAGCGCCTCGCGCGTGCACGGTTGGGTCAAGCGGCAAATGCAAACGCGAGACGCCGATTCGTTGTGTATGCTGGACAACAGTTTCGGGGACGTAGTGGACTTCTTGAAGAAGTTTCCCGGCCCGTTCAGTAAATCTGAATACTCACCTTGGAAGAAACTGTGTATCGATTTTGAAGCAGAGGGTGATGTGGTTCTCAGCTTTGTTCCGCGCTGGATAGACACGCCTAGTTTCAAGGGCGTCAAATCCGACTCCATGGACAGGATCGATCATTACTTTGGGAATCGACACGAGGGGTTGCTTGAGTTGACGCGCGTGTTGACGAACGCGAGGCAAACTCTCAACTCACCGCCGCTGGACCCGATTGTTTTCTTCTCTCCTATGGGAATAACGGTGGCGAGCGCGGCGCCTACCACCGTCAAATTAATGGCCAAGGTCCGCGTTTTACGTAAAGCGGTGTTTTACGTGAACGTGGCGGACGTCGACGCGCTGCACGCCCGGGCTGCGGAGTTGTCGAGCTTGATTTCCAGAACAAGCGAATCACGAGGTCTCGTGAACGGCGTGTTGACGCAGATGTCAAAACTGTTCATCGACGAAACAATCACCGTGTACTGCGTCAACGAGGCGGCGATGAAGGGCTTTGACCACAGTCTTAGCTATCGCGGGGGCAGGTTCAAACATCAGAATTTCGGGGAAACAATCGCTGGCGCTATAGGACATTTGATCATACTCAAACAAAAAGGGGAAGACAACGACGCGGACGTTTTGACCCAGTGCTTCCGCGCGCTGTACAAAAACAAAAAAGTAAAACTGCCGGTCATCAACGACGAGCAGACCGCGCGCGCTTCGATATATTACGTAGATTACAACAAGTCCTTCTCTTTCAAGGGTAAGGTCTACATTCCAGACCAGTGCATCCCAATCACGTACACAAAAGACATGCATGAGGAGAAGAAACTGCTACTGACACTTAGGGATTAGTTGTATATCTATTGCACACAAATTGTATGCGGTACGCTGTTCTGCGGTTTTCGCCTACCCGCGGATTTAGCGTAACCGGGCCTGAATACAGTTTCGCCTCAATGCCTGCCGATCTTGAAGCCAGTATCCTCGCGAAACTAGACGCGGCATTATTAAATAGCACGCCAATACATACCATGCTGGAACATATTGACGACTTGGGGTGGGAACTGATGAATATGATGACAAACGACCACACCGAAACATACCTCTTCAAGAAGTATTTTTTTGGTGTCTTTGGCGGAACAAGCTTCTATTAGATGACACCCCTCCGCCCTCCTCTATGGACGCCAATGACCCCCCGCCGTCGTTCCCCGTGAAAATAGAAGCACCCGTGGATAATACGCCCGTTCGGCACCAGAGGGCGATCCTCCTCCGCCTCACCGAGGACAAACTCTACTTCCCTGAGACCTTGAGATTGCCCAACATTATTGGGCTGGGTAGGCTCGGCGCGGTGACCACGCTCAGTGTCGGCAGGAAAAGCACAGAAGACGTGTACCTCGACAGCCCGT
>Ga0307489_10002192_pt1 | contig 13070 bp, 18 predicted proteins | sample SB12metaG_FD_202247 | JGI IMG/M metagenome (GOLD analysis project Ga0307489, IMG submission 202247) | Sea-ice brine microbial communities from Beaufort Sea near Barrow, Alaska, United States - SB 1.2 | ecosystem: Environmental > Aquatic > Marine > Coastal | place: USA: Alaska | collected...
TAAACCCTACACATATGGTGCAGGTCGAACCCAGTTGAAGCCTGCGTTGAAGCCTGTGCCTGGTTTCAGCGCTTGAAACTAAAATATGATAAACTGCTCACAATTTTGTTACAATATTGCTTTAGGTTTCGCTCAAATTTTGCTTCAATTTCGCTTTTCAATTTCAGCTTGCGTCGCTTTATGCTGGCAGCCGGCGATGCAACCTAAGAGCCAGATGACAGAGCTAGCGGACATCTGGTAGGGTGTTGCTGGTTCAAGCCGTTAAATCCCGAGTAGAAAGCGACTGTTTGAGCGCTTGAAAGTGAAATCCGATGAACTGCCTTAAAATGTTGCTTTCAATTTCAACTTGCGGCGATACAACCTGGCAGAGTCAGCACTTGCCCAACTTTGCCGCCGCGTTCGCCGCTGCTCCGGAGCTACAAGGTAAACCACCCCAAAACTACCCGAAACACCCCCGAAGCACCCCCTAAACACCCTCATCACCCCCTCAACACCCCATAAACACTCCTGGAACACCCCCTAAACACCTCACACACACACCCCTTGAGCGCCCCCGAGACACTCTCTACACACCCTCGAGACACACCCTACAAACCCCCTACACATCCCCTACACACCCCCTACGAACCCCCTACACACCCCCGAAACGCCCCCAGATTACCCTCTTAACACCCTCTAAATGCCCCCTTAACCACACCCAAATTACCTGGCAGGCGTGAACGTCGCCACCATCGGCGAGAGGCTGCAGAAGGTGGCGGTGGCAGTGGGCGCGGAAGCGCATCCGTTCGGTAGCGGCGCGGACGACGCGGCGGCGCAGGTGGCAGGTGGTGGGACTCCGGACGAGGAGGGCTGGGCGGACACATGGCGCACAGTGATTCACGGAGACCCCAAGGCGGCCAATATCTTTCTCCGGGCTAATATCACGGCGGGAAATGACGAAGCCGGCTGGGAGGTTGCCTTGATAGACTTTCAGTGGACAGGCTTTGGGCAGGGGCTCACACTCGTCCACATTTCAGTTCAACCTGAGCCGTTTTCTGACACAAAATACACCCTATGCAGTTCTCAGAACCCCCTAAACTTGTCTGCACATCCCCTGAAAAACCATTTAGCGCACCCCCTATTCTACAGAAAGCGATGACGTTGAGCCGAAAAGTGGACGAGTGTGAGCTCCTGGCTTTGGGCTCGGAGCGACGGACGCCGCGCACGTCATCTGCGCCGCCTGCGACCCGGCGGCGCTGGGATACGAAGCGTCATATACTGGCGTGGATGGCGGTGGTGGCAGCGGTGGTGGTCTAACAACGGCGATGACTATGGTGGATACGGGAGCTGCAGCGGCGTTATTGGTGGGACAGTGCACGTTGACGCCGCCTTGACCGTGATTTGTTTCAACGCTTCGAACTACGACTAAAATATGTTGAACCGCTTTCAAATTTAGCTTTTGATTTCAACTTGCGCCCGTACATATCGGATCACTACCACGCTTCGTTCTGCGCGGCGCTCGCCGCCAACGGCGCGGCGCCGTCGGCGGCAGGGGCTTGCACTCGTCCACTTTTCAGCTCACCTGAGCCGTTTCTGACACAAACACACCCTAGACACCCCCTGATACTCCTTTATACCCCCTACACCTCCTAACCAACCCCTAAACAATTCCTAAACGCACCCCTATCCCACAGAGCTCGCTTAAGTTGAGCCGTAAAGTGGACGAGTGTTAGCCCATGGTCAGCGGCAGCGGCGGCGGCGGTCTGGACGCGGGGGGACGTGCAGACGCAGTACGAGTCCGCGGTTCTCGACTTGTGCCGCGTCGTGTTCGGTAGGGCGGTGCAGATTGTTAGCGTGACTAAGTGCCTGAAGCCATACATTTCCGGGCCCTTGCTGAAAAAACACAGCTCACAATTGAGTCAAAAGATCTTGTATCATGCCGTGTAGCTTATGTGACGTCTTTTAACTCAAGAATGTTGAGTTGAATTTCTCGAGCACGTGCCCAAAGAATTATTGCTTCAGGCACTTTGTGATATTAAAACCCGCGCTGAAAGAGCCCATGGTAACAGCGCTTAGGGCTATATTATGATGAGCCGCTTTCAAACGTTAATTTCAATTTCCACTTGCGCCGCTACAGTTGGGGTACCAGTGGGCGAGGGTCAAGGCGTCGCCGGAGGTGCTGAAAAAGAACGAAGCTTCAATGGGTAAGGACTGGTCGGAGGGCATTATCCACGTTACATCTCGTTATCATTTAGTCATGTGTATTAGAGCTCTACCACCATATTATGGTCATTTATTTGTGTTCATTTATACCACATGCCACCGTGGATGATGCCGGGCCTCGTTTATTGGACAAAGGTGCTTTTCCACGTGTTTCAATTTCATTTCGTCTTGTCCACCGCCAACGTGTTCAAATTGCAATTTATGATCATTTCGGAGATTTAGGAGATCTGTTTGATCTCAGCGGACCCTGTGCACGGGACGCAACTCGTACAACAAGAGCCTGCCCAACGCGATGTGGCTCGTGCGGGAGTGTGACCGCCTGCTGCGCGCTCGCAAATCCCGCACCAACAGCAACTGATCAGCAAAGCCGACCAGGTCAAAACTTTTAATGAAAATATATGGTAATTGTTTCCAAACGAGGGCGATCGGTCGTCGAGCACCCATGCGCGTGGCAGCGGCGAGCGCAGCAATGCTGACCAATTTGTTTTCTTTTGTAATGATCTAACAGAAATTTCAATTGTCCAACCAACAGCTGCGGCACTGCGACTGTCTGAGACATGTGGAGTTCAATGCCTTAATTTCATTTTTTCATCCGTATTGCATCCCCATGGCTTTGCACTTCATTTATCGCATGCATGATTGATGTTTGCGTAGTGAATGAGTACGAGCACGGTGCTCGTCTAGCTAGTTGACAGCGGGAGACACCCGACACAGTCTGATCTTCTGATCTGACAGTGATATGATGCATAGCTGAGAAGCTTCCGTGACATCATTTTCATGTGTCGGTAGAATGTGTTGCTCCGGTGTCGTACTCGCAACGCGATTGCGTGGCTTGATAGAAGAGGCTGCACGGAGCACCGTGCTCATCCAGCCACGCCAGCACCTGTGTGTGCCCGCCCCAAATGGCGCCTGCCCGGACCTGCTCATCCCACGGGCACTCGGGCAGTTGTGCGCCCGCACCCACTTCAACACCTCCAGGTGCCCGCCCTGAGCGGCGAGGCACACGCGCGCTCCACGGGAAGTTGTGCAGCAGCGCCCACTTCAGCACCTTCAAGCGCCCATGCATGGCGGCCATATCACACTTCAGCGCAGTCGTGTGGTGAGCGGACAGTTTTGCCGGTACGGTTGAAATGCTGCGCATATCCGGTGGGGGGGTTATTCGCGCGAGGGGAAAGAACATTCGCAATGCAATGTTTCGAGCCGAGGCTAACACGGCACGTCGCGTGGCTCCCACCGCGTCCGGAGCGCGGCAGCCATGTCGTCCCACGCCCGCCCAGGCAGCGCGCCGCCTGCGAAGCCGCGCCCTGTGGGCGCGTTGCTGACCGCCGCCGCCGCCGCCGCGCCCTCCGACGGCAGCGGCACGTACGTAAATAACCATGAGAGGCGAAGTTCATCCGCATCCTACTACTACGACGACGGCAGGGGCTCACACTCGCTCACTTCAAAGCTCAACTTGAGGACCTTCGGGACACATCGCTCACGTTAGAGCTCAATTTGAGCACATTCGGGACACATCTTCGGGTAAAATTCGGTTATATGGGTGACGAAGTGGGCTGAAGGTGAGCGGAAAGGGGCAAGGGAAGCTCAAATTGAGCGGAAATGGGAACGAGTGTAAGCCCCTGGACGGCGGTGCCGCACTGGGCGGAGAAGACTCGGTAAGGCGGCATTTTCACGCCACAACTCGACGTCGTGTGGTTGTGTTGTATCATCCGCACTGGCCAGACTCCACCAGCCCTGCTCCTCATCCACCGCTTCACCTACCACCACCACCACCACCCATCCCCGCGCACGCCACCCCGACATGATATAATCAGCGATAAAACAGTCGCCTCGCACAAGAACCTCGAGCTTGGGAGTGTGTCGCGAACTGAATGTGACGTGTGAAGGTCGCCTGCTGCATCAAGTGGTTACGTGCTTTGAGCAACGTAGTCCTGCTGCACCGAAGGGAAAGTTCGCCACAGACACTCGTAGACATCGAACATGCGAAGCTACGATGCCTGCCATGCATCATAGAGCACTGAATGAACTTGACGAGTTCGAAGCTTTAGCTGACGGTGACTAGCATGTGGACGGCCCCTTCAATTAGCTACCGCAGGAGAATTTCCGGCAGTCCTCCGCCACTGCGACCCCTGTACCCGCCGCGAGGCTGCGGCGGTAGGGCGGTGCAGGTTGACCCTATCACACCCACGTTGAAACCGACTGGAAGTCTGGAACTAAGCGCTTGAAACTGAAGTGTGATGGACCGCTTTCAAATTTTGCTTTCAAATTCAACTTGCACCGCTACACGGCGGCCGCTGAGCGCGTCCACCAGCTACGGCGCGCGTGCCAACCTCGAGCCTAACGGTTACTACAATAATGCGTACCACAGTAACCATAACGTTCGACCGGTCGACAGGAACCCGGGGAGCGTCGCGCCGGCGCCTGCGCCAGCTTCGGCAGGGGCTTACATTCGTCCACTTCCTATCTCAACCTGAGCCGCCTTCGCTACAGTAACTCCATGGATTAGCCCAACGCAATCCTGTAAAAATGCCGTCTTCAAGCTGAAAAGTGGACGAGTGTATGCCCCTGAGCAGTGGCGTCCCCTGCTCGGTCGTCCCGGCCGGGACTGGCTACCCACACCAGCATGGTGTACCGGCACACCAGCGGCAGCGGCGGTAGAGCCTGGCAGATAATGCCTGCCGCGACATGTGATTCCATTTAACTCAAGAAACGAGGGTCGTACAGCGGATGTCAGAATCAGCTCACCTTATCTATACCGAAAGTTTAAGGATTCCGAGTTCAATGATGTGGGATTCCATGTGATTTCATCTACCTCCAGAAAGCAGGGTGTACATTGTGGAGGATGACGTGGCAGGCATTATCTGGCAGGCCCTGTGCGGCGGCGCCACCGCCGCCGCGCGGTCGCCCGGCAGCGCCGCCTTCGCGCCGTCGGGCGGCGGCCCGCGCGGCAGGGGCTTACATTCGTTCACATTTCGGCTCAACTTAAGCGCATTCTGTGTGATAGGGGTTGATTTAGGGGTTGTTCAGGGGGTACCTGGGAGGTGTCATGGGGTATTAAGCAGTATCAGGGGTTGTTTAGGGTGTATTTTGTGTCAGAAACAGCTCAGGTTGAGCTGAGAAGCGGACGACTGTAAGCCCCTTCCGCGCGGCAAGACGATGACGCCGCAGCAGCTGCATCTTCAGCAGCAGCACTGGGAGCAGCAACGACAGCAAAGGTCGGGCCTGGCAGATGTTGCTCGCCCTCGTTTTGTGAGTCACAGGGCATCCTATGACGCGGCGACCAGTATGTGACATGCACATTCCCCGCCACGTCGTCGGTGCGCAGTTTGTACCCTCGTTTAGTAAGACAAATTGGCTTCCTATGACGTGGCGAACGACACCTGCCTGGTCCGAAACAAAGGCTGCAGCAAACGGGTGCTGTTAGCTCGGGCGCCCAGATGCATCAGGACTGGGAGAAACAGCGGGAGCAGCGGCAGGGTTTTACACTCTTCCACTGTTTGGCTCAAAGTAGGCACGTTTTGCTGGATACGTTGGGTGCATGATTTCCCCCAGTCTATTAGAAAGGTGGACACGGGGAGGTGTGTCGAACTCGGCTTAGGTCGAGCTCAAGAGTGGACGAGTGTAAGCCCCTGATCAGCGGCTGCTGAAACTGAGCGCCGCCTCCAGCGATGTGGACTTAGCCGCTGCGAGTTTTTGGGAGCCGGAGCCGCGGCAGTTGGTAGGACCTGGCACACATTGCCCGCCACGTCATCGGAATGCGTTGTGCACCCTCGCTTGTTGTATCAAATGCCATCCTTTGACGAGGCGAGTTATATCTGCCAGACCCTAAAAGCTGAACAGAGTCGAGCAACCAGTGTGGCGCCCCGGTGGTATGGTGATGTCCTCGTCCTCTCCATCCAGGAGCGACGCCGGCGGACAGGGCAGGCTAGCAGAACAGCTCGAGGTGAGGCGGTGCAGGTTGACCCTATCAAACCCAAGTTGAAACCGCCTGGAACTATGTGCTTGAAGCGAAGATATGATTGACTGCTTTCAAGTTTTGCTTTCAAAAAAAATACCTGCACCGCTACATCGAGGATGCTAAAGATGAGCTGTATGCCATCTATGACGTGGTGGCGGAGCGCACAGCGCTGGTGGCTGAGGCGGAGGCTGTGGGGCCAGGCAGATATTGATCCAATCCCCAAACCCTTAAACCCAAACCCTCAACCCTAAACCTTAAACCCTAAACCCCCGATGTGGTGGAGGAGCGAATGGCGCTGGTGGCAGAGGCGGAGGCGGTGGGGCCGGGTAGATATTGATCCAATGCACTTTGAACGTTCCTGTCTTGCGTCACTTGGCATCCTTTGACCTGGCGAGCAGTATCTGCCAGGCGCAGTGCTGACTATGCCATCGACACGCACTTTAAGCCTCGTTTGATGAGTCACACTCAGTGTCGGGTCTGGTATCGATGATATTGTATCGAATCCCGTTCGGCCAAGCAGAACTGTCCATGTATAGAATTCCACCGACCGACTCGCCGACTGTCCGACCTGGTCGCGATCCTCTTGGAAACAGACCCTCGATTTCGAGGAGATAAGCGGTATGCATCACGCCGACACTGAATTGAAATGGCGTCCTATGACGTGGCGAGCAATATCTGGCAGTCCCTAGGAGACGGAGCGGCGGCGCGTCATGCTCGAGTACACTGTGCAGGAGAGAAATCTGGAGCGGGAGTTGGAGAACGAGCGGACCGCTCTAGGTGTGACGGTGCAGGTTGACCCTATCAAACCCACGTTGACACCGCCTGGAATTAAGCGCTTGAAACTAAAACATTAGGAACTGGTTTTAAACTTTGCTTTCAATTTCACCTTGCGCCGCTACATCTAGGAGTAGCGCAGACGGAGCTTGCGCGAGTCGACGCGACGGTGGCGTTACACGCGGTACGGCGGTGCAGGTTGACCCCATGGGACCCACGTTGAAAGCGCCTGGAGCTAAGCCCTTGAAACTAGAACATGAGAAACTGCTGTCACACTTAGCTTTCAATTTCAATCTGCGCCGCTACAACGCGGCGCACGGCGCGGTGGCGGCGGCTCAGTCGGACATCACACGCATGGAAGTGGAGATGCGCGGCGAAACTGGTGCCATCACCGCCACGCGGGATGCCTACGACCAGCGGTATGGGCTTACGCTCGTCCACTTTCGGCTTAACGTAAGCGCTCTTTGTAGTATAGTGGGGTGCGTTCAGGGGTTCTGAAACGGGTGTCTAGCTAGGGTGGGGTAGGGAGTATTGGAGGTTGGGGTTAGGGAGTAATGGGGGGTGTTTTGGGGATGTTTTGAGTGTGAGAATGGCTGAAGTTGAGCTGCAAAGTGGAGGAGTGTAAGGCCCTGACCAGTGGCTGCAGAACTTGGTCCGGGTCACATCCGACTTCCAGGCCGGGGCTCGCACTCGTTAACTTCTCAGCTCAACTTGAGCGCCTTTTATGGGACAGGGGGTGCACGTAGGGGTCGTGTAGCCCGTGTTAAGGGGATGTTAGGGTGTGTGTAGGGTGTGTAGGGTGTGTAGGGTGTGTAGGGTGTGTAGGGTGTGTAGGGTGTGTAGGGTGTTTTTGTCTGTCAGACACGGCTTGAGTTTGAGCTGAAGAGTGAACAAGTGTAAGCCCCTGCTTCTAGGGCCGCATCAACCACCTGGCAGACAACGTTACCAGCAGCCGTGACCAGGCAGGGTTTAGGGTTTAGGGTTTAGGGTTTAGGGTTTAGGGTTTAGGGTTTAGGGTCCAGGCAGGGTCGTTTATTGAATTCTACTCGCGCCGAGCCCCTCCACCATAAGAAAGATCGGGTTTGGAGGAGATGTTACCGGATTCGGTAATGACTGTCGACCGACCAACCAGCCGGTCTCTCGCTTTGCACGAGTTAATAACCCTTCAAATCGATCATTCTGACACATGGAGGTTTTGGCGCGATTTAACCCCTCAGTATCTCATGGAAGAGGGGGACGGACCGTGAAGTTTACGGGAACATGAGTTTGACTGACGTTGAATCGCAACCTCCTCCTCCATGCGACTGTATGACAGAATTAGTGTTTTCATTTCGACCAATACCACCGCATGGCAAATCCATGCTCACTGGATATCAATATCGTTCGATATTGATAACAGCTTCACTTGTTTCGTCATATGGGCATGCATCCGGCACGGAAGTCATGCTCCGACCTCAGTTCGAGTGCTCGAACCCTAAACCCTAAACCCTAAACCTGGGTTCTCAATGACCCTCTAAACCCTAAACCTGGGTTCTCAATGACCCTCCAGCTAGGCAGCGCATCTGAAGCGGCGCATACTGGAGACCAAGCAGCTCATTGTGGCGTCGGTCAACGCGCCGAGGTAGGGCCTGACACATCTACGCAGATCGGCTGGGGGCGTTAAACGGGGATTTGGGATTTCTTGAGTTCATTGATAAGAAACGGTTGCCGCTCGTATAAGCGCACAGTCAGACCCTGAGAATTAATTCAAGGAATCCCAGATCCCTGTTTGACCACCCAAGCCGATCTGCGTAGACAGGCATCGCTCGCCACGTCATAAACACACATTATGAAACCACCTTCCTCAATGCTCCCCACGTGTTGACACGCATTTGAACCATCTTTCCTTGACTTACATCGCATGACACGACGTGGCAAGCAATGTATGTGAGGTCCTACGCCGAGAGAGGAGACGGAGGCGGATGCAGAGATGGAGGGGGAGACAGAGGGGGAGAGGGAGGGGGTAAGGTTAAGTCTGGTGCCGAGTCCGGAGCCGAGGTCACGTCTACGCACCGGGGAGGGCTGGGCCAAGGTAAGGCAAAGCACCGGGGGGGCTGGGCCCAGGTAAGGTGGTGCAGGTTAACCCCATGAAACCCAAGTTGAAGCCGCCTTGAACTAATTGCTGAATATAAAATGTGATTTACTGCTTTCAAGGATTGCTTTCAATTTCAACTTGCTCCGCTACACCCAGGCAAAGCACCGGGGGGGCTGGGCCCAGGCTGAGCACAGGGGGGGCGGCAACGATAAAGATCACCGGCAGGGGCTTACCCTCGTCCGTTTTTCGGCTCAAGTAAGCGCTCTCTGTGGGATAGGGGCTGCATTAAGGGATTGTTTGGGGGTGTTTGTGAGGTATCGGGGGATATTGGGAAATGTTCAGGGTGTAATTTGTGTCAGAAACGGCTCCGGTTGAGCTGAAAAGTGGACGAGTGTAAGCCCCTGATCACCGGTGGAATGGGCGACGCAAAGAAGGGTAAGAAGACGAGTCGGACAACCAAGACGGTGGTTCACCTGCCCCCCATGCCGGGCGGGGGCTTACACTCGTCCACTTTTCAGCTCAACCCAAGCCGTGTTGGTCACACCTCTCCTTGTCCCCCTGTCTAATAGACTGGGGGGAACTCATGCACTCAGCATATCTCGCAAAATGTGCTTACGTTGAGACGAATAGTGGACGCGGTCAAGCCCCTGATGCCGGGTGACAACTTCGAGCTTCAGATGTGGCTGGAGGATCTGACCGCCGAGTTGGACGAGGTATGGCGGTGCAGGTTGACCCTATCAAACCCACGTTGAAAGCGCATGGATCTAAGCGCTTGAAACTAAAACATTATGGACTGCTAATAGATGTTGCTTTCAAATTAAACTTGCGCCGCTACAATTAGGTGGACCGAAGGGTGCAGTGCCGGGAGTTGCACGAGCGGGGGCTAGAACCCAACCTGCGGCACCTCGTCGCGATATTCCGGCACTACTGCTCGCCCGCGGCATGGAGCCGGCGGCGCTCGCAGGCAGGGGCTTACACTCGGTCACTTCAGAGCTCAACTTGAGGATCTTCGGGACACATCGCTCACGTCAGAGCTCAACTTGAGCTTCGGGACACATCCACGGGTTATGTTGGGTCACATGGGGGACAAAGTAAGCTTCAGTTGAGGGGAAAGGAGTCAAGTAAGCTCAAGTTGAGCGGCAATGGGAACGAGTGTAAGCCCCTTGTGGCAGGAGGATGTAGCTGCCAGGGCTGCCGCCGTCTCCAGCTCTGAGGCAGGGCCTTACACTCGTCCACTTTTCAGCTCAACCTGAGCCGTTTCTGACACAAAATACACCCTAGGCACCTCCTAATACCCCCCAACACACCCTACACACCCCCAGGACAACCCCTAACTGCACCCCCTATGCCGCATAAAGCGCTTACGTTGAGCCGAAAAGTGGACGAGTGTAAGCCCCTGCTCTGAGAGCGCACGCGCCTCTGACCCCGGTGCCGCATCCTCCTCCTCCGCTGCCAGGTAAGGCGGTGCAGGTTGAGCCTATCAAACCCATGATGAAAGCGCCTGAACTAAGCGCTTGGAACTAAAATATGATGAAACGCCTTCAAATATTGCTTTCAAATTACACTTGCGCCGCTACAGCCGGGACAGGTCTGAGTGCGGGGGGTGCGAAGGGACGCGGCGCAGGGGGAGTGGACGTCGCGGGCGCGGGGGGAGTGAACGGCGTTGGAGGGGACTTTATGAGCGCCCCAGACGCTGATGCGGACCCTCCCAGCTTCCTCGCCAACGATTGGCGGGTCTTAGAAGAACAGGAAGATTACGAAGACGAGGTTGGGCTGTGCAGATTGAACCTATCAAACTCACGTTGACAGCGCCTAGATCTAAGCGCTTGAAACTAAAATATGATGTGCCACTTTCAAACTTTGCTTAAAATTTCAACTTGCGCCGCTACAACGAGGAAGAGGAACAGGATGATAGCATGTTTTTGGACGACATGCACCCGTTCCTCATCTCGGTAGAGCGGTGCAGGTTGACCCTATCAGACCCAAGTTTAAACCGCCTGGAACTAAACGCTTGAAACCAAACTGTGATGTACTGCTTTCAACTTCTGCTCTCAAATTCGACTTGCGCCACAACATCTCGGGCGCGGGGCTGCAGCTCATGCTCCAAGAGTCGGGGCTAGTCGACCTCGGTGTGTCCAAGGCAGGGTGGTGCGGTTGACCCCTAGTTGATCCTGGTTTGACCACGCTTGGTTTCAGCGCTTGAAGCCATAACACGATCTATCTATCAAAGCGCGTATACTCAGTATATCAAATCGCCTAACTCAATACTGAGTATACGCGCACTATCCTAGCGAGATGCTAAAGATGAAATGACATGAGGAACCGCTTCGACTATTTGCTTCCATTTCAACTTGCGCCGCTACACGAAGGACGTGACCGGCGCGGTGTTGCAACAGATGGGCCTGTCTCCGGAGCTGTCATCGCTGGATGCTGGGGCTATGGCAAGGGGGTCATCGACAACAAAGACTCGACCGATCTTGACTCTCCTCTGCCTCCTCCGCACATATGCACGAGCATTCAGCCTGAAGGTAATGGTCGTGGAGAACAAACACTCGACCGATGTTGAATCTCCTCCTCTTCCGCACATATGCATCAGCATTCATCCTGAAGGTAAATCTTTCTCCCATCTCGGTCGAGTTCTTGCTCTTAATGACCCTCCTGCACGGCGCCGGGATTAACGGTGGACGAGTGGCAGGGGCTTACACTCGTTCCCATTTCGGCTGAACTTGACCTCTTCTGTCCACCTTATAACCCAACTTAGTTCATGAATGTGTCCTGGAGTTGCTTAAGTTGAGCTCTGACTTGAACGAGTGTAAGCCCCTGAGGAGTGGCTTGAGTTCTTGGTACGGTGCGGGTTCTGCTTAGCCGCGGGTGACATCAAGGTAGGGCGGTGCAGGTTGACCCTATCACACCCACGTTGAAAGCGCCTTGAACTGAGCAGTCGAAACTGAAACATGATGAACAGCTTTCAAACTTTGCTTTCAGTTTCAACTTGCGCTGCTACATCAAGCGAGCGCGAGCGAGCGAGCGAGCGGCGGCGTGGGCGGCAGGAGTTGACACTCGTTCACTTTTCCAGCTCCCCGTGAGCTCTTTCTGTGGAACACACACACTGTGGGGTTTGAGGGTTCCATCGAAGAAAATGGCTCCGGTTGACCTGGAAAGTGGCCGAGTGGACGGCGGCAATACCCCTCAGATATCCCGCAAACAGTGCTCAGGTCGATCCAAAATGTGGACGCATCTTAGACTTACACCCTAAATCCTAAAACCTACACCCTGAACCCTAAGCCCCTAGTGGACGGCGGCGGCAGCGGGGGCGGCGGCGGCGGAAGGGGGCGGGGACGAGATGGTGGCTGCGGCGGAGGCGGCGGCGCGGGCCGAGGCAGGGCGGTGCTGGTTGACCATATCAAGCCCACGGTGAGAGCGCCTGGAACTAATTGATTGAACCTGAAATAAGTCTTGCTTTGTAATTCAACTTGCGCTGCTACACCGAGGCAGCGGAGGATGTGGATGAGGATAATGCTCTGGCGGAGGCTGAGGCGCAGGTGCTAACCATGGTTGGGCGGTGCAGGTTGACCCTATCAAACCCTTGTTGAAAGCGCCCGGAACTAAACGCTTAGAAATGATTTATGATGGACCGCTATCGTACTTTGCTTGCCCTATCAAACCCGCGTTGAAAGCGCCCCGAGCTGAGCGCTTTAAACTGATGCATGATGGACCGCTTTCAAATTTTGCTTTCAATTTCATCTTGCGCCGCTACACCAAGGGAGGCCAGCGGCGTCTGCTACTGATAGCGGCGCCAGTGATCGATCCTGTTTTGAACAACGCGCGGAGGACCCCACCGCCGCCGGACGGGTTCGCGGCAGGGTCTTACACTCGTCCACTTCACAGCTCAACCTGTGCCGTTTCTGACACAATAACACACCCTAAACATCCCTTAAACACCCCCTAAAACAATCCCTGAACACACCCCCTATCCCACAGAAAGCGCTTACGTTGAGCCGAAAAGTGGACGAGTGTAAGCCCCTGGTTCGCGGCGGCTTTTCTGGCAGCAGAGACGCAAGG
>Ga0307489_10002193_pt1 | contig 13067 bp, 16 predicted proteins | sample SB12metaG_FD_202247 | JGI IMG/M metagenome (GOLD analysis project Ga0307489, IMG submission 202247) | Sea-ice brine microbial communities from Beaufort Sea near Barrow, Alaska, United States - SB 1.2 | ecosystem: Environmental > Aquatic > Marine > Coastal | place: USA: Alaska | collected...
ATAGCAACGGTGCAGCCGGCGAGGAGGACGATCTGGCCGGCGCGGCCACCGCCGAGATGGTGAGCGAGCTGGGCCGCAACGCGCTCATCGTGTTGGCTGAAATGGCGGACCCGGCCAACAGCCGCTTCGATCCCGACAAGGGCATGAAGTGGGCAGGGGCTTACACTCCTCCACTTTTCAGCTCAACCTGAGCCGTTTCTGACACATAGTACTGCCGATAAAACACCACCTGATACCCCCCGACACCTCCTAAACACCCCCTCAACAACCCCTACATGCTCCCCCTATCCCACAGAAAGCGCTTACATTGAGATGAAAAGTAAACGAGTGTAAGTCCCTGGCGGTGGGCCCAGCACATCATCGCGCACCGGCGTGACCTCATCCTCCTGCTGCTCGACATCATGGCCAACAGTGGCGGGATCCACACTGTGGAGCTGGAGAAACAAAAAATCGCAGCCGCGGACGCGTCGGCGGAGGCGTCGGCGGCGGTGGGGGCGGGGGCGGGGGCTATTGGAGCTGCGGAGGGCGGTGGCAGTAGCGGCGGCGTCAACGGGGGCAATGTCGACGGCGGCGTCATCGGCAGCGGCGTCGGCGGCGGTGGCAGCGGCGGCGGGTGCAACAGCGACGGCGGCGATGCGTTCCGGCTGACGCCAGACTGCGCGCACATCGCCGCCGCCGCCGTGTTTGGCATCATCTCGTGGTAAGGCGGTGCAGGTTGCCCCTGTCAAACCCACGTTGAAAGCGCCTGTAACTAAGCGATTGACGCTACTCGTACATTACGAGTATGATAAACGGCTTTCAACCTTTGCTTTCAAAATCGACTTGCGCCGCTACATGGTGGGACCCGTGCATGGACCAGTTGCTGGCGGTGCTGGACGGCAACGCCCTGCAGCGCGACGGCACCGCCATGCTGGTGTCCCGGGCAGGGGCTTACACTCGTTCACTTTTCGGCTCAACGTGAGCGCTTTGTGTGGGATAGGGGGTGCATATAGGGGTTGTTTACGGGGTGTTATGGGGTATTTGGGGGTGTTTAGGGTGTAATTTGTATCAGACACGGCTCAGGTTGAGGGACGAGTGTAAGCCCCTGGTACCGGGTGGTGGCGCTGCTAGCGGATGCGCTGCCGCATCCCAGGAGATCCTCCCAGGTTGGCGGTGGCGGTCCTCCCAGAGCGGCGGCGCCGGGGATGGCGGCTGGGGAGGCGGGGGCTGGGGAGGACGAGGCGGAGGAGGAGCAGGGCGAGGGAGGGAGAGGGGGAGGGGGTGACGAGGAGGAGGATGAGGAGGAGGGTGATGATGATGATGAGGAGGACGATGACGGGGTTCACCACCCTTTCCCTCTGGACCAGCCGCACGACCCACACGGCCCCCTCGAGCACCACCACCACGGCGGCGGCAGCGGCGGCGGCAGCGGCGGCGGCGGCGGCGGCAGCGGCGGGCCCGGCGGCGTGGAGGCAGGGGCTTACACTCGTCCACTTTTCGGCTCAACGTGAGCGCCTTCGCTGGAAAGGGAGTGAATGTAGGGTTTGTTCAGGGGTTGTTTCACGGGCGTTTAGGAGGTGTTAGGGGTTGTCGTGGGGTGTTTTGGTAGGGGATGTTTTGTGTGAGAAACCGCGCAGGTTGAGCTGAGAAGCAGACGAGTGTAAGCCCCTGCGTGTAGGCCGCGGGGCTGATCGCGCGACTGACCAGCACGGACGCCGGGCGCCGTGCGCTCCTCACGCACGCGCCCGGCATCGTCGGCAGGGGCTTACACTCGTCCACTTTTCGGCTTGTCGTGAGCACTTTCGAGGGAAATACCGGGTGGTTTCATGGAGTTTCGGTGACAATAACGGCTCAGGTTGAGCTGAGAAATGGACGAGTGTAAGCCCCTGATCGTCGGCTACCTCCTGCCGTGCCTCAGGCCAGAACTGGCAGGGACATGCTGGGTCGGCGGATTCCAATTCCAGGGTCCAGGAATCCACCCGAATCCATCCGAATCTGACCCTCGACCGAATCCGTCCCAATCCGGAAACACCAACCCAGGGGACATGTCTTCCTCCATGTTCTGAACACTCGTACCCCCCCCCCGAGCTCTGGGGTGCACCGGCGCACTGTGGGGTCACTAGCACCCCCCCCCAGATGCTCTTTCTCCTCCGCCCCCCTCGAAATGCAGCATACACCCCTCTTACATATCTCATATACCCCTCATACACCCATCATACACCCCTCACACACCCCTCATAAATTTCTCATACACCCTCATGCACCTCTCATTCTCCCCTCATACGCCTGTGACGGGGCGAGCATCATTGACTGGGCCCTTGGAGGCGGAGCAGACGGCGGCGTTTGCGGTGCGCGCGCTGTGCGGCAGGGGCTTACACTCGTCCACTTGTCAGCGCAGCCTGGGCCGTTTCCGACACAAAAACACACCCTAAACTCAAACAACCCTTGACAGCCCCTCAACAACCCCTGAACAACCTCTAATTTCAACCCCTATCCCACTGAAAGCGCTTACATTGAGCTGAAAAGTGAACGAGTGTAAGCCCCTGGTGTGCGGCATCGCGCGCAGCCCGCAGGGCATGCAGATGCTGCTGCAGTTCGGTCGGGCGGACGAGCTGCTGGCCACCATCGCAGGCATGGGCTTACACTCGTCCACTTTTCAGTTCGACCTAAGCCGCTTTTGTCACTAACTCCACCCAAGGCACCCAGTGTATCCCTAAAAAGGTGCTGACGTTGAGCCGAAAAGTGGACGAGTGTAAGCCCCTGATCGCGGGCATGCTGCCCGGGCCGCCGCCGCCGGCGGAGGAGGAAGAGGAGGGGGAGAAGGAGGAGGAGGAGGTCGGGGAGGAGGAGCAGGAGAGGAGGAGCAGGAGTTCAGAAGTGGACGTGGTGGGGGTGGGCGAGGAGGCTAAGGAGGCGGGTGAGGAGGGGAGCGATAACGTCATCGGTGTGGTAGTCGGAAGCGGTGGGCGCAGCGGTGGGAAAGCTGCCAAGTCCGCCAAGTCTGCGAGGTCTGCGAAGTCTGCGAGGAAGTCGGCCCAGGTAAGGCGGTGCAGGGTGCCCCTATCAAACCCACGGTGAAAGCGCCTGGAACTGAGCGCTTGAACCTACAATATGATACACTGCTTTCAAGCGTTGCTTTTAAATTCAACTTGCGCCGCTTCACCCAGGCTGCACATGCGCGGGCGTGTCACAGCCAGGTTCTGTCGGAGGTGGTCATCGCGCTGGCCACGCTGGCGCAGGACAAAGCCTGGCGCTGGTTGGGCCACTAAACCCTAAACCCTGAACCCTAATCCCTTAATCCTAAATTCTAAACCCTAATCCCTGAACCCTAAACCCAAAAGCTCCTCTCCATTCTCCTTCTACACATCCTCCTCCTCCTCCCCCTCCCTCCCCTCCTTTGCCTCCTATTGCTCGCCACGTCATAGGATGCCGAGCAACTCAATCAATGAGGGTTCACAATGCGTTGGATGACGTGGCGGAGGGCAACATCTACCGGTCCCTCGGCGTCGGCGGCTGCTTGATGTGACGTCCAGCCGGCCCGAGCCCATCACCACGAGGATCATAGCCGACCGGCCACTGGACGCCACGTCCGTCCAGTCGTCTGTCCCCACCACCACCACAACTCCCATAGCCGACCGGCCCTTAGACGAGCCGTCTGCGTACGTCCGACCTGTTCCCACCACTACCACCACAACCGCCGCTGCCCCCACCTCCGCCTCCGCCGCCGCTGCCGCCGCCGCCCCCGCTCTACCAGCCCAGAAACACTGCGCGGCAGGGGCTAAAACTCGTCCACTTTTCAGCTCAACCTGAAAGGTGTCTAATACACACCGTAAATACTCCCTTGTACCCCCTAACAACCCCTAAACACCCCCACGAACAACCGCTAAATGCACCCCCAATACCACAGAAAGCGCTTACGTTGAGCCGAAAAGTGGACGAGTGTAGGCCCCTGGTGCGCGGTGACACTGGTGGGGTCACTGATCGCGCTGCTGTCCAGCCCACACGTGGAGCTGGTGTTCAACACGCTGTACTGCATCAACTGCCTCATGGCAGGGGTTTACACTCGTCCACTTTTCAGCTCAACCTGAGCCGTTTCTGACACAAAATACACCCTAGACACCTCCTACCACCCCCTGACACCCCCTGAACACCCCCTGAAACAACCCCGAAATATAATCCCCAGTCCCCCATCCCGCACAAATCGCTTACCTTGAGCTGGAAAGTGGAGGAGTGTAAGCCCCTGCCTGATGGGCGAGCCGCCGCAGAGCTGGGGGCGCGGCCGTGACCCAACGCGCGACGAGGACCACACGGCGCGCCGGGTAGGGGCTTACACTCGTCCACCTGGCAGCTCAACGTAAGTGCTTTTGGTTGGACAAGGGGTGTTTAGGGGGTATATTCAGGGGGTATGCAGGGATTGTTGAAGGCCGGGGTGGAAGGGTTGTTTCGGCGTTTAGGGGATGGGTTGAGTGTCAGAAACGGTTGAGGTTGAGCCGAAAAATAAGCGAACGTAAGCCCCTGGCGCCAGGCGCTCATCGCAGCGGCGGCGGCGGCGGCGCACAGGAAGGGTGCAGGGCAGGGGCATACACTCGTCCACTTTTCAGCTCAACCTGAGCCGTTTCTGTCACCAAATACACCCTGCACAGCCCCTAATCCCCCCTAACCTCCACCTAAACAACCCCTAAATGCACCCCCTATCCCACAGAAAGCGCTTACGTTGAGCCAAAAAGTGGACGGGTGTAAGCCCCTGGCGCGGGGGTCTCACTGGAGCAGGGCCTCGCGCAGGTGCTCACGCCGCTCACTGCCAGCGAAGATAGTGATAGATTGCGGCAGATGGCGCGGCGGGCGTTGGTGGCGGCGGCGGCGGGGGAGGCGGCGGAGGCAAGAGATGGCGGCGGGGGGGGCGGGGGGCGAGAGGGCCGTGGTGATCGCGGGCGCGGCGGCGGCGGCGGCGGCGGCAGGGCCATACAATCGTGCCGCTTTCATGTCAACTCAACCTGCGTTGTCTCTGAAACCTCACCTTCAACCACTCAAAGATGTAAGTCGACCTGAAAAGGGAACGGTTGTGAGGCCCTGTTGTACGGCGGTGGCGGCGGCGGCGATAACAGCGACGACGGTTTCGACGACGGCTTCGAGCACGAGGTAGGGCAGTGCAGGTTCACCCAATGAAAAACCCATATTGAAAGCGCCAGGATATGCGCGCTCGAAACTAAACTGTGATGATCTGCTTTCAACTTCTGCTTTCAAATTCGACTTGCGGCACTAAAACGAGCACGAGCATGAGCACGAGGGGTTGGGGCACGAGGCAGGGGCTTACACTCGTCCACTTTCCAGCTCAACCTGAGCCGTTTCTGACACAAGACACACCCTAAACACCCCTGAACACTCCATAACACCTCATAAACAACCCCTAAACAACCCCAACACGCACCCCTTGTCTCACAGGAAGCGCTCAAGTTGAGCCGAAAAGTGGACGAGTGTAAGGCCCTGGCATGAGGGCGGCGTGCCCCCCGACTGCCGGCTGAACGCCACGCTGGTTGCGGCCAACCTCGCCGGCGACATGGAGGGCCGCCGCCGCCTGCTCCTGCACGGTGCCGCCACCCTTGTCGGCGGCAGGGCCGCGCACCCTATCCTAAACCCTAACCCCTGAACCCTAAAACCTAAACCCTAAACCCTAAGCCTGGCATCCTCCTCCCTGCCCTGCCCACTCGTTCCCTCCCTGTGTGCTCATGGTGTACCGGTGTACCCGTACACACTCGCCGCCTGCTCCTCCCTGGCCTGGCCACTCGTTCCCTCCCTGTTCGCTCATAGCGTACCAGTGTACTGTACACACTCGCGGCATCCTCCTCCCTGCCCTGCACACTCGTTCCCTCCCTGTTTGCGCATGGTGTACCCGTGTAACCGTACTCACTTGCCGCATCTTCTTCCTGGCTCCTCCTCCCTTGTCAGGCCACTCGGTCCCTGACCGTGTGCTGATAGTGTACCAGTGTACCCCCCCTTCACCGAGGCACGGTATCATCCTGACTGTTTGCTGATAGTGTACCAGTGTACCCTGGTCGGAGGGTTGTCCGCCATGCTGCTGGGGAAGGACCCCGACCGCGCCATGCTGGCGGCGTACTCGCTTGCAGGGGCTTACACTCGCCCACTTTTCGGCTCAACTTGAGCGCTTTCTGTGGGATAGGGGGTGTATGTAGGGGTTGTTCAGGGGGTGTTTTGGAGGTGCCAGGGGTTGTTAGGGGTTGTGTAGGGTGCGCCTTTGTGTCAGAAACGGCTCAGGTTGAGCTGGGAAGTGGACGAGTGTAAGCCCCTGCAGAGTGTTGGCACGTGATAAGTCGTTGGTGAGACGAAGTGGTTCTTGGGTTATGAGACCACCAAGTGCTCAGGTTGAGCTGAGAAGTGGACGTGTGTAAGCCCCTGCTCGCTGGGGGAGCTGTCGCGGCCGCTGCATGCCGACGGCGAGGAGCCGGCCCCCGAGCTGGCGGAGGCGGCGGCGTTTGTCGCCACACTGTCCGACGGCGGGCCTGGTGCCACGCCGGCGCAACAGTTCACGGGCTCCGCCGCCAACGCCAGGTGCGGCGCGGGGTGATATTCTGCTTAGTCTGTAAAGCGTACTACCTGTAGTACTTCGTAGTACCTGCAGTAAGTTTGCATTCGGTGATTTTGACCAAAACTCATTTGACTTTTGGCTAAATCGCCAAACTCCAGCTTACTAGAATATACTTAACCACAGACGAGGCACTAGGGACCGCTGCACCCAACACTGGTGCTGGTCACAGCGTGTTTGGTGTCTACTTTGGACCCGAGAGTTACTGGTGGTTACTTCGCACCCGAGTCACTCTGGTCAATTCCTTGCACCCAAGAGTCAGTGGTGGTCACGTCATTCACTCATTCAGCATGATTTTCATCTGTCCGTCTTACATTTCAAGGCTGACGATCAAAATCCTACAGTGACCCCCCCATGGTTTGACGCTCATTTCTTGAGTTGAACGACATCCTATGACGCGGATGCATGATTTGCATGGGACCCTGACGCCAGGTCATGCGCTGTGTCCGTACTCGGGGGCGAGGAGTTGCAGGACTGGATCAGACACGGGGCGCCGGCAGGGGTTTACACTCTCCAGATCAACTGAGCCGTGTCTGACACGAAATCACACCCTGAACACCTTAAACAACCCCTAGCACCCCCTAAACACGGGTTACACAACCCCTACGCGGATCCCCTATCCCATAAAAAGCGTTTACCTCGAGCTGAAAATTGAACGAGTGTAAGCCCCTCGTCGCCGGCCAAGGGCGGTCCGCCGGGCAGCCCAGCGGCGGAGGCGGCAGCCCGGGAGGAGTCGGATAGAGAGGCGACGGCGGCAGGGGCTTACACTCGCCCACTTCTCAGCTCAACCCGAGCCGTTTCTGACACAAATTACACCCTAGACACCCCCTAATACCCCCTCACACGCCCTAAACACCCCTTAAACAACCCCTAAATGTAACCGCTATTCCGCACAAAGCGGTTACGTTGAGCCGAAAAGTGGACGAGTATAAGCCCCTGGACGGCGGTGCTGCGGGGCCTGGACCTGAACGTGAAGCGGCAGTGGGTGCTGGAGATGCTGCGGTGGGAGCTTGGTCCAGTCAGCGCCGGCGTGCCCGTGGCCGGGATGCCGGGTGTGACGCTGACGTGCAACCGGCAGGGGCTTACACTCGTCCACTATTCTGCTCAACCTGAGCCGTTTTTGTCACTGGAACTCAACAACTATGCCCCAAAGAGTGCTTACGTTGAGCTGAACAGTGCACGAGTAAGCCCCTGGCGACCGCGCCCGCCCGCTGGAGGACCTGTGCCACCACTGCAGCATGCGCAACAGCGACGGCACGGGCTCCGACCCCGGCAGCTTTCTGGCAGGGGCTGACACTCGTCCACATCATTACTCAACCTGAACCGTTTTTGTCATTGAGACCAGCAAAGCACTTCACCATATGGGATAAACAGTGTCCACGTTGAGCTGAAAATTGGACGAGTGTAAGTCCCTGTTTCCTGGCGCCGCCAAGGGGCGGCGTGCTCATCAAGTTCCGTGGCGAGCACGGCGCGGGGGCCGCGGTGCGCCGCGAGTGGATGAGCCTGGTGGCAGGGGCTTACACTCGTCCATTTTTCAGCTCAACCTGAGCCGTTTCTGACACAAAGCACACCATAAACAGCCCCTGACAGCCCCTAACGCCTCCCAAGCAACCCCTGAATAACCCCTAAACGCACCCCCTATCCCACAGAAAGTGCTCATGTTGAGCCGAAAAGTGGACGAGTGTAAGCCCCTGCCTGGTGGCGGCGGCAGCGTGCGACCGTGGCAACATGCTCTTCACCTCCGCGGACGGCGGCAGGGGCTTACACTCGTCCACTTCTCATTCTTCCCCTGAGCCGCTTCTGACACTCAACACATCCCCTAAACGTCTAAACATCCAATCCAGCCCCGCCTCAAACACTCCCTAAACACCCCCTAGACACCCCCCTTGTCCCACCAAAAGCGCTTACGTTGAGCTGAAAGGTGGACGAGTGTAAGCCCCTGGACGGCGGTGTGACCCTGCACCCCAGCCCAGTCAGCGGCAGGTTCTTACACTCGGCCACTTTTCAGCTCAACCAAAGCCGTTCTGATCACACCTTCCCTTGTCCCCCTGTCTGATAGACTGGGGGTAAATCATGCACCCAATGTATCCCACAAAATATGCTTACGGTCACACCTCCCCAGGTCCCCCTGTCTAATAGACTGGGGGAAAACCATTCACCCAACGTATCCCACAAATCATGCTTAGGTTGAGCTGAAAAGATGACGAGTGTAAGCCCCTGGTGAGCGGCGAGGTGACGGCGGAACACCTGGAATACTTCGCCGCGCTGGGGCGGCTGGCGGCGGTGGCGCTGTACCACGGTGAGACGCTGCCGCTGCGCCTCACGCCCGCCTTCTGCAAGCGGCTGCTGGGCAGGGGCTTCCACTCGTTCCCATTTCCACTCAACTTGAGCTTACTTTGCCCCTTTCCACTCAACTTAATCTTACTTTGTCCCCCATATAACCCCACTTACCCGTGGATGTGTCCCGACGGTGCTCAAGCTGAGCTCTGAAGTGAGCGAGTGTAAGCCCCTGCCGCTGGGGCACCCCTTGGCGCTTGACGACCTGGCCACGGTGGACCCTACGCTGCACAAGAACCAGGTGCTGTACGTGACAGAGCACGGTCCCGAGGCAGGGGCTTACACTCGCTCACTTCAGAGCTCAAGTTGAGGACGTTCGGGACACATCGCTCACGTCAGAGCTCAACTTGAGCACCTTGGGGACACATCAACGGGTTCATTTGGGTTATATGGGGGACAAAGTATGCTTATGTTGAGCGGAAAGGGGCAAAGCTCAAGTTGAGCGGAAATGGGAACGAGTGTAAGCCCCTGGCCGGAGGGGTTAGGCCTGACGTGGGAAGACACGGCGGACCCCACCGGCGTGTTCCGGCCCGGGGCGATGACGCCGCTGGTGCCCGGGGGTGAGGCCAAGGAGGTGACGGGTGATGACGTGGACGAGTACCTGCGCGCGCTGGTAGCGCACCGCGTCATTGGCTCTGTCAAGGTGGGGGGGTGTTGCACCTTCACACCAGCGTGTTGAAAGCAGAGTGACAAGATATGATCCGACATCGATATGGGATATCCATATGGGTATCTGCCATGTCGATATGGTCATCCTGGATATCGATATGGGATCTGGATTCATTTCAAGGGAGATGACAATATCGATACGGTCATCCTCCGTATCGATATAGGATATCTTGTCACTCTAGTTGAAAGCGCCTGGGTTCCACCGCTTGAAACTAAAACATGATCAACGGCTATCGATACGGTCATCCTCCGTATCGATATAGGATATCTTGTCACTCTAGTTGAAAGCGCCTGGGTTCCACCGCTTGAAACTAAAACATGATCAACGGCTTTTAAAGTTTCGGTTTCCATGGCAAGTTGCGGCTGTACAGCGCGGACCAGACCGCGGCGTTCGCCGCGGGGTTTGGGGCGGTGGTGCCGCCGCCGCTGCGGTCACGCATGAAGGGCATCCTGGACGGCGGCAGGGGCTTACACTCGTTCACGTTAGAGCTCAACTTGAGCAACTCCAGGACACATTCATGAGTTAAGTTAGGTTACACGGTGGACAGATCAGCTCAAGTCGAGCTGAAATCGGAACGAGTGTAAGCCCCTGGACGGCGGCGACCTGAGCGTGCTGATCGCCGGCGCGGCGGTCATCGAGCTGGCGGACTGGCTCAAACACGCGGCGTACGCGGCAGGGGCTTGATTCGTTCACTTTTCAGCTCAACTATGGCAGTGTCTGACACACAAATACACTCTGCACACCCTAAACACCCCCTAACACCTCCTTAACACTGCTACAAAACCACTACGCGCACCCCGTATCCCATGAAAAGCGCTCGAGTTGAGCTGAGAAGTGAACGAGTGTAAGCCCCTGGTACGCGGAGCCTGTGGCGCGGGCCGACTTCACGGTGCGTTCCTTCTGGGCGGCCATGGAGATGATGAGCCCTGACGAGCGGCGCGCCGTGCTGCAGTTCGCCACCGGCCTGTCGTCCCCGCCCGCCGGCGGCTTCCGCAACCTGGTCGGCTACATGGGTGACGCGGTGCCGTTCACACTGGGCGAGCTGGCGATGCCGCGCCGCGACGAGGTAGCGCGGTGCAGGTTGACTCTATCAAACCCACGTTGATAGCGCCTGAAACAGCCTGGAACCAAGCGCTTGAAACTGAAATTCGATGAATAGCTTCCAAATTTGCTTTCAAAATAAATTTGCGCCGCTACAACGAGGACGGCGCGCTGCCCATGGTAGGGCGGTGCAGGTTGCCAGTATCAAACCCGTGTTGAGAGCGTCTATGCACTTAGCGCTTGAGACTTCAATATGATGAAACGCTTTTAAATTTTGCTTTCAAATTCAACTTGCGCCGCTACACCATGGCGCACGCGTGCTTCAACGTGCTGCGGCTGCCGCGCCTGGCGCCGGGGCGCGGGGGGGTGGCGGCAGGGGCTTACACTCGTCCACTTTTTCAGCTCAACGTAAGCACATTTTGTGGGATACGTTGGGTGCATGATTTTCCCCCAGTTTATTAGACAGGGGGACACGTGGAGGTGTGACCAAAACGGCTTAGGTTGAGCTGGAAAGTGGACGAGTGCAAGCCCCTGGGTGGCGGCCGAGGCAGGCGTGGCCGGGCCCGGGGGCGGCGCGCTGGAGATGGCCCGCCGCCTGCGCATCGCCACCGAGTGCGGCATGCAGGCAGGGGTAACTTACACTCGTACACTTGTCAGCTCAACTTGAGCCGGTTCTGACACAAAATGCACCCTAACCACACCCTAATACCCCTTCAACAACCCCAGAACGACCCCTTACTGCACCCCCTATCCCACAGAAAGCGCTCACGTTGAGCCGAAAAGTGAACGAGTGTAAGCCCCTGCACGCAGGGCTTCGACGACTTCTGAGCTAGCAGCGGGGGAGGACTCACTTTCACTTGAAACACAAGAGGACAGAGACAGACCGCCCCAATAGCTGAAGCTAATTTGGAGAAGACATCCAATGGGCAACAGCTGAACAGCCCAAAACTGTAGCCTGTGATAAGCTAGTCTGAAACCGATTTACAAGTTGACGCTACCTATACAGCTATACTTCCACAGCAACAACGGCTGGCAGCGGATCGGCGAGCCACGTCGCTGAGTTGACTATTAATCGTCGCGTCGCGCCTCCCCTATGGTCGGGGATTGAGCGCACGCGAGTCATCCGAAAACTCAGCGCGGGACATTCAATTCCATCTCATTGGATGTTTACATCGTATATGTGACATTGGGATGTATTACATTGGATGTATGTACCCGGTGGCGTATCCGATGGCTAAGCCTCCCCATACGGTCTGGCAGACGTTGCTCGCCACGTCATATTATGTCATGTTACGCCATCAAGAAACGATGGCTAAAGATGTGTGTCGTTGGCGTGGCGGGCACTATGTGCGAGGCCCAACCGCCGAACGGAACGATGAACACCATCAGGCCCAGGAGCAGGGGCTACACTCGTCCACTTTCCAGCTCAACTTGAGCGGTTGCTGTGGATCGAGGGGTTGCATTTAGGGGATGTGTAGGAAGTATTATGAGGGGGTAAGGGTGTATTTGTGTCAGAAACGGCTCAAGTTGAGCTGAGAAGTGGACGAGTGTCAGCCCCTGCCCAGGAGAAGCCACAAGTCATTCCCTCCGTAGGCGCTCTTCTCGTACTTGGCCACCTGCGCCGCGTTGTACAATTTCGCCTCCTCGATGCAGCGGCGCACGTTGAAACCGTTACAGCTCAGTTTGAAAGCAGTTCATCATATCATAGTTTCAAGCGCTGAAACCATTGGAGCTTTCAATACGGGTTTTGAACTTTTGATACTGTCAACCGGCACCGCCGCCCTACCTCGACTCAGCACTCGCGCCCGTTCTTGTTCTTCGCGGCGGCGACGGTGCTTCGTTTCGTCGTCGTGCTCGCGGTTGTTCGAGTCGTCGCGGTCGAGTGCAAGTTAACGCGCTGGTTGGAGAGGGAGATGGAGGAGGTGGGGGAGGTGGAGGAGGTGGAGGAGGGACGGAGGTGACGTTGGGGTGTGGGGGTGGAGAAGCACAGCGGCGAGGTCGCGGCAGCGGTCCGCGACCTCCTTGGGGTACGGTGGGCGCGCGGCGCCGCGAGCGCGGCGCAGGGGCGCTGCGTCAGCGCGGCCATGAATGGCGTTTGAGGTCGAGGAGGCAAGCACACTCACTGCTTATGGTTTCTGATTGGATGGAGTCGATTTGATATGCGTGACGAACGAGCGACTTTCGCGAGAGATTTTGGGACAGAATCCATGTATTCCATCATTCTTGAATCCTCGTCCAAGAGTCTCGAATTTCCAGGAGAGGAAAGCGAAACAGTTTCACGTGTTCACTGAAGCACGCACTAAGTCGAGAACCGCGTGCAGCAATCGTTCGCAGCATCTGTCTCCTGCCCACACCCGACGCCCGCGCCTCCACAGCCGCCCCCACGCTACTACAGACCCTCGCCCCGCACTCCCCGCCGCCGCCCCCCGCCGCACGCCG
>Ga0307489_10002194_pt1 | contig 13062 bp, 18 predicted proteins | sample SB12metaG_FD_202247 | JGI IMG/M metagenome (GOLD analysis project Ga0307489, IMG submission 202247) | Sea-ice brine microbial communities from Beaufort Sea near Barrow, Alaska, United States - SB 1.2 | ecosystem: Environmental > Aquatic > Marine > Coastal | place: USA: Alaska | collected...
TTGTCGGTGCTGAGTGTGCAACCATGCCGGAACGGCACCTTGCACGCCACGTTGCTCCAATTGGGCATCCCGACTCCCTCGCGCGCACCGTGCCTGCCAGGAAAGAACAGGTCGCGCGCTAGCGGGTATATGATGACCTCGGTGGAGAGGCCGAGCAGGAGCTGATGCCAGCTCTCGCCCACACAGTGGGGGGCTACGACAGTAGCGGCCGCCCCCGACCTGTGCATTTTCGCGACAAGCTCGTTCATCAGCTCCCAGGGGGGGTTGCACCAGTTCTTTTCCTTTCGCCACAAGTTGTCGTCGAGGCGCAGGCAATCCGTGGCTTCCAAGCGAGGGTCCCGCCACCTGGAGTTGCGTCGAGGCAGCATCTCGTTTTCCATGGAGGCAAAGCGGTCGATGCTGTGCGTGCCCCAAATCTTGTCCAAGTGTCGAATATTCCAGGGTTGGATCGCCAGTCGCTCATGTCGAGCTCTCTTGACAAGCCATCCGCCCAGATGTTCGCTGCCGACCATATGTAACGCGGTCGGATGTTGATGTCGTTGGCATCCAGAATGTACCAGAGTTTTGCGCAACTCCACCACCATGCGGGTGAGCGGGAGGTTAAATGCGTAAGCACGCTGACCACTGCCTGATTGTCCTCGTGCAATAGAATCAACTTGCCCATCACCTCAGGGAGAAATGATTCTATTGCGTAACGAACCGCTTTCAATTCCTTGAATGCGATGTGTTGGTCCCGATCCTCGTCGTACCAAAACCCGAGGGCAGTCTTGAGATCGTTCTTTAACACTGCTCCCCAGCCGTACCCGAACTGTCGACATGCAGATACGCCGTTTCGAATGGCTTGAAAATCAGGCGACTGTTCTGTTGTTCCAGGACGTCGCGCCACCTAAGCAGGTCGCGGCGAAGTTGGTTGGTCCACTTGACCCGTGCTCCCCAGCACTCCTTTGTGCTTAGAACAATGTGCAGCTCGCGTAGATAGAAGCGTGCTGTTGGGATGGCCAAGTAAAGAAAGTGAGCTTTTCCCGCCAACGAGGCGAGCATCTTTGTTGGTATCCAGCGCTGGTTTCGTCCATCGATGCCCAAGATCGCTCGTGCTAGGTTTCGTATGCCCTTCAGCTTCTCTGCTGGGGCGCGGAAGACACCACGTGCGAGGTCGATCTCCATACCCAGATGCACAATCACCTGAGCGGGCTCCGTCATCCCTTTCTTGGGGTTGCGGGCCAGACCCGACCGTGTTAACAGCGAGTCCACAACGTTCCGCGCTGTCAGAGCCTCTGAGTGAGAAGATGTCACAAATAGGAAATCGTCCACAAAGGGTAACACCTGTAGTCCTTTCCAACGCGTACCCCGCAGATTGCGGCGGGCGGCTTGGCGAGGCCGGCGTAAGGCGCTGATTTCCGCAAGTGCGGGGCAGCGCAGCCATCGTATCATCTTGATGCATCAGTGTGCAGAATAGGTACGGAGATGCGTTCCATCCCATGGTCAAACTTGCGAGGCGCCAAAGCTGGCCACTCACGTTGACAGTGAAATAGTCCCTGTCGCTGGAGGTGATCCCCAGGGCATAATAGCCGTCCGCTAGGTCGAACGAGAACATGTAGTTGCCCTGCTTGGAGATGTTGCGCATCCGTCAGCGTCTCGTACTTCATTGGGAAGTCGCGACAAAACATGTTCAGATGCCGAAGATCCACAATGAGCCTCCAATTGTTTGTAGAGCTACCCGGTTTTGGTACCAGAAACATGCGACTCACCCAACTTGGGTTTGTCGTTTTCCCCCATGCCCCCTCGCTCTCGAGACGAGACAATTCCGTGTTGAGGAATGCAAGTTGCGCGGGGGAGGTATCTAACAAAGACACCCCCTGGTTGAAAGCTGGAGGCGGGGAACGCTTCCAATTGATCGCTACACCATGGTGAGTCCATGACAAAACCTTGCCGTTGGCTCCAATAGCCGCCCACTCACTGACTTGACGCCGAAGTCGATGTCTAAGATAGTGAGAATGGAGGGGGCACGATACTGCTCTATTGCTTTTTGGTCCAAGTTTTGCCTGAGGGCTTCGTCCCGTGCATTCCATCCCGTCCTGCATTGTTGGCGACCCTGGACTCGGGTTTGTTGAGGGCGAGCTGTGCCTTAGCTGCCTCCTTCGACGATGCGAAGTGCACCTGCTTCTGTCTCGATGTCTCGTACTCCTCTTGGAACTGGGTAACGAGGGCGGAACCGAGGTTGGCCGAGTTGCTGTGTCCGTAGATCTTGCTGCGGACGAATTCAATCCAGTTCGGGTCCGTGTTCCCGCTGTCCGCCTTGATGCGGATGAGTGCGAGCCGCTTCCTGAACCAGCTCTCAAATTCGTGGAGCGTGTTGAAAACGGGTCGCAACTCCTCCTCGTCGGTGCTGCCCGGGTCGAGGACAATTTTCTCCTCGACGCTCGAGCGCCTTGATGGCAACTGACTACGCACTTGATCGTCATCTGTATCAAGTGCTTTTAGGGTTTTTAGGAGAGCTTAACTCGTGTCACGCGGACGAGAGAAGCTCGTCACTGAGCCATCCATCGCGCCGAGATGGCGTTGGACGGCGCTTCCAGCGGTGACGCGTCCGCGCCGCCTCCCCCTCCTTCCCCGCCGCCCCCTCCATTAACGCGCGAACGCCGCGAGCGTACACCTCGAGCCACCAGCTGGCGTACTCGCAGACTCTTCGCGACCTTCTGGCCGGGCGAATGGGCCAAGAGTTCTTCGGCATCGCGAGGCTGCGCGCCGCCGCGCTTTGCTTCTCTCGGGCGCGCTTCGCTTCCCCTCGGGTCAACCGAAGCACGGAGAGCCCATGGTGAACACTGCGTCCTTCCAAGCGGAGGTGCGCTCGTCGTCCGCGGCGCACGAGGACCGCGGTTTGCGGGGCGAAGCACGTGCTAATAACACAATTTGTGTAGGATATTCCTACACTTACTTTTTTTTCAGTCCGAGCATTCGGTGACTGTTCGCCTATGTCCAACCCTCGGACTTTTCCCCCTGAATACTTTTTCCCTAAAAGCACTTGATACAGAGGCCGAATCTGCGTAGTGAGAGATGGAGGAGTTAAATGAACAGAAATCCGGAATACACCCATTTCGGTAAAGTTTTTGAGTTAATAGACCATCGATTCGCCATATTTCGACCCCTCCAAGAATCCTTGATGGTGGGGCGCAGGCACGCAAACGAAGAAAACGCCACTGTGATCCGCAATCTGCATCGCGGCGGGGCGGAGTGTCGCGCCGGCGGCAGCGACACTTCGAGCGTGCCTGAGGCTGAAAATCCCTCACGGGAAGACGCTCCTGTGGCGGATACGGCAGATTCGGCACGACAGCGTCGGCGGCGCGCATTGTGTTTTCCCATATAAATGAACCAAGAGTTAACTCGTCAAACGCCATGCGCACCGCCGACGCCGTCGCGCCGAACCTGGCGTATCCGCCGCAGTGGCGTCTACCCACAACCGATATTAAGCACCTGGCGTGCTCGAAGTGTCGCCGTCGCCGCCGCGGCGCTCCTCCATGCCGCCGTCATGCTCGCGGCGGGGGCCGTTTTCCTGTCCTGTTGCCACTGCGTGCGCGCAACTGGTTATGGTTTGGCCCGACCAAGCATTTCTCAGTGGGTCGATCTATGGCGAATCGACGGTCTATTAACTCAAAACCTTTACCGAAATGGGTGTATTTATAGGGGTGCGGGTGTACGAGCTTGAAGAGGTTTTGGCATTACAAAAGCTGATTTTAGTATTCGACGAAAAGCTGATCTGAAATCTTCCCACCCATTTTGAATTTGTGCACTGCAAATTCTTTTCCGGTCATGTGGAATATGACACTGAAAGTGGGTTCAGGGATAATATGAACCAGCTAACCGTTGCAGTTCGGCATGAAAAGAACCCGAATCTTTGATAGTATCAATCGCACTGCAGTCCTAGGAGGGGTGGTTTTTCCAATCTGAGCGCAAATAAAACACCCCGTAGTTCATCCTCATGTTGCGTATGATTTTGTTGTACCCCATCAATTTGGCAAACGTTTGCTCCGCGACTTCCGTGGAGCAGCGGCACAACTTCAAATTAAAAGCAACGTTTGAATGCGGTTCATCACATTTCAGTTTCAAGCGCTTGAACTAGGCGCGCTTTCAACTCGAGTTTTGATATTGTCAACCCGCACCGCCCCACCGTGTTGCCGACGTCCTCGCATTTGTACTCTACCCAAGCTCCCGAACCGGCGGACTCCTCTCGTCGCATCACACGTCGGTGCACCGTCTCGTTGTGCCCGTTCACCTGAATAATCTGTCGAATACTCTTACCGATGCCGTTTACCAGCAAAGGGTCATTGCCGGCATCCAGAACAGGGTCTTGGCGATGCACAATAACCATGCCGGTGATGTCGAGGCTATATGGATTGCAATAATCGCGGCGCTTGTCGTCGAGGGGAGAGTGATGGGCAAAGTGGAACCGGTCAACGATGAACAACGCGCCGTTCGGCCCGGAGTACAGGTACTGTACCCCGAGCGCGTCGCCGGGCGCCATCACCGTGCCCAACAACTTGCAACTTTGATCGTAAAAGATAAAGGTCGGAATGGTACCTGCGCACGAGTCATTAGTGAAAGGACCTTAATCTCACTTTGGCAAGGGCCTTCCATGCATGTACGTACTTAACCGTTATGTACGTTTATGAACGTTCATCATTTCGTGCGTAAAAACATAGAAAGAAAACACACGGCAATGATTCCCGGCATCCATCAAGCAAGCACGCACCTCCGTCAGGATACTCGAGTTTCAAGGCCTCTGCTGTTTTGATGGTGCCTCCATGGCTAAACTGCAAGTGGAAGCTTCGAACGATGCCACACGGGAAAACAAAAAACCTAAGATCTTGCAAGTATGCAATCGCAAACCGGTGCCGCGCGCGCTCGGTCCTTGAAGTATGCGGCGGCGCGTCGGTCCACCGCACCGATGTCCTCGCCGACCCTCCGAGGAGCCGCCCTGGAGTCCGACTTGGGTTTGCCAAACTCTTCCTCCAAGGCTTGGTGAATGGGGTCGTTGCAACAAAGTTTGCCTGTGAGTGAACGTGCTTAGTTATAAACGTCCACAGACGGTCATGAACGTTCGCAATGGTCAACGTATAGGTCATTATTAGTTTTTTCACCCAAACGGTCACATTTCCGATGGCGCGACACACGCGCGGGTCGTGCGACGTCCGCGCGGCGCGCGCGCTGGCGGAGCACTTGCGGTACGTACCGTGCGAGGGTGTGCGCAAGCTCCTGGGCTGATCGGGACGCAGGGACCCGTGCGCACTTGGTTGCGGCAGAGTGTGACCAAAATGAGACTTAATTCAGCCCCTGCAACCCATGGCGCGAGATTACGCGCGCACAACGCCGCGCAGCGCGAATCACGGGCTGAACTTTCGTGGGCGACGTCTGTATCACACATCCTAAGCGTACCTGACGTTTGAACGTCGTCCGTTGCGCGGTGCTAAGTCCACCATGGTTTGAAATATCCTTTTTAGATCCCTATTACTTCTCCAGCAGTATAAATACAGGGGGGTTATTGAGAATCTACGGGGAAACAGCCCGCGTCTAATTAAAAAGTGAGGTCGGAACGCGCGATTCCGGAGTCTACACCTCATTTGACGGGTTATGAACCCTCGGGCCCCATTCATCGAAAACGGGACGGGTGGAGGCTCATTTCTGAGCCTTGCGACCGGCTACTTTCGCTGTTGCCGACCGGCCGATAGGCCTCCTAAAAAGGTTGCCGGCGAGAAAAGTCGAGCGCGTGCATTGAGCTCCCCCAGCCAGGGACGGCGGGCCAGGGCGACACAGGCGCGGCGGAACAGTCATCCCGCCCCTTCCCCGCCGGCGGACTCCTATGCCGCGGCGGCGGAGGCGGCCGCCGCGGCCGCCATGCGCTTGATCTCGGCGCATATACGCGTGTTGGGGGAGGCGTACGTGCGCCTGTGGTTCCCTGCCCCCGATGCCGCGGTCGGCTCCGACGCGGTCGCGATGCCGACCCCGCGGTTGGGGCTACCACCGCCGCGCGCGCAGAGCGTTTCTTCCCGACGTACATCTACGCATGTCGGAACACGACACCAGCGGGAGGCGGCCATTGACAAGGAGATGGCGGCGGCACCGAACGTGCTGTCGGTCACCGCACCCGTGACGCGCTTGCGCGGTACATTTCAAAAGTCCCTGTCGATTTTGGGGGAGCTTTTTGAGTGTCCAGCGTTCACCGACTCCCCCCACTTGTTTATTAGACGGCGCGGGGCGGATTCCCCGTAGATAACGCTCGTGCTCGACCGACGGCCAGATCGCCATTAACCGCCAGATCGACGTTCGCGAGGGTGAATGCCCATACGATAGTCTGCGGTCGGTCGGCGATCACGAATCGAGTCCGCGCGTCTGTATGGGCATTTAACCGCGTCCTCGCGAACGTCGATCTGGCCGTCGAGACGTTATTCTCAACAACCCCCTTGCCTTGTAATACATAGCGGATTTTGCTTTTACAGACACGGTTTTTTAGCGCTGGCTTTGAAGCTGGCAGGGTCGACGCGGGCTTCGCGCGGTCCCCGCTTTTGGCTGTACCTCTCGTACAGATGCTACTGAAAGGGTTCTCAGTGAAGGTACCGTTCGCTGGTGGCGCCGGTGGGACGCCAGTGCGCACGCCTCACCCATTGGGCGATTATCGAGTTGTGTTGTCCGAGGCAGGTATAGTTCTCGCATTTCAGGCTACGGGCTTCGTGTACGGCACGGGCCTCAGTGTACGCCATGGGCCCGCGTGGCGCCGGGGGTCGCTTCGTATGTATGCTATTAGTCATCGTGAAGCTGCGTAGTCCTAATCGTACGCTACCGGGCGCTTGACAGACGTGGGCACAACCCACGATTCGACCACTAATTCTAGCATCGTTCCCGTTCAAGGTGGCAAAACGAGGCCTTCGCAACTGTGGTGGGCTGGCCACGGCGGCCCAGCACCCTGCGGGTCGCGGTTGGCCCACCGCAGCTGCACACTATCCAATACCATATATGTGACGTGATATCTGCTGCTGCGCGCGCCTGTTGTGCCGTTCCCGTACTTTTGACCCCCGTGTACTTCGAGGATCTCACGTCGGCGGAAGGCAAAAAGTCACATTTGCGCCACGCACCCGGCACGTTGTCCTTCAGCGAATTCAGCGTGGATCTTCGGCACACGTCGCCCAAACACAACGTGGGAACCGCTCCGCGGAGAGCCGGCGACCCGCGTGTGCTCGGCGACGTGCTGGCGTACCGGCTGGTGCAGAATGTGACTTTTCCGGAACGCAGAATGTGACGAAACGGCCGCGCGCCGGGCGCGCAATGGGGGGCGCGCATGCGTTCTTAGGTCGCCTGGAGCTCGCGCGTCCGGCCAGCCACCACCTATCCGTCCCAGAACAACTTCCCAAACCATGCGCGATGGGTCGGAAGCTCCCACATGGTCGGTCGGAAGCGAGCTGGGCCAGCGCGTTACGGATAGTGAAAAAAGTGACACGGATGAAAAGACTAGTAACTGACCCATACCTTGCTTAACATCGCAAGGGCAAAATATGGCTGCACTAGGGGAGGTCCCCACCACGCTAATGTTCACGGCGCACAAGCCGTTCAAAATAGCATGTTGACGGCAAAAACGTTCCTTCCCGTTTGCCGGTGGCCTGTGACACAAAAAATGGACGGTAAACGTTTACCGTAGACTCTACTTCATCTAAATACATATACGTTAATTCATGCAACATCCAGGCACAATTTGCAGTCTTGCTTGCGCATACTTGAAACTTCATGCCTTGCACCGCATCAATGACTATGCCGTCGTAGACTTGGCCGTTGATTGCAGCCTTACCGCACAAAGGCGACGAGCACGCGTGGTCCTTGAAGTTGAAACCATCTTGTTCCGCACGGGCGTTCTCCTGCGGGTAGTGGGAGGGGTCGTGAGTGCTTAGTTAGAGTCGAGTGTATCACACAAAGAAGAAGAACATAAACACCACGCACATTCACATAGGTAAACGAGTCACTTACTTGGGCCATGATTGTGTCGATGGCATCATCGGTCGCCCGGCGGTTCGCTTCCGTTGTCAAAACCACTAACTCATCCTCCTGTAAAGACACTCAAACACTCAAACACGAAGTTCGTAAAATTCGCGTTCATGGACGTACCCGTGGTAAGATGGCTTCACACAAATCATACATGGAGAAAGCAAGGTTTATAGGTCTGCCGTCTGGAAGAAAACAATCGTCACCCATAGACTCGGGAGAATCGAATGCTACGGTATGATTGAAGTGGTCGGCCATGTTATTGGCGCCGGACTTGTGAAACTGGATAGAACGCGTGGTGTCTTGGCAATATGCCTTCGACGCATACATGTTTTGTTGGACAAAGATCATGGTGTTGGATTCATGTGTTTGTCCGCCGTAATATCTTTTCACTTTCTGATTCGTCACCGGATCCTGCGGTGAATAAACGTTCATATGTGTGCATGTACGTGTGTAAATGTTGACAGAAATCGAACGAAGCTCACCGTTGTGATGACGCCTTCATAACAAAATAATCTCTGGCATCCCCCACACTTTCTGTTTTGTATGAACGCGCGCTTCATCCCAGCTGGAGTCAACACACGAGCATTGATTCGGGCTGGGCTGGCATGCACAGGAAGGTCACATTCGGTGCACCTACAATGCCACATGAAGGAGTCAAAATAGGACGTGTATGTTTATATACGTTTATGAACGTTGATGATGATAAGGCACACTTACCTGTTGTACGGGCTCTCCAAAATGATTTCTTGGATCTTGTTCTCACCGATTAGCTCTCGGAATTTAGCAATCTTGGTCTGGACAGCGTTGACGAAACTACGCCCCGCCACGTTGCCGGTGAAGACTATTACGAGTCTTGCGACGACTACTCTAGACAAACCGGTGACGACCGTCAACGCACTTACGAAATTGTCTCGATACAAGGCCGGAGCTCTACCGCCGATGGGAAAGATGCCGTTTCGCAATGGCTTGTAGAGCATCACGATGGTGTGAATCACGACGAAAAAATTGACAAACGTCATGTGTGGCGCGCCGAGCCTGATAGCGCGATGCCGGCAATACCCCATCAAGTCTCTCATATACCGATTTGGCCCCACGGCGTCGACGACGTCGAATTGCTTGAAGCAAATGACCATGAAGAGCATGGTCCGAAGTCGTTGTAAACGGTGTGTTGGTGCTCGGGCTCTGGCGGATTTGCGCAAGAAAGCAAGCTCAGTGGCATTCTTGGAGGACACCACCATGGCGTAAATTACAACGAGCAAGTTGGTAAACGCCATGTGTGCCCAGCCGAGCACAGTTGCAACACCGCGGCCGACGACGTTGAAGAACGCGAAGAATATGCCCATCAACAACATCGTCCGAAGCGCCTGTCAATGGATGGAAGAATGAACATATACGTTAATATACGTTCATCCCGTCGATATACGTTTACGTCAATGGTAATCTCCAAAAACGTATATATACGTACATATACATTCAATCGTGTGGTCGACTCAATTGACGGCCTAATTCTTGAGTCACCCGGACTAGACGTATACTTTAGACGGTGAACGTTAATGCGCGACCCCGCAAGCACCACACCGGCCAAGCGAGGACGATGGACGAATCACGTGTGGAGTGTACGTACGCACGAGGAGGCACCAAGGTGAACGAGGGTGAAATAAAGTGCTTTATTCATGCTGAGAACGTTTATAAACGAATGTGAAGAACTAATCGACACCACATGCGTTTACGCGCCGCCGTACGCGGGCGGCGTCCACTTTCTGAATTCTTTGTCGTTAACTGATACGAGCGACTTCACCTGGTTGTACAGCGCGCTCTGGAGCGTGCGGCAGTCTTTCAGCGGAACCGCGCGTATCAGGGGCCACTCGGATTTCTCCCACTTGCCGAACTCTGATTTGTTCTTGTCCCGCCGCATGCGCGCGCGGAAGAACGAAAGCCCCTTGCCCAAGAGAAGGTCGGACGTCCCGGGCAGCGAATTGCCATCCAGCAGCTCGACGCCACCGTGGACGAGCTTGATGTAGCGGCGCAGGTTGGAATTGAAGCATTGTGTTTAAGCGGTTCATCACATTTAAGTTTCAAACGTTGAAACCAAACGTTGAAACCAGGCGTGTTTTTAACCTCGGGTTTTCGTACTGTCAACGAGCACCGCCCTGCCCTGATCCTCTTGGACATGGTCCCGACACCGCAGCTGCCGTTGAACACGCCGGCGTAGTTGTGATGCTTGACCTCGTTGAGGAGTAAATCGTACTTCGTCATCGCCGAGCCCAAGGTGTAGTCGCTGCCGCCCACCTCATCGTTCACGCGCTGGAACATGCCCGTCACTTGGTCCAGCTTGAGGTTGGGCACGAGGGTGCCGGTGGGGGTGTGCTGCTGCGAGAGCGTGTTGGTCGCCCGCCTTGGTGAAGGGACAACATTGATAAACGTATATAAACGTTCATATACCTTCATCACTACACCCACGAACTTACCTACGCCAAAGGTAAAACGTTCATAAACGTTTCATGACCTCACTCCGTGAACTACCGATACACGAACTGTTGACGGTCGTGTACATTCATAAACGTCACTCCATGACTCCGCGAAATGTACAAGAACGTGAGAGGAAGTTTCGTCATACACACAGAAACGTACATGAACGTACATGAGACGAAGTTTCGTCATAAACACTCAAAACGTACACGACCGTACACAGTGGTAGGTGACGAGAGTGGAAGAGAGGAGCGGGAGAATTCAGTAAACATTTATAAACGTATTTCCTTGCCTTCGCGCCGCGGGAGCCGCCACCCACCGGCTTGAACGGCGCTGCCGCGGCGGCGGCGGCGGCAGCTGCTGGAACAATCTTGCCCCGCGCCCCGCGTCTCGGGCCCCCTGCGCAATGCTGAGCCGTTTCACACCGAGGCCGTGGCCAGAGGGGGGTCTAGGCGAGCCCCTGCTCAACAGAACCCCCCGCCGAGCCCCTTCTCGGTAGATCTGGCAGGGCGCGGTAACGCGACATGCCGACGGCGTGACCCTCCGTGACGCGCGACCGCACCTCGCGGCAGGCTCGTTGAGGGCGTGACGGGCGCAGCGCGTGGTGCGATGGCCGGGGCGCGCGCGAGTGCCTTGGTTGCGATGCATGCCTTGGCATTGACGAGACTGACGGAAAACCGGCCGGTCGGCGGTCGGTCGCCCCTGAGTGCTGAGACAGGCTCACAATGGGGAGGAGAGGGGCGGAGGGGCGGGGGGGCAATCAATGGGAGGGAGTACCGCTAGTGCGCAACAGATGGGAGGAGGGAGACAGCGCGTGCGGGTGCGTGGATAACGACCCTGCCACGCCCACGGGAAACATATCGGCGGCTCGGTCGTTGCGCTGGAAGGTCGCGGGTGGGGGGCGTGCACTCGGGGGCGAGCACAGTGCACCCCGAGCCACGGGTTGCCATCCAAGTGATGGGAGTTTTGACCTAGTTTGAAATAAATGGGAGGGGGAAGCGCGCGAGCGGGTTGCGCAAATGTGGGCACGCGGTCGGTGGCCCGGTCATTGCGCGGGAAGGGTGCGCAGGAAGGGGTCGGGGACGGAGAGAGTGCGCGCGGGTGGAGGCACCCCCCCCCTCCCGGTGCGGGTGAAACTTACATCTCTCTTTGGCGGTGCGGTCGAAGGCGTCCGCGGCGTCCGCGACAGCGGCGCGGCCACCGGCGGCTTGCGCGTGCGCGTCTGCGGTGTTGTCCCTTCCGTCCTCCTCGGTCATGATATCTGGCTTCTCGTATCCCCCCCGCGCCTGCCCGCCATCCGTGCAATTGGGTTGATAACATATGACCTGACGGCGGCGCGCAAGTGCTCTTTTCGTTTTTTTTGCGGGGATCGAAACCTGTACTCTGATTTGAGGATCAAGCTATGCGACCCAAGGTGTCAAATTGTTTGAGTCATAGACGGTCAATTTGACCGCGCCCGCGACCGGTATTCTCCGCTAGTATTGTGGTAGGCAATTATGTGGCAATACAACGTATAGCTCGTATCAAACAGGGAGGTCGCCTTTCAAGTTTGAACCACGAAAACGGAGTCCAACCGTCAGCGACCAAAAGGTCGTTGCTGTAAACAGATATCGCGTCTGCCTGCTCCTGCGAAAGCAAGTTTCGTGCTTGTCGGGAAGGTTAAATACCCCAATCCCCCGAATGCTGCTTTTCGTGGTTCGTATGTGGTCGGGCGGGACCCACGTGCTGTGTCCGCTCGATCGAGGAGTCCCCAAACCCCCCTCATCTGCCGGCCCCCCTAGTGGGGACCAACTGCCGGCTTCCGGAGGGTCCGCCCGTGGGCGGCCTGCACGTGGTGCGCAGGCGGGTGTACCGGTCTTCGCGAAGCAGGACACGTGGTCGGAAACCACACGTGGTGCGGTGGTCAACGGACTGCCCCCCGGTAGGGAGCAATCCACCGCTAATTGTTTTTGACCGTCCGGGCGGCGACCCGAACGGCTCCGACGGCCGTATGGGTCAAGGCGCCCCCTGACCCTAGCCTCCGAAGGTGCGTACCGATCAAGCCCGACCGGCCTCACACCCGAAATCGATGTCGGAAGTGTCGCGAAACACACTGGAAAGAGTCTCCCCTTGTCCTGTAATACACCGGCCGAGTACGCAGTAGCGATCGGCCAGCCGGGCCTTGAGGGTCGATGTGTTAGAGGGAGGATGGAATTCGTCACCACGTGTCTGACTCGGATACGCTCATCCACCAGATTCACTGAAAGTGATCTCCAGCTGACCCGTATAGGGATCGAACTGACGACCTCATGATCATCATCTCATCGCCTAAGGCGACTGAGCTATGATAAACGACGAAAGATAGACTGACCCATGATACGCCAAGTAGCGGGTGTCGGCCGGTCGGAGGCCTGGACGGCAGTTTTGAGTTACAGTGTGTTTCCAGAAGTATCTACCTATAGGTGTCGCTCTCTCCAGTCTGCCACGTGTCGATGGATGTATCAACAACTCTAAGACTCTAGCTATACATGTGCTGGAGCACGCGCAGAGGTGCGAGTCATGCGAAGCGCTGTCGCTCGTGGGAGCAAG
>Ga0307489_10002195_pt1 | contig 13059 bp, 15 predicted proteins | sample SB12metaG_FD_202247 | JGI IMG/M metagenome (GOLD analysis project Ga0307489, IMG submission 202247) | Sea-ice brine microbial communities from Beaufort Sea near Barrow, Alaska, United States - SB 1.2 | ecosystem: Environmental > Aquatic > Marine > Coastal | place: USA: Alaska | collected...
CCGGTTCACTTCCTCGAGGATGAGCGCCGAGCCGGCCTGGGCCTCAGCCGCGGGGCTCCATCGGGCGTTGCGCGCTCACCCCCCCGCCAGCCGCCCGCAAAACTAGCATTGTAGACTCCTGCTGCGACGCAACAGCCCGAGAGAGTCTCTGTTTTGGGTGATATGTGGGAGATGTTGGGACATCTTGGGTGATTTCGAACGAATCTAGGCTTTGGGTGAGTCCAACTTAGTGTGTTAAGTGCTGACCAACTACGCGGTCGGAGCCCCTGCTGTACCCTAAGAAACTGGAAGGTTCAGTGGTGTGTTCCCGTGTGTCGGGAACAAACGACCGACACCCGGCCGACCGGTGTCGAGTTATCAAACCCTAAACTGTAAATCAGTGTGATCTACCCCTCAGTTTCTTAGGGTAGAGGGGATCGTACCGCGTAGAAAAGACCCATTTTAGAACCCGGCCCTGACTTCACTGACTGACGGGCGCCAACCTCGTAGTTCAGGGTTCAGGCTTGTCATGGTTTTCAGTATAAACGTTACTACACAGTTCAGTCCCCGTACCAAATGGTCGCATTTGCTCCTTGTCCCTTTTCCTTGAGTCAACTCGTCGATTCCCGAACAGCTCTCGTGTGGCGCAACCTCTCTGTTTCAAAACGCTGCACGTTTTCATTTCCCACCTCAAGGTTGATTAGACCGTCGATATCGAGAAAATCAATATATGAAAAACAAGTCGCGCGTACAAACATGGTTCAATCTGAACCATTTTAGCGAGGAGCAAACTACTACGCGGTCGGAGCCCCTGTACCCTAAGAAACTGGAAGGTTCAGTGGTGAAGTGCGGGATTCGGGGTCTTACGACCGACACCCGGCCGACCAGTCTCGAGTCATCAAACCCTAATCTGTAAATCAGTGTGATCTACCCCTCAGCTTCTTAGGGTAGAGGGGATCGTACCGCGTAGTACGCAGTTCAGACCCCGTACCAAATGGGTCCTTTTGCTCTTAGTCCCTTTTCTTGAGTTGACTCGTCGATTCCCAAAAGGCTCTCTGCGCCACATCCTCTGAGGTCAGAACGCGAACGTTTTGCTTTTCCGATCTTTTGTGGCAGTTATTTTTACCAACTTGCCCTCTCGTGGAGCCGGGGCCCTCTGGCCGCCGCGCTGCTGCCGGCAGCGGCGCTCTGGCCGCTCGACGCGACATGGCAACGCAGCATGACGACTGGACCCCCCCTGGATGGGGCGCCCGCCGTTGCCGGGGCTCCGTCCCGCACGCTGTCTTCAAGGGGGCGTCACCATCGTGCATCGTCCGTTCGACGGCTGGGTGGGCAACAGCGCTCGAACGCTGGCGAGGGCGGCAAGGCGCGCGTGTTCGACTGCACGATCGGCGTGCAGAGCGTGTTGTCCAGCACGCACGCGCATCCCACGTGCGCCAGCTCGCCACGAATGTCGGGCGCCCTGCTGGGGAACAGGCCAGCACCGTCACCTCCGCCCGAGATGCCGATGGTGACAACCGCACTTTTGCGGTGACTTTTAATTACCAGGGAACGGTCGCAGAAACCGAAACATTCACCGATTCGCGCGAACGCACAAGTCCCACTTGTGGGATTTCCACCGACGAGTCAACTCAAGAAAAGGGACTAAGAGCAAAAGGACCCATTTGGTACGGGGTCTGAACTGCGTAGAATGCGACCATTTGGTACGGGGACTGAACTGTGTAGGCGCTGGCCACTGTGTAGTAGTGTGTACACTCATATGCGAGCCCCTGCACCGCACCGTGTTCAATAGTGCCCCTGCACCTTGTTCACTTGTGAAGGCGCACAGTTGCCCCCCTAAGCCTCAATGTTGGCGTTCCGCCTGTCCCGCCTGCTCGGGCAGCACGTCGCGCCGGCGGCGGGAAGGCCGCGGTTGGTCGCCTCCAGTGGGGTGAATCGGTTGCCCAGACCCGCCGCCCACGAGCACCAGCCGGCGTGGCGGCATCGGCCGCCGCTCGCCGCCCGCCCTGACTGCAAGTGCGCTGCCGCGCACAGCTGGTCGGCCGCACCGACACCGAGGAGCGCAGGCGCGCGTGGTCTCCATCATGGCGGCTTTGTCGGGCGGCCTGCCGACGCGGGTCGGATGAGGCTCCGGAACGTGTCGGGCAGGGCTGATGGATAGTCCTCGCCACGTCCCGTAAGCCTTTTAACTCAATAATCGAGACTTCAAATGCGTCTTGTGACGTATCGAGCATCATTCACCACTTCACTCCCACGTCATAGCATGCCGTTTTGCTCAAGAAACCAGGGTTCACTTGCGTTTGAGGACGTGGCGAGTGCTATCCATCAGTCCCTACTGTTTGGGGAGGCGAAGAAAGGCCGGGTTGGGAAGGGGAAGGTTGTTGACGAGCCAAACCCCTGGGATGAGGTGGAGAAGGGAGAGGAGGAGAAAGGCGACGACGGAGACTCCTCATTCGACGAGGGTGACTTCGAGGACGACGAGCTGATGCAGATGGATGAGAACGGCGACCCTCTTGCCGATGGGGAGGCGGATATGTTTGCGGACGAGGATATTTTCACCGCTGGCACGGCGTGGGGCGAGCTCGGCCTGAAGTGCCTTCAGAGCGTCATGAAGGCAGGGCGTTGCAGGTCGACCCCAGGTTGGTATCGGGTTGATCGCGCTTGGTTTCAGCGCTTGATGCTAAAGTATGATGGACCGCTTTCAAAAAAACCTTTCAATTTCAACTTGCGCCGCTACAAGAAGGACCCTTCGTTCGATTCTGCACTGGAAATTTTCTCCTTCAAGGTTTCCACCGAGCGGAGACGGATATACATCAGCATCGACAACGTCAGAGATAAGTTCGGGTCTCCCACGCTGGACGAGATAAGCAGCGTGTCGCGCAAGTTCAACGTGCTCCTGGAAGAGGATGGCGGGTTTCCAGACGACGTGGCGCTCGAGGTGGCATCCCCCGGTAGGGACGTGTGGATAGTGCTCGCCACGTCATAGGATGCCATTCAACTGAAGAATCGAGGTTTCAAACAGCGTTTGTTGACGCGGTGAGCTCTATCCATCAGTCCCTATCCCCCGGCGCCGAGCGCAAGTTGCGACTGCCCGAAGACATCGAGCGCTTCCGCGACCTCACCATGCGTGTCACGTATGCGGAGTCTGCTCAGGGTGGGGCCTGACAGATATCGCTCGCTCGCCACGTCGCTGGATGCTATGTGACTGAAGAAATGAAATTCATATGCGTTGGATGACGCGGCGAGCAATAGGTGTCAGGTCCCAGCCGGAGGAGTGGACTCGGAAGATCATGTCTCGAAAGTTATGCTCCTCGTGGATCTGGACGTTGAGCAGCGTGTGGCGGGGGCTTATACTCGTCCACTTCTCAGCTCAACTTAAGCTGTTTTTGGCCAGTGCGCCGCTTTGTGTCCAGTCTGTGACGAGTTATGACCCATCGATAGCGTTACCTGCTATTGAAATCACCCAACATCCCACAAAAAGTGCCCGCGCTTGAGTGAGAAGTGGAGTAGTGTAAGCCCCTGGCGTGTGGCCACCTGGAAGCTCGCCGACATCAGCGAGAACTGCCCGCAAGCCAAGAAGGGTCAGGGTATGAACAGGAAACAGAGGGATTGGCGCTTAAAATTAGGCTTCGACGACATTACCAAAGCGAATCTCTTCATTGATATATAATCTCGTCCTTTAGTGTGAGGATTGGTTAAAGCTCATATTTTGAGCGCCTTACTACGAGGCAGGGACAGCCAAGATCTACTTTTTCTTGGAATGTGAAACCAAAATCTGGATTGATCGCAGTTGACCGAAGATCGGTTGATCGAAAGCTTCGCGATGCGAAAGAGCATCTTCCGCGCGTGTTTCTCACTCGACGGCGCCGCGACTCGGGCCGCGGAGAGCGGCGAAGGGGGGTTATCGACCACGGTGGTCACGGTGAGCGGCGCTCCGTCGCGAGATTTCGCGCGATTCTTCCGTTTCCATCTTGCAATTTGCGCGTCGCGGCCGAATCCCGCGACGGAGCGGCGTCCACCAAGACCAAAACGTACCTTCTGATTCCGAAACTATGCGTTTCATCGCGAGTCTCCTATCAACGGAGTGAGAAAGTTCCTATCAACGGGTTTGGCTGATACTGGCTGTCCCTGCCTCGTACACAGATCGGCCCTCTGTGCCAGCTTACGACCAACACGTGCGACATTCCCCTCTTAGCGAAGCGATTCGCACGTGTTTTATGAAGATTTTCGAAATTGCGAACGTTCGAAATTCCCGAGGAAATGGTTTCCCGGTGATCCAACATGTGGTAATCCTGGAAAAACGAGAGCAAAAAAGCAGGATTTTTCCGCGCCTTTCTAGTTGTAAGCTGGCACAGAGGGCCGATCAGTGTAGTATGATTCGATACACGTCATTCGTAAGAATACTAGCATGGAGGCTGGCATGGCATTCCTCCTTTCCCCTGCTCGCCTCCATCCGTGACGCGGCCGTGCGGTGGAAGCGTTGGTTGGCCTGGGCGAGCAGCCCAACGCGCGGTGCGCGGTGCGTGGCCGCACGGCACTACCCGGCACCTCTGACTAGCATGTTCATCCGGGAGTGCACTGGTCACCACGAGCAAAAAATGAGAGTATTTATTTGCTGGTAGTTCTGGAAAATTCTAGCTCTTGCAAGCGTCCAATTGCATCTAGTTTAATTCTAAGAGAATAATGTTACTACTTTGCCGGCGAAAGACAGGTCCCACCCAAGCTTTTAGCTACGTACTCGTACAAGGTCCACGTCACAGCCTGCTGAATCGTCCTCCGAGCAATCCGCGGAAGGGATCCCACCCACAGCGCACGAAGCCCCTCCTCCGCGACGATGCCGCGCAAAGAGGTTTGCACCGAAGCTCGCCCAGCATCCATTGCGCTCTTCTGGAGCACTAAGCGCGTTCGAATGACGTCGGGAGGAGACGTAGCGAATGTCGCGAGCCCCCCGGCGATCGCTCCTGCGACGAACGTTTCGAAGGTGTTCACCTCTCTCCCCTGTGAGGCCGCAAAGTCATTCATCACCCGCCGCATCTGGGTGTACAACACGAGGTTCAACCCCGAGAATGGCGCGTCGCGCAGCAGCGTTGACCCGAGTCCGCTGAACAGGCCTTTGAAACCTTCCTTGGATCCTATCGAGATCAACGCTTGCCCCACCCCCGTGTACGCGGTGCCACTCACTGACGCGTATTCCATCCTCGTCTTGACAACCGTGAGTGGACACAACAACGTACTGGCGAGACTGCGCGATGCCGCGCCTGCATCGGGGAAACGTATTACATTCTCAAACCCACAGAGTATACATTATAGGCGTCAATCCAGGCGTGAGGTGCGGTACAAAGGCAGTGTTGACACTGACCGATGCCGAAGGTGCGCAGCCCCGCCGCGGTGGTGCTCGGCTCCTTCCCTGCCGGGAACCGCCCTTCAGGGCCTTACACTCCTCCACTTTTCGGCTCAACCTGAGCCGTTTTGCGTCGCCGCAAGCATGAAGGCAGCCATCACAAATCGCGAAAGGTACTCACATGCAGCTGAGAAGTGGAGGAGTGAAAGCCCCTGCCTGGCGTCCAACTCGCGCGTCACCCGCTCCAGCAGCAGGAAGTACAGCCCGGCGCCGGCTGCGGTTCGGATGCACGACGCAGTCACGCCCGCCCACAGCCCCCGCACGCCCTCGTCCCGCGCCACGCCGCTCGCCGTGCGGAACATGTCCAGGTTGACCGCCCCTGCGCTCAGTCTGTGCGCCTGCATCCGGGTTTTGATTACCTCGAACGGCTGCAGCGCGAGGCTGCAATAGGCGGGACCACGAAGCGTTTTCTGATTTTAGGCTCGGGAACACGACGCTAAACTTTTTTCGCATGTTAGTGGTTGGATGCGTGGACTGCTCTCACCTGGAGACGAGGCCTGCGCTGGAGCCCGCCACGAACGAGATTGCGGATTCGCTCCCCTTCGTGGTGCCTTTTTCCGGCCGCTCCGACGACGTGTCCTCCCGATTCTTCTCGGTGCCCGCTGGTGTTGGCACCGCCGCCGCCATCGTATTTTGTTGGTACTGTCACCAGCTGAGGTCTCCCCGCCCAACGCGCGCGGCCGCCCCCCCCTGCTCGGCACGCCAGTCAAGATATACAGCTCTCCACAATAATGAGCAGAATGTGCGCGACTCTCCTGCGGCATCCGACGGCCCCCGCTTGCGTGCCCGCGCTATTTGCCACCACTGCGTTTTTCGTGGACCAGTACGTGGGCCTGGAGCTCGAGCTCTGACCTCTGGGCGGAAGCTGGCGGTCTGGGGGACAGGTAGGGTGCCGACCGTACAGGCTAGAAGTTGTGACTTTGCAGGTCCAAGAGCTATGCAGTCTTGGGAGGTGGGGAAATAGGGCATCTCAACCGTGAGTAAATTTACTCAGCCGGAACGCGCTGGTGATCGAGGAGAATCCCCTGGTCTTGAACCCTCACGCAATCAACACAAGACGAACGATTTGTCGTCCGTTCCGCGAGAACTCCAACCTCTCGAAAACGACGCTGCCACGTAAGCGCCACGTCAGCTCGACCCGTCGTTTTCGAGGGAAGGATGAGTCACGACATCTCACCCTGGAGCCAGCGCCGGCGCGAGGGTCGCAGTCCGGCGGTGCTCGAGGCCCATCGGAGAGAGCTGATTCGGCAGCGCCAGCGCTCGCCCGCGGCGTACCCAGCGACTGCTGGGAGGCGCCGGAGTCTGCGCGGTTTGCTCGTTTCGAACCCGAGCTCCAGATCGCCCCAGGTTTGACAATGTCCAGCAGCGGGTTGCGGTGGTACTCGTTCCTTGAGCGCACGATGCGAGCTGTCGAGCCTCCGCCGCCACCGCAAGCGCCTTTTGAACCATCCCTCGAGCCGCGGGCGTCGCCTCCGAGCCGCCGGGCGACGACCCCGGGCGTCGATCTCGCGCCAAAGGAGGCACGTTTTCAACGAGCTTTTTTGGACTGGCAAAACGATTCGTGGCGCGTGGGAACGCGTCGTCTCACACAGATTCGCGCCCACAGATGAATTTGGGGTCCAAATCGATTTAACTCAAGGAACCCAGTCTAAATCTGAGATGCCCTATTTCCCCCCCTCATAGAACTGCATAGAGAGATGCCATCCTTTACTTCAATCCTTTACTTCAGTACATTCAGTGTGGTCAGAGATCTGCGCCCTAGAGCTACACAGTTCAGTCCCCGTACCATGAAATGGGCACATTTGCTCCTTGTCCCTTTTCCTTGAGTCAACTCGTCGATTCCTGTCAAGCTCTCGTGTGGCGCAACCTCTTTGTTTCAAAACGCTGCACGTTTTTATTTCCCACCTCAAGGTTGATTAGACCGTCGATATCGATAAATCAATATATGAAAAACAAGTCGCGCGTACAAACATGGTTCAATCTGAACCATTTTAGCGAGGAGCAAATGTGACCATTTGGTACGGGGCCTGAACTGCGTAGCCTGAGGGGCGCACCCTGTCCGCAAATTGAGGGGATCGTTGAGATCAGATCGGCCGTTGTCTGTCCTTTGTCCATACGATATTTCACTTCGTCCAAGTAACCCCGCTTCGATTTACGCGATCAGATGAAAATCGAAGATGTGTGCCGGTACACGTCCTGTCGCCATACAAAAAGCCCTAACCACACTTACGGCACCTCTTGGACCTGCAAAGGAGGTCTGGAGATGCAGACTGTGTCACGATACTTTAAGGAGAATAGGAACTCCCTGAGGCCGCGCAGTTTGGACGAGTGATCCAAAGAAATCCGAGGGGTGAAGAATATTTTTCAATTTTCTACAGAAAATAAATGTTCTGCAGAAAAAAGAACGTGGCCGGCTCACGCGGCGGGGTGCCGCAGAATTTCTTCGAAGCTGTTCTGCAGAATTCCTTTTGATTTTCTTCGGAATTTCTGCAGAATTTCTGCAGATGGTGGTACCAGTACCCGCATTGTACCTGCTGCCACATCGCCACACTGTCGGCCGGCACCGTACCCATTGGCCAGCACCTACACTCGGTGAACAGGCCACTGCTAAACCTTGACCCGTCTACAGCCCACTTGGCGCCAATGGCGAGGTGCTGCCCTGCGAACTGCCCCGCACCGCCCTAGTCGTGGCAGCTGAACGCCACGCGTTTCCGGCTCTCTGATTGGGCAACACATGTCCTGCAGAAACGTGACCGCGTCTGATTGGGCGTCGAGGATTTTTTCTGTAGAACAAACCGACTTTCTACAGAACTAAATAAGTGTTTTTCTACAGAATGGCTTGAATGATTGAAGAAATTACAGCAGAACGGCTTGAAGATCTTTCTGCAGAAATGTTTCTGCAGAACAAAGAAACACGTCAGCGTTGGGGGGGTCATTTCTTTTGCCCGAAGAAATAATTGTTTTCTTCGTTCTGTGGATCACTCTACACAGATCGGCCCTCTGTACCAGCTCGTAACTAGAAAGGCGTGAACATTTCGCGCCTTTTTTTTCGTTTGTTCAGGATTAACACGTGTGATCACGTGTTTCATCACTGGGAAACCATTCCCTCGCGAATTTCGAACGTTTGCAATTTCGAAAATCTTCATAAATCACGTGCGAATCGCCTCGCTAGGAGGGGAAATATCGCACGTGTTAGTCATAAGGCCATAAATTGAATTGGGATTTCAGATCCTTGAGAATATCGCCGAAACGTAGAAAATTCTAAAATTATTGACTTGAAGCCTTGCGTGTTCGGGCGGAAGTTGGATGGGGATTCTTGCGGCGGACTTTCTGATTGGCTGTCCACACTTTGCAAAGTCCAAACGTCGAGATCGACTACTGTCCGCGCAGGGAGATGGCCGATGGGGGGAGCACACTCTATGTGAGGCTGTGCCCCGCGTCGTCGTCCGGCGCGCGTCGCCCCCCCGCATCGTCCCCGCGCGCTTGTCGTGGCCATGTACGTTGCCCTCGCCGCGCGCGTCGTCGTCCCCCTCGCGTCGCTTGTATATCTATTTGGTTGCCGTAGTGTTGCCGTTGGCCACGATGAGGGAGGCGGACGACGACGCGTGGGGGGGTGACCGGGGCGACACGACGCGCGCGGGGGGGGAGACGACGCGCGCGGGAGGGCGGCGCGCCTCGGATAAGACGAGCGCGGGGAAGACGGCGCGGGGGGGCGACGACGCGGAGCACACTCTCACACATGAATGCGTGCCCGCCTCTTCTGATGCAGGCCATCTCTTGTTCTCTTCTGGTTTCTGACGTTCTTTGAGTCCGAGTTGCCACGTGGCTGCCGAACGGGGCGTTCTGATTGGCTATTTTCTACTTGTATTTTCTACTTTGCGAGTTGCCCAATTTGGAGTATATAAATGGGGATTTTGCCAGAACCCCCATTCAACTTTCGCCAAAACTGCGACCATCAACCCAAAAGCGGGAATTACTGTCTGAAATCGCCATTCAATTTATGGCCTGAGCTGGTACAGAGGGCCGATCTGTGTAGCTGCTTTGGACCCGCGGTTTGGCCGCGCACTTTGGCCCATACAAATAACTCAAGTATGAGACAGAACGACGCGCCGAATCTCACCTCCGACAGCGCCCATATCAAATAACCCAAGAATTACACATGACGACGCGCCGAATGAAAAGCGGCGAAAAGCGGCGCCCCACCGTGCACCATCGCGAGATGGCGGGGGCCGTTTGGCGCCCAAGGTTGATGGATCGCCGCCAGGATTGTCGCGACGACTCCGCAACAGACCTGCGACGAACACCTGCCGTCCATTTCCCCTCGTAGATCGTCGGCCGCGGGCACCTGGGCGCGTTTCCGGAGCATCTGCCGTTTTTCGGACCATGTGGCCGCGGCCGACAATCTATGCGGGGAGAAGGACGGCAGGTGATCGTCGCAGGTCTATTGCGGATCCGTCGCGACAATCTTGGCGGCGATCCATGAACCATGGGCGCCAAACGGCCCCCGACTCTCGCGATGGTGACTCCCTTGCAAAAGTGCGCGCCCTGGCCAGATTCCGCGCGTCGTCTGCTGGTGGTCTATTCTTGATTTATTTATACATGGGCCCAACTGTGCGTCGTATGGTCTAATTCTTGAGTTATTTGTATGGGCCAAAGTGCGCGGCCAAACCGCGCAGTTTCGGCCTCAAAAGTGCGCGGCCTGAGTTCCTAATCTCCTTATCGTGACACACCCCCGTGCACGGCAGTTTCCTCGCTCCGCTCAAGTACGCAAGCAGCCGCAGCAGTGTTTTTTTTCATGGCGGCGTAGAAATTAAGAAGTGTTGAAAGCAACTGTGGTATCAGCACACGAAACTATAATCTCATAAACTCCTTTCAAGATATGCATTCAATAGACCTATTCCGCTATATCAGCCGAAAATTCCTTGGGCTAATGACTCAAGAACGGAACTCACTGTGACACTGCGCGCTCTGCGCCAACAACTTCGGTCGCCTGAGTCCGAGAAAACGCTGTTTACAGTGATTATTTGGCGAGAATGACGCGCGAGCAATGGCGTGCGAAGTGTCGACGGCGGCCGCACCGTGGCGCGGAATCACTTCGTAGTAGTCATGCCGTGGACTCCGTGCAGGTCGAACGGCGAGTATCACCGCCGCCGCGCCGTTCGGGCGCTTCCCCGTTTCTTGAGTCATTTGATCGGGAAGTGACTGTCTGAATGTGAGCATCGCCCCGCGGCGCGGCGGCGGCGATACTTGCCGTTCGAACCCCACGGAGTCCACGGCATGACTGCTACGAAGGGATTCCGCGCCTCGGCGCTGCCGCCGTCCACACTTTGTGCGCCATTGTTCGCGCGTCATTCTCGCCAAATCACCACTCAAAAGAGCGTTTTCTCGGAGTCTGGCGACCGAAGGGAAGTGCTGCCACCTCTGTGTTGGATTAAGTTAAAGCCAGTCTCCGGCATGACTTTCCCCTGACCCCTCCGAATACAGCATCTCGACGAATCAGGGACATGGGGAAATGATGGACTGTCCATTGACCAATCAGGGACGATACACATTTAGGAAAACAGAACTGGCGCGAACGAGCAAGAAAATCCAGCCAAACAAATCTCAGTAGATCTCTCTCTCTCTCGACCAATCACATGAGGGCCTTGAGCAGGTCGCGACCCGTGGAGACTGGGTTAATACCTCGGTTGGGGATTCAAACATTCGGACGGTTCGGTGAAGGGTCGGACTCGGCCGAAGTTGGGGTGATTCGCTGAGCCCCGCGGATTCTGTTTCACGTATGAGCATTTAGACTGATTCGAAAATTCGGACGAGTCGGTGAAGGGTTGGATTCGGTCCGAATCGCCCGTATTCCTGCACCCTCTAAATTCTATATACCGGGGATTGCTGTCGTATTGCAGTGTGGTGTGATTCTGAACGTTGGCGCCCATCTGCGCGGAGCGCATATGGCGACGACGTTCTTCTTGCCGTACGTCGTATCTGGATGTGAACGTCGGCGCCATCTGCGCGGAGCGCATATGGCGGCGACATTCTGTTTATTTACAATCAATGAATCAATTTGGAGAATTGTCGAAATTGAACGTCGGCACCATCTGCGCGTAGCGCATATGGCGGCGACATTAATTGTTTTTATATTTTTGTATCTGCTGATCCAGATACGGCAGACAGAAGAGAACGTCGGCGCCATGTGCGCTCCTCGCAGATGGCGCCAACGTTCAGATGCAAATTCGAATTCGAGTTTTTGTAATATTTGCGTTTATTTTGGAATTAAACGAATCACAATTGGAACAAGTGAACGACGGCGCCATCGTTCAGATGCAAATACGAATTAGAGTTTTTGTAATTGTTTGCGTTTATTTTGGAATTAAACGAATCACAATTGCAATAAGTGAACGACGGCACCATCGCGGGGAGCACGTATGGCGACGACGTTCTATTCTGTCAGACTATCTAGATGGCGCCGTCGTTCAAGTGCGAATCCGAATTGGAGATTTTGCAATTATTTGCGACTAGTACGCCGGTCGACCGGTGAAAGCCGGTCATCGCCTGTCAAAGCCGTAGCCGGTCAAACCCGGTCAGCAAACCCGGTCAAACCCGGTCAAACCCGGTCACAGCCGGTGATAGCCGGTCAGCAAAGCCGATCAAAATAAGCCGGTCAAAAGCTCAAAACCGGTCAAAGCCGGTCAAAGGGTCAAAGTCTGGCATGTAGCAAGATGCTCCCGCCTAATAAACGACACAAATCGGGAAAGAAGTATGCGCACGCGCACGGGGGAGGGGGCGAAGGCTAATCTGGGGTTTAAGGACACCCTGAATCGATTGCAACCAGTGCCGGCCCGAGAATCCCAACCCCCGGAGCCTGTTTGGGCAAAATTGGAATTCAGCGCAGGCCAGGAGCACCTGAATGAACAAGGCGAAACCGTCGTCGCCGCCATTGGCGGCGCAACACACGCACGGGGGAGGGGCGTGAAGGCTGTTCTTGTGGTTTTCGGCCGCCTTGGATCGATTACAGCCAGTGCCGGCCCCATAATCACAACACCGGAGCCTTTTTTTGGCAAAATTGGAAATCTGCGCGGCCAGGAGCACGTGAATGAACAAGGCGAAACCGTCGTCGCCGCCATTGGCGGCGCCACAAACGCACACTAACGAGCGCAATACGCGGCTAACAAGGAACTGCAACATTTGCGCGGCTCTCCTCGGGTGGAGGCTACGCGCCGCGCCGCCCAGCAAAAAAATGGACTTGCAAAAAGTGCATCTGAGCTGTGCACCTTTCAGGGGTCGAACGCCTGACCTGCGGGAGGGCAGCTACGGGTTCAGCCAACTAGGCCACCACAGATTGGCACTGGCATTCTGGAACGGCGAGCGGAAAACAGGGTCGTTTTTCTGCCTGTCAGGGCATCCCAGAGACTGAGTACTGCTACCCAGGGTGAAGCGAAAGCGCACCGCTTGTGCGCACAGGACGGGGCGTGCAAGCAGGGTCAGCACGGCGAGGGGATCAGAGTGGGCGCATCCAACGCGCGAGACGGTGCCGGACATACGCTTGCGTTCATTTCAAAGACCCCTCCAAGAAAACCCGACTCCACCTGCCCCGCCGGCTTCCCGAACCAACGTCATACCCGAGCCACCCTTTGCCTTTGTAGGTCTGATGGGGGTTGCCCGGGATATCGCGCGGGCGATCGCCG
>Ga0307489_10002197_pt1 | contig 13056 bp, 5 predicted proteins | sample SB12metaG_FD_202247 | JGI IMG/M metagenome (GOLD analysis project Ga0307489, IMG submission 202247) | Sea-ice brine microbial communities from Beaufort Sea near Barrow, Alaska, United States - SB 1.2 | ecosystem: Environmental > Aquatic > Marine > Coastal | place: USA: Alaska | collected 2017-05-06
CGGCGAACACCGTCGTGTACGTATCCCACGGGCACCCCCTTTCCCGTGCCCAGATGAGCATGTCGAGGCGCCCCTGGTGTGCGAATTCGCGACATGTCCATTCGTTCCACGGCCAGTCATGCTCGATTGCTCGTTTGAAGGCGTCGTCATCGCCTTTCCACGCGAGATGCATGGACACCTCCGGTCCCTTCAGGCAATTCGCGTTGCTCCGTGCCCACCTCGCCATGTTGTGTGAGCCCATGAAAAGAACTAGCTGGAGCCTATGCTCGTCGCCCGCGATCGGCCTCCCCGACTCCTGCACTGCGGCGCGTACTCGCTTATTTGTCAGCGAGAGTAGGGAGAGGTCAGTGGGGTTCAGTTTTTTCAGCACGTGCTCCCGTAGGACATCCGGCCATTCCATCAAAGGTCCCAATAAGTCGTCGCCCATTCCAACCGACATATATTTGTGATAAGACTTTCACGAGACGGGATCGTGTTTTTTTACGCGGTGCGAGGTGATTATGAAGAGATCGCACTCAGATTTTTGAGTTTGATGTATCAAAAAAGTCTGACCTAAAACAGTTTTGAACTGTTTTAGGTCAGACTTTTTTTGAGACTTTTTTGTTACATAAATCAGGGTTAATCAGACTGTTCATCACAAACACACACACACGAGGACTTTTACCGTTTTACCTAAGGATGACTCATGCGCGCGTCGCGTACATACCATACGTCGGGGTCAATACTATGGGGATGGGAACCCTTGCCCATGCGGTGGATTCTAATCTTGACCTGTTCGCTTTGCAAACGACAAATCCGGATGATACGTTGGACTCCATTCCGCCCACCTTGATCTCAGTATCTCGTGAGGGATCCGATGCAGATTTGGACTCTCCCAGACATCATTCGGAGGATGAAGAAACTGATGAGGATGCTGAGGATTCTGAGGATTCTGATGATTCTGAGGATTCTGATGATTCTATGGATTCGAGGGATTCGAGGGATTCGGAGGATTCGGAGGGTTCGGAGGGTTCGGAGGATTCGGATGATGCGGCGGATTCGGAGGATTCGGAGGATTCGGAGGATTCAGGGGGCTCGGATGATGATTCTGAGGATCCCGAGACTATGACCGCGCTCGGCGCCAACGCTGTGAGCGAGAGGGCTAGAGCGGGTGATGCTGCTGCTTTGTTCACCCAAGGCACTCGTGAGCCACTTGACGCGGCAGCATTCGAAGACAATTGGGACCGCCAGGGGCCTCACATGGCCGCATCACAGGCTGCTCATCTTGCGTACTTGAAGAATAAAGGCATGGTGTCGCTCACGAGTGCGGCGTCTAAGGGGTACGTGAACGCCATGGAGGCCATTGGTGATGTCCATTACAAATCGAGCGACTTCGAAGATGCCAGATTCTGGTTCGCCAAGAGCGCCGCCCTGGACTCACCGAGTGGCATGTTCAAGCTCGCACAAAGCCTTGAGTCAGGAGAGGGGGGGCTCAAGTTGGACGCGGAGGAGGCGGCGGTGTTGTACCGCAGAGCGGCCGGAAGCGGGCACGCGGGTGCTGCCTCAAACTTGCGTTTCATGCGCGAGGTCGGCCGCGGTGTGGTTCGCAGCAAGCAGTTCGCTCTGATGGCGCTTCGCAAAGCTGCCGAGAACGGCAAGGCGTCGGCGTGTACCACACTCGCCCGCGCGATGTACATCAACCAGCCCTACGCCCGCACAGTCGGTCTCATAGAAGACGTGCTGGCAAAGACGATGTGCTCCACCGATGTCCACACGACTACGATGGCCAACATTCTTTGGGGAGACATCGAGCATTCCTTGGGCGATCCAAACAAAACACCCACCGACGGATTTGTGTATGCGAGTATCGTAGAGTGGTTTAAAAGAGCCGAACTAGCAGGTGCTGGCCTTGGTACCACCGCATTCCTTGAGATGAGTCAGATCGCGTCTGTTGGAGACAGGTACTGCTGCAACGTTGGCTGCGAGGTCGTGGGACACCGGCAAGATTTCAAGATTTGCCCGAAATGCAAATTTTATCGATGCAGTGGGTCCGCCTGTCAGAAGGCTGATTGGACCGCGGGGGGGCACCGGGACGCGTGCTGCACACATCAGAGCAACTTCGATCAAAGATCTTAGAGAAATATCTTAGAGATTTCGGAGACTCCAATAAAAACAATACATACTCTAGAGATCCACCAGATTGATAATATAAATATAAATACACGTTCCACTCTGCGTCTCGCTCTTACGTTCCGATCTACGTCCCGCTCTGCCTCGTCGACCAGACACGCGACTTATGCGTGTGAGTCGTTCTGCTATTTCAAATATGGGCCATTCAATTAAACAGCGTTTGTATTTTTCCAGCAAGCGGCACATCCAGCTGAGGGCGCGGTGCATCCGGTCGCATCACCGTGCACGTGCTGCGTTTGTCGCATTGGCCGGGGCGAACCTTTGATTTTAACTTTGTGCGCCGCGGCACTACTCGCGTTTGTAATTACAACAGAGCTGCTATCTCGTGTACTCGTCTAGTTTACTCATTTACTTACAGGGTCCTAGCGCAGTAACACGTGTAATATCATGGGGTTCGATATGTTATAAACATCCTGTTTGACGTACTTCGAGAGCGACATGTTGTTCGGGAGCTCGTAGGAGTTGAAGGCGACGCGGTCGTACCGGTCCATGTCTAGCGAGTTCAGGTCGAAGTCGTCTGAGTCACAGGGGTCGTCGGGGACACGGGGGCTCTCGGAGTTCACAGAGTTCTTGGAGTTCTCGGAGTTCTCTAGGGCCATGTCATCGCCCGGCGCCTCCACCAGCGTTGCCTTGGTCGCTGTTTTGAGTGCTGCCACCACTTCGCCGACCGTGACAGATGTGTCCGGCACGTGCATGACACAGGCTGATTGTGCGAGCGTGAGTCGCAGCACGACTCCCTTCGAGGCGTCGTAGGGTGGGGAGCGCCAGTCTGTGCCAAAGTACACGTCCACCGTGGTCAGCGCGTTGAGTTGCGCTCGACTGGTGAGTGTCCAGCAGATCCCTTTCTGCGCGAAGATTTTGCCCGCCGGGTCAGTGCGCGCGAAGGGCACCACGATGATGGTGCAAGGTGCGCGCTTGTGACCACGCAAAGGTACAAAAAGCGGATTGCATCTGCTGCAACCGCGCCGGCCGAAGCGGCATTTACTGCAACCAATTTTTTGTTCCATATCGCGGAAAAGTGAGCGCACTGACATTGATTTTCGCAGATTCGTAATTTTCTGATGTTCAGAATGTTTCTCAAAAATTTCGATTTTGAAACTTTTAACATCAAAATTTCGTTTTGAAACTTTTGAACGTAGCGTTTTTGAAGCTTTTTGAATGCAAATTTTGAGTCGCTATAGAGTACCGAAAATGTCGAGCTCGGTGTTCACTTTTTTCCACGTTCTCCACGATCCTGAAACAGCAAAAGTCCCTCAACCTCTTATTTCGGTCTACCTTGTTCAAAGTCGTCCGATATGGACGCGTACGCCACATACATCGACACATGGGCCGCCGACATACGGCTGACCAACGTCTGCCAGAACCCGCTGTGCCGCTTTCATTCCGGTGGTGTGCGTTCGAGCGTCTTCTTCCGCAAAGCGCTTCAAATGTTCAGCCGAACCAGCATAAACGCTGCTGTGAACATTGAGAACCCCGATGGGCAGATGCACGACGGCGTCCCGGCTATCGCCCCGGAATATGAGATTGACAACGAGATTATTGATTACATCATCCAGTTCATCAACCTACACGTGAACACTATAGCCGCCGATCCTACTCAGCGCATACGCACTGAGTGCTCCCAAGGTTCCGATATGCTACTTGCCGCGCAGGGCAACGCGGGCGTCTACTTCACGTGCACGTGGCAGCAGGCCATTCACAAGACGAAACCCACTCCCGGCTCCGGGAAGAAGGAAGGCGACAGCTACCTCGACATGGTGGTGGCCATTCGACCTGATGCGGCTATGCGCGAGTGGCTCATCAAGATCAAGTACATCAAACCCGAGGTCGTGGACAAGGTTTCCCGCGACGCGAAGGTGGAAAAGTTCCCCAGAGAGGTGGTCATGTACCTGTCGCGCAGCATCATCGCCGCCTACCAGGCAATCTGCTTGGGCGTCCAGTCCGCGGCGCAACTCGGTCTCCAGCCCCAGTTTACGGGCATCATCGAGAACCCCGGGACCGAGAAGTCGCTACTCTTCGCTGCCGGCGTGGGGCACCCGGACGCTCGCTTCAAGGAGAACCGGACGACTACGGGGCGCGCGGGCCCGAACTCCCTGATGGAGAAGACCGTCACCAAGACCGACTTCCCCTGGCTCAGCCTCGGCGTGATCCAGCGGAACCTCGCGCCGCTTCTCCCCGACACGGGCGACCGCTCGGTGAAGGTGGGCGTTCCTCGCGCGGAAGTGGTGTGCCGTCAGAAGATCTTCTCCTCGCTCTTCAAGAAGCACGGCATCCATGGCGAGGACGTGACGCGCCTGACGACGCCGGACTGCACGCTGAACCTCGGCTGTCAGGTGGCGCTCGCTTCCCTCCTGATCATGAACCCTCTCGTGCTCACCGACCAGCGCAAGAACATTCCGCGGAATGAGCCTCCGCGCGCGGTGACGGTCGTGGAGACGCTTCTCATGGAGCGCTGCGCGAAGCGCAAGGCGGAGCAGGCCTACGACGGCACCAGCGACTCCGCGGTCATCCAGATGCCCTTCAAGGTGACCAAACAGGGCGACGATACTCTCGTCAAACTCGCGGCGACCGAGTTTTGGCCGTGCCCCACGTTTTACGACCCCGGCTACACCTACCACCTCGTCACCCTGAGAATGAAGAGCGGCGAGACGATGCAGCTTCTGGTGGTGACCAAGAAGGTCGCCATCGCCCTCCAGGGCCCGGCGCTGGGCTTCCTGAAGCAGACCCGCAGCGGAGTCTACGGGTTCAAGAGCGACAACGTCTTCGTGTGGGCCATGCCGCCCGTCAAGAACGCCGGTAGGAAGCTCGCGAAGACCGTCTACCAACGCAGCGCCACGGGCTTCTCGGCGGGCGTGTGGGCTTACTTCGCTACCGACTACATGGCGGCGCTCATCATCAGCTCCGAGAACTTCGAGGACGTGCGCGACATCTTCGCCACCGAGGTGCTCAAGGTCATCGACCCGCACGAGCACACACGCCGCATGCGCAGGCAAAAGTTGAACCACGGCGGGACGCCGATCAGGCTCAGTGGAGAGCTCAGAATCACTCAGCGTATGACCGGCCCGGCACTGGACATCATGGCGCGCAAGCTGCGGGTGTCGGGCAACGCCCCCCCTGGCAAGTACGCTCTCTTCGGGATGCAGAACGGCTTGAAGGAGGACATCAACGCGGGCACCGGCGACACCCTCGACACCGACAAGTTCCTCTTCTCCCTCGCGTGCCGCAAGGAGCACATCGTGCCGGAGCCCAGGTATTCTAAGGGCAAGAGCCCCAGGCTTTGCAAGGAGCCCAAGGTGGTTGAGAAGCTCCTCAACGTGTTCGACGAGGAGGACGTGTCCGAGTAACCCACCAACTTCCCGCAGCTGGTCCGCAACGCGCGCCTCGCGCGCGTCGCGGACGTGCGATGGGCGTCCATTGAGGGGGATCGCCTCGTCTCCGGGGTGTCTCACTTGCAATTGGAGGACGCTGTGTCCGAGGGCCAGAGCGCGAGGGCCACCGAGTTGTACGGGTGGATCCTCCAGCAGGGTGCAGACGAGTACGGTATCACCGTCAACCGCCGGGCGCTCGCGGCCTTGGCCCACACCGCCCCAGGCGCAGCACTGGCGCAGCTTGGCCCCGCCGCGGGTTCCGGGGCGGGGCCGTCTGGGAGCGGTGCGGCCACCGGAATGCAGGCGAGGGGCGGCGCTTCGTCGATGTGGGACATGGACACCACGCAGAAGCGCCGCCGCCCCGTGGAGGCCGTGGGAGACGACGCATCATCTGATTCGGACAGCGGCGAAAAGAACGATGGCGACCGGAACGATGGCGACCGGAACGACAACACGGACGACTCGGATGACTCGGAGTCGGACGACCCGGACCCGGACCCGAACAACACCGGTCTGGGTCCGGGCGAGATGGCGGCGGGCGCCCAAGGCAAAGCGCCCGAGACCGGCGCCCAGAAGGCAGCCGCCGCGCGCAAGCAGTGCCAGTCCTCATCCTCGGACTCGGAATCGGACTCGGACGCGGACGATCCTGAGCAGCACGAGACCACAGCGACGGCCGCTCTGCCGCGTCCCGCTCGGGAGTGCGCGATGGCACCGGCGCCCCTAGAGCCCGAAGCGCCTCCGGTCGGTGGCGGGGCGGACGTCGTTGCCGAGCCGTACGCAGAAGGCGAGAAGCAGATGGCCAACACGGACGATGAATCGTCCTCATCCTCGAACAACGATGACCAGGAAGACGGAGACGGTAGTTCCGAGTCCGAGTCCGAGGATGAGGATGAGGATGATACGTAGACTATCGTTGTGTCAATGATTAATAATTACATTTCAACACTAAGTATACGATCAGGTTGACGTATATCGCCGCGTCGCACGCCTTTGCAGTCTTTCGCTCGTCACGGTTTCCGGCGCTGGCGATCCACCGTCGCACGATTCGCTCGTCACTCTCCCGGACGAGGATAATTTATTGCCTGGTCGGTACAAACTACGCAGATCCCAGTAGCCACGGTTAATGCCAGCAGAAATCCTGAACACACCAGCACGATCGCCACGGCTTGATTCAGACGCTTCGGGGCAGCGTCCCCATGCGGGCCCGGGGGCGACGGCGAGGGTGAAGGAGATGCGAGCGTTTTTCGGGCAGCAGTACGGTCGGGGGGCACCTCTAGTACGCCGGTTACACCGTGCAGTCCACTCGCGACGAGGGACCGAGTGAATCGGCGGGGATTGTCGTGCAACGCTGATTTGAGCAAAATCTTCACCTTACTCGCCACCTTTTCGTCGAATGTTTTTATGACGAATTTTATCCTCGTCACCTCTCCTCCTTTTGACAGTAGACGACGGCATTCGTCGTCCGGCTCGTCGACGGCGACGACTTTCACCGCACTAGGCGTCACCCCTACTGCTACCGCTGTGGCATTTTCGAAGCCAACGGTGCTTTTGGTGTCGAACGCCTCAGGAGATATTCCGATGACGTCCACCGATCCCGCCACATAGTTGTCCATGGCCAGAGCGATTTCAGGGACAGGAGAGGAATCAGGCGCGATCGCAGGCGATACCGCGGGTGCGAACGCATAGTCCTCTGTAACATCAGAATTTTCGGCAGTCTCAGCAGTCTCGGCAGTTTCAGCAGTCTCGGCGGTACCAGCGGTGTCAACAGTCTCGGCGGTCTCGGTAACCTTGACGGGTTCGGCGGTGTCGAGAGTGTCGAGGACTTGGGTGGGATGGATGGTATCCGTCGACACATCATCCGTAAGCGTGGCAATCGGCGAGGGAAGTGGCCCGGCTGCATCCTCGTGCTCACGGCCCGTGTGCTCCTCGTGCCCATGAGCCTCAGACTCCTTAATGGGCTCCTCGTAAGCCTCAGACTCCTCAATGGGCTCTGCATAGGCCTCAGACTCCTCAATGGGCTCTTCATAGGCCTCAGACTCCTCAATGGGCTTCTCAATGGGCTCCTCGTATGCCTCAGGCTCCTCAATTGATTCCCGGAATTGTATACTTATTTGCTCCTCGTATGGATCAGGCTCCTCAATTGGCTCCTCGTATGCCTCAGACTCCCCCATGGGTTCCTCGTAGGCCTCCATAGGATCAGTCAGCTGTATTGCGTCATAGTCGTAGTCAAAACTTTCGACGGGTTCTGACAGGACGATGACGGTCTTCGACATAACATTGACAGCACTTTGCACTTCAGAAAGGCCGACGTTTTTGAGCCGTACGACAAGGTCGAGTGGCGGTACAGCCATGATTCCGGTTTGGAGATTGACAGCGGTTTCCATGTCTGCCACGGTGATTTCGTAGCCTATCGCAACACTACTACCAAGCAAGCGACGACCGCCGCTGGCTGACACGGTGACGTTGATGAGCTCGACAGGGACGTTAGCGAGGAACCCGATCGCCGTGGCGAATGCTTCGGTCTCGTTATCGCTTAAGGTTTCCACAGTGTACCCGTCAACAGTGACGTTGCCGGAGACCTTCGCGCTGATCGGGATCGAGGGCGACCGTCCAGAAAGCGAGGCTTCCAGCTGTTCTGCAGCATCCTCCGCGACTCTCGCTGCCTCCTTCGCCGTGATCTCGGCATCCGCGATCACCGCGCCAGCGTTGACGCAGAGATCAGTCTTACCTCTCGCGACTACTTTGGCCGCGCCGACGATAGCTTCCGCTTCGGCTTCTGATTTAAGAGCCGGAGCACCAGGTGTGCTTGATTTTATTCGCCAAAAATACGGGTCTTAAAACCAGAGCAGGGTACCATCGCCGCGATGCCGCGACAGCGGTCCGTACTTCTTCCCGAAGCGCACGCGTCGAACGCGTTCCAACCGCCAACCGATAAGCCCGAAGCCTGCGCGCTTCGCGCGCACTTGCGCTCCGCGCGTTTCTTGGTGGACGGTCTATTATTGTAACACAATTCCTATCACCTGTTCTAGGAAACCATGCCCGAAACGCGTCCCGCAAAGCACCGTCTCCGTACCCCCAATACCTTGCGAGCGCTGCGGGACACGGCCGAAGGCGCGTCGGGTCTGCTCGGGACCAGAGCGAGCGGTCGTCCGGCTTCCAGCTGAAACCTGTCCCGCCTTGGTGGCCCTCGCGATCAGGGGTCACAATGTCGCGATGTAAAAGGCGTCCACCTCACTAACTCTCATTTAGATGTTTCGCAGATTCTGATGTGATCTCCACTGTGGTGACCCACTAACACTCATTTAGACAAACACTAACTCTCATTAATCATTTTAGGCACGTGGCCCTCGGAATGACTCCCCACTACGGGACGCAGGCCCCTGCTAGGTCCTAACTGGACCGGCAAACCGGGACATGGTCGGACTATACCGAAAGTAAATGATTTCTAACTGTCTGCCCATACGCGAGGTCACTCGCGCGATCAGACCGACCGGCCGCTTCAATCGAAGTGATTTGCCCAACCCTTGGACTTCGAGCTTCGAAATCGAAGATTCTCTTGAGAAATGCCAGAACAATTTGACTCCCCCCTACAGGCAAACAGTCAGGTAATCGTTTCGCTCTGATTTCGCTTTCGGTGTCGACAAATGTCCCGGTTTGCCGGTACAGTTCAGGACCTACCTGTGTCGTAAAGAACGAACCATACGGCAGTTCAAATGACCTGCTTTGTATGGCGCAAGGACAGAGATCTGGTATCGACAGCGACATTTCGTCCCATCGCCGACCAGATTCGGCCGCGTGAAAGTGGTTTCCACACTTGAGGGCTAGCGGAGAAACTCGATCTCGACCGTCGACACATAAACACGTCTGATCACGTCTGAACACGTCTGAACACGTCTCACCGTCTTGTGGACTCCGTTCGGTAGCTTATTTGCGACGCATATCCACCCTAATACCGTCGCTGAGCCGAGGCCGGCCTCCAGCATCATCAATCCGGGACCGCCAGTGTACGTGTACCATACCGGTGTTCACGACGTCATATGGGTTGCAATAGTCACGGCATAGGAAGTCGGTGGAAGAGTGCTGAAAGTAGTGCAACCTATCGAGGCAGTGACCAGGCAGTGTTCAAGCAGTGTTCCAGCAGTGTTCAGATGGTGTTCAGGTAGTGTTCAGGCAGTATTCAGGAAGTGTTCATAGTGTTCAGGCTGTGTTCAGACGGTCGTTTTCGCGCCCCCTGAGAACGATGTTTTCCGCTAATAGTGCACACTTGGGACCGGCCGACCAAAACGCGCCATTTTCTTACAACACAGGGGCCTGCACTCGGTCCGAAGGGGCGGGTTAATTGTGTTCCCAAAAAACGTCGAAAAGGATTTTTATCCGTGTAAAAAGCAATGTTTCCAACCGATTCTCAACAGGAATCGCGATTTGCCTGGCCAATCAGAAGCGCGCTGGACCCCGCGCGACGGGGCGCCCTCCCACGCCGGCGGTGGGCAGTGTAAAGCGCGGCTCCGCGCTAGCTTACTGTAAACAGGCGTTTTACGGAGTCCGTGATGGAGCCAGAATTCGCAGCGCGGCGCCGTCCGGGTCGGGCGCGGTGTGTCCCAGCGCCATTCGGTCGGTTTTGTGCCCCCGCTTTCCAGCGAAAAACGTGCCAGAGCTAGCATCATTTCGGCTGGACCCCGCGCTACAATGATTTGGCGCCACTGCCGAGATGTAGGTTTCAGAAATAACAAATACCCTTGCTCTGGTGTACCGGTACACGAAAATATTTTCGCCTGACCCGTTTGCTTATGGGCGAGCAACACTCCGCACCCCTGGTTTCTCGGAATTATGCCGGGTACGCTTAAATATGGGGATAGGGGGGGTGGTCTCGGGAGGTGGTGACGGCTGAAAAGCAGCGAAAGGCCGCCCCCACCCTCGCGATGCCGCGCGCCATGTAGGCGGACGCCGTAGTAATTGTCGTTTTTGGTGGTGAAAACCGAGATTCAGCTTCTAATTGCTTGGCGTGACGGCTGCGACGCCGCGGCATCCCGGGGTTGGGGGCAACGCTTCGCTGCTTTTCAGCCGTCACCACCTCCCAAGACCACCCCCCCTATCCCCATATTTAAATCAGGCCCGGCATACCCGGCATAATTCCGAGAAAACAGGGGTCTAGAACACACAATTCAACGTGTAGCCCGGTGACAGAACCACGACGCCCTGCTGGAACGCTTGGCGACGCGGTCTGCACGCAAAGCGGCACGGCCACCACGTCTAGTGTCACGGGCAGTACGCCTAACGTCGCAGCTAGCCCGGAGGGGCAAAGAGGGGCCCCGAGCTCGGCTCGACAGATGGGGAGAGAAATCTTTGACGGGGCCGGTGAGGTGGACAAGATAATCTCGTACTTGTAGAATAGTAGAACAGTGGACGCGGCCTCCTGAAACGGGAGCAGCGTACCACGGCGGCGCCGGGACACGCGGGAAATGGATTTCGCGTGTAAGCACCCCTGATACGCGCCCCGTACAGAGCGTCAGCAAGCGCGTGCTCGATCGCGGCGGCCGTCACCGCCGTGCTTGGCGTCAAGTTTACGGCAGAATCCTGATTTTCTACGGATTTGACGCAAAATGAAATCACTGTACGCGCGACGGGGCGCACTCTAGACCCCGCCGCCGGCCACGAATCGCGTTGCACCGCGCGAGTCTGTGTTTGGGAGGCGTTTTATGCAGTCCGTGATGAAGCCCGAATTCGCGTGCGGCGTCGAGCGGCGAAATGGGAGCGCACGTTCCAGCGCCATTAATTGGCGTTGACCTTCTGCAGCCCATCTCGCGAAGCATCTCGCTGTTCGACCTCGCGCCACGGGGCGCACTCTAGACCCCGCCGCGGGCAATGAATCGCGTGGCACCGCGCGAAGTTATGTTGGGGAGGCGTTTTATGCAGTCCGTGATGAAGCCCAAATTCGCGTGCGGCGTCGAGCGGCGCCACGCGGGGCGTTATCAGCGCCATTCGGTGCAAAACGTGGCGCCACGTGGACGGCACCCCGCCAGCGGTCACGTGGACCAGTCATTACACAGATCCGTAACAAGTGCTACATCAGAAACGTACACTACAGCAACTATCCGTACCATATCCGTACAATACCGTTGGCTCGTTGTGGGAACACAATAGACCTATTCCGCTATATGCCTCCCGCGCGAGCGCCAATGACTTGGGTCGCCAGTAGAATGAAAAGGGCTGTTTTGAGTGGTGCGGAATAGGTCTATTATCTCGCCCCTTCGGACCGAGTGCCTGATGCCTGAGTCCCGTAGCAGGCGTGGGCCCACCCGACATCACGGAGTTTCACCAGTACCTCGTTAGGGTCCCGCTTCAGCTGTGCACGTGCTTCCCGCGCGTCGCTCGCCGCGTTTCCCACGCAGTAGAACCGCCAGTGTGGTGTGGTCCCGTCGTCCGCGCATTATCTCATACATGCCGCGCCGGCTTCGCCGTACACATGCGGCCAGCGTCGACACTCATTTTTCATCGTTGGCAGAGTGTCCGTCAGCGCTCTCGCAGCGAAGCGGGCTTCCCTTGTGAGCGCAGCAACTGGTACCCCCTCATTGCGTAGGTACGTCATGCGCCCCCATGTCCCGTCTGTGACTGGATCGTCCGCCAGTGATTGTCTTGCGCGTTCCGTTTCAGCGCCTTTTTCAACCCGCCTCTCAATGTGCCACTCTCTCTCCACGCAAAGGTCCACGGGAGGTGACCCTCGGCGGTGGCCATTCCGCGGGCCAGGTACGACAGTTTGGCACCCCGCTTCGCCTTCCTATCCGCCACAGCCTCTTCCCAGTTGCCCGCGTGGCCGTGTACCGTGGACGGAGGCGCCCGGTCTCGCGCGGAGCCTTCTTTTCACTTCCGCGATGTTCAGCCACTCGTGACGGTCCGCCTGTACTCATACAACACATTAAATCGTCTACTTTCGCTGACGCGCCGCGTTATAAGGCTTTGATTGGTCGCACTATGACGTCGGCGAAGATGCCGCGAAGATTGTGCCTGCTGGGTCTGAGAGACTGAAGTGCAGAGACGCAGAATGCGCCGACACGGCCTTTGTCGGCGCCAGGCGGCCTTGTAAGGCGCTTCTGTGGCGACGCGTCCGTACATGGTATGTCCGTAACGTTGTTGCGCAACCATTCAAGGCCTAATAACATGGCGCGCCACCGAACTTTACGGCGCGCACTGGCGTCAGCGGCGGCGAAGATGCCGCGAAGAAGTTGGAGGGATGGCGTGCGGTGCCCACCTCTACCGGACGGGTACTACCTTTGGCCGGACTCTCTTTGTGAAGGTCTATTTACATAAGAATCCTGTCGCGCTTTGGAGGTCTATTAACTCAAGAGTTGTCGTAATTTTGCTAAAGCCGCTAGGCCACCAAAAGAGTGTCCGAATACATGTCCGGCTACAGCGATTCTAGGACACATGTATGAGTGCGAACTCAATTCATTACACGCCCCTTTTCCGAATATCGCTGAATCACCGGACACTCCCACTGAAAGGTAGCCTTTTTAGCCACCAC
>Ga0307489_10002198_pt1 | contig 13056 bp, 11 predicted proteins | sample SB12metaG_FD_202247 | JGI IMG/M metagenome (GOLD analysis project Ga0307489, IMG submission 202247) | Sea-ice brine microbial communities from Beaufort Sea near Barrow, Alaska, United States - SB 1.2 | ecosystem: Environmental > Aquatic > Marine > Coastal | place: USA: Alaska | collected...
AACAATGAATATCGTTGTTGCGGTGTGTGGTGTACTAGCATCCCATGTGATAATTTCAACGATTGCAAGCATCCTATTATCAGAATCAACTTCATCTACTCGTGACGCTCTCGGCGGACAATCATAGCGTGCCCTGGTCACACGGGCATCATGCCGAGCAAATTATAGCGTGCGTTGATACCACAGACAGTTGTGCGGGAAAATTCTCGCGTACGTTGGTTCCACGGGCAGTCGTGCCAAGCAGCTCAAAGTTGCACTCTGGCGCGCCGATTGCCGTGCCGTCTGCGAAGCGCACCATGAAGCAGGGGCGCACGTCGAAATTGAAAGCAAGTAAGCGTTTCTGTTATCGAAGTTGTCCCGCTCAACCAACCAGAACTTTCCATCTCTAAATTTCCGTCGACCGATCGCAGGAAGCTGGACCGGGTTGCGATCCTCGAGTAAGGAAATAGGACCTCGGTTTCGAGGATAACAGAAGCACGGGGTGCTGTCAAACCTGAGGTTAAGCAGTGGAAGCGAGGTCGGTCCATAAGCTAAAGTGGATAGAATACCAACACAGGGCTCTTTACACATCAACAGAAGTCTACATGTCCATTTGTGGTATTCCGGGAGACATGTGTGGCGTTCATACCCCAGACATTACAAGCAGTTTATCGCATTTTATTGCCAAGCGCTCAAACCAGTCGGTTTCAGCACGGGTTTCAAGTTGCACCGCCCGACCATGACGTGCGGCGGCGTGATGTGGAACGGGGGATAGCACAGCACCACGCCTTCGTCACCGTTGACTGGGGCCTTGCGTTGCAATTAATGCTGATCAAAGTAAAATCGACTCCAAATCCATATATGGGAGAGAGACGCTCTCGCATGTATCAGGAGGCACTAGGCGCTTGATCTGGCCCCCGTGCTGTGATTGGTTTCCAAACAGGATCAGCAGGAGCTCTCGCCGTTCACATCGTCACACAGGAACGGCGAGGGGCTGAGCAAATCGCAAGCGATTATATTAAGCTAAAGAGTAATTGATGGCTTGGCGCACGGCCAGCTGACAGAGGGATTAGTAAACGAGTTGGCAGACCCTACCGTTGACGCGCGCAAGGTCGCCAGTGAGTCCCCGGACCCTCACTCGAGAGCCTATCGGCAGTGCGCCCCTGGTGGCGGCGTATGGGTTGGGGTAGCTGACGCCCTCGATGACAAACGGGGCCATCGTCACTGCATATTGCTCCGCGCCCTCCCGGCTGATCAGCACCGCCTGCCAGGGCTCACAAATTCATGGTGCCCCAATACACTCACAAGTTGGGCGTCACCCTACACCCTCCGACATTCTAAGCGGACAGACTCTAGGCGCCCAAGGTAGTATGTGACGCATTTGATCTTAATTTCCAAATACGTATATACCTCAATATTTAAACATCCTGAAAACCAAACACGTATTCAGTCGAATTTTGGTGAGAGGGACGAGAGGGACGGGATCTATTTCACTGTCAATGAACGCATGTAAGGCCCTGCCGGCGGCTGGGCGCCAGACCCGGATGCGGATTGGTAATCGGATTGAGCCCCTGATTGGCTCACAGATTGGGGGCCAGGTTGGGCTGCCAGCGCCAGGGCCATCCAATCATCGCCTCTTAACAAGCTCAACTGTAGTCGATTCAAATTCCATCCTTCATTCAATGATCGGGGGGTGTTTCATTGACAGTTGGTGCAGTGGACTGGTGGTCAAATATATTGAGCTTGCGGTGTGGCGTAAACTCATCTACTGGGGAGCTGATATTTCATGAATCGGAAATGACCCAACCGCACACGTCAGCTGCTGTAATCAACTGATGAACGCTCAATCTGCCGTCCTCCTCCGTGGTGCAGTAGCGCATGTGGAATTTGAACGCAAACGCTAAAAGCTGTCTGTAATGATATTATAGTTTCAAGCGCTTACACCACAGGCACGTTCAACACGGGGTGTAATACTGTACTGTCAACCTGCACCGCCCTGCCGCGGCGGCGGCGTCGGCAGCCCTGGCGTCGGCGACGGAACCGGCAAATTTCACGCACACGAGCTTGTGTGAAGGCCAGTTGGCTTTCTGGCACTAGTAGGGCCTGCCAGATACTACTCGCCACGTCAAAGGAGCCCGATGTAGTTCAGAGAGATACAGGGAGAGAGAAGGAGAGAGAAGGAGAGGGAGGTATTGAGATAGAGACAAGACAGAGAGAGAAACGCTTCGGCGTGTTCATGTAAGGAGGCACCAGGCCTTCGTCCGGCCCCCGTGTCACAGGATGCCATTTAACTGAATCAGGAAGGACGAGGGTTGAAAAACGTTGGTTGGAAAAGACGTGGTGCTCAAGTAACAAGCAATATGTGCCAGAGCGCACCTGGCAAGTGGCGTTGCAATACTTCACTCTCTTGCATCGCCCGCAACACTTCAACCACCGAGCAGGAGAGTCATTGAGAACAAGCACCCGAACAGAGATGGGCGTATGCCGTACTCGTAGGGTCGACGCGCAATGATGACGTACAGTACAGGTTAAACTCGTAGGGTGGACGCGCAGTGCGAGTGCGTGTTGTCTATAAGACAATACCCCTCAGCGCCGATCGCGGTGTGTTCAGCGGCGCAGTGGCTGCAGCGCTGAAATGCGATCATGGGGCGGCGGCTGGGGTGCATCTCGGCGGTGGGGGCGGGGGAGGCCCCGTTGGCTCCTGGCACCCCCTCCCTCGTCGCTGCACAACAATTGTCGACCACAATTGTTCGGCGCATCTCGTCAGGCGGGGGGGGACTCGACCAATGCGTCGTGCGCCCCGCCCCCCGCGCCTCCCGTCGCTGTCGCCCCCGCCGCCTCCCCGCCGCCGCACTCAGTGACACCCGAACCCATTGCACACGAAAGTTGTCGCGCGTCGTCCTGCGTTATGGCGTGCCGGCATTGCTCATATCGGACGCCTCTTCGTCTTCTCCAACAATGTGTATGGGACCAATCCGGATCGCCGATTCCGATTCTGCCACATCAGCAAGTCCGCTGAAAAGCAACGACACAACGCAGCTCGCACCGCGCCCGCCACTTCCCCGCCCGCCCGACACTCGCACGCGAGGGTCACGATGATGTTCCTCATGCGCGCCTCGCGCCCGTCCCCCGCCCGCGCGCCATTCCTGCCCGCCGCCCACGCCTACGCCTACCGCGCCAGTTTCACCTCATCCTCATCAGAGCCTGGGAGCCTCAGAGCTCGGACTACCCGTGCCCGGAGGGGTGCCATTGTTCCCGGCTCCGCCGCCGCTGCCGACGCCGCCGCCGCCGCTTTCTTCTCCGGGGTTCGCGCCAACTCCACTGGATCCACCGGCGGCACAATTCCCGGCCGGCTGTCCGACGCCGACCACGCGAAGGAGGCCGTGGTACGACACACATATTGATAATATTCCCCGAACCACCCGAACCTCCCGAACCAAAACAACGACATATACTTCTTCGCATGCATCTGCTGTGGGCAGGCGGGGTCAAGGGTAGTGGAACGGGGCAGAGGGCTATGTCTCTTATCGGGGCATCGCGCACGCGGATTCATCGACGTGTTGCGCATTGCGATATACGCGAGCGTGCCACGGGGCGCTGACGCTTGCTGCATTCGTCCCCCCCATCCTCGGGAGCCTCCATCTTTCTCGGTCCGCTTGACGGTTCCTCTCCTGCCCGACTCGTGACTGACGCTTCCTATCCTGCTCCTCCTGCTCCTGCCTTCCTCGCGCAGTACTTCCACGAGGAGGACGTGAAGCTTTTGCAGCAGCTGACGAAGAAGGCGCGAGCGCAGGTGATTTCGTCCGCCGACCACGAAGCGGAGGACCTCGCAGGGCCCAAATACCCCCAAATCCCCTTCAATATTTGGGTGCCGTGCCTACAAGAAAAGTGACATCGCCACTCGGTCTGCCATTACGCGGCCCAGGGCGGCAGCCTGGTGCCTGCTCATGAACACGCGGCATCATCTCTCTCTATCCCTCGTCTGCCTTTTGCTATAGCGTCCATTCTCCCTCGCACTGGACTCCAGAAACATCTGCGCTCGCTCTCGACACATCTACAGCTGCTCGCCGCGACCGCCACCTCCTTGCGGCGAGCGTGTCACCGTGAATGGGTACAATGCTATACTATCTGAAAACAGGGCCCACTGATACTTAGAGGAGAGGAGTGTGGGTACGGACAAATCGGATCAGAAGACGAGCTCAGTGTATGAGCAAATATTGAAGGGCCCGACTCATAACACTATGAGATGCAAACAGCACGGATGAGCTAAAATTGGGACGCCATGTAGTGCGGCCTTAGGATGTGGCGGGCCTAAAGAAGCTGTCGCCCGACGTGGCCAAGCTCAGCGAAAAGGTGGGGCCAGGGTCCGATATCCGCCAATCACGTCCGTCCTTCCCGCCACGTCAGTGCAAGTCAGCCACTCGCTTCAGTCCCACCCGTCACGTTAGTGGCAGTCAGCCAATCACGCAGTCCCTCCCGCCATGTATGTCACAGCCAGCCCACTGGCAAAGCTAAGCGAGCAGTATTCACCTGAGCGAGCAGCATTCACCAACGCGAGCAGCAATCACCCCAGCGAGCTGGATCACCTAAGCGAGCTGTATTCACCTATGCAAGCTTTATTTGAATAAGCGAGCTGTATCTACCGGGCCCTCAGTGGTGGACTTGAAGAAGATAGTGAAGTGGAAGCACACCTACTGAGACGGCACGCGGCATTGATGTACACTAGACCATGATGCCGGCAATAGCACTGGACTGTGATACCAGCGATGAGACTGACCACTGGATGACCGCACCGGCACAGTTTTCAGACGATGAATCGATGATACCAGCGGCGATGATGTGCCCCGGACAATGATGCCGGCATTGGCACTGGACTATGATACCGGTGCTGAGACTGGCCACTGGACGACGATGTCGTCACCAACACTGGACGATGGCTCAATGATGCTGGTATTGGAATAATACACCTGTCCTAGCCTAGATGACGCGGTCATTACAAAACCACGCACGCTACATTGCACTGCTACATGCTACTTGAGGGCGGCACGTGCGCTTCTATAAGCACCGCCGCCCAGCCCAATAATGCACCAGCTCTACCCTGTGTAAGAGCTCTACTCAAATTCCTTCCTCAATCATTCTCATATCTGCTATCCCGCCTACGCCCTCCAACTGCGGCCTCCTGCACCGCCCGTTTGCCCTCGCCCCCTGCCACCCCCATCTACGGACCTCTGGTAACTTCGCTCTCCCCCTTCTGCCGTACCTCAACACACCGCTCCCTCACCTCTATAGCTCTTCGACCGATTCTTGACACGCACGTGTGGTCATCAGACGCGCGGCACTCCCGGCGCCAGCGGCACCCCAACCCGGGGCCCCAACACCTAGGGACTGATGGATAGTGCTCGCCACGTCATAGGAAGCCATGTAACTCGAAATTCGAGGGTTCACAGCGCGTAACATGACGTGGCGAGCACCATGCATCAGTCCCTAACAACACCTAGCAAGGGACTGATGGATAGTGCTCGCCACTGTATATGACTCCATTTGACTCAAGAACCGAGGGTTAAACAGGCGTTTCATGACGTGGCGAGCACTATGCATCAGTCCCTACCAACACGAGCCTGAGGACCAGCACCGCCACCCAGGGGCTTACACTCGTACAATTTGCGGCTCAACGTAAGCACATTTTGTGGGATACGTTGGGTGCATGATTCCCCCCCTGTCTATTAGACAGGGGGGCACGGGGAGGTGTGACCAAAATGGCAGAGGTTGAGCTGAAATGTGGACGAGTGTAAGCCCCTGCCGCCACCGCACACAGCGCCATGCCCAGCAGCTGGTGAAGCGCTACGCGGCGCCGATGGAGCTCCGCCGCCTCATAGGGACTGACAGATAAGGCTTGCCACGTCATGTGATTCCATTGCTTTCCACGTCATGTGTGTTTCCATTGCTTCTCACGTCATGTGATTCCATTGCTTTCCACGTCATGTGTTTCCATTGCTTTCCACGTCATGTGTTTCCATTGCTTTCCACGTTATGTGTTTCCATTGCTTTCCACGTCATGTGTTTCCATGTAACTGAAGTGACGAGGGTCTAGAATATGGAGAATGGCGTGGCATGCATTATCTGGCAGGCCCTACCGCCTCGATGTTGGCTCCCGCCACCGCCGCCTCGAGCGCCCGACCGCGGCCGCGCTCTGCTGCCAGCCGCCGCCGCGGGCCAAGGGCGAACACTCATCCACCTTCAAGCTCAACGTAAGCACTTTTCGTGCGATACGCTGGGTCATTTCAGTGCTTCAGAGACCAAAAACGTCTCAGGTTGTGCTGAATAGTGGACGAGCAGAAGACCCTTACACTGGTCCACTATTCAGCTCACCGTAAGCACGTTTGTGGGACATATTGTGCGCTTCCAGTGACAAAGTCGGCTAAGGTTGGGCTGACGACTTGACGAGTGTAAGCCCCTGCCGCATACCCACGGACTCGGCGTCAGCGCGGTCCAGCTCGGTGCGGAGCTGGCTCACCTCCATCTCTCGCGCGCTCAACCGCGCGTTAGAGGCTTACACAATCCAATTTCCAGCTCACCGTTAGCACTTTCTGTCAGATACGTCGAGTGGTTCCAGTGATCAAAACGGATAAGGTTGGGTTATGAAGTTGACGAGTGTAAGCCCCTGCCGCGCTCGCGCCTCTTTGGCTTGCCCGCGTGCCGCGTTGCGCATCTGCTCCGCGCGCCCTAGGCGTAGCGGCGCAAGTTGCAATTGAAATCAAAACTTTAAAGCAGTTTATCGTATTTTACCTTCGATCGCTGATGCCATGTGCAGACAACCCGGGGCCAACTTTAGGTCAACCTGCACCAACCTGGGGTCAATATGCAGATTACACCACCCTGGGTTCAACGTGCACCACCCTACCAAGGAGGCGGCGCAGGAAGTTGTTCTGCTGCACCTCGGCCTGCAGGCGTGAGAGACGCTCGCCATTCTCGGCGTCCGTCCGACCGAGCGCCGCCTCCGCCTCCCACTAGGGCCAGGCATATATTGCTCGCCAAGTCAGAGTGCAGATATTGCTCGCCATGTCATCGAATACATCTTTAAACCTCATGTATCGAGTTAATCTGGCGTCTTATGTCTCGGTGATGTGGCGAGCAATATGAAATTGATAGTGCTCGCCACGTCATCGAATGCATCGTCAAACCTCATTCATTAAGTCATCATGGCGTCTTATGAATCAATGACTAGCGAGCAAAATATATTGCTCGCCATCTCATGGAATGCATCTTAAACTTCATTTACTGAGTCAGCATGGCGTCTTATGACTGAATGACGTGGCGAGCACTTTCTACCAGGTCCGACCTCATACAGCCGCACTGCCAGCGCTTGCCGCTCCCACTCCCCCTCCTCCAACCGCAGCTGTGCGTCTTCAAGTTCGGCGCGCAGCGCGCGATTGCCCGCTTTGCCAGCGTTGTTTTCTTCCAGCGTGGTGAGATACCCGTCGCCGTCACGCGCGGTACCATAGCCCTCTGCCCCCGTCTTGTAGCCGTCTCCCTCCCACTCGGTTTCCGTTTCTGCCGCTGCATCCGTCTCCGTCTCAGTCTCTGTCTCTGTTTCCACTCCAGCTCCTGCTCGAGATTCCGCTGCCGCTGCCGACTTCTCTGCAGCCTCTGCCGCTGCCGCTGCCGCCGCCACAGACGCATCCTCGTTGAACTCGAGCCGCACGGCAGAGGATGCAGCTGCGGCGGTGATTGGGGAGGTTTCTGAGAGAGACGGGAGCGGATGTGGTCTCGCTGGTGCTGTAAGTTGCTGCTGCTCCTGCTCCTGCTCCTGTTGAGGCTGCTCCATATTTACTTGCTCGTCATGTAGCCGCTGCTGAAGCTGCAGCTGCCTGAACTGCTCGCTGCGCCGATCCGCGCCGGCGCCTGACCCCAGTGCACGCCCGCCGCAGCCGCCACCGCCGCCGCGGCTGCCGCCGCCGCCTTCGAAGTCCGACACGTCCGTGGCATCCGGCTCAGTATCGGAGATGTCGGAGATCATCGCCGCGCCGCGGGACTGCCAACGCGCCTGGGCCGCTTCTCCAACTGCATCATACTGTTGTTGTACCGGCGCATGTTGCTGCTGATGTTGCTGCTGCTGCCCTTGATGTACAGGTGCACTATGCCGTTCTAGTTGCTGGTGATGGTGTACAAGCGCAGTATGTTGCTCATGCGGATGACGTGCCCGATTTTGTTCGAGCTGAGGATGAGCCGGTGCACCATGTTGTGTCGGCGGCTGCTGCTGTTGTACCTGTACACTATGCTCCGCTACCTCTGCCAGCTGCTGCTCCTCCTGCTCCTCCTCCTCCTGCTGCTGCTGCTGTACCGGTGCACTATCGTGTTCGTGCTGCGGCGGCCCGGGAGGGCGGAAGTCGAACCGCTCATTCTCGCTGTCGTACCGCGGAGACGACGCAAGCGGCGGGGATCCATCACTGGAATCCAACTGGCGTTGTTGCGGATGCGGCTGCTGTTCATGCTGCTGCACTGGGTGCTGAACAGGTGCACTATGCTCCTCTGGCTGCTGCTGCGGCTGCTGATTTGGATGTTGTACCGGTGCACTATATTGCTGCTGTTGCTGCAGCTGCTGCGGTACCTCAGTGATATCCACGTCACTAGCAACATGGCTACCGGCACTATCGTCCGCAACATCTCCACGGTGGTCACCAAGAACATCAACAGCAGCAGCAGCATAATGCACCGTTACAGCAACATCCGCAGCAGCATCCACATGCGCGCCAGCACTGTCATCCGCATCAGCAGCAGCTACGTCGAGAGTTTCGAGGTCAACGTGTGAACCGAGATTCGACAGCTTCAGCCCGCGAGGAGCCAGCGGAGGTCTCACGCCGTGATTACCAACCTCGCCACGATCCGGGCTAGCCTGCCCGTCCCCAAACACAACGGTGGCAACAGGCGATGCTGCTACATTGACGACGACCGGCGTTGTTCCCGCACTGGGCGTGGCGGCGGCCGCGGCGAGCATGATGCGGCGCGCAGCGTCGGCCTTCCCCATGGGCGAGGGTGAGCCCATGAGGGACATCGCGCCACGTGGCAGGGGCTGACACTCATCCACTTTCTCAGGTCAACGTAAGCCCCTTGTGTGGGGTACGCTGGGTGGCGTCGGTCTATCAGGTACACAAACGGCTCAGGGTGAACACAACTGTGGACGAGTGTGAGCCCCTGCCGCGCGGCATGTATGGGGGACTCCCGGGGTTCACGGAAATCCCGGGATCGGACGTCAGGGACCTGGCAGGAGATGCTTTGGCGGGCGAAGCGGCCATCATGATGCGGCGAGCGGCAGCGGCTTTGTTCAGTGGCGTGCGTGCGGGGGTGCCGGGCATGCCGGGCGGCGGCAGGGGAGTGCCGGGCGATCCGAGCGCTCCACGCGGCGTCAGGGGGGTGCCGGGTGTTCCGGGGGCCTTAGCGTGGGTCGTGTGTTGCGGGGTTTTGGTGGGCGTTTCATGCGGTGTCATCAACAGGCCGTCGTGATCGTCAAGGTCAAGGCCGTTGGGGTGGTCGAGGTGGTCGGCCTCGATGCAAGGGCTTATACTTGTCCACTTCTCAACTCAACGTAAGCACTTTTTGCGGGACTTGTTGGATATCTCGTGTATATATGTGGGTCACAACTGGTCACAAACTGCACACGAAACGGCTCACTGACCATAACGGCTTAGGTTGAGCTGAGAAGTGGACGAGTGTCAGCCCCTGCCTCGAGGTCACCGTCAGGCGATGCGGGCGATAGAGGCATCCAGCTAGCCGCTGCCGCGTCGGCCAGCCAGGGCTCCAACGCCGTTGTAGTGCCGCTACCGCGGCCACCGCCGCTGTCGGCAACGCCAATGTCATTGGGGTTGCCACTGGCATTGGCGTCTACTTGGAAGATGTCCGGCAGGTCTTCGGACAGCCCCAGGCCGAGGCGCCGCCGCAGGAAGGTCCGGTCGCCCTTGCTGCCGCGCCGCGCCGCGCCCAGTCTAGCCGTCAAATAGGGACCACCGAAGTCAGCAGGGGTCGCACGTCTAACATGAACGAACAACATATACACTTAGACAAGGGAGATGCGACGAAATCAGAAACCACGTTCAGACTTATCTAAGTCAAACACTTAGGCTATATCAAACATCTGATACCGAGTAAGGTAAATCACTGAGCATTACTCTGAGTCAGGCACCAAACAATCAGACATTACACCCAGTCAGAACCACTGAGTCACACACCGGCCGAAGTCAAATGCCAAGCGAAAAAACCTTACAGAAACCGTACAGAAACCGTACCATGAACGTCGCGGCACCGGCCGACAGCGGTTTCTTCGAGCGCCTCAACACCGCCTCCGCCTCCGCTGCCATACCCTCATCAACGTCGTCGTCCTGGTGACTCCCGCCGCTGTGAAGCGGCGCAAGTTGGATTTGAAAGCAAATGTTGAAAGCAGTCCGTCATATTACAGTTTCAAGCACTTAGTTCCAGGCGCTTTCAACTTGGGTTTGATGGGGTCAACCTGCACCGCCTTACCGCTGTGACTGCCGCCGTCGTTGTCGCCGCTGCCGCTTCCATCGTCGCTACGGTCGCCAACGCCGTCACCGTCGTGTGGTGGCACAAGTTGAGTTTGAAAGCAAGATTTGAAAGCGGTCCATCATATCGTAGTTTCAAGCGCTTAGTTTCGGGCGCTTTCAACGTGGGTTTGATGGGGTCAAACTGCACCGCCCTACCGTCGTCACCGCCATCGCCGCTGCCGCTGCCACCGCCGCTGTCGTCGCCGCTGCCGCCATCACCGCCGCCGTCGTCAACGCTGTCGTCGTCGCCGCCGCCGTCACCGCCGCCATTGTTGCCGCCGCTCAGGGGCTTACACTTGTTGACGTTACAGTTCAACTTGAGCAACTTCAGGACGAATTCATGAGATAAGTTGGGATGTAAGGTGGACAGAAGAGCTCAAGTTAAGCTGAAAGGGGAACGAGTGTAAGCCCCTGCCGCCACCGCCACCGCCTCCGCCAAAGCCGACATCTTCCTCGTCGGTGCCGTCTTCGTCGTCGTCATCAAAGCCAGGGTGAAGCGGCGAAAGTTGATTTTGAAACCAAAAGTTGAAAGCAGTCCATCATGTTTCAGTTTCAAGCACTTAGTTCCAGGCTGTTGCAACTTGGGTTCGATAGGGTCAACCTGCACCGCCTTACCAGGGTTGGTTGTCATTGGCGGCAGCGACACGGGGCTGGAGTGCCAGCTGGCGACGTTGGGGTTCGCCGCCTCGAAGCAGGGCCGGATGAATCGAACGCGCCACGTCATACTCCGCAGTTCTGCTCGGGGGGACAAATGGGGCTGGCGCGTGCTGCGGTCTGGTCAGGAACGTTGAGTTAATAGACCCTCGCGCATGCAATTTTCAGACTACCGTGTACAGGTGGCTGATCTACACTGTAATGTGTATATGAGCGACTGTCTATTGACTCAAGCAAATCCAAATCCCCATATGCCACCCCCACCAGAACTGCGTAGTAGGAGTCAGCTGCCTCATCAAAGGTGGTATTCATCTGAGGTGGATATGGTGGCTGCTTGATGTATGGCCCGACCTCAGAGTCCGGCCCCGCGTCTGCCGAGGTGACCATGGCCGGAAATAGACCGCCGCTGCCACCGCCGCCGCTGCCGCCCCGGCCGCTGCCGCCGCCCCGGCCGCCGCCGCCGCCGCCCCCACCGCCGCCGCCGCCGTTGCCACCACCGCCACCGCCTCCCTCGCCGCCGCCTCTGCCGCGCCAGTACTCGCCGTCGGCACGGTCAACGTAGCCGTCGACGTCATTGGATTTGTCATGGAATGTGGCAACGGCAGGGCAGTTGATTTTCTCACCAGGGTCCGGTGACATCATCCCCAGGCGGCTGCGGGTGCGCGATCCCCGCCCAGTGCCGGTGCCGTCCTCCGACCAGGGGCTTTCACTCGTCCACTTCTCGGCTTGGCGTGAGCACTTTCTTTGGGATACGTTGGATAACTGAATCGTTATAGTGACAAATACGGCTTAGGTTGAGCTGAGAAGTGGAAGAGCGGAAGCCCCTGCCTCAGACTGTTTGCTCATAGCGGCCTCTCCGCCCCTGCCGCTGCCTCCGCCGCCTCCACCTCCGTCACCGCCCTCGCCGCTACGCCCCCCGCCGCCGCCCCCGCCGCCTTCGCCGTCGCTGCCGCTGCCGGTGGGTGTCCCCCAACCCGGAGGGCTGTTGGGGGTGTGGAGGTCGGCGGTGGGCGTGTACAGGGCCGGGCGGGAGGGTCATTGAGAACAATTACTCCCCTGAGATCGGAGCACGGCTTACCTTCAGGGTAAATGAAATTACACACGTGCGGAATCTATGGAGAATGAGAGGGAAGAGGAACACGCGGATGAGGTAGAGCAAAAGGAGGAGGAGGAGGAGGATGAGGAGAAGGAGCAGCAGGAGGGGGAGGAGGCGGTGGAGGCGATTCAACATGGGTTGAGTGGTTGTTCTCAAAAACCCTCCTGCCAGGCTGCGAGGGCTGGGGCTGGGGCTTAGTTCGCCTTGCCCGGCTCGCGGGGTCATCATCTCGTCGGGGGAGGAAGTGCCGCGCTGGGAGCCGGCGGGTGAGTCGATGACGAGGGGGGTCCATGATACTGGCGGCGGTGGCGGCGGCGGCGGTGACATCGGCGGTGGTGGCGACAGCGACGGCGGTGGCGGTGGCGGCGGTTGTGGCAGCGGCGGCAGCGGTGACACCAGCGTCGGAGACGAGGGCGGCGGCGGCAGCGGCGGCAGCGGCAGCGGCGGCGGTGGCTGCGGCAACTTCGGCTTCAGCTCTGGAGACGCAGCCGGCGATGCACGCGGCGAAGTCGGAGGAGACACTGTCGAAACCGTCGGAGGAGATATCGGTGTAGACGTCGGAGGAGACATCGGAGGAGACACCGACACTCTCCCCCCGGATCCGGTCGCGGCCTCCGAATGTCTGCTCATTGCCTCAGCCATGTTCTCCAGCCCCGCGGCCCCGGGTCCGGCCGCCGCACCTAGAAAGCCGGCGATCCGGCCGAGGGTGCCAAAGTCCTCAGCCACGACGGCGGGAGCCGCTTCCGCGGTGGGTGCCAAGTCCGGAGCCTC
>Ga0307489_10002199_pt1 | contig 13049 bp, 26 predicted proteins | sample SB12metaG_FD_202247 | JGI IMG/M metagenome (GOLD analysis project Ga0307489, IMG submission 202247) | Sea-ice brine microbial communities from Beaufort Sea near Barrow, Alaska, United States - SB 1.2 | ecosystem: Environmental > Aquatic > Marine > Coastal | place: USA: Alaska | collected...
CCCCACGTCACTACCACCCACCTTCAAATGTTATGCTGAGAGTACATCTCTGGTGCGAGTATAAATAAGGAGGTATGCATTCAGACTTGCGCCCCTGCGTCAAGTGCTTGAATAGGAAGAACGGAGATGGCTTGAGAAGACAGCTGGCGGAGAAGGAGGCGGAATTGGCGGATGCCAAACAGAATTCCTGGCGGGGGTTGGGTTTCTGGAGCTGGTGCAGGTGTGGGTGCTGGTACGTTGCATCGATAACCACGACACTGTTGAGGCGGAATGTGAAGGCGCCGTCGAAGTGCGACACCGGCATGCGCGAGCCGCTGCTGCGAGGAAAATCGTAGAAAATGGGTCTGGTGCTCAGCACGACTTTTAGGTATGAGTGACTAGTGCACGCTGCACGAGGCGTTTGCTTGTAAACGTAATGTATACTTGTAACTGTAAATGTAATACTCCGTAAATGTAATTATACTTGCTTACCGCTAGAGCTAGCTCTAAACCATCTGGACAACTGTAATTGTATATACTGCAGTCCAAATGGCTAGATCGCGTTGAGTACGTCAACCTCCTCTCAAAGATCGTAGCGTCATCGCGTGCGGCCGGACTTGCCGCCGACTAGCACCGCCAGCGCCACGCCCGCCACCAGGGACACACACTCGTCCACTTATCGGCTGAACGTAAGCACCTTTCGAGGGACACGCTGGGTAGTTTCGGTGGTTCAGTGACTTAAACGTTTCAGGTTGAAATGAAACTTGGACGAGTCAAAGCCCCTGCCTGCCACGCCCACGGCGATGAGCGGCCACACCGCGGGGTAGCGGCGCAAGTTGAAATTCAAAGCAAAGTTTGAAAGCAGGTCATCATGTATTAATGTCAAGCACGTCGCTCCAGGCGCGTTCAACATAGGCGTCATCGGTTCAACCTGCACCGCCCTACTGCAGCGCCATCAACCTCCTTCGCCGCCCCTGCCGCCCGCGCCGCCTCCGCCTAGGGACAGACGGACAGTGCTCGGCACGTCAAGGGATGCCGCCTCAACTCATGAAACGAGGGTTGGAAACGCGTCGGATGAGTGGCGAGCACTATCCATCAGTCCCCACCTCCGCCGCTAGAGCCGCCTCGGACGTTGTGCGACTCAACGCCTGTTTACTCGCCTCTGCCGCCGCCGCCGCTGCAGCCGCCGCCGCTGCCGCCGCCGCCGCCGCCGCCGCTGCCGCCACGCCCTGCTCCTCCACCGCCGCCGCAATAACAGCGGCAGCTGCCGCAGGGTTGGCTGCCAATGCCACAGCCGCCGCCGCCGGAAGGACAGCCGCCGTGGCTGGAGGCGTCATCGACAGCGCCGCCGCCGCGCCCACTGCCAGCGCCGCCACCTTCACCACCTCATCCGTGTCGACTACCGGTGGAGAGGGCCAGGCAGTTAAAGATTGCCTCGTCATGTTTTCACCTCACAGTCATCGAGCCCCGAGGCTCTCCATCCACCATAGCTAGTGCCTGGTCTGTGCACCGTAAGTAATTGCTTGGCTAGTAAGTATTTGGACGAGTTCTCAACTCGTCAGATCACTTTCTTACTTACTCAACTCACATAGCTAACAGACCAGGCACAAGTCCCACCGGCGGCGTGGTTCAGACGGAAACGAAGTGATGTTGACGTTTTCAATGAGAGAGGGATGAAGTCATGGAGGATGTGTGCGGAACATGTACACCGCCGTGCCGGCGGGATTATCCGCAAAATCTTATCTGCGTTCTCCGGAATGCCATAAATGATCCCGTCCGAGCCCAGGAACCAGGGCCTGACATGTGATGCCAGCCACGTCATCCTCAACATCGTAGGTACTCGATTCTCGACTTCAATATGCCGATTTAAGTATTCCGCTTCCCGCGCAGAGCGCTGACGCTTTGTCCGCAACTCTGTATGGGCATTCAATCTGGCGTCCGCTTTCCCGCATGGAGCGTTAACGATTTGTCCGCAACTCTGTATGGACATTTAACCCAGGCGATATACCGAAACCGGCCTATTGGATGACATGACGTGGCGAGCATTGCCTGTCAGGCCATACCAGGAACCCCCCTTGCCACTTATCTGGGATATCCTCCGGCTGGGGTCTGATGGATTGTGCTCGCCACGTCATTGGATGCCGTTTAAATCGAGAAACGAGGGTTCAAAATGCGCTTGATGATGTGGGGAGCACTCTTGCCACGTCATAGGATGCCATTTAAATCGAGAAACGAGGGTTCGAAATGCGCATGATGACGTGGCGGGCACTATCAACCTGTCTCTACCTCCAGCTGACCCACGCATGACACCTCACCCGTGGCTGGCACGATCTTCAGCACCAAGTTGTAGCGCCGCAAGTTGAAACTAAAAGCAGAGTTTGAAAGCGCTCCATCGCATTGTAGTTTCAAGAGCTGATAACAAGCGCAGTCAACAGGGGGACAACCGGGGGTCAATCTGCACCGCACTACCGAATCGGCGTCGGACGGAATCGCGTATATGGCACCATCCGGCGCCAGCACCCCTCCTTGCCATTTGTTTTTTATGTCAGGCATCGTGCCGTTCCCTAGGGCCTGGCAACGATTGCTCGCCACTTCATAGGATGCCATTTATTGGACACTGGCAGATATTGCCGGTCACGTCATAGGATGCCATTTGCTGAAACCAACAAGAAATCAATATGCATTGGGTGACGTGGCCGGCCAGATCTGTCGGACCCTACCGTGCCCAATGGTATCAACCTCTTCCGTGGCCGTTCGGATTCTCAACACACAGTCCGTGTCCGAAGGGATTCCATAAATATTCCTGTCCAATCCCACCGCCCCGCCGCCCCACTTATACCGCCCCATAGGGACTAATGGATGGTGCTCGGCACGTCAGAGGACGCCATTCAAATCAATAAACTGATGGACAGTGCTCGGCACGTCAGAGGACGACATTCAAATCAAGAAACGAGGGTTGAATGCGTTTGATGACGTGGCGAGCACTTTCCATCAGTCCCTACCGCCCCACGAAGCGAGGCCCTATTTGCGTCACGGTTCCTTTCATGCAGTCGATCTTGAGCACCCGCTCGGCGTGCGACGGGAACGCGTAAATGCACCCATCAGGCCCCAACACCCCCCCATGCCACTTCCAGCCCCCCCCCACATCCGACAGGTCCCGAAGATAGGGCCCGGCAGATATTGCTAGCCACGTCAAAGGATGCCATTTGACTCAAGAAAACAAGGTTCCAAATGCGTCAAATGACGTGGCGGGCAATAGGGGGAGGGTTCCAAATACGTCTGATGACGTGGCCGGCAATATCTGCCAGGCCCCACCCCCATCATAATCACCTCCTGCGTCTCCGGCACTATCTTCAGCACGTGATCCGCCGTGTATGGAATGCCATAAATAGCCCCATCCGGCCCCCTAATACCTCCGTACCATCTGTTTTGCCCCGGGGGTATGCACCCTTTTCCAAACTGCGTCACATCGCCGGTCTTCGGATCCACCTCGCGCGAGAGCCAAGTAAATACGCCTCATCACGTCAAGCCACATCACGCCACATCACGCAGCGTCACGTCTCGGCATGTCATGTCACGCCATATCAAAGAACGCCGTTTGATTAAAGCAGCGAGGGTCTGAACATCAGTTGATGACGTGGCGTAGCGTGATGACGTGGCGTAGCGTGACGTGACGTAGAGTGATCCACTCGTGCCCACCTTGAGGATGGAGTCAGCGTTGCTCGGGATGCCGTAGATGTTACCCGAGCGTAGGGCGCGATGTTGAACATATCGAGCTTGTAACTCATGTACAATGAGCCCCAGGGTGCATACATGGTGAGAGCATTCACCAACCCCATCCGCCATTTCAAGCGAAGCGGACAGACCAAATTGTCTGTCGGGACTGAGGCCGTATCGAGGGGCACGACTATCGGGCTGAGTCGAGTGTCATCTCATGAGCAGGGTTGTTGTGGAAATGTTGGCGTGGCGAGTCAGCGTAACAAGGTTATCAAAGCTCTCAGCAAACGGGCCGCCAGGTGCGGCACTGGTGCCCTGCAGGCGGCTGCTTTTGAGGGATAGGTTATCATCATTCTCAGCAACAAACAACCAATCACATCACTACTATGAGCAGTAAACAGATGGTTCCATCGGGCCTTCGTGTCTTAGTATACTATGAGCGAACATTCATGGCCGTATAGTACAGCCCCACGGCTGCGCCGTGCCACATCCACTTTCTCTCCGGCACCTTGTGGCCAGTGTACACGGGTATACCTGTACACTATGAGCGACCAGACAGGGCCTTAGTGTCGGGGTACACTATGAGCAAATCATCAGGGCCTCACCATCCAGACCCATTGCGGCGCCGTGCCACATCCACTTCCCCTCCGGTACTTTCCCCAACGTCCGCACCGCGCCGGTCGCTGGTGTGATCTCAAGCACCGACCCCGCCCACGCCGGTATTCCCAGCACCGTGCCCTCGTTGGTGCGGATGCCCCGCAGTCGGGCCTGGCAGACGTTGCTCGTCACGTCGTAGGATGTCACTCACTCGTAATGGTTCAATGCTTGTCTGTCGACGACATGGCGGGCAATATTTGCTTGGCCCTGCCCCGCAGGTACTTGTACTTGCGCGTGTCGATTACCTCATCGGTCCCTAGCTCCGTCACCTCACCCGTGCCTGGGAGTAGGGCCGGCAAACTCCCTATCTCACTGTTTGCTCACTGTATATCGGTGTACCCGTAACACGTATACACTCGCTGCATCCTCCTCCCTGGCCCGGCCACTCGCTCCCTGACGGCTTGCTCACAGTATACCAGTGTACCCGCACATACTCGCCGCATTCTCATCCATAGCCTGGCCACCCATTCCCGTACTGTGTGCTGACAGTGCATTTGTACACACTCGCCGCATCCTCCTCTCCGGCCCCGGTGCACTGGTACACTATGAGCAAACCGTCAGGGACGAGTGGACAGGCCAGGGAGGAGGAGGCGGCGAGTGTGTACGGTACACCAGTACACTACGAGCATACTTTCACCTTGAGCTGCATACGGGACGAATGGCCAGGCCCTGCCCGGTACCACCTTGACGACGCGGCGGTTGTGGGCGGGGACGCCGTAGATGTTGCCGTCCGGCCCCAGCGCCGCGCCCAGCCACTTGTGCTCGCCGGGTATGCTGGGACCGAAGGTTTCGACAATGGCCTCGCCCGTGGTGTTGCGCGCTGCGGGGTTGCAGGCAGCAAGGGGAGCGGCGGCGGCTTCGATGGCAGAGCCGACGGCGGCGGCAGCGGCGGCGTCAGCGGCGGCGGCGGCGTCGGCGGCGGCGGGCGCAGTGTTAAAGCTCTTACCGCGAGACATGCTTCCGTTGCGCGGCGATGGCGCGGGGGACGGCGGGCGGGTCGGCGAGAGCGGCGGGCGGGGCGACGAGAGGCCGGGGCAACGCATACACCGGAGTGACCAGCGTGGGCGTGCCAAGCCAAACGGCTTACGCGTCGCCGTTACAGTGGGGCGCGGCGGCGGCGGCGGCGGAAGTGCACGTTATGTTGGAGGTGACGTTTTACGAGATTCGCATTTTATCCATCACTTCTGAACGCACTTTATCCAAAATCGTCGACTCACAACTGAACGCACTTCTCATTCAGTGAGAACTTAGCACGCGTTTTCCCACACGTGGACGTGGACATCCTGCGACGCCGACCGAGGGCACAACACTCAAACACGGATATTCAGTCCGCGCTTTTTGTTCCGGCACATTTCCGCCCCGCGCGTCACGTCGGCACAGGCGTCATGCCGGCGGCGCCCCGCCAGGGCCGTCAGGGCTGGTGCATCCCACCCCCGGCAGTCATCGCGGCCTCTCTCGCTGCGGACGCGGCGGTCATAGCCCTGGCTCTCACACTGCTCTCCCCGTCGTCCTTCACGACAAATGTATCCGACATTTTCCTGTGCCAACTCAGCGACGTCGCGGGCCTGACGCTCGTTCGCGCGGTGCTGGTAGCGTACGCCTGCGTAGCCGCCAGGGGGCAAACGCGCGACGTCGTGTGCTGGATTCGAGCGCGTGACGTGCTGTTCGTGTATCACGCGGCTTGCTCGTTTGCGTTCCTTGCCAAGGCCGTTCTGAAGGTAGGGCCGGGCAGATATTGCTAGTGCGATGCTGTTGCTCGCCACGTCATAGGACGCCATTCAACTCAATACACGAGGGTTCAAAACACGTGTCGTTGACATGGCAGGCTACATTTGCCTCTCCTCACGAGTACCGCGACTCGCTGTGTGCACCAATACACATGTCGTGGCGAGCACCGGTGCGCTATGTGGAGGTTGACGCGGCGAGCAAAGCTACACGTCCCTCCCTCCAGGTGCAGAGGGGCCCCGGAACGTGCGGTGTCGCGGGCTCCGACTGGCACGCGTGGGGCGCGCAGGCGCTCATCAGCGCCGCCGTGTTCGTGGGGTGGTGCGAGGTGGAAGCCTTGCGTGCGTTCTCAGACGAGGCGCGGGGTGGGGATGCTGCCGGACCTGGGGGGAGACGCCGCGGCCGTGCGCCGGAGGGATTTCATGCGTTGTCGGGCAGCGACGGCGAAGTCGGGCGGGGCGAGGTTGGCCGGGGCGGGGTGGTCGGGATTGGGCCGTTGAGCTACGGAGGTCCGGTGGGGTATGACAGCGACGAGACGTACCGAGGGAGCGACGGCGGTGGGGCGTCGAGCGGCTTCGAGAGTGCGGACAGCGAGGTACCAGGGAGTGTCAGCAGCGGCGGCAGCAGACGGCGCACGAGTTCCACGGGTTCGCGTGGGCGACCAACGAGGACTGGAAATCATCACGACCAGCACGAGTTCGAGCATGATGCGGAGGGATGGGACCGGGACTGGCCGCTGGGCCCGGTAGCTTTGCCCGAGCCGTGGCGAGGCCTGTACACTCGTCCCCTGTTCCACCACAACCCGAGTTTTTCATAGTGCACCAGGATACACGTGGATCCGGCGAGTGTGTACGAGTACTAGTACACCGGCACGCTATGCGCCAACACTCAGGCTGAGCTGAACAGGTAACCAGTGGCGTCGGCCCTGCCCCGTGGCGCGAAGGGCTGTCGCCGGAACTCATCCGTGTTCTCGAAGACGCCTTCGCCTCCGTCGCCTCCCGCACCCGCGCCCTCCTCAACACGCTCCACTATGGCTCAGTTGATGAGGACGTGAGAGGCCGGCCCTTCGTCCCCGCTGGCCACGTCATCGGTAGGGCCCGGCCACGGAGTTCCCTGACTGCTTGCTCGTATTGTACTGGTGTACTCTTACACACTCGCCGCATCCTCCACCCTGGCTTGGGTACACCGGTACACTATGAGCGAACAGCCAGGTTGAGCTGAAAAGGGTTGGAGCGGCCAGGCCCTGCTCCGCGGCGCCCACAAAGAGGGCGGGCGGTAGGGCCCAGCAGATAGTGTTCGCCGTGTCAAGGGATGCCAAGAATGTCAAGAGTGTCAAGAAACGAGGCGTTGGATGAAATGGCAGGCATTCTCTACCACACCCTATTAAATGAATTAAATGGCATCCTATGACGTGGCAAACAATATCCTGCCAGGCCCTAGGGAGCGGGTGCGCGCATGGCACCAGCTGTCGCAAGCGGATAACCCTGAATCGGCGCCGCTCGTGTTCGTCGGAATCATGGACGCGCCGGTCAGCGTGTTGGAATTTGAGCCGATTGTTACATCTATGGAAGCGCGGCCCCGGTGGGACGGGTTCTGCTCGTCCGGGAGATCCGTGCACCGGTACAACGAGGACTGCGCGACTTCCGAGGTTGTCTTCAAGGTAGGAACGCTGCTGCTGGACTGCTCTTGTATGATTATTCTGGACCCACATAGCTGGTCTGAATGTTCTGAAAAGGGCCCAATATTGGCGTGTCTGAATAAATGCCTGCGTGTGATTCTCGGTGGTCTTACCCGTGCCCGTGCGACTACTGGTGTGCTGGTGCACGGCTCGGCCCTGGACGCCTGTATGGTCACCCGACCTGATATATCAGTGCCTGCATGGTCACCTGACTTAAACCCTAAACATGTGCATGGGCCCTGTGACACGCGGGTGCTGCTGCTAGCGCCGCGGGACCAGCAGATTATCTCCGCACGCCGCAAGCTGCCCAACGGCGGGTACCTCTTCGCCAGCACCAGTCTACCCAACAGCATCGCACCGCCGCCGCGCGCGGTAGGGACTCATGGATAGTGCTCGCCACACCATCACACGCATTTGTGTACCACATTTCCTCAGTAAAATGGCATCCTATGACGTAGCGAGCACTATCCATCATTCCCTACCGCGCGGGGGTCGTGCGGACCTGGATGCTGTTTGGTAGGGACTTATGGATAGCGCTCACCACGTCATCAAACGCATTTTGAACCACCAGTTCCTGAGTCGAATGGTATTCTATGACGTGGTCAGCACTATCCATCAGTCCCTATTATTTGGGGGGATCTATGTCGCGCCGCGGCCGGGGTAAGGCGGTGCAGGTTGAAATCAGTTGAACCCCGTGTTGAAAGCGCCTGGTTTTGAGCGCTTGAAGCTAAATTGTGATGAAGTAGATTGAAACATCGCTTTCGATTTCAACTCGCGGCGCTACAGCGGGGGGTTGCGACGGCGGGACGCCGGTGCCGGACGCAGGCGGCGGCGGCGGTGGCGGGTCACGAGTGCCGCTGGTGCGGGTGGGGGCTGGCGGCAGTGGAAGTGGGGACGGCGGCGGCGACGGCGGTAGCGAGGGCGGTGGAGACGGTGGGGACAGTGCCGGCGGTGGCCGTGGGGGCGGTGGTGGCAGTGAGGGCAGCGGAGGTGACGGTGGTGGCGTCGAGGACGGCTCTGGAAGCCGCGTCAGCGGCGAGGGCCGCGGCGAGGGTGGGGGCGGTGGGGGCGGTGGGGGCAGCGGGGGCAAAGGGAGGAGCAGCGGCGGCGGTGGTGGCGAGGGCGCTGACGGCGATGGCAGTGGTGGCGACAGTGGCGGCGGTGGCGGCGGCGGCGGCGGCGGAGTCAAGCCCACGAAGTCAGCCGCCCAGGCTCCGGCTTCAGCAGCGTCCAATGTTTCCAACGACGTCAAGTCTGTGATGGTGGTATCGGTGTTCCACGCCGATCTTTTGGGCTCCGTCCCGCGCTCTTTGGTAGGGCGGTGCAGGTTGACGGTATAAAAACCCGTTCTGAAAGCGCCTATGGTTTCAGCGCTTGAAGCTACAATATGACGAAACACTTTTAAACTTTGTTTTCAACTTGAACTTGCGCCGCTACAGCTTGTACTGGCTCATAGCGCGACGCATGCCCTCCATTTTGGTAGGCCCAGGCGGAATATGCTTTTTCTTTTGCCCAAATTCCCTATGCTTAATTCCCCAAGTTCAGCCTATTGTGCTCGGATTATACCCGATTATGCCCAGTTATGCCGTCTAATTTCTCAACGATGCGCAGGTAACATGCCGAAAAATGCCAGAAAAGTTCCGCAATGTATCCAGAAAACGGCCAGAATTTCCAGAAAACGCCCACAATCCCGAGAAAATGCCTCAAATTCCCGGCATTATGCCGGAATTCTCGATTTGCCTATTGTGCCGGAAAGTGATGCCTGCATACTCCGCCTGGCCCTGTATTCTGGAGGCCATGCGCGCCCACGCCGTGAAACCGTTTCTACCTCAAGGTATGAATAGAGTATGAACGGAGCTTGGTGAAAAATGCTCACCTTGTGAAGCGTCTTTGGGCTAGTTGAGCGTTAGTAATGAATAAAACACGGATGTATAAGGTGTGGATAGGATGTGAGTACGGTGTGAATGGGTAGGAATAGGGTAAGAATGGGGGATAAATGGGGATGAATGGAGCTAGTTGCGCGCGGTAATTTTATTTCAACTTAAAGGAGTATTGAATATGTACGTATTTCAATTTATAGAAGTATGTACATCTATTCACAGTATATATTCATTGTATATCAATCCACAATACTTATATCAATTCACCGTCCCCACAAGAAGACAGCTATGCGTGGTCAGCTGCACGGTGAGGGGCAGGACGCAATCGTCGTATCTCAGACAGCCCGCTCCCAATCTCGACTGGACACTCGAGCCGTCACAAGCCGCTACTTTCTATGGTTTTTCTTCATTTTCACCGAGGAGGAGGAGGTTGAGGTGAGGAGGAGGAGGAGGATATCGACCTAGCGTTCCAGAATCTCGCCCTCGCTGAGGGAGTAGCAGCTCTCGCCGTGGCACCACATGTCCAGACCCTCGCCGTCCTCCTGCTCCTCCGGCACACGGAGCGACCCGCCGGTAATCCGCTTGACAAGCATCAGGCACCCATAGGACGCCACCGCGGTGTACGCCGCAGTGGCCACGGCCGCCGTGCACTGGATAATCGTCTGCTTAAGCATGGGCACCGAGCAGAAGAGTCACAGGTGATTCACAACGTTCGCCTGTCATTCAGTTCTCTTCTGAGAATCAGGCATTTCAGGCTATCAAGTCCAGGAGAGAGACGCTTCCGCGTGTATAAGGAGGCACCAGGCTTTTGCCCTGGCCCTCGTTGATGAAGTCAGGGCATTGGTCAGCGCATTGAGGCCGCAGAGCCTGAGGACCTCGGAGGCAGCACTATGGGCAACAGTGAGGGACTCCCCACCTCGGAGAAACCGCCGAACACGGGCGAGGCGACGATGCCAAGCAGGCAGGTGCCCACGAAGCCGCCCACGCCATGAGACAGGGCCTGACATTCATTACGGTGGCTGCTAAATTTGAGCTGGTTTGAGGGAGTGGCGTCAGGGATATGACTTAAGTGCTGTGAAGTTGAGCTGAACGAGGGAACGATTGTAAATCCCTGCCGTGGACGCCAAAGACATCGAGGGAGTCGTCGTACCCGTACTTCTCCTTCACGACGACGGAAAAGAAGCGGCAGACGATACCCGCCACGACGCCCAGCATGACGGCGCCGAAGGGCCCCACGAAGCCGGCGCAGGGTGTCACCGTGGCCAGGCCCGCGATGGACCCCGTGGCGATGCCCAGCATGGACGCCTTGCCCGTCTCCGACACGCAGAGCCCAGAGGAGACAACTATATCAGCTTAATGAATGACCCCATATTAATTGAAAATGTGGAGGATGTCGAGGCTGGCGTGATGAGGACGATGAGGTCAATGTTTATGGGTGAATGATGAGGAGGAGGATGTCGATGTGTATGGGTGCACCATGATAAAGAGGAGGTCATTGTGTACGGGTAAATCATGAGGGAGGAGGAGGAGGAGGAAGTCAATGTGTGAGGGTACTCTATGAGGAAGGGGAGGTCAATGTGTTCACCGGCCACACCTTGACGTCCTGCAGCATCCACGTGAAGGCGGCGCTGGCGGCGGCCAGCTGCGTGGCGAGGCACGCGAAGGCGGCATCCGCGCCGGCGGCGAGCGCGCTGCCGCCGTTGAACCCGTACCAGCCCACCCACAACATCCCGGTCCCAAGCACGGTCAGCACCACATTGCAGGGTCCGGCACATGATGCTCAAAACATCAAAAGACCACGAGGCTTGGCAAATGTGATGAAAAGGACATTTTGAGCAATTTCTGCCACGCCCTAGCTAGTGTGTATCCCCGGGTGCATGTAACCTCAGACGGGATTTCGAGCCGTTTTTTAACTAGAAGCCACCGTGCGCCGATGATGCTCCCCTATCAGTAGGTTCGGCTCATAGGGATGCACTGGTGCACTGAGAGCAAACAGTCACTTTCGAGCAATCCCAGCCCCACCAGGTTACCGGCCACCATTTTGTTCTCCTTGCGGGGCCCCAGCACGGCGGCGCCCACCAGCGCACCGATACCAGCGGTAATGTGCACCACGATGCCGCCGGCGAAGTCAAGCACGCCCTGCTCTGCCATCAATCAGGGTCTAGCAATCGTTCCCTTATCAGGTTGAGTTTTCTATTGGTCCCAGGCGCGGTGTCGTCATGGACAGAACGGCTTCCGTGACCTGAAAAGGGAAGAATGTAGGACAGATGTGGCGAGAAAAGCCGCGGGTGTGTTGGTCACACCATGAGACGGAGGAGGAAGAGGAGGATGCTGAAAGCGTGTACGGGCACGCTATGAGACAAAGGTAGAGAAGGTGGCAACAGTGAAGGAAAACACTATGAGCAAACAGTGTACGACCCTGCCATGAAGCCCCCGGGCCCCCACACCATGTGGCAAGCAGGGAAGTACACCACGAACATCCACAGGAAGCAGTACCACATCACGCTGGAGAACTTCATGCGCTCCACGAACGAGCCAACCATGAGCGCGGGGGTGATGACGGCGAATGTCATCTGGTACAGCGCCCACACCCAGGGTCTTACACTCCTTTCCCCCTCACCTTGATTTGAGCAGTTTGGATTGGTTTGTGGTGGGGAGATGGTGAGATGAGGTGCCAGGGACAGAACAGCTGAAGTAGAGCATGCTTCATTGGTACTAAGTGGGTTGACGGTGAGGTGAGGTGAGGTGAGGTGTCGGGTCGGTCGTCAGCGTCAGAACGGCTCAAGTAAAGCTGTAAAGGAAAAGATTGCATGGCCCTGCCCAGAGCGCCTCGGGGATGGTCTCCCACACCGACGCCTTCGTGATGCCCGCCAGCAGCACCTTGTCCAGACCGCCGATGAACCCGTTGCCGCCGACCAGGGCCAAGTGAGCGTAGAATGTAATTTTCAGCCGGTACACTATGTGTGGATGCCGTGGTGAGCATCGGTGTATTACGTGATTGGTGACATGGCAGATGCCGTGGTGAGCACCGGTTCACTGCATGGTTAATGACATGGCGGATGATGCGGGGGGCACCGGTACCCTCCGTGGTGGATGACGTGGCGAGCACCAGTGCCATACGTGGTGGATGACGTGGCGAGCAATGTTGGCTGGGCCCTACCGTTGGCGGAGAAGGAGAGGGAGTAGCCGACGACGTACCACAGCACGGACATCATGCACGTGAGCGAGAAGCACTGCATCAGCACGGACAGCATGTTCTTGCGCCGCACCATAGGGCCCGCCAGATACCGCTCGCCACGTCATAGGATGCCAAATGACTCAAGAGACCAGGCTTAAGAAGGCGTGTGAGGATGTAGGAGGCGGAGGAGGAGGAGGAGGAGGAGGAAGATGTGGAGGAGGAGGAGGAGGAGGAG
>Ga0307489_10002200_pt1 | contig 13048 bp, 14 predicted proteins | sample SB12metaG_FD_202247 | JGI IMG/M metagenome (GOLD analysis project Ga0307489, IMG submission 202247) | Sea-ice brine microbial communities from Beaufort Sea near Barrow, Alaska, United States - SB 1.2 | ecosystem: Environmental > Aquatic > Marine > Coastal | place: USA: Alaska | collected...
ACACGAATTGCTCGTACGAAAGCTTTCGTATGGGCAAGTCGAATGCGCCCGATCCCTGCGCGAATTGCCCATACGATCGCAAAGTGGGAGCCGTCTCGACGAAATTTCGTAGATGCGAGGGACTGCCAGTGCCGATCCCAACACGAATTGCTCGTACGAAAGCTTTCGTATGGGCAAGTCGAATGCGCCCGATCCCTTCGCGAATTGCCCATACGATCGCAAAGTGGGAGCCGTCTCGACGAAATTTCGTAGATGCGAGGGACTGACTGGTCAATACTTGTCAATACGTGGCGTGGACCCACCCGTGTCAATATTGCCACCCAGCCGAGATCACAGTTGCCAGGCAAGTACCCTCTGCCCATCCTGCCCTATCCCCACAGAAGATCCCCTGCACCTTGTGCGTAACAAGAGCGGCGCATTTCGGATTGTCGGGCACGATGGCTAGACCCCTAGTGGACGGCGGCGCGGACTCACCTGCCGCTCAAGTCGCGAGGGGAATCGATTATTCCGACCTCATGCCGAAGGAGGAGGACCTGCTGTACGAGGAGGAGCTCCTCCGAACCCCGCACGTCACGAAGCTGTGGTGGCGGTATCTCGAAGCGCGCAAAGACTCCACCGCCAAGCGGCGTTATCTCATATTCGAGCGCGCGATCAAGGCGTTGCCCGGCAGCTACAAGGTATGCCCCACTCTGCCCGCGTGAAGGCGGCCGATGCCGTGTTCCCGCCCCACGATCTTGGCTTGAGTTGCTCTGGGTACCTGTGACAGCAAGGCGGCTGCGGTGGCCTCTTGCATTGCCTACGGTTCCTCCGACTGACGCCCAGCGCAACCCACACTTCCGGCAGCTGTGGTACGCGTATCTCATGGAGAGGTACGAGGCGGTGCGCGGCCTCTGCGTCACCAACCCGGCGTACGCTGCGCTCAACAACACCTTCGAGCGCGCCCTGGTGACGATGCACAAAATGCCGAAGGTTTGGGAGCTGTATCTCAACTTCCTGGTGGAACAGCGGGTCATCACGAAAGTACGTCGCGCGTGCGATCGTGCCCTCGCATCCCTCCCGGTCACCCAGCATGAACGCGTCTGGTCCGTTTACCTGGTACGCCCGCGGAACCTGCCCGAATTCGCCTCCGAAATTCCCGTCTTACCCTGCCCGCCCAAAAGCCCTTGGAACCGAATAACCCTCATCATATTCTTTGGGGGGGGACACTGGCCGCACGGAAGGCCTCCTCACCCCGACCCGGAGGTCGAGGCACGACACCAGAGAACATGCCCACACGCCCTGCTGACAAATGTTAGTCGCGCGCTCGCAGGGTTTCATCCGTCAGCAGGGCATCCCGGTGGATACAGCGCGCCGCGTGTACCGCCGGTACCTCAAGTTTGAGCCCGGGCACGCGGAGGAATACATTGAGTTCCTCAAGGTTCGTGGTCATTGGGATGAGGTGGCGAACAAGCTCGCTAGCATCGTGAACGACGATACTTTCCAATCTCTCGCCGGAAAGAGCAAGCATCAGCTTTGGCTGGAGCTTTGCGACGTAATTACCAAGCATCCGGCAGAGGTGACGGCCCTTAATGTCGACGCGATACTGAGAGGCGGCATCCGCAAATTTACCGACGAGGTTGGCCGGCTATGGACCTCCCTCGCTGATTTTTACATCCGCCGAGGGCTCTTTGAAAAGGCCCGCGACGTGTACGAAGAAGGTCTCGCGACTGTCATCACGGTGCGCGACTTCTCGTTGATATTTGATGCATACACGCAGTTCGAGGAGAGCATGCTCAGTGCGAAGATGGAAGCAACAACACAGACACAGTGGGAGGGCGAACGGCAGGACGACCAAGGGGACAATAACGACGGGACTGACTTTTTGTTGAAGGATGTGGGCGATGACCTTGACCTGCGCCTCGCGCGGCTCGAGTTCCTCATGGGAAGGCGACCTGAACTCCTCTCCTCCGTAATGCTACGCCAGAACCCACACAATGTGCACGAGTGGCAGAAGCGCGTTGCTCTCTTTGAGGGCAACCCCACGCGGCAGATCCTCACTTTCACCGAGGCGGTCAAGACAGTCGAACCATCCCAGGCTCTGGGAAAGCCACACACGCTGTGGGTCGACTTTGCCAAGTTCTACGAGGTTCATGGCGACGCGGACAACGGGCGCGTCGTGTTTGAGAAAGCCGTGTGTGTGCCGTTCACCAAGCTTGACGACCTCGCCACGGTTTGGTGCGAGTGGGGCGAACTGGAGTTGCGGCAGAAGAATTACGTTGGGTCATTGGACCTCATGCGCCGCGCCACCGCCGAACCGCCGCGATACCCCAGCCAGCGCCCCAAGGCGGTAGAGTGGGAAGCTTTGCCTGTACAGGACCGCCTGTTCAAATCACTCAAGCTCTGGACCTTCTACTGCGACCTGGAGGAGTCCCTCGGGTCGCTCGAGTCTGCCCGCGCCGCGTACAACCGCATTCTTGACCTCCGGATCGCCACCCCGCAAATCATCCTCAACTTCGCTCTTTTGCTCCAAGAGAGCAAGTTTTTCGAGGACAGCTTTCAGGTGTACGAGCGTGGTGTGAACCTGTTCAAGTTTCCGCACTCGCGCGAGATCTGGCAGGCATACCTCAAGCAGTTTGTGGAGCGGTTTGGCGCCAAGAAGCTGGAGCGGGCACGGGACCTATTCGAGCAGTGCTGTGCCGCCGCCCCGCCCAAGGAGGCGAAGCAATTTTTCCTCGAGTACGCCCGCTTGGAGGAAGAACACGGTCTCGCCCGCCGCGCCATGGACATATACGAGCGCGCCTGTCGGAAGGTGCCACTGGACAAAAAACTGGATGTATACGAGCTCTACGTCTCGCGTGCCATGGACTTTTTCGGTGTGGGCAAAGTTCGCTCCATCTATGAATCATCGATTGAGCAGGAACTGCCGGACGGCACCACCAAGGTGTTGTGTACTCGGTATGCACGACTGGAGCGCAAGCTGGGCGAGATTGACCGCTCTCGCGGTTTGTATATCCATGCGAGCCAGTTCGCAAACCCTCAGCAGGACGCTGAGTTTTGGGAGGAGTGGAACCGATTTGAGGTTCGGCACGGAAACGAGGACACGTTCCGTGAAATGCTGCGGATCAAGCGTTCTGTGACGGCGAGCTTTAGCCAAATGCACTTCAACATGGCGACAATCGAGCTACCAAGTCAGGCAGGTACGCTGGAAGCAGGAGGTATGGGCGCAATGGAGGCTGCAGCAACGGAGGGGCGGCAGGGCGCATCCGATCTCGAGGACTCGATGGCGGCGCTGGAGGGGGCAGCGGTGTCCAATACGACGAACGTATCGGGCTTCGTCAAGTCGCACACTGAGGGCGGCGACGGCACCGCCGCCGCTGCTGCGGATAACCCGGACGAAATTGATATCGGCAACGACGATGACAGCGCCGACGACATGGATAAGCAGGAAGTTGATGTGCAGCAAGCCGTGGTGCCAGAGGGTGTGTTTGGCGACATGAAGCGCGGGCCGGAGGGGGAATCCGAGCCCCAGGGCGCGCTTGACCGCTTCAAGAAGCAACGTACCGAATGATGGTTATTGGTTGATGTGGATGGAGGGAGATTTGGACACCGACTCGCGAAGCGCGTTTGCGCGGCGACAGAGTTTATGAAATGCATCGAAGCAAGGAGTGGAATACAAGGGTGACGGGCACGGCAGGCATGTCGATATTGGTGTGTTCGCGTTCGGGTTCGGGCTCGGGAGGTATCCCGCTGCCTAGTACATTTCAGACTCACGCGAATACGACAGCACTTTTCACGCATCTGAACGCGGGAAACTATTCATCATCCTACCGACGACGGCTTTAGCAAACATGTGTGGTTGTTCAGTCTATGCTTGCCACGTCATTCATCTCACCTTAATCCTTAGTGCTTAAATTATGCGCCACCTGGTGGCGGGGCGAGTCAATAAATCGGCTTCCCACCGCAGCAGGCCCGTCAGGGGATGCATTCGTGTGTCCAGTCCATGGCACATGGAGATCGGCGCCATCATTGGCGCCAGTGGTGCGCATGATGATAACAAGCCGTCTTGAGGCGTCGGGGAACCGAGCAGCGCGAATATGATATTTGACTGTCGTTTTCTGGCTGTTGGCTTGAACCTCGCCCGCCGGCCACTGTTACTAGTTGCGAAGCCTGCTACTGGTTGCGTGGCCAGTGACTAGTCGTGTCAAAAGCAGTAGCCACCTTGATGCGGCGCCGAATGTTAGGCTGCTGTTGGAAGTCATCCGCTAGATGTTCCCAGGGCTCACGGCAGGAGACCAACCTGTGTGGCAGAGCGGGCGCAGAGGGGAGAGAGTATGAAAGGTGAAACCCATAGCCGCCAAATAGACCTATTCCGCTGTATCAGTCGAAAATCCCTTGGTCTAATGACTCAAGAACGGAAATCACAGTATTTATGCGCGCTCTGCGCCAACGACTTCGGTCGCCTGAGTCCGAGAAAACGCTATTTACAGTGGCGATTTGGCGAGAATGACGCGCGAACAATGGCGTACGAAGTGTCGACGGCGGCAGCGCCGAGGCGCGGAATCCCTTCGCAGTAGTCATGCCGTGGAGTTTGGGGGTCGAACGGCGAGTATCGCCGCCGACGCGCCGTTCGGGCGCTGCCCCGTTTCTTGAGTCATTTGATCGGGAAGTGACGGTTTAAATGTGAGCATCGCCCCGCGGCACGGCGGCGGCGATGCTCGCCGTTCGACCCCCACGGAGTCCACGGCATGACTACTACGAAGGGATTCCGCGCCTCGGCGCGGCCGCCGTCGAGACTTCGTACGCCATTGTTCGCGCGTCATTCTCGCCAAATCACCACTCAAAAGAGCGTTTTCTCGGACTCAGGCGACCGAAGTCATTGGCGCTGGCGCGTCAGTGATATAGCGGAATAGGTCTATTTGGTTTTACTCTGGCGTGGGGTTGTGAACATCGTTTTCAGCAATGTATGATTTTTTTCTTCGGTTATAACCAGTGATCCACGTAACACGTAACATATCATGTTATGTTCCGTGAGACTGTGGCCCGAAAATCTGGGACGGTGTTACGGCGTAACATAACATGTTACGCATAACATGTGATGTGGGTGTTATGCGGATCTGTTATGTGAAACTGTTATGTTATGTTACGTATGTTACTTGGGAGATATGCATTTTTGGATCATTTTGCCCATACGACGCGGTATAATTTGGGTTTAGGGTTGCTCGCGAGTTTAGGGTTTGCGCCAGGGGTCATTTTGTCCATCCGATTTGTACACCTGACGTAACATAACAGACGTAACATAACATAAAAGTCACGTAACAGCCACATAACAGGTCCACGTAACAGCCACGTAACATACATAACATAACACCCCCGCGCGACCGAATGCGTTACGTGTTACGCGTAACATGATATGTTATGCGTGTTCCGCCGGAACACATAACACTTTCGAAGTGTCACGTGGATCACTGGTTATAACTAAAGGAACCGCGACAATCCCAATTTCCAGATTGAAATCCATATTGAAACCCAAATTATAAAACAATCGAGTTCTGAGCCTGATTTCAGTATAATGTATAACGGTCTTATGATGGACACCGAAACCGTAGAACGATTGGCGGTCGAAGTACACGTGTCAGGTTTAGTTTAAGTTTTCCATTCTCAAAGCTACTATATATATTTTTTATTTTTCACAGCTCTGGAAGTTAACGCAAACGCGTCTTTGTAGGCCCTCAGGATATACGTCACTCGTGGTTATCCGTCATCTTGACCACACCCATCACTTGCGCCTCCATATCCCAAGGTACCCACGCAAGGGGTGTAAGCCGAATAAGCAGTGAAGTTGCTACAAGACGAACGTTTTGGGCGATAAGGCAGTCATTTTGCTCATACGGTTTATCAAAGCCGAACGCAATGTCGGACAAGGTGTTCTGCAGGATTCGTATAGGCGTATGGGCAAAATGGGTCTGAACCCTGACATCGAACGCCTATCTTATCGGTTTCACTGCCAATTCTCCTTACCACCCTTGCCAGGCCGTCTTAAATTGGTTATTATTCTTTTACTCTGCAACCACTCCTTCCACCCCCCCTTCGGGTGTTACCATTTCTCTCCGTTTCGCTCCTGCTTGCGCGTCCTCGTGTGTTCTTTTGTGTCCTCGTGTGTCCTCTTCTTCATTTCCTTCCATGTCCTCGTCGTTGTCCTCGTTGCTGTTGTAGTTGTTGTCGTATTCCTCGTCAGTGGGGTCATCGGAGTTGGGTCCACGCGGTCCCCCCGCGGGGGCGTCCGCGTTCCCTCCCCGACCCCTACTCTTCCAGGTCTTCACCACCCTCTTCCGCAATGCTTTTCTCCTTTTCCATTGTTCCTGTTCTTCCTCGTTCCTTGCCAATTTCTTCTCGATTTGTGCCATCGAGATCCAGTAGTTGTCCTCACCCTGTCCGAAGTGTTCCCGCCTGATCGGATATTGTGCCTGCTGTCGTGCTTTGGCTAAAGCCGCTAGGCCACCAAAAGAGTGTCCGAACACATGTCCGGCTACAGCGATTCTAGGACACATGTATGAGTGCGAACTCAATTCATTACACCTGCCTCGCCCCCGAAGGGAGTTTCACGCCACACTCCTTACATATCTGTTCGCTTCTGTCATGGGCTCGTCCACAATCTCCGCACACCTTCGTTAGCACTTTGCCCCCTTCATCCATGGTTATAGTGCCTGGTTCGCCTCTCTCAGTACCTCGTCGACCGGGCCGCGTGCTTCCCGGTGTGTCTCCCGCCACTCCTTTGACGCTGCAGTGTCCCGTTTGTCTTCCACTGTGATGTTGTTGTACTCTTCTTCTTCCCACTTTTGTTCCTTGTTCCTCAACAGCCAGAGTCTTCTCGTTGCTTTCTGCAGGAGGCCTTCCATAGCTTCCACCATTTATTTGGCCGTTTCCGCCGACGCTCCCAGCCCCTTTAACACCGTGTGGAACCCGGGTGGGGCGTATTCCAGCCCTCCTATCTCCGGGTCCCACTCACCGCACCTTTCCCACGCCCCGTTCCCCCCTCTGGAGTCTGTTCCCCATCCCCACCCTGCTTCCCGCTGTCAGTCCGTGACATACCACCGTAACCATACTGGCCAGCCTTGGGCTTCCTCGCTTCGTTTTTCTCGGACCGTGGTGGCCTCCTTCCCCGGAGCGTGGGCCGCCCACCACGACTCCACCGTGCCCACGAATGGGCGCTCGTCCCAGTCGTCCGGCCCTTCCGGGTGGTATCTATTGCGTTGGAATACCACCACCGCCGCTGGGTGTTCGATGTATCCCACGTGTTTCCTCGCGCTACCCTCTTTCCAAAAGCTGTCCGGTACGGAGGACCAAGTGCCCGCTGGAGCCAGGAACACGACGCGCCCCCCCAGCTCCGTGATGCGTTTCGCATTTTCCGTGCCGGCGAGCAGCGGTATCACTAGGACCGCCCTCCGCGCGTGTTGGGCCAGCTCCAGTACCGCGAGGACCTGGTCAGTGCCCCCAGCCGAGACGTCTTCCGCTGTAAATTCGGGGTTCGCACCCAGGAAGGCTCCCACCCACCGATCCTTCCTGAGCCCATCTTGTAACAGCGTTTCCTGTTCCCCCGCGAACAGGCCGGGATCCTCCAGCATGCACGTGACCTTGTATCGTTCAGATTGGTTCCCGATATCCCCGAAGGTTTGCATCAACAGTCCGGTGGTCCACTACAATGTCTCATACGTTTCGTCGTTTGCCCAGCACATTGTCTTTCGCCTGGTGTGCCTCCCCGATTCCGTGCCGTCTTGGATCCATCGTTGTGCCTTCGCGGCCGCGTTGACGAACGCTTCGCCCCGTACCTCCCACCCGTGTCTCCACAGTCTCCGCGTTGTCTCGTAGGCGGCGCGCGAGATTGTGACAGGTTCCCCTTCCCCGCGGAGCGTCGTCGCGCCTCCCTTGGGTCACCGTCCCCGCTCTGGTCTGTGTTCCTCGGCCTCGGGTGCCGACTCCCCGTGCTTTTCCGGACACGTGGCCCTGGTGACTCCCCAGGCCCAAGCGTGTCGCAAGCTAACCCGAAGATTTATTGGACACGACCGACCGACCTGTTTTGCCACAATCTGTCGCATCGAGGTTGTTGCGCGCACCGAGCCGCGGCTCCGGCACTCGGCGAGCGCGTAGAGCCCTGCGGGGCGTCGAGCACGTGCGTATGGCACGAACCGCGTCCAAAACGGCGAAGGGACGGCTGAGATATGCGCGATGGGCCTGGCGCTCACCCCATTTGAATCTAGCGATGACTTCCGCGCGGTCCGTGGGTCCCAGCCGGTCTCGCTCGCAGAAACGCTCAAGACATACGGGTAGAGCAATACTCTCACCGGGGACGCGCGCAACAACACTCGGAAACGCGACGCAATTGGCGATGCCGTTCACTCAGCAAAAGCGTGACATCTTTCACACTCATGTCACGCTCAATTAAGAGCGCGGCATCGCCAGTTGCGTCGCAATTCCGAGTGGTGATGCGTGCGCGCCCGCAGAGGGAGTTGTTTTTCCGGCGTGTCTTGAGGTTTTTTTCCCACCGGTCGGTGAGCTGTATCTGCGCGCGCAACCTCGAAGTGCTCACTTGTCACACAAAAGAGTCCAGTTTGTCACGAAATATCTACGGGTTAGCTTGCGACACTCTGTGTGCGCTTAACTCGATCATCCGACCGACCATGTCCGTACTCCCCATATATCGTTACTCTTTTTTATCTCGTTAGTCACCTTCGTCTCTCGCCAAGGCGCCTCAGGTATGCGTTTGAAACGCGCACTCCGCCGGCTCCACGCTCGGCAGCCATGGATGCCCAAGCCAGCAAGCGGCGCGGACGCGGCAGCGCGGGTGGCACCGGCGTGGGCGTGGCGCCTGGGGCCCAGTGGGGGCTGCGGGAAGCGGGGTCGCGGTGCTGGGCGAAGGGGGGCATTCAGAGATCTCGGCATGCCCAACGACGGGCCGCCCGCACTTCCGCTGTTGCCCGGGTACGCTGCGTGGTTCGAAGCTGGGCTCTCGCCGCGTCGCCTGGCCGCGCTACGTCGCCGCCGGGCCGCGCGCCGCCGTCGGATCCGGTGCGGTGACCGGCGCCCCGGGTCCGCCGACGCGAGCAGCCCGGACCCGGCTGCCAAGAAAAAGCGAAAGACGTCGTCAATTACGATTTTTGTGATGCAACTTTTTCGCCCCAAAATTTCCTCCATTTACACAGATTGTCAGAATAGTCGCGACGCCAAACCTATCTCCTCCGCCGTCTCTTGACGGACGGTCATGTGCGTTGGGGAGTCGCTAGGTGTCGCCTGTACCGAGGGCGTCTAGAAGCGATATTTACCAGACTCGCCCGCGTTGCGCGGGGCGGGCGCGGCCAGAAACGCCAATATGGAAAAGTCAACAGTTTGGCCCAAGAATCACGATATGTCAGCATAGCCGCGACGCCAAATCTATCTCCTCCGCCGCCTCTCAACGGACGGTCACGTGCGTTGGGGAATCGCTAGATGTTGCCTATACCGAGGGCGTCTAGAAGCGATATTGACCAGATTTGTCCGCGTTGAGCCGGGGGAGCACGGCCAGAAACGCCAATATTGAAAAAATGACGAAATCCCAAAAACCCAATTTTCTACCTCCCACCTAGCGCTTTTTTTCGTTGCAGTTCCACATTTGACGCTCGGCATTCCCTGAATCGTTTTCCGTTCGCCGGTTCAGTGACTCAACAAGAAAATGAAATCGAGCGCTGTGATTGGCTGGATCGTAAAGCAACAACTTTTCGCGTTCCCTAAATCGCGAGACGTCCGCACATTAAAAGCTCTGTCGGCATTCCCTAAATCGTTTTCCGTTCGCCGGTTCAGTGACTCAACAAGAAAATGAAATCGAGCGCTGTGATTGGTTGGAGCGTAAAGCAACAACTTTTTGCGTTCCCTAAATTGCGAGACGTCAGCAGAAATGACGTCAGCAGAAATCGCCTCTGTGAGAGCGCCACGTCGATGATCCAAAGAAAACCTTTTCCTTCGGATCTCTTGGAATCATCGAAAAACTGGCAGCTTTTTCACCCATAAATCGCTTCGTCAACGTTCTTCAACCTTCTTCAAGCTTCTTTTCGCTTCCCTTCGCACTTCCCTTCGCCCCCTTCGCTCCGCTTCGCGCCCTTTCGCTTCCCTACCATTCGCTTCCCTTCCCTTCCCGTTCCGTCCCTTCCCTGCCATTCCCTTCGCTTCCCTTCGCTTCCCGTCCCTTCCCTTCCCTTCCCTTCCCTTCCCTTACGTCACCTTCTTCAACCTTCTTCAACCTTCTACAACCATCCATACGTGCTGACTCCGATCGATCGACAGTTCGAAACCAACAAAAAACCTCCCAACCCCGAACGGCGAAGCCGGTCAGCTAATCTATCTTCTTTTTATCCCACCACCCAAACCAAGCGCCCTTTCGGGAGCGAGGTTACAAACCCAAATGCTAAGTCGTCTAGAAGCCAAAATTTCATTTTTTACCCTAAAAGTCAAAAAGTTTATGCGGTAGTATGAATATTCAGAACCGTGATTTGATAAGCGCACACAGAGACACGCTCCAGCCGTCATCACCGAGTTTCTGGTGTTTCTCCAGTACCTCGCTCAGAACCCGCTTCACCTGTGCACGCACTTCCTCGCCGCGTTTCCCACGCAGTAGAACCGCCAGTGTGGTGTGGTCTCGTCGTCCGCGCAGCATCTCATACGTGTCGCGCCGGTTTCGCCGTACTCGTGCGGCCAGCGTCGACACTCATTTTTCATCGTTGGCAAAGTGTCCGTCAGCACTCTCGCAGCGAAGCGGCCTCCCCTTGTGAGCGCAGCTACTGGTACCCCCGCATTGGGTAGGTACGTCAGGCGGGCCCCCTGTCCTATCTGAGACTGTATCGTCCGCCAGTGGTTGTCTTGCGCGTTCCGTTTCAGCGCCTATTTTCATCCCGCCTCTCACTGTGCCACTCTCTCTCCACGCAAGGGTCCACGGGAGGTCACCCTCAGAGGCGTGGCCATTCCGCGGGCCAGGTACTACATTTTGGCACCCCGCTTCGCCTGCCTATCCGCCACAGCCTCTTCCCAGTTGCCCGCGTGGCTGTGTACCCATCGCGTGTGGAAGGAGGCGCCCGGTCTCGCTCGGAGCCTCCTTTGCAGTTCCGCGTTTTTAGCCACTCGCGACGGTCCGCCTGTACAACCCAGTCTGTTCCCGTGAAGCCGTCAACTTTCGCGTCGGTATTCAGGACTCCCGTGCAGTCGATTTGCTGGGTGTGCTTGTGGGCGATGGAGGCGTCCACTTTCTGTAGCTGCTTCAGCAATCCGGCCGCTTCGCCAGTAGACCTTTGGTTGGCTTCGTGTCCGTACACCCCCCCGTTCCGGAGCGCTCCTCGATTCGCACGCCGGATCCATCCTCGAGGGCCCATTGACCACCTCACCGTGGCAAACCTCGTGAGCGCACAGCGGTTCCCCTTTGCCGGGTAGCGGGAACCGTCTGACGCCCCGCATGACGTGAATTCCACGGACGGTTCCGACGGGCCTTGATCTTCTTCGTCGGTTTCATCGAAGGAGAAGCCTTCGTCCACGTCCCCCTCCTCTTTCCGTGTTTCCCGAATCGCGTCACATTGATGCTCCCTTTGAGTACAAACCCATCAGTGTGCTCCCCGACACTCCAGGCGTGTCCCTCTACCTACGCACAGTTCTTTTGCGAAGCCGACACCGGATCCCCCGGTCTATTTAGGTCACTTCTGTGGCAGTCGTATGTCACCATTCAACACTGACGGGTTCCCACTCTCCATTTTCTTCATCGTGCCCGGCATAGTGGTTCCCTGGGCCTTGAAAGATACCTACGACTCGTCCAATTTCGTCGGCCCCGGCCGTCAGAACGACGAAGTCACCTACTCTTAATGGCAGGGACGGCACCCTCCACCGCTGGTCTAGGACGTGTCCTGTTTCCCCGCATTGCGCGCGGCGCACCCTTTCATACATCGCGCCTCCCCGGCGTACGCCTGGATCACCCCGTCCACCTGAAGGCGTTTCCATTGGCTGAGGCACGCACCATCTCTGGTTGCGATCTGTCCCACACTGAACAGGCCGAGCTTCCCCAACTCTGCGACCACGTCATAGTGCATATCATCAGGTAGTGCCCGCCAGAGGGCCCGCCCCGCTCTTTCGCCGCCCCCGTTTTCTAGTCCCATGTCCAGCTGACTGAGTCTCGTGTCCACCAGTCCAGCTCTGCGCCCTTTGAACCGATTTGGTACTCCGCTTCCATCCCATGGCGTGGCTACGTCTGGTTTTCATCCGTATCCTTTCGCTTCCCCATACTCCAGACGCATGATGTGGGCCACGCCGTGGCCGAGTCCGGCTGTCCTCGCTCGTCGCTGCGCTTCCTCTGCTCGGCCCTTCTCTACTTCTGCTCTCTCCAGCCTCGCCGTCAATTCCTCTTCCGATTCACCTTCCACAGTTTCGCTGAGTGAAATCTCGCGTGCCTCATGCGTTACGTTCCAGCTTTCCCAACATGTTCTGGCCGTGGGTTTCAGGAGCGCGTGTTGTAGGCGCTCGAACATGTCGCCGTCCAGTCTCCTCCTCAAGCTGTCTATTCCTCTTCCTTATTCCGAGTACATACGCATCACTAGAGCCTTTGAGCGGAACATGTGCGACGGAGCGGCTGCGGCATACGCGCCGTCCTTTATGATGACGAACAGCGCGTGGGGGGGGCGCGCGAACGGTTTTTACGTGCCACCGTTCGCGACAGACGACCGACACAGCGCGTCCGCTGAACTTTCAGACAGATGATGAGAGAGGGGTGTGTGAGAAACTTATACGTTTTGAAAGTTTCTTGCATCCTTCCCTCTCGCATCCGTCCCTACAGTATGTTGTCGCGTATGGATTCTCACCTCCAAAGCGCTGACGAGTGCGCCTTTGTTTGTTTGCGGCGGGTCCGGGAGTGGGTACTCTAGTTTCGGTATCAGGCATGTGTTGATCAAAGCTGATATACAGATCGGTCCTCTGTACCGGGATGCCACTAACACGTGTGGGATTTTCCCTCCTACGAGCAGTCCGCTCAAGTAGCTTATTTAAGCTCTGTTTTCAAATATGAGTGTGA
>Ga0307489_10002201_pt1 | contig 13045 bp, 24 predicted proteins | sample SB12metaG_FD_202247 | JGI IMG/M metagenome (GOLD analysis project Ga0307489, IMG submission 202247) | Sea-ice brine microbial communities from Beaufort Sea near Barrow, Alaska, United States - SB 1.2 | ecosystem: Environmental > Aquatic > Marine > Coastal | place: USA: Alaska | collected...
GCCGCCCCCTCCGCCATGGAAGCCTCCGCAACGCCTCCGATGGACCCCGTCATGGACGCTACTCGCTGCCGCTGCTCACCCTCTAACTCCGACTCCTCCTCCATGATGCCAATGCCACCGTCGCCCTCCCCCTCCCCCTTCCCATCCCCCCCGCCGCCGCCGCCGTCTCCGCCGCCACCCTCCTCCTCCTCCTCGCCCTCGCCCTCCTCCTCGCCGTCCCCTTCCCCGTCCCCCACCCCCTCATCCCCCTCGCCCTCCCCATCGCCGTCCCCATCACCCTCCTCCCTGTCCCAACCCGCGCGCATCCCGCCTATGACGGACTCCGTGGCACCCAGCATGCTCTGCCACACCTCACCCAGCTGTCCCATCTTACCCGCACCCCCCACCCCCCCAAGGTTGCCGCCGCCGCCGCCGACAACGCCGGAACCCAACGTGTCGCCGCCACCGCCACCGCCGGCGCCGCCAACCCCGCCGGCGCCGCCAACCCCGCCGGCGCCGCCAACGCCTGCGCCGACTTCGCGCGCGCCAGCAGAATGTCTTGGCGGCGGCGGCGAGTAGCGGTCGGAGGCGGTGGCGAGTAGCGGGAGGGTCGGTCGGTCGGAGTGCTGCGAGATGTACCAATCCAGGGTGTTGTTCTCGCGGAGGCGCTGCGCCAGGATGCGGCGCCCCAGCATCAGGGCCTTACACTCGTCCACTTTCCGGCTTGACGTGAGCACTTTTTGCGGGATACCTTGGGTAGTTCGATGGTGTTTCAGTTACAAGAAGGGCTCAGGTTGAAGTTGGAAGTGGAGAGTGGAAGCCCCTGCCCAGCATCTGCCACGTCAGCCGCGTGCTGTTCATGCCCTTCACGTGGCGGCGCAAGTTGAATTTGAAAGCAAAATTGGAAGCAAAATTGGAAGCAAAATTGTGAGCGGTTCACCATATTTTAGCTTCAAAGCGCTTAGTTACAGGCGGTTCCAACACGGTTGGATCGGTTCAATCTGCACCGGCACACCTTGACGCCGATCTCGTTACGCGTCTTGCGGCAGAACGGGCACGGGTTCCGCTGTTTACTGCCGCAACTTGAAAATGATATCAAAATTCGAAAGCAGTTTATGGCATTCGAAGACAAGCCTACGGTCCGAAAACAAATTGGTCTCGCAAATACCCGACTTTTACCCTCATCTGATTGGTCGAGAGGATGAATGTCACATCGCATTTTCAGCAGTGGGTTTCTCAGCAGTGGTACACTCTCAGTCGCTGAAACCAAGCGGGGTCAAACCGGGGGTGAAGCTGCGGCGCCCCACCAGTGATAGGGCGCGATGCCCACGATGCGCGGCTCGGTGCTGGCCCACTCCATGTAGCGCCGCAACTTGCATTTGAAACCAAAGCTTGAAGGCGTTAATTATATTTCAGTTTCAAGCCCTTAGTTCCAGGCACTTTCAACGTGAGTTTCATCGGGTCAACCTGCAGCGCCTCACCTCGATGTAGTCGAGCGCGTCCTCCGTCATGAAACGGTCGAAGCACGCCGCGCTGCACTGCTTGCTGCGGTCCGAGGCGAACGACCCGCCACCAGGGTCATCCAGATCCAGCACTCCACGGAGCTCAGAGCACGGCTTACCTTGAGAGTCAATGCTCATACAGACGTCTGGAGGAGAAGGAGGAGGAGGAGGCGGAGGCAGAAGAGGACGCGGAGGATATTCAACGTCGGTCGAGTGCTTGTTCTCGAGACCCCCCCTGCCCCGGCACCAGCAGCGCGCGCTGGTGCGGCAGCAGCCGCGGGAAGATGCGCTCCTCGTAGATGCCCTTGAGCGCGGCGGCGTGCGCGCCCGGCTTGTGCGGCGGCGAGCTCCAGTACCGGTCCGCCGATACCCAGTTGACCGCGGGGGGCACCACCTCGCTCACCTTGTTGTAGCGGCGCAGGTTGACCTTGAAAGCAAAACTTGAAACTAGTTGCCTCTTATCTTTGCGTTTTAAGCGTTTTAAGCGGTGAGAGCAGGCGGTTTGAACACGGCTTTGAAGGGGTTTTAAGTTGCAGCGCCCCACCTTGTGGCACACGCGGAAGTGGCTGCATCCGCCGGCCAGCACGCCCGCCGCCAGGGGCTTACACTCCTCCACTTCTCTGCTTCACGTGAGCACTCTTTCCGGGACACGTTGGGTCGTTGAGGGGTTCTAGCGACATAAACGGCTGAGGTTGAGGTGAGAAGTGGAGGAGTGTAACGCCCCTGCCCGCCGCCTCGTTGACCCAGATGATGGCACCCGGGAACAGGGGCTTACACTCGTTCACGTTAGAGCTTAACTTGAGCAACTCCAGGACACATTCATGAGTTAAGGTGGGTGATATAGTGGACAGAAGGGCTCAAGTTGAGCTGAAATGAGAACGAGTTTAAGCCCCTGCCCGGGAAGTCCTTCTTCACCGCCTCCGCCGCCGTGCTGTAGTGGCGCAAATTGAATTTGAAAGCAACAGTTTAAACCAGTTTATGGTCTTACAGCCTCAAGCGCTGAAACCAGAGGCGCTTTCAACATAGGTTTTGAAACTGTCAACCTGCACCGCCCTACCGTGTTCAGCTCCGCAGGCGTCACCCCCATCTAGAGACGAAACACTCCTCCACTTCTCACCTCAACGTGAGCACTTTCTGTGGGATACCTTGGGTGGTGTCAGTGACACAAACGGCTCGGGTTGAGGCGACAAGTGGAGGAGTGTGCCGCCCAGGGGCTTAGACTCGTCCACTATTCTGCTCAACGTAAGCACATTTTGTGGGATACGTTGGGCGCATGATTTTCCCCCAGTCTATTAGACAGGGGGACACGGGAAGGTGTGACCAAAACGGCTTAGGTTGAGCTGAGAAGTGGACGAGTGTAAGCCCCTGGTGCCGCCCCTGCCCCCATCCACACCAGCTCGTCACCCAGGAAGAACCCGAAGATGGCGCGGCGCGCGTACAGCCCGGCCACCGCGCGGCAGGGTCATTGATAACAAGCAGGGTCTATTGACTCAAGGAAGACGTCGACCCACTATAAACTTATCACGTGCCAACACTCGCGCAGCAGGGTCGATGAGGGTAAGCACTCGACCGACATCGGAGCATGACTCAGCAGCAGATTGATTGCTCATGCAGGCACGCGGAGGAGGAGGAGGAGGAGGAAATTGAATTCGGTTCAGCCATCAGCGTCGGTGGAGTGCTTGTTCTCAATGACCCCCCTACCACGGGCCACACGGCGTCCCAGCGGCGCTGAAAGTCCGGGCGCAGGCGCAGAGGGCTCAGGTGCCCGGTGCTCAAGGGCGATACACTCTTCCACTTTTTGGCTTCACATGAGCACATTTTGTGGGTCACTTCGGGTGGTTTTATTTTTGGCTTCATGTGAGCACTTTTTGTGGATCACCTTGGGTGGTTTGATGGAGTCTTAGTGATTAAATCGGCTCAGGTTTGAGGTGAGAAGCGGAAGAGTGGAGGAGTGGTGCGGCCCCGGCCCCTGCCGTTGGTGCGCTCCCAGAAGAGCTCGTTGACCTTGAGCAGGTGCGTGAGGCCCAGTGCGGCGCCCTCGATGATGCGCGTCACGTTGGCCTTGAACCAGGGCCTTACACACCTCCACTTCAAAGCTCGACGTCAGCACTTTCTATGGGCTACACGCGCCAACTTTTCGACTTCACGTGAGTACTGTCTGCGCCAATATTTTGACTTCACGTCAGTATTGTTTGCGGGCCAAATTGGGAGGTTTCGTTGACAAAGACGTGTTGAGCTGAGAAGCGGACGCTTGCTGTGGCGGCAATGACCAAAAGCGGCTCAAGTTGAGGTGAGAGGTGGAGGAGTGTCCCGCCCCTGCCGTGAACGCAAAGTTGGCCCACCCCTTGATGTAGCGGCGCAAGTTGAGATTAGAAGCGAAGTTTGAAAGCAATTCATCGTATTAGGGTATCTAATGTCGAAACCAGGCGCTTACAATAGAGTACCTTCGAAGGTAGCATGTGATAGGATGACGGAGTCATACACACCGGCATTGAGTCAGTCACACACCCTATCGCCAATGATGTCTTATTCCGTGTGTGCAAATACGGATTTGAACTGGGTTGAGCATGAACCGGCATACCTTGAACTCCTCCGGGTGGTAGTCGTTCTCGTCCCAGAACGACAACCACCGCTGCGTAGCGGCGCAAGTTAAATTTGAAAATCAAACTTTGAACGCGTCTCATCATGATCCGGCTTCAAGTGCTGATGGCAGACACCATAGGCGCTTTCAACACGGGTTTTGATACTGTGAAGCTGCACCGCCCAACCGCAGGCTGCCGATGGGCACTGCCATCTTCGACTCCATGCTGCAGCAGCGCAAGTTGGCATTGAAAGCAAACGTTGAAAGCAATTTATGTTATTCTAGTTTCAATTCATGAAACTACAGGCGCGTTCAACACGCGTTTTGATACTGTCAACCTGCACCGCCCTACCATGCACGCCGCCTTGCTCGCCGCGCCCCACGGCCGTGCACCACCCGAAACTTTCAAGCCTCAACGTAACCACTTTTGCAGGGGTACCTTGGGTGGATTCACGGGTACACGGGTTCACGGAGTTTCGGTGATGAAAACGGCTCAGGTTGAGCTGAGAAGTGGAGAAGTGGAGGAGTGTGAGGCCGTGCCGTGCACTTGCGGTCGGCGCCGTCGCAGGACTTCGGCGCAGCGGCCACGCACTCCTTGCTGTGGTGGCGCAAGTTGGAATTGAAAGCAAAAGTTGATAACGGCGCATCATGATTTAGTGTCAAGAGATGCGTAACAGGCGCTTTCAACTCCGGGTTCATCGGGTTAAGCTGCACCGCTCTGCCTTGCAGCCCGGCGTGGCGGCCCAGCGTGCGACGGGGATGCGCGTGCAGAAGCGGCGTGCCAGGGGCCAGGGGCTTACACTCGTCCACTTCTCAGCTCAAGTTGAGCGCTTTGTATGGGACAGGGGGTGCGCGCAGAAGTTGTGTAGCTCGTGTTAAGGGGGTGTGAGGGGGATTTAGGGTCAGACACGGCTCAAGTTGAGCTGAGAAGTGGACGAGTGTAAGCCCCCGCCAGGGGCCCGCAGTTGCCGCGGCTCTGCTTCGAAAACTTCGGCTGGCACTGCTTCGCGTGCTCGCACACCGCCGCCGACGCGCCGCACGTGCGGTTCCGGTGCAGGAGCGCCGCCGCCTCCTCCTTCGCCGCGACCGAGGAGGCGCCATTCGTCAGCCCCGGCCCGGTGGAGCCGCCCCGCGCCCCCGCCCCCGCCCCCTGCCCCTCGTCGCCGGCGTCGGCAGCTGGGTACCCGTAGATGTCCGGACAGGAACCCGGCGGCAAGTAGCACGGCTCCAGCATGGGGCGCGGGTACCGAGGCACCCCGCGGCTCCGCCCGCGGGCCCCGCCGCGCATCGCCATCCACCAGGGTCGTTCATGACAACGACTTACAACGACTTAACTCGACGTCTACGAGTACCTGAGGGCACATGCTCAACGTCGGTCTAGAGTACAGTACTCCACCACGAAGCGAACCACGTACGTCGGTATGAGCGTCCACCCTGAAGGGTCAGTTGTGCGGGGTTAACTCTTTCGGGGTTGGAGGCGTGGTTGTGAGGAACCACCCTGCCTGGGGCCCGAGCAGGGCGCCCCCCCAGTGCGGCAGCCGCCCGTCGTCCGCCACCGGCACCAGCCGCAGGGGCGCCAGTTGAAATTGGAAGCAAAACTTGAGAAGCAGTTTTTTGTATTTTATTAGTGGCGGGATCGCGGCGGCGCAGGATGGCGAGGACCGGGGTGGACCGGGGTGGGCCTGGAGGAGGGGAGGAGGGGGCGGGGGCGAGGGTGGGGGAGGGGGAAGGGGCCGGGGAGGGTTGTTCTCAAGCGCTGAAAGCAGGCGCATTCAACGCAGGTTCCAACTGGCAGCGCAGCGCCCCGCCAAGGAAGGGCACGAGGGCGAGGGAGAGGATGGCCGCGGCGAGCAGGCGCCACTTCCAGCGGAACCCCGCGTGGGCGGGCCGCCCGCCGCCGCCGCCGCCGCCGCCTCGCATGCTGCTCCTCGACCGCTCACTCCCCCTTCACCCAGCCCCCATTCACCGGACGCCACGCTGCTGACGCTGTGTGAGGCTCGCGAACGGGCACCTGCTCGAAGCGAAGCGAAGCTCGCGCGCGAAGCGAAGCGAAGGTCGATTAACCCTAAACCTAAACACCAAAACCGTACCCCTATAACTAAACCTAAAAGCAGTCACATCACGTAATAAAGTAACGCTCGACTTAACAACACGTGGTCGAACATAAAACGCCTTTCGTCAGGTTTGTACGGAGGAGGGGTCGCGATAATGAGCGTATGCATGTTCGGAATATGACTGTAAACCATGTATGTAAGACCTGTTGATGCCACATTCTGCAAACCCCGCTACCGACTCTCAACACGCTTTTTCCTTGGGAAAGATAGCAAAAACCGTGCTGGTGTCTTTCTTTGTTTGCCTCGTCATTTCGCTCGTGCCGCTGCCGCTGCCGTCCTGTCTGCGGCGCCGACACTTTACGAAGCGGCAGCGTGAAGCACAACCTCGAAAGTGTCTTCGACGGTAGCCGGCGCGCCGGGCTTGGCACGTGCCCATCCTTCTCTCGGGGGCACCGCCAGAATCCATCCCACCTTGAAATGGGTGGCTCCATCAAAATGGTTGCCGCGCGGACTCACAGGCGTCGGGCCCCACAGTCTTCGCCATCAGTTGGCTCAGTGGCTTGGCTCGACAAGATGCTGGCAGTCGAGGGCGGGGGGGAGCCCTCGCCGCGCGGCATGACTACAGCGGGTGTAACCTCCACCTCCGCCCCCTCCTCCCCCTCCTCCCCCTCCTCCCCCTCCTCCCCATCCTCCCCCTCCTCCCCATCCTGGCAGGGGGGTCACTGCGAGCAATGGCTCGAGCACATACAATAACGGAGCACGACGCATCTTCAGGGCGGATGCTCGTGCCGACGCACGTCATACTTCGTTTTTCGTGCGCCGACATCGGTCGAGTCGTTGGGTGTCCATGACCCTGGTGCGGGGCGGAAGGCGCGCGTGGTGACGCACATGGCGGACGCCGTGCGCCAGTTCCGCACGCTGCACGACGCAGGGCGCCGCTGGTGCAGGCTCATCCACCCCAGGCTGTGCCCGTGTTCACCACGCTTGGTTACAGCGCTTGCAGCTACGAGTAGATATGATGAAACGCTTTCAAGTTTTGCATTCAGTGTCAAGTAGCGGCGCTACGCGCGGGTAGTGGACATGACGGCGCGGCTGGACTTATCCGACTACAAGCTGGTGCGACACCTGGGGCGCGGCGCCTTCGGGGAGGTCTGTGAGTACAAGGTAACCAAGCTCACTAACTGCCCGCAAACAATGCTCTGGTGTCTGTCTTGTCTACCCCGAGGGGCTTACACTCGTCCACATTTCGGCTTGACACAGCTGTAACCATTTTCTGTGGGTTTGGGGGTTGCGGTCCCTGGGCACGGTGCACGGGGTCGCAGCGCACGCTGGCGGTGAAGGTGCTGAACGGCGCGATGGGCCACACGCCGGCGGCGCGGCGGGACCTCGAGTCCGAGGTCAATGTGCTCACCAAGGTGCGCCACACCGCTCACCGCTCATCGCACGCCCCCGCTCAACCGCACGCCGCACACTGCACACCGCTCAGCGCACCGCTCACCGCACACCGCACGCCGCTCAACGGACACCGCTCGCCGCACGCCGCACACCGCACACCGCACGCCGCTCACCGCTTCCGACGCTTCCCACACTCGCTGTCACCATCTCTCCGTCCCACGCCGCTCACCGCCTCCGACGCTTCCCACACTCGCCGTTCCCATCTCCCCGTGCATCGCGTCCCACCCCTGACGTCTGACGCTCGCGATGCTCCCCCTCGCCGCGCCGCGCCCTCCCTTCCCTACCGCGCCCCCCCCCGCCGCCCCGCAGCTGAGCCACCCGTGCCTGATGTACCTGGTGGGCGTGGGCACCATACCCGGCACGGGCCACCCCTTCGTGGCCACCGAGCTGCTGGCGGGCGGCAGGGGCTTACACTCGTCCACATCTTTGCTCAACCTGAGCCGTTTTGGTCACTGAAACAAGCAAAGCACCCCACCACATGGGACAACAAGTGCTCGCGTTGAGTTGAAAAGTGGACAAGTGTAAGCCCCTGGCGGGCGGCAGCCTGCAGAAGCTCATCATCGCCGAGAGCGTGACGCCGGGCCAGTACGGCGCCGCCGACGTCACCAAGTGGATGCTGCAGGCCGCGCGCGGGCTGGTGCGGCCGGGCGGACATTACTCTCGCCGCGTCATTGAACCCAGACACGCATTTTTGAACCCTCGTGTGTTGAGTTAAATGGCATCCAATGACGCTAATGTTCCTGGCGACATGCGGCGGCGGGCTCTTGGGAGAGGAGTATCTGCACTCGCGGCGCCCCGTCGTGGCAGGGGGGGTCATTCAGAACAAGCACTATACCGACGTTGAATCTCCTCCTCTTCCTCCTCCTCCCCATCCTCCTCCTCCTCCTCCTCCTCCTCCTCCTCCTCCTCCTCCTCCTCCTGCGTGCGTCTGTGACAGCATTCAAGTAGAAGGTAAGTCATGCTCCGATGTGGATTTTAGTGGTTGGTCTGCATGGCCCTGCAGTGTGGTGCACCGGGACCTGAAGCTTGCGAACGTCATGCTCGACGCAGAGTGGGACGTGCGCCTCATCGACTTCGGGTTGGCGCGGATGATCGGGGGGGGCGCGGAGGTGGCGTCAAAGCCCCGCCTGCCGCGCGGCCGGGAGGCCAGGTTCAGCGGATTATTCAGCAGCGGTAACGGCGGCACTGAGGGGCAGGGGAGCTCTAGCAGCGGCTTCGGCGGCGGCGGCGGCGGCGCCGTCGCCGCCGCCGCGGCAATCGCCGCCGAAGACGCCGCCGAAGACGCTGCCGCTGCCGCCGCCGTGCCGGTGACTAGCTTCACTGGCTTCGGTGCCGCCGCCGCCGCCGTCGCCATGCGGGTGACGAGTTTCACCGGCTTCGGCGGCGGCAGCAGCGGCGGTGCGGCCGCTTCCGCAGGCGGCGAGGGTGACGGCGGCGGTGGAGGCGGCGAGGGCGAGGGCGGCGGCGGCGGGGGCGGCGGTGTGGGAAGCGGCGGCGGCGGCGGCGAGAACATCGGGAACGTGATACCACTAGCACCCGCCGCACCCGCCGCCGCCGCCGCTCCTGCCCGTTTCGCCTCCGCTGACGTCGTCGCTGACGCCGTCAGGATCAGTTGCACAAGCGCCGCCCGGGTCATTAGCGCCACCGGAGTGGGGCTCAGTCAATGATGCCCGCCACATCATCCACCACACGTTATACCCCCGTTTCTTTAGTGTACCGTCTTTATGCGACACGGCGAGCAACCACTCTATCCACCAAACGCCGCGCGTCAGACACTCGCATGTCTACGATGCCATGAGTGAAGCGGCTTCTGACGACGTGGCAGGCGGCCACGTCATGCACCACATGTTAAACCTTCATTTCTCGAGTCAAAAGCCATCACATGACATGGCTTCGTATTATTTGCCCGGCCCTGTCGCGGAGGTTGAGCCCATCAAAGTTTCCAAGTCGAACCAAGTAGCCCCCCATGCAAAACCCTCGGAGCCCCCGCATCACTCCCCCGCTTCGCCGCCGCCGCCTGGCATGAAGTCCCCCAGGGACTCGGAGTGCGGCAGCGCCCCCGTTGCCCCTCTCACCCCCCCCTACATGAAGCCCCCCCGGGACCGGGACTCGGCGTCCGGCAGCGCGGGCGGGACGCCCCGCCTGTCCGCTCCCCGATCGCCGCGCCTGCCCGCCCCCCGCGAGGAATCGCAGCTGTACGACATGACGGGCGGCACCGGTAGGGCACTGCACTTGATCCCGCTTCAAACCCGTGTTCAAGGCGCCCCGGGATTCCAGCTCTTGTAACTATGATGTGACGAACCGCTTTCAAACATTTGCTTACAGTTTCATGTTGCGGCGGTACACGCGGGCAGCTTCAAGTACATGGCCCCGGAGGTGTTCTTGGGGGCCATGTCCAACGAGCGGTCGGACATCTACTCCTGGGTGCGGCTGGACTATTCACACTCGCCACGTCACTACACACACATTAGAGATTAGACTCTCGCTTCTTGTGTTGCTATGGTATCCCGTGACCAAACATGGAGCCAACGCTCGCCACATCATTAAACACACGTTACCAAACCCCCGTTTCTTGAGCTCATCGTTATTCTTTGACCAGAGTAACAAGACATCCCGTATCGATATGCGAGATGACCATATCGATACTGTCATCGCCCATATCATTAGACCATATCCCAAATCGATGTCCAGGATGACCATGTCGATGTCGGATCATACATTGTCACTCTGCCTGTGACGTGGCGAGCATGAGTCATTGAGCCCTCCTCGTGGGCGATGATAGCGTACGAGCTACACACGCACGAGAGGTTCCTCATTGGGATGCGGAAGACGGTGACCGGGGGCAGGGGCTTACACTCGTTCCCATTTCCGCTCAACTTGAGCTTACTTCGCCCCTTTCCGCTCAACTTAAGCTTACTGTGTCCTCCATATAACCCGATTAAAGCGAGGATGTGCCCCGAAGGTGCTGAAGTTGAGCTCTAACGTGAGCGATGTGTTCCCGAAGGTCCTCAAGTTGAGCTCTGAAGTGAGCGAGTGTAAGCCCCTGGCCGGGGGCGGGTGCTCCTACGAGTACCGGCCTGCCGAGTGGGTGGAGGCGGCCGCCACGGCGGGCGCGCGGCCGCCCCTGCACGCCGTGGCGGACCCCGCGTGGCGGTCGGTGCTGTCGCGCGCGTGGGTGGCGGACCCCTTGCATCGGCAGGGCCTGGCAGCAGATTGGGGCTGAGGGTTTAAGGTTTGGGTTTAGGGTTTAGGGTATTGTCTACTTTGTCATCCACCACACTTTAAACCGCTGTCTGTTGAGTTAAACGGCATCCTATGACGTGACAGGCAATGTCCGCCCGGCGCTATGCAGCGGCTGTCGTCGAGAGAGGTGGTGGCGCTGCTGGCGCCCATGCACGCGGCGGGCAAGCACAGATGCACGGTGCCGGGGCAGACCAGCCAGTGTTGTGTGGTGATGTGACGGGCTGACGGCGAGTGCATGGTCAACATGCTGTGTTGTGGCGGCATTGATCATTTATAGCTGTGGCGACATAAAATTTAGCTGTGGGGTAGTTGTGCTTGATTGAGGCTTGATTGAGGCGGTAGGCCGGGGCAGGAGCGAGGGCAGCGGCGGCGGCTGGGTGGCTGGTGCGGACATGCGGACGTTGCCAGTTGCAACGCAATTGAACCCGGGGCTCAGCAGTTATACAGATTAGTGATAATAATCGGGTCATAGATGCATTGTGTCCCAAACAGGCTTCACTTGAAAGGTCAAATTTTAGCAATTTGACCCTGATATTGTAAAGGAACTCTGTACTGTAACAAGAGCTCAGCCGCCTGCGTGACAGCCGCAGCCTCAGCCCGCGGCCGCGGCCCCGCCCGCAGCCACCCCGCCCGCGGCTCCACGACCCCGCGGTCGCGGCGCCGCGCCTGCGTACCTTCGCCTTACCTTTATGTACCTTGCCCTGTGCCTCAACGCACACAACTTGTTACAGTTTCCTCCAGAGGCCTTACTTAGACTCCTACACGGTACTCGAGCAATTAGCTGTAACATCTGAGCAGGGTGTACGATCTTGGGGGTTCAAGGCAATAGCGGGGCGAGCGCATGCTGTTACAGCGCCCGCCTCGGCACTCATCCCATCGCGGCGTCTGCTCGCGCCCGCCGCGCCTGGAAGGTGCACGAGCCGAACCCTTCGTGTACATACATATCATTACATCGTCAGCATTACATGTACACCGTGTGTACTGTCATTCAGTGTCTAAAGCACCGTCATCATCGTACAAAATTGCTCAGTGCGCATCGTTTGGTGTCATCTTCGTGCCAATCGCAAAGTCGAGTGACCATCTTCTTACATCTCGTTATTGTTTCATCGTTGAGTACAGGGTAACGCGGCGGCGCCTACGCCACCGGGCGGTCGAGCTGGTGGTCGGGGTCGCACAACGGGATGTACACGACCCCCATCAGCACGCTTTGCGTCACGTGCCCGGTTGCGTGGGCCGAAGGCATATATTGTTCGCCACATCATAGGATGCAATTTAAATAAAAAACGATATTTCAAAATGCGTGTCGATGACGTGGCGGGCAGTATCTGGGGGGCGGTATGTGTGCCAAGCCCTACCGTCAGCGTCCTTGTCGACGGCGCGCAGCTCCTGGTTGGTGTGCTCCGCCCCCACGGGTATGACCAGACGCCCGCCGGGCGCCAACTGCTGGATCAGCGCGGAGGGCACGTGGGGTGCCGCGGCGCCCGCTGGGCCAGGCCGGGTGAATGTGCATCGGTACTGATTGATCAAACAGGCAGGGCCGGTTGAATCACGTGGAGCCACGTCATAGCTCAGCAGTCAAACTTAATGAGCGAGTGGGTCTGAGGTGGTGGATGACGTGGCGAGCACCGCACTGGTACACTATGTGGTGGATGATGTGGCGAGCGTTAGTGACTCGTCCGTGCCACGTGGATGACATCGTACGGCCCGAGCTGCTCGTAGCCCAGGCGGCCGTCGCCCGTGACAAGCACCACCGCACCCGCGTCGAGCAGGCTTTGGCGCCCGTCCTTCCTGTGAAAGGGGAGAGGGAGAGCCTGAGGTACAAAATGATGAAGCGGTGAGGTCTGCGGCACCTGAGGTTGTCACGCGACATCTGCACCAGCTGCGGGATGTGGTCGATGCCCACCACCACTCCCCCCGGGCCCGTGATGTACAGGCGCAACTTGATATTGCAAGCAAAACTTGAAAGCACTCTATCTTATTCCAGTATCGAGCGCTGAGAGAGAGAGAGAGAGAGTTATTCCAGTATCGAGCGCAGAGAGAGAGAGAGAGAGAGAGAGAGACTTCCACGTGTGTAAGGAGGCACCAGGCTTTCGCCCTGGCCCCCGTGTGTCGAGCGCTGGAAGCAGGCGCCCTCAAGATGGGGTTCAACGTGCTTCGCCCTACCTTGACGTACTCGTGGAAGAGGGCGGTGAGGTACCCGGTGCCGCACCCCACCTTGTAGCCGCGCAAGT
>Ga0307489_10002203_pt1 | contig 13043 bp, 7 predicted proteins | sample SB12metaG_FD_202247 | JGI IMG/M metagenome (GOLD analysis project Ga0307489, IMG submission 202247) | Sea-ice brine microbial communities from Beaufort Sea near Barrow, Alaska, United States - SB 1.2 | ecosystem: Environmental > Aquatic > Marine > Coastal | place: USA: Alaska | collected 2017-05-06
CGCCGACCCCGCCTCCACCAGCACCACGTCGTCCCAGTCCACCATATGGTCGGCGTCCACCGCGTACGGCCGGGCACATATTGCTCGCCACGTCACCCTAAACCCTAAACCCTAAAACCCCTAGGAGGCACAGGACGCCACTTCGCTCAGGAAACGAGGGTTCAAACCGCCTCGGATGACGCGGCGGGCAATGTCTGGCAGGCCCTACCGCCGCGCTGCCCTTCAGGTCCACCGGGCAGGGGCCTGCCACTCATTGAGTATTCAGATCAAGGTGAGATGTCATGTCCCTGAAAGTAAAAGCGCACCTGCAACCAATAAAAGGTGCTCAAGTTGAGCTGGCAAAAGGGAGCGAGTGCTACGGGAAGACAGTGCCCGTGCTTTAAAAGGAACCCGCCACTATGCCGTGGGGGCAGTCTGGAGGGTGGCAGACCCCGTAGTGTATGACAAAACAAGTGAATCTCTGACTGATAAACATCAGTTGATATCCAGTGATATCTACTAAGTTGTGATTGGTCGAGAAGTCAAAGTCGTCCACTCGACCAATCACAAATCAGTAATGTTAGTATCAATTCATTGATATCAGTTGATATCAGTCATAGCTTCACTTGTTTTGTCATACTAGTAAGACCTTGCCGCCCAGTCGGCGACGAGGAAACGGAAGTTGGCCGCCAGGAAGAGCTCCTTGTGGTACACGTGGCGGCGGATGGCCTTGCGGGGCCCCGCGCCGCCGCCGCTCAGGTTGCCTCGGCCGCCAGCTCGGGAGTTGCTTGCGCCGCCTCTTGTTGAGATGCCTCTTGTCGCGCTGCCGCTGCCGCCGGACGCGGACCCGGAGCTGCCGGTAGGGCCTGATATGTGGGTTTAGGGTTTAGGGTTTAAGCTGCCGGTGGGGCCAGATATATGGGTCCTGCCAGGTCGCGAAGCACATCTTAAAGCCTCGTTTCTTGTGTGGATTGGCAACCTATGACGTGGCGAGAAATGTCTGCGAGGCCCTACCCGCCGGGGGCGAGATCGCGCGGATGAAAGTTGAGAAGGTGATCCGCCCGGACGCGGCCGCGGGTGCCGCCCCGTCCCCCGCCGCCGCCGCCGCCCCCGCCGCCCGCTCCGCTCGCTTTTGGGCTGCGCTGATGCTGCTCACGTGGATGCCCCAGGTCGGCCCCAGTCCCAGCCCCACCATCGTCATCGCTGCCGTCTCCCCCGCCCCCGCGGCCGCCCTGCTGCCTCCGGGGGCGCGGTGGGACTCCCCCGCCGCCGGCGCCGGCATCCCCCCTGGCTCCGCGGCCGCGTCCCCCGGCGGCCTCGCGGCGCTGCTCCCCCCGCCCACCCCGGCCTCTCCCCCCGTCCGTGACGTGTCCTACGCCACGTCCTCTGCCAGGGTCCCCACCCCGACCCCCACCCCCACCCCCACCTCCGCCCCCGCCCCCACCCCCTGCCCCTGCCCCCGCCCCGGCGCCCTCTCGGTGCTGCTCTCCACGCCCGCCACCGCCTCGACCGGCACCGGCACCTCTCCCCCCGCCCACATCCCCGCCACGTCCTCTGCCACCAGGACTCTTAACCCGACCACCGCCACCAACCCCTGCCCCGTCCCCAGCCCCACCCCCTGCCCTGCCCCCGCCCCCTGCCCCCGTCGCGGCCTCCACGCTAGGTTGAGGCGCGAATACGAAGGGTGCCGCGTTGAGGTTCAGCGACTGGGCTCGGGGTGTTGGGTCATCCATCTGCGCGGGGGCCCGGCGTGGCCAACTCACTCCCCGTTAACCGCGGCGCGCTGCACGTCCCCGTGCGAGGCGCCCGGCGTCCAGGGTCTTGCACTAGTTCCCGTGGCAGGGTCACATCTTGACGCATATCGGAGCAGGTGTCAAGTCGAGTATCGTATCGGTTTAGCTGAGAGGGAAAGACAGACTAAGACCCTGCCTGCGGCTTGCGAACCACCTCCCCGGGGAACAGCGTGCGCCCCTTCTTCGCGCCGCCGCCCTTCGCGCCGCCGCCCTTGGGGGGGGGGGCGCCGGCCAGGGTCTGGCAGGCAGGAGTTGCCGTGTTCAAGCTGAACTCTACTGGATAGCTGTTCGAGCATCTTTATCTCGAGGTAGTACGCGATGGAAACCTAATAACATCTTGTGTTCAGGCAGTCAGGGACAACACGACTCACGCTGAGCTTAAATCGGACCTGGTGTGAAGCCCTGCCGCCGGAAGGCGCACCCTTCTTCTTGTCGCCCCCGCCGCCCTTCTTCGGAGGCATGAGACGCCGGCAAGCGCTACGAGTACGCCTTGGCGTTTAAATGACTTGCTTTGCCACGTCAGTTAACGCAAGAATGTCCCCCTCACGTTCAGCCGTTTATCTCCCACAGGTTCAGCGATTTGCCCGGGGAGCTCCGGGCGGCGCGGGCGAGGGTGTGACGGGCGGTTGCGGATGGATGTCGCACATGGGGACAGGGGCGATCCACGTGGACCTCCTGGAGGGTTTGGGTTTAGGGTTTTAGGGTTTACCCTAAACCCTATAAACCCTGGGAATTCCTTCGTCGATACCACGTGTGTGGGGGTGCTTGGGACGAGGTAGCTCTAGCTAGGGGCGGTGGTGAAGGGTAATCATGCTGCCGGTGAGCGCTGCGGAGTCGCTCAGGGCGCGCTTGTATTGGTGTTCATAATTCAGTAATGGATTGTAGTTGGGAAAAAGTCTGAGCGAGTGGCGAGGCGGAGGGTCAGCTCCCGATGGGTGATGTTTTATGTGTTTGAGATAACAACGTCCACTGGATGGTCAGTCAGCTGTTGTATGTCGTCCGTGGTACAAGGCAGGTTTCTGTACTGCGGGGGGCAGGGCGAAGACCTAGTCCCTCCTTGTTCACCCGGAAGCCTCCCTTTCTCCCAATGGGCTCGTGAAGGTCAGCTTCTTCTCATTAATCTTCTTCGCCATGCGTCGTCCGCTGTCCCGTGTCTGCTCATGGCGCGCCACTGCACTCGCAGTACCCACTGGATAGGGCCTTGCAGAAGTTGCCCGCCACGTCATCCGACGGATTCATACCCTGGTGTAACGATTAAGCGGCATCCTACCTATGACGTGGCGAGCAATATATGCCGGGAGAGAGAGAGCGAAACGCTCCCGCGTGTACAAGGAGGCACCAGGCGTTTGCCCCTGGCCTTTATGAGCAATATCTGCCCGGCCCTGCCGCTGGAGCACCCACTGGCGCGCCGCGCGTCGAAGTCGGCGCTGGCGGCCGGCCCCGGCGCCGGCGCGGCCGCCGCAACCCGCGGGCCGCCGGCCACCTCATCCTCGTCCTCCTCCTCCTGGTAGGCCGACACCTCGGCACCGTTAAGTTCGGGAAATTCCTTGGTGTACTCGTTGGTGTAGCACTCGATGCCCCCAGAGTCCATGCGTTTGTACTTGGCCGGTGCATAAGGCCCAGAATCAAATCGGGGTACTTGATTTCTTCCCCGCACACCGGCTGCCACCACGTTGGACCCATTCACCCGGGCTTATCAGACCCTGAAGGCGCTCACATGTTTGGTCGAGAGAATAATTTACTGAGATGTAATTGACTGGATATTGTTGCAGGTTTCGACCCCATTCTGAGCGCAAACGTGTATGGTCCCCAGGTGTTAAAGCGATACCCATTATAAACCGAACTCAAGCAAGGTTGGGCGAAATTAGTGCCAGCTGAGGAATCGCTGGGAATCCCTCGGACGGAACGTTTTTGCTTTTGTCGCCGGCGTCACAATCACCGCAGCAGTCACTGAATGATACTGGCCCTTACACAGAGTTCCGGGTAGAATCTGGAGCGCATGGCCTGGCGGATGCACGGGTTGATGGCGGCGTTGAGCGGGCTGCCTTTCTTGGTCATGCTCAGCGTGGTGCCGTTCACCTGGTAGTTCAGGATGCCGGTGTGAATCCACGCGTACTGGGTGCCCAGCCCGTTCCACAGCGTGGCGTTGCACCCCACGTGGGTGCACCCCTGCCGGTCCTCCACCATGTGGTCGTACATGTACAGGGCGTCCGCCTCGCCGTTGACCAGCGCGCTCATGGCCGCGTCGGGCCCACTGTACGGGTCGGCGGGCGTCAGCGTCAGGTACCCGTTGAGCGGCGAGGCGTTGAACTTCTCACCGGTGCACTCGTTGGTGACGTATCCGATGGAGCGAGCGGCGGTGGCCCACCCGCCCACGATGGCCACCACCACGTTGCTCAGGTCCGACCCAGGCGCCACCACGGGGTTCCCGGCGGCGTCGAGGCGGGTGAGGATGCCAGCCGGCCGAGGCAGGGCGATAGAGTCGCTGAAGTCCACGCCGAGCAACCGCCGCGCCGTGCTTTGGAATGCGTTGCACGAGTCGAAGTACCCGGCCGACAGCCCCACGCCCACATACCCGGACGTCGTCCAGCAGTTCTGGTGGTCCTCCAGCACCCAGTCGCACTGCAGGCCGCAGATGTCGCACACGCGGGTCACCATCTCCACCGCGAACAAGGGGCTTACACCCGTCCACTTCGCAGCTCAACCTGAGCCGTTTCTGACACAAATTGCACCCCCTAGTACCCCCTAACATCCTCTAACATCCCCTAACATCCCGTAGCATCCCCCAATCACCCCATCAACAACCTCTAAAGGCACTCCCAATCCCACAGAAAGCGCTTACGCTGAGCTGAGAAGTGGAGGAGTGTAAGCCCCTGCCGCGAACCCGTTGGGCGTGTCCGGCGGGAGCACCCGCCCGTTCTCGTCCGTGGCGAAGAGACAGACTACATCACATGGTGGAGCGGTGAGCGTTTGCGGTGGATCACACGGCCCGGTCCCCCGCGGCGTGTCATGCGGCGAGCGCCGGTACACTAGTGCCTGGTCTGTGAAGTTACTGTGGAAAGTTTCTCGTACCGTATACAGTATTTGGCCCGTTTGGCCATTGGCTAAAAGTCCAGTACGTATTTTTGTAATTTACCAAAGATATCCCTTACTTGAACTTACTGACTCACTGACCAGGGCACTAGGTAGTGTGCGACGTGGGCCAGCACCAACCTCACAACCATAGACGACGACGACGACGTGCCGCGGGGGATTACGCAATATGGTGGCCCGGTGCCACCCACGTCTCGATGGTCAAGCACCCCAACTCGATACCACGGAATATGGTGACCTGGTATCATCTACGACGGTATGGTCAAGCCACCTACGGGGACCGGGTCGAAAGGCTGGTGCCTCCTGATACATGCGGACTGTCTATCTCTCTCGTTCTGTCTCACGGGAGGCATGGCGAATGACTGGTGCCTCCTTATACATACGGAAGCGTCTCTCTCTGCTGCAGACTTGGTCAAGTCACCTAACTTGATACTCACGGTACGGTGACGTGCTCATGAATCACCTACTTACTTCATGCTTGTCGTCGTGGCCAGTGACCCACTCGTAGGGTTCGTAATTACCGCTCATCATCCACAGCACGGGCTCGTCGCCCCACGCACAGGGGCTTACACTCGTCCACCTGTCAGCTCAACGTAAGAAGCGCTATTGGTGGGACCAGAAGTATCTAGGGGGTGTTTAGGGAGTGTTCAAGGCGGTGGTGGAGGGGGTGTTTAGGCGTTTTAGGGGATGTGTTGAGTGTCAGAAACGGCTCAGGTAGGTCCGGACAAGGGCCGGTAAAGTGACCTCAGAATTTACCACTTAAGACTGTAAAAGTACTTTAGGGTTATGAATGAGGTCTTAGGGTTTCCTTTCCACGAGACGTACCCCCTTATGACCCCCTGAATAAGCCCCTAAAATCATGACATACCCCTCTTAAGTGGTAAATTCTGAGGTCACTTTACCGGCCCTTGCTCAGACCTATCAGGTTGAGCTGAGAAGTGGACGAGTGTAAGCCCCTGCCCACGTGCGGCGCGCCGCCGCGGCTAGCGCCGGGTCCGCGGGCACGTGCAGGGTGCCCGCGGGGGAGTACGTCGGTGCCTTCGTCGGGTTGGACGACCCCGAGGGTGTGCCTAGAGTGACAAGATATGCAATATTGATATCCAGGACTGCCCATAATCATATCTTGTCACTCTGGTAGTGCCTGCCGGATATTGCTCGCCACGTCGTATACACGCGCTTCGAACCCTCGTCTCACGAGTCAAATGGCACACTATGACGTGGCGTGAGAGAGACGCTTCCGCGTGTAGAAGGAGGCACCAGGCTTTCGCCCTGCTCCTCGTTGTTCTTGCCCCTATGAGTGGTACCCGCCAGGACCTACCGGCGGTGGCTGCGGACTCTGCGGCCACCGCTGCCTCCGCCGCCGCCTCCGCCTGCGCGAGAGCACCGCCGGTAGCGGCGACGATGAGGAGGAGAAGGGCGAGAGGCTGCGAGGGCACGCTCCGGGGACCCATGGTTCTATGCTGGCGTGCCACGACGGGGGGCAGCGGAGCGGTGTGTTGTGATGGACGTTGAGGTTCGAGCCGAGGCGCCTGGATTTCAACCGTTCACCGAATCAGTGAATCAGCAGTATTCGTACAGGTACACACTCCAAGAAGATCTACATCAGATCTGTCAGAATCTACCCTTAGGCTCCTCCCATTGGGTGAACAGGTTGCCACCTGTCTGAAAGCATCCAGTCAGCGTGCCAGTAGCGTTATCCTCTTCTCATAGCTTCTCGGATTGCCATAAACTCCGCGCCGGCGCCGTTTCTCGGACCGGCATAAACGTTGTGCCGCCGCCGCGTCGGTACGCGTCAACACGACTCATCACGGGAGCGCCGTTTATTTTCGAGCGCGGCCTCGTTGACGTCCGCACTCGCACTCGCGCGATGCTGCGCTTGCCCGCCCTCAACGGCCACGGGCACGGGCACCGCCTCTTCCGGCTACTCGGTGTGGTGCTGGTCGTGACGTGCCTCACCCTGAACCCCGGGGTTGTGGACGCCCAGAGTGGCCGCGTTTCTGGTGCCAGGGGCGGCGGCGGCGCCGCCACTCGAGGCGCGACGCGTCAGGCGCAGCCGACGAGAGGGCAGTCGGTTCAGGGCAGGGGCTTACACTCGTCCACTTCTCAGCTCAACTTGAGCCGTGTCTGACACACAAAAACACGCTACAATCCCTGAACACCCCCTCACACTCCTTCGACACGGGCTACACAACCCCCTTACGTACATCCCCTATCCCATACAAAGCGCTCAAGTTGAGCTGAAAATTGGGCGAGTGTAAGCCCCTGGTTCAAGGCAGGGCGCCGCCGAGCAGGCAGTCTTTTCAGCAGCCCCAGCTTCGGCAGCAGCTCCCCGCCGGCCGGAGTCCGCCTGCAGCCGCCGCCTTCGCCACGCGCCAGCAGTACCCCGTCGGCCGGAGCCCGCCTGGAGCTTACGGCACTCGCGGAGGTCCCCGCTCGGTCCCCGGTAGGTGACTCGACCACACTGACCTGAAGTGGATGACCTGTTAGTAGTGGTTTCAACTCAAAAGGATACGGCGGCCTCAGTTGAGCTGAAAGGGGGCTCGTTATCTTTCCAGCTTAACCTGAGCATCTTCGAGGCACTCAGGGGACTAACTGCCACTGGTTTCATGGACATGTAAACTGGCTGTGGAGCATTTTCGACGTTTTCGATACCCGGCCTTGGGTGGTATTGTGTTTGGTGACTTAGTGGAGCCAGGCAGTGCTTCAAGCGGCGGTGCTGTACACCAGTGAACCCACAGTGTACCCATACACACTCGTGACCTCGTCCGCTACCTCCTCCGTTTCATACTGACGAGGAATGATAGGATGACACCGGGCCTTACCTGCTGCCGCCGCAGCGGGGTTCGCCGCCCGGCCTGGGGCCGTCGCCCAACAGCTCCCCGCCGCCTATGGGCGCGCCTCCCCCGCCGCCGCCGCCGCCGCCGCCGTGCGTGGGGGACCTCGCGTGGTGTCCCGCCCCACAGTCGGAGCCGCCGCCACCGGGCGCGCCCCCCCTGCTGCCGCCTATGGGCGCGCCCCCCCTGCCGCCGCCGCCGCCACCATGCGCGGCGGACCCCGCGTGGTGACGCGCCCCGCAACCACAGTCGGAGCCGTCGCCCAGCAGCTCCCTGCCGGCCGGAGCCCGCCTGGAGTTGTCGACACCACCACGCGCCAGCAGCTCCCCGCCGGCCGGAGCCCGCCCGGTGTCGTCGACGCGGCCACGCGTCAGCAGCTCCCCGCCGGCCGGAGTCCGCCCGGAGTCGTCGACGCCGCCACGCGCCAGCAGCTGCCCACCGGCCGGAGCCCGCCCGACGCTGCCGCCGCCACCACGCGCCAGCAGCTGCCCACCGGCCGGAGCCCGCCCGACGCCGCCGCCGCCACCACGCGCCAGCAGCTGCCCACCGGCCGGAGCCCGCCTGGAGTCGCCGCCGCCGCCGTCCTGCCCGACCGCAACGTCGGTCCCGTGCCCCCCGTGGTCCCCCCCGTGGTCCCCCCCGTGGTGCCGCCCGTGGTGCCGCCCGTGGTCCCCCCGGTGGTGCCCCGCGAGTCCGCCCCCCGCAACCCCTCCACCATCATCAAGCTCGCCCTCGCCGACCAGACCCAGAGCATCGCCGACCTGCGCGCCCGCGTCGATGAGGCACTCATCAACAACAACAATGTCGGCATCGGCAACAACGACTTCAACAACGACAACATACTCCTCAACAACGACCGTCTCCTTCCTAATTACGGCAACAACGGCTTCAATAATTACGGCATCGGCAACAACGGCTTCAATAATTACGGCGGCGGCATCGGCGGTTATGACGACTATGGCCGCGACACAATCGGCGGCTACGGCCTCGGCGGCGGCGGCGTGTTCCCGGACCGGTGCTGCCCCAGCGGTAGGGCCTGGTATGTATTGCCCGCCACGTCATCCTCTAAATTTCAGATCCTCGTGTCTGAAGATGAAACGCATCACATGACGTGGCGAGCATCATCCGCCAGGTAGGCAAAACATGCGTTCAGTATCACAGGATATTTTCTTATGCCCGAACTAAGATGAGCAGACGTCGACCGCCTTAACCCGGCATGTGAAGACAAACATGATGTGCGTGGCCCTAAGCAGCGGCCTCGCCACCACCTCGGCCTACTGCGGTGGTTACTTGGGCGGCGGCGGATTTGGCTCCCAAGGCTCCGTCACCAATTTTGGATTTGGCGGGGTGGGCGCCCTGGCCGGCGGCGGGGGCTTCAACATGCCGTGTTGCGTCAACGGAGGGGTAGGGCGTCATCGATAGCGTATCTAACCCTCACCCCAAATCCTAAACCCTAAACCACGAACCCTAAACCCTAAAACCCCAAACCCTAAACCTGGGTGTTCCAACTTGTTACGTGCTGCACATCCTCATCCTCTGAATTCAGTGCGCCCTGTGGCCCCGTGAGGGAGAGTCAAAGTGATACGCTTACAGGGGCAAGGGCGAAGGCATGGTGCCTATCATAAGGTTTGGGTGTAGGGTTTAGGGATTATTGTTTATGGTTTAGGGTTTAGGGTTTAGGGTTTAAGGTTTTAGGGTTTAGGGGAGGTGGAAGCGTCTTGCTTCTGCAGTGACGCGGCGAGCATGACCCGGCGGGCCCTGCGGAGGGGTGTACATGTGCAACCAGCAGCAGGTCCTGGCGCTGCCCCCGGTGGAGCGGTCCTACCCCGAGCCGTGCTGCGCCAACGGGTACGCCGAGCGCGGTGGGGACAAGTAGTAGTGCGCGCCACGTCATCCACCACAGATAGAGAGAGAGGAGGGAGAGGAGAAGAGGAGAGATGGTCCTCTCTCTCCTTTCTTCTCTCTCTTATCCCTTCTGTCCGCTCTCCTCACTCCTCTCTCTCCCCTCTCTCCTCTCTCCTCGCCCCTCTCTGCTTCTCTTTCTCCTCAATCTTCTCTCCTCTCTCTCGCCTCTGATTCACTTCTTTTTCATCTCCCCGCTCTCCCCTCTCCTACCTCCTCTCAGATATTTCTCCTCCCTCTCTCTCGTGTCTTGACTAATATTACACTGAACTCGCATCACATGACGTGCCTCGCATCATGCATCTGACCCGATTGCGCGGTCTGTTCTGCAACCGCTTCGAGGGCGACACGGTGAGCTACCCGTGCTGCCAGGGCGGCGCGGCGTGGACGTGCGCGCAGAACGCGCCAGCGGCGGTGCAACAGCCGGTGGAGCAACAGGCTTACACAGAGCCCGTGCCTCAGCTGCGAGAGGGTGCAAGACCGGAGACAGTGGCTTCCACCGCCGCCGCTGCGGACTTGCCCGACGCGCCGCGACTTGCGCCTCGGGGCGAGCCCCGGACCGTCGAACCTGCCGCCGCCGCCGCCACCGCCCCCGCCGCCGCCCCCGCTGTCAACGCCTCCGGTTCCGGCGGCTCGCCCGTTCGGTACAACCTGACGAGCGCGCTAATCGACGGCATGTGGGTCGCGCGCAACAACGACAACGCGACGGGCGCCTCCGCCGAGGAGGAGTGCATGCTGCTGCTCGAGCTCGACGATTCCACGGGTGACATCACAGCTGTGGCAGGGCTGTGTCCAGAGTGACAAGATATCCCACATCGATATGGGAGATGACCGTATCGATACTTTCATCTCCCATATCATTAGCCCATATCCCATATCGATATCCAGGATGACCACATCGATATGGTAGGTAACCATATCTGTCCGATTTCCCATAACCATCTCCCATATCGATCTCCCATATCGATATCACATCGTATCTTGTCACTCTGGCTGTGTAGACAATGCCGGCCACGTCGTTCGCCTCTTTATAAATTACAGACCCTCCTTTGAGCTAATGACGTGAATCGACGTGGCGAGCATCGTTTGATGTCCTCGTCCCTACGCTGCGCCTGCCATCTTCCCCTCTGGTGGGGCTGATAAATCATGCCCGCCACATCATCCACCTCCTTTGGAACCTTCACGGGGACTAGCAGTGCGAAAGCCTGATGCCTCCTCAACACGCGGAAGCGCCTTTCCTTCACTTGAAATCACCGTTTCGTGTTTCTTGCGTTATGTGACACCTGTGACGAGGCGAGAGCGTTATTCAGTGGGCCTGACGGTCGGGCGCCGCCGCGGACGACGAGGCGGCGACGGCCGCGGAGGAGGAGACGGCACGGGCGCGCTGTGATCTGAACATATCCACCGGGCGCCAGGTATGGCGCTACAGGTTGACAGTCATAAAACCCCTGTTGATTGAAAACGCCTATGGTGTCAGCGCTTGAAAGTATGATATGAGAAACTGCTTTCAAGTTTTGTTCAAACTTGCAATTCGCGCCGCTACAGGCAGGCCTCGGACGGGTCGGCGGCAGGGGCTTACACTCGTCCACTTTTCAGCTCAACGTCAGCAGTTTTTGTCCCATGTGGGTGCTTTGCTGCTTTCAGTGACAAAATCGGCTCAGGTTGTGCAAAGATGTGGACGAGTGTAAGCCCCTGGTCGGCGGCGGTGGCGTTCGCGCTGGTGCCCGCCGCCGGGCAAGACATCATTCGCCGCGGAGTGGTCCGCCTGCTCACCACTGCCGGGCCCGCCTCCTCCTCTGGTACGGGCGTACGGCCTGCCAGATATTGCTCGCCGCACAATAAGACGTTGTTGTAACTCATGAAACGAGGTTTCAAATCAGTTTCATAACGTGGCGGGCAGAGAGAAGGAGATGGAGACGATTCTGCGGGTGCAAGGAGGCACCAGGCTTTCGCCGTGCCACCCGTGATGACGTGGCGAGCAACATGTGGCAGGCCCTAAGCTGCGGCTCGGGCTCCGGCAACAGCACCGACCCAGCGGCGGCGGCGGCAGGGGCTTACACTTGTCCACTCTTCAGCTCAACCTGAGCCGTTTCAGACACAGAAATACACCCCCTAGTACCCCCTGATATCCCCTGACACCTCCCAGCCCCCTTCTAAACCACCCCTCAATGCACCCCCTATCCTACAGAAAGCGCTTCCGTTGAGCCGAAAAGTGGCCGAGTGTAAGCCCCTGGGCGGCGGAGGAGGCGGAGGCGGCACCCCGTGCCTCCGTGGCCATCCTGTGGGAGCCCGCCAGCCCGGACGACGGCGAGGAGGACGGCCAGGGCGGTGCCTTCAGTGACGCGTGGGTCAAAATGGCGTGAACGCTAATGACATCGATGAACGCGACAATACGATGAGTGTTGGGGGCTCGGCAAAAGCGTACTGCCTCGTTACACATGCGGAGGCGTTTTTCTCCTCGAGAACACGAAGAGTCGATGACACAATGATTGTAGATGACATCACAAGACAATAACACGGCACCAGCGAGTGCGGAGATTTCACCAACTGAAGAGCTTGCAGGCGCCGCCCTGAGCCGTGCAGAACACATAGTAAGCGCTTGCCGCTTTATGAAAGTTTGACGGAAACATAAAATCACTTGAACTTCGCTGCGTCCGTGCGCGCGAATTTCCATTTTCTTTCCGGAGCGTTTTGAACCAAACGTTCTCTTCACTGTTCTTGCTTTCAGATGAGCACCCGTCAAAACTTCAAAACTTGCGTCACACCTCGTTCCACCGAGCACGCACCGACCCCGACGTGCGCCCGGGGCGGTATGGACGAACCCCCGTAGGGCACAGAGCCCCCGGGGGGAACTGAGTGACCAGCGGGGGGACGGGGGACAGTCGGGGGGGTGGCAGGTGGCGTGGATGGGTGCGGGGAACTTTTTGGCGGGGAGGAGAGGTGGCCGCGAGACGGCACCTCGTCGAGGGAGAGAGATGCCCTCGCCACTCGCCCCCGCGCTCCTGCTATTCTTGGCCGCCTCAACCGCCGCCGCCGCGGGCGCCGCGGCCCAGAAACCCGGTGGCGGCGGAGGCGGCTCGCCACCGCCGCAGCTGAGCTGCGAAGCGCGGTACGAAAAGGCTGTGTCCGAGCTCCGACGGACGCATTTCCGCGGAGCTCTCGCGGAGCTCGACTCGCTGTTGAGGCGGTGCAATCATACGGCCGGTGCCAACGGCGGTGCTAACAGCGCCGCCGACGGCGTCGCGTCCGCGCCGATGCGCGCCAAGGCGTCATTCATGCGTGCCAAGGTGCTGCTCCTCGACGGCGACTGGGATAACGCCGAGGCCGCCGCCGCCGCCGCCCTGCGTTGGAGCGAGCAGCAGCAGCGCCTGGCCGACACCCGTGTAATCCCGGGAGGCGACCACCTCGCGCGCGCTCTCCGCGCCGCGCGGGCGCTCCTCTC